>Ga0134093_1000026_pt1 | contig 171583 bp, 151 predicted proteins | sample 4_1taG_FD_94452 | JGI IMG/M metagenome (GOLD analysis project Ga0134093, IMG submission 94452) | Switchgrass degrading microbial communities from high solid loading bioreactors in New Hampshire, USA - 4_13_20_68_A1 metaG | ecosystem: Engineered > Bioreactor > Semi-continuous > Anaerobic >...
ACCGTACCAAAATCGTACCGAAATTTTTCAGAAATAGAAATAAGGGTGATAATATGAATAATACAAATAATAAAAACCAGTAAAAATCACCCGACATAACACGGGATAATTTTCGATTATCGAATGGGAATAATATTCATCAATTAAAAAATATATAACAAAATTATATTTTTGCTTGACATAATTTTATTTTTGTAGTATCATATTTTCTCGTGAGGTTCCCAACGCAGCCTCACAAAAATTTTGATCCATTAGCTCAGTTGGCAGAGCACTTGACTTTTAATCAAGGTGTCCCGCGTTCGAGTCGCGGATGGATCACCAGTAAAAAATCCCTCAACCACACGGTTTGAGGGATTTTTTGTTATGCTGTGATATAGGCTGCTTTAGTGTGAAATGTACTAAAATCGTGCTGATACTTCAGCTTTTTATTCAATATCCGGGCTTCCTGCATTGCGGTAGAGATACGTGACAATGTCGGACCGGGGAGAATTGTTGTTTGGCGAAAAATTTGTGACAGTGTCGGTCAGTAGCCCTGTACTGTCGGCCCAGGCCAGTGCGTCGGTGTAGTATTGACCGCTATATTGTTGAGCAAGGCTGCTGGCGCCATTTGCAGACGGCTGATTGTTAGACCGCCACAGGAACGTCAATACCTGACCGCTGGTACAGGTTTCATATGGGCTGAAGGCAGTGGCGCTTGTTCCACTGGTGATGTCTTGCTCCACTGCCCATAGAACCGCTTTGTAATAATAGTCACTGGATCTTACATCAGCAAACGGATTGCTTGTGGAGGATGGCTCCGGACTGCCTTTTGCTCTCCACAGGAATGTGACCACCTGGCCCCTTGTACAGGTATCATTTGGTGCAAAGGTTGTGGCGGTGGTGCCGCTTGTTACACCATTCTGCAATGCCCAGAGGACGGGGGTGTAATAATAGCTTCCTTCAGAAACATCATGGTTTGATATCGAAAAAGTTTACCGTATATTCAATCTCGGCAGGATTTCCGTCCTTTGTTTGTAAACCCGTCACTTTCGCCGTGTATTCACCGGAGTAAAACAGCCCGTCGATCCCGGTAGGCTTAAAGTAGATTCTACTACTGGTTGTATTGATTTTAAAATCCTGACTGGAGCTTTGTTTTGAGAAGGACCATGTTTTGCCGTTTCCGGTGAGTGTTACCTGAACCTTGTCCATATCAGGAGTTGCGATTTTTTTATTATTGAGTTGGATGAACCAGGCTGCAGTCGTATCAAAAAAATCCGTAGGGAAGTTGGAGACAGGATAACATAATTGCCATACATATCATAAATGCCCCAGGGATTAGGCTCTTTTTTGCCTACTTCACGTGTGATGCCTTCGGGTTCAAGAACGGATATAATAGGAGAGCTTGTTACAAAATACAAGTGTTTCATAAAAACTAACGCATTCCACAGGGCGTTTTTCCTGCACTTCACCAACTATGCGTCCTTTCGGCGTAAAACCGCTTGACTCGACTAAGTCAAAGTATTCAGTATAGCTGCCGTCCGGGTTTTGTTTTCTTACAAGACCAATTAAAACCTCCGTGAAATTTAAATATCAAAATTTTGAGTTTTAAGTATTAAATTCCATTATTTATTGTATCACAAATAAATGTCAAAAACGGTTTTTGGCGTGAAATGTCGGATTTTCGACCTGAAATGTAGGACCAACGATTTATCATTCATTTTAGGGAAAGGTCAAAGACTATTATATTCCTTATTTGCTATATGCATGGGTTGGAGTCGTCTGTATGCGAAATTTTTTCTGCTGTGTATCTGAAAAAGATATTTTGAATTCTACAACCTGTCAATGTAAGCCATTATCAATAGATCAAAACACAAAAAAAGATTCCGAAGCGAATAAACGCTAGGAATCTTTTGTTAATGATTAAATATGTTATTCTGAATATTCTTGAGTAGTGTCTATAACAACAGCATTTTTTTCTTCATCCCATATTACGCCAAAACTAAATGCCTGTCCTAAATCACGAAGTTTAAAATAGTTGTTTCCATTGATCGTATAGGCAGTTAAACTAATTTCAACACCATCCTTATAAATAGTGGAATTGTTCGCTACTGCATCTTTCGCTGTACCGTCACCCGCAGCAAGTTCACCGCCTACTTCAGTGTAAGCCTGTGCTGAAATCAAATTAATTGCATTTTTACTGCTATCCCAAGTTACTTCAAATTGCTTTTCTGAACCGGACACTACCTTAGCAATGTCTCTTAGCTTGAAATAATTGTTACCGTTAATGGTATAGGCTTCAAAGTCTACTGCTGTTCCATTTACGAAAACAGTCGAGCTTGTAGGTGTTGCAGTAATTGTTGAACTCGTTTGAGTTTGCTCAGGTGTATTTATATCCGCATCTCCAGTTCGAACATCAAGTACTACAATAACGCCGCCATCCATTGCTTCATATCTTCCACCTACGACGTATAATCCGGGCTCTGTTATTGTGACTGTAGCGCCTTTTTTAAAAGTATAACTTTCATCCAACATAACGTCTTCTGGTTCATATTGTTTTACTGTTCCATCAGCAAATTCTATTTCGCCCTCTACTTTGAGATGCTCACCTTCAATATATATGTGATCCATCATTTTAAAGGCCGACACGCCAAATATGGCTAGATCATCCAAAGCAGTTACAGTAACCGGTATCTGACAAATATATGTGCGATCAAACATTCCAACGTATTTATTATCAATTTCTCTTATAACGTTTGAGATGCTGATTTGGGGGTCAGATTTAAACATTTCATACCCATTAATTTCAACTGTTTCTGCTGCCAAAGACGTTGTTGCTATTCCTGCTGCCATGGTCAAAGCTAGACATAGTGTTAAAAATTTTACTGTCATTTTTTTTATTTTTGTTCTCTCCTTTTTAAGTTTATTTTTTTATTACTCTGATTTTTCATCAGTAGTAAACCCTTATGATGTACATGAGATGGTTATCATCATGTATATTGCAGCTGACGGACCATAGGCTGTTCACTCATTGTATGTATCTTTTTACATAACATATTATAACGATAGTTTTTATTTATGTCAAATGTTGTGGGGAAATTCGGCGGATATGGTCGTTTGCACGAAAGCTGCGATCTGAATGGCTCGGCACAGGAACCTGTATAACGGATAAAATATCGCATAGTTTACGGTAAGTCTTAGGGTTCATCTCTACAGGAGTATTATTCAAATCACCTTCATCGAATAGATTAATAATATTGTCCTTTAAATCATCACAATATTACTCCAAAAGGAGGCCGAGGCCTATGACTATTATGCCACAAATTAAGTGTCCGTGGTGCAATTCTTCTGAACTTTATAAGTTTGGCAAATTTCATTATACTTTAACGTATTATAGTGTTCACTGCCCGTTTGTATTACGAAAACTGGTTGGACTTCTGCCTATTCTTTTTTTGAAATATTTTGAAAGATGATTAATGTTCAATTAACAAAGCCCATATCGGGGGAATGCAGGGTTTTTGTGGAGCAGGAAAACGGGATAATATCCTGCAGGGAAATGCGGCCGATAAGCTATCAGGTAAGAAGGAGAATTGAAGTCCGTGGTCTGGAAAATGCAACTGTGCGTTTTTATGCGGAAAAATATTGCGAAAAAAGCGTTGAAGTGCTGCTTAACTCCAGCTATCTATATTTTGTCGGAGAGAGCTTTGACGGCGGATATGTAACCGACAGATACGGCACATATTATGAAGTGCGGAACATATCGGGAACACTTATTTTTTTCATGCTTAAACGGTCATAGCCAGGCGCATTCGCCAAAAGAGCCTATTTGGTTCTTTCCATAGTTAGTTGAAATAAAACAATTTAATAATCTTAAATCTGCTATTTTCCATAATCATATTTGATTTTTCAACTAAGGCTGGAAAGAACCATAAAAATCATTCATCTTAAAGATTTTACATTTGAAAAAGGTGAAAAGAAATTTGCAATAGCCGGAACAGGAGAATTAGATATACAATATTTATTTAGAAAAATAGAAGAATATAATGTTTTGTGTAAAGTTATTCTTGATGAAACAAAAATTGAGTATTATAACGATAGTGTAAGAAATATTAAAAGTTTGATGTGTTAATTTTTTATATGATTTATGACGATAGAAATAAAAATTTTAATCAAAATCGTACATCTTACAAACTTTATGCAAGGTTCAACAGTGTTTTGGTCGTGTGAAGATGCTGTTTTGTCAACAGGAGCCAGGTTTTTTGCAATTATGAATAAATGAATTTAGAGATTTTATGGGAAACTGTTATAATAGTTGTGCCGAAGTTAAAAGAATACTGTGAGAATATTATAACAAATTTATAATAAACTGTGCATAAAGTGTTCCGTTTCGTACCTAAAACTTAGTGAAATATACATAATGGCAGTCAATTTCAATAAAAATGCCCTGAAATGAAAGTATAACGAAATAAAAGCAGATAAATTATAGTTAAAACACAAATCTGTTTTTTTAATCAAGGTGTCCCGCGTTCGAGTTGCGGATGGATCACCGCTTTCAGGCTCCAAGCAACAGCAATTATGTTATGTTTGGGGCTTTTATATTTGTCCCCACAATAGATACACTTACATTTCAGGGTCAAAATACGACATTTCATGCCAAAATCGGTTTTTGGCATTTTTTTTATTTATAATGATAGTGAAAAGTATAGTGAACATGGAGGGCTACAAAGTGAACAAAAGATTTATCAGTATATTGCTTATATTATATATGGTTGTCACACTGCTGCCGATTATGGAAACATCGGCAGCCGAGATGTACAGTTTAAGTGGCAATTCAATGTTAACATACAGGGTTGTAGTGAAAACCAGTGATATTGCCAATGCAGGGACAGATGCCAACCTTTATGCTGCTTTGTCCTCAACAACAAGGACTCCCGTGACGGATTCCAACTATAATGAAACTTACCGTCTTTATTCTATGGAAGGCGGCGATCGATTTGAAAGGGGCTACACAGACATTTGCTCTTTGAGAGTGAATGGTCAGTTAAAGTTATCACCCATCTATTTTCAACTGGCGTGGGTTTCACAAGGCTTAGCTGCCGGCTGGCACTGTGAATGGATTGAGGTGCAGATTTTCAAAGGTGGTGCACTTACTGCAACCAGCGGAAGAATTCCGGTCAATATGTGGTTTGATAAAAAAGGTGCCAACTTTACTACAGAAATCGTAATTAAGAGAACCATTACGGGGATAGGGAATTTTGACAAAGAGTCTTTACGTCTGACGGATGAAGACTATTACGGTCAGTGGACCGCAACCTGGGACGGTATGGTAACCGACAACATTCAGAAGGAAAGCTATAATACCTATCAATATGTGGGTGCGCCCTGGCTTGATATAGACCGAGAAGATCCCAACTATGGAGTTTATAGGCAATACGTCAGCTGTAGAACCGATACGGTAACCATTGATAAAAGAGGGTTATATCAGGAAATGAAATATAGAGGACTCCATTCCCTGGTGATTCCCATTATATTCACGTTCGATGATCCGTATACCGTGGGACAGCTGAAGTGGAGAAAATACATATATGTAACCGGCGTAAGTGATGTGAAGCTGGATTTGATTTACCGGCCCTATGACCCGGAAATATTCATTCAACAAACAGATAACCAGGAATACCCTGATGATAATCCATATGGTTATCCGGTACAGCCGACAGTCAATATGTTCAAGCAGGGCTCAAACTTAGCAGTAGCAGGCTTGCCGATGAAAGAAAAAAAGCCGAAGGTCATCATCATGGACGAGGAGTGCAATCCTATATCGGAAGTGCCATTGAACATTCCGGAGGATTATGATTTTTACTGGGGTACGATTTTAGGCGAAGACAATTATTATTATACCATGGTGGGCTATGACAACCAGGCGGAAGACCCCAACAAAACCGTGATTAAAATCTATAAAATCAACATGGCCGGAAATGTTGCAGGAACGGCTGAAATCAAAGGTCGTCCGGCAAATATGGGGGCCGATCAAAATATGGTTGCCTCTATCCGTACCCCTTTTAAAAGCAGCACAGGTGCGATGAAATGGGTGGATGGAAAACTGTATCTTCACATTAGTAAGCATGGATTTGCCAGTGAAGGAGTTGTTCATCAGGCGAATATCAGTTATACGGTTGATACATCTACTATGACGGCTTCTTTTGGAATCAATGGACAAACCAGCTATGTTTCGCACAGTTGGAACCAGAAGCTTATTGCTGACAATGGAAGGATTGTTACCATCGATCATGGGGATGCTTACCCTCGCGCAATCAGATTAAGTGTTTTTAATGGAAGTAATGTAACAACGAAGGATATTTTTAAATTCACCGGGGATTTAGGCGTGAATCAGACCTATCACAAGGTGACAGGATTGGAGCAAAATCCTTCTAAATACTTTGTTGTCGGAAAATCCTTCCCGCATAATGGCAATACTCCGATTCCGGGATATCCAAACTTTAACGGTGACCAAAGCAAACAATCCTATCCGCAGACAGTGAACATTTATTTGATAACGGTGGATAAGAATACACTAGAATACACCCAGAAATGGGTTACAACAGACCATCCCGGATTACCCGGATATTGGACGGAACCCAGACTGGTGCCTCTTGGCAACGGTCGATTGATCCTGCTCTACGGGTATGCGAGAGAATCGAATAATGTACATATCCGATATCATATTGTGGAAGCTGATGGTACGGTTTCTGAACCTATCAAGATAGAACCTATGTCATTCAGAACTCCGCTACAGCCGGTTATGGTTGGGAACAGTATTTACTGGCTCAATGCTCAGGGGTTTGAAGCCTTTGGTACCGGGGCTGAGACCGGGTACAATAAGTTTCATTATAAGACAACCTTTTCAAAGCTGGATATTACGAACCTAACGCAACCTGTTCCCGTTGAAACAACAGTGAATGTGAGTAATAATGGTGAGCAGTATGACTTGTTTCCCGGTGGCACGTATTATTTTGATCTATCTGCGTATCTGAGCACAGGCGGTAAAATGGTACAGGATTTACCTGACAAGACATTGCATTATGTTCCGTTTACTTATGCGGGAACGGTCAATGCGTATAATCTTGCGAAAAATACGGAAAGCAATTTAGAAGCTACATTGAATGTGGTTCCAAGCGACAGAAGCTTATTTGTATGTGATTACAATATTTATAAGGATTTATCATGGAACAGCATCAATAGTTATGCCCAAAAAAGTCCCTATGATATTAAATACGGAATGCCCTATGAAAATAATTTTATATTGCGCATTCCAAGCGGTGGCGCAGTGATCTCTGCCGACTATGGGTTCACTGTGCCAGCCGCCAATGAATGGGATGCCGTGCTCATGAAAGATTCATCGTATATTAAAAACTGGTCGGGCATCTTCTCTTATTGTCATGATCCAAATAGGTATATTTCGCTTTGGTTTACCGTACGTGGATACGGTAGTCCGACAAGATGGTCCATGGCATGTAACAGTCACAATATTGATCAGTTTGGACAAACCGTCGGATACAGACCTGTATTACAGGTGGATTCATCAAAGTTAACTTCACGGGATTCCTTAAAATCTGTTACATTGTTTTTGACAAAAGGCAGCTTTAAAGGACAATCTATGATTAATATTATAAGTGCAGGAAGTACATATACAGCACCGCCTGCATTAGGTCTTACGGACCCGAGCGGCAACCCCGTCACATCTGCTCATCGCTTCAGCTGGAATACCAGTCCGGACGGGAGAGGGCAAAAGTATCTTCCGGGAGCGACGGTGCCAAGCAGTGTGACAATCCTTTATGCGGATTGGGGCACTTCCATGCAGGGAATAAACAACATTACCGTTGAAAATGACAAAATCACCGGTATTGATTATACAGCATTCATATGGTCCAGTATCATCGTTGGGTTTTATAAGGATGGACAGCTGATTGAGACAAAAGTATACAGGCTTGCAGACAATATTCCGATTAGAGACATCGATATTCCCGCATCTGCAAATTCCATCAAAGTTATGATGTGGCAATACGAGCTAGACAATGTGCAGCCATTCGGCTTACCGATAGAATTAGTAAAAGAGAATGGTACTTGGTCTAAAGTTACGAAGTAACGTATAGGTGTTTTATTTTTATCGAATGGCTACACAAATGGATGGGAATGGGAACCGTTTATACAAATGAAATCTTTTGGTGGAACGTGATTGCCTTTATACCAATACGGGTCTTCTCCGAAATTTGTAACCATAATGGTTCCGTCGGAATAGGTAATTTCGTGTACATCATCGGTTAATTCTTTATAATCTTCAATAAATTCCGTTTGAAGGTAACTGACTTTTTTATATTCATCATAAGCCTTTTTTACGTAGGAAATACTTTCTTTTAATAATTCATCGGTATCAGCGGTAAGGTCATTGATTCCCATCCAATTGTCACCGCTGTCCTTAAATTTGGAGTAAAAATACATTAACGGTCTGCTTCCGCATTCAAATACTTGTAATCGGTCATCCGGTGTTTTAATGGGATAGTTTACTGTATTGGTTCCGGAATTTGACATGATGATTCCATGATATACCATTTCCCATAAGTGAATGCCTTTATCCATACAAACTTCTTTTTTTCGATTAAAGCAGATATAAAGGCCATAATCCAAATATTTTGCACAATAATCAAAAACACCTTCCGAGGCAAATCCTCCGAAAAGATTGACGGACAATTCCATAATCTTATGGTAATAATCAACCGTTTGGCTTGCATTACAGGGATGTTTTTCATGAAAGCACGTACGAGGTTCTATAATGGACATGACATCGATGTAGTGCAGTCCCCGGAACCCAAGTTCAGATATTTTAGGCAGTATTTCCTGAGCGATTTCCCATCCGATTTGAGGACACAGCCAATACATGGTGCCGCCGCTCCAGGGAACCGGATTAACGCAGATATTTCCGTTTTTGTCTACCATGGCAATTTCTCCGTTGTTAAAGTAGTCGGATATGCTGTAGCAATCCGTACTGTTTGAATGGCATACGATTTTATAACCGTTGTTTTGAGCATACGCTATCAGTTCTTTCAGTTTTGATTCTCCGCCCAACAGGGGTTCAACCGGAAAGGCGGTAGGCCACCGGCCGTCATGTCCGCTCTTATTCCAGCCCACAAGACAAATTTCGCATTTTTCCACTCCCTGTTTTTTCAACTCATCAATAATATCTTTCACTCTGTCAAAATCACAGGCCACATGCATTGATGGTTCATTTTCCTCGGTTTGTTCCAAAACCGGTGGAGGGGCGGGTTTCCATCCCAGCCTTATACGTATTTCCACAGAATCTTTTATATATTCCAGTTCAGGCCGCTCCGATATTTTTTCTTTTAAGGTTTTACAGTCGCCTTGTTCCAACTGATATTTTCGGTAAAACTTTGCCATATCAATGTAGGTGGCATTTAAGTCAAGAGGATAAAGGGTTATTTTTATGTCTTCATAAATATTTATTTTTTCAAGTTCATATACCAAGCCCATACGATATGTATTTCCAAGCTTAGTGATTTGGATGTTGTAATCGTAGGACATTTGATTTACAATGGCAACAATTACGTAATGATCGCATTTGACGCCGAACATGTTTAAAAGCTTAATTTCAGGTTTGGTCATATATTCGAAGTCATCCCGTTCTTTAAAATAAGTGAGAAATCCGGAATATCGTTCAAAATCATTACTCACAACGTAATATCCGTTGTTATTGACCGTTTGGGCAAAGGTATCCTGCAGAACATAAAGTTTGTTAATATTTTTTGGTATTTTGTCTTTGTTGACGGTAATTACAATTTTGTCCGGCATATATTGTACGTCGGCTTCTATCATGTTTCCCAAATTGTCTTTTGCATATAGGTTACATAGTTCCATGCCTGTTTCCTCCTTTATGATTGGGCAAAAACTTAAAATTTTTCAAAGTCCTCCATGCTGAACGCCCATTTTTCTCTTTTTCTGAAAGGTGATTGAAACTTCTTTTTCAGTACGCCCTTTTCTTCTAAATGGATATAACATTCCAAGTCACACGCACGTCCGCAGATGGAGCATTGATAGCTGTGCATGGCCGGAGGATAAAAATAAAGACGGTCAAGAATACGCTTTGCTGTTTCCGGTGTGACTTTCACTTTGCCTGCAATGATGTCCAACCTGTTTTCGAAATCAGCAAAGGCATCCGGCGGCATGAACGGGTTCTTGGTACCGTTTGCTCCGTTATAATATACGGCACACTGCCAGGGGTCGATGTTTCCGTTTTCATCAATTGCACTGCCCGGGCATGCCTTTATACACTTTTTGCATCCATCGCACAGGTGTGGATGGATTATTTCACTTTCTTCAATGACGGCATCGGTCAAAATAAAACAATAGCGAACCATTGGACCAAATTCGTCGGTAAGCAGTGCCCCATGCAACCCTTTTTCGCCTAAGCCGCATTGAACGGCTGCGTCGATAAAATTCATCTGATGTTCGGCGCTTTTTCCTCTGTAGATTGCATCATATGCAACTTCGGGGTTTGTACTGTTTTCTTCGGACATAATGGTTTGGTGCCGTCTTTGGGGCAATGCCAGGTAACCTTGTTCTTCAATAAAGTGGCAGATTTTGAGTTGTGCCATAGGCATAATGTTTTCTTCCATATTTTCCACGCCCATGGTGGTATATTGATAATAAGTAGAACCTTCTTCAATGCCCCTGTATGCTCCTCTTAGCACTCGAAAGGCAAGGCCTATCACCGTCTTTGTCTGGGGAAATATTTTAAAAATAGGGTCGTTTTTATCAAACCGGTCTGCAGAAGCAAAGCCCACAATATCGGCCCAGTTGTTTTTAGCAATTTCTATGATTTTATTTTTCATATTCTGCCACACTCCTTTAAATGATAATAGCATGCAATGTCACACTTTTTACCGCATAAGCACGGTGCATACCCTTTCTGTGTATTGGGCAGAAAGTCCAGTTCCTTGTAAATTTCCCTTGCCGATTTGCTGTCAAACCGCATTTGGCCGTTCAGGATTGCTTCGCGGTGAGGATGATTTTTTAAAAAGTCTTCTGTTATAAACGGATTGGATTTGTGGGCGCCCTTGTAATATACGGAACATTGCCATGTATCCAAACCTTTTTCGGAAATGGCGTTTCCGGGGCAGGCTTTTATACATTCTCCGCATTTATCGCAAATAGGTTCTGACAACTCATCATCCGTTTCCAGGGGAGCATCGGTTATAATGAAGCAATATCTTATGAACGGACCGTATTTTGGGGAGATAATATGTCCGTTGATACCGACATCACCGATTCCACATGCTTTTGCCGCTTTACCGAAGTCGATGATGACATCCGGTGCAGGCTTTCCTTTTTCAACCGGCTCGGCATATATCAATTCATAGGTATCCATGACTTCAGGATTGGTTTCTTTATCCCCTTTGATTCTTAGATTGGGTACCGTTCGTTGAACACAAGCGTCGTATCCTTCATTTTCAATGATTCTGGCCATTTTGAGTAAAAGTATTTCGGAAAATTCCTCATCAATATACTTGACGCCTAACGTGGTATATGTATAAAATTGAGAGCCGATTTCCATTGCCTTATACAGCCCTTTCGGGACTGCAATTCCAAAACCTATAATACATTTTGCATTTGGAAGAATCATTTTCGGATCCCGTTGAGGATTTTCATCTTTAAAAATATCCAGCTTTCCAATGCCGCATACGCCGGCTCCGAATTCTTTTGCTTTTTGTTTTATCAGCTCGCTTGTAAGCATTATAAACTCACCTTCTCTGTATTCATTTTACTTGTATTACTGTTCTCAATCACCAGAACCGTTGCATCATGACTGACGGTTATATGATGCCATGTGTTCTTTTTGACTTGATAGACCTTTTTTTTATCCATATCATGCTTTTTGATGGTATTGTTTTGATCCATTGTATATAAAGTTGCTTGGCCGTCCAGCAACACGAACACTTCATCCGTTAACAGGTGACGTTCCATTTGTTTTACGGAGGAAAAACGTTCACTGTAACGAAGCAATCCTACTTTCCAGCCTTCATATTGCATTACTACTTTAAAATCTTTGCCGTCAAATTCTAATATTTCTACCTGTCCATTTTCCATGGCTTTTTTGTACGCAGGGGAGCTTTAAAGCGCCCGTACATACATCCCCCTTTCTTTTCCAGCATGCTTACACATGCCCTTATGCATCCTCCGCATTTAGCCATGTTATAGCCAACCCAACTGGGAAAATATTTTTGAAGTGCCGTATAAATCTTAATAATTTCCTGCTCATTGGCAATATCCGTTTTTCCTTCCAGCAAGTCTAAAGCGCCGTTTTCGTTTTTGTCGAATACTTCTTTCGGAACAAAGGGGTTATAATACCTGCCTGCATGGGTGTAAAAGGCGTAGCACCGCCACATGTCAATGTCACCCCATTCCAGTATTTTGCCGTCAAGATTTACCGTAACTTTTTTGCCTGAATGAATGTCAGGAATGCAGCTTCCAGGACATTCCCTAACACATGCCCCGCATTTTCTGCAAAGGGGCTCGCCATTGTACATATCGTCATATTCAAGTTCCGCATCGGTGAAAATGAATGCAATTCTTTGCAGGGGCCCGAACTGAGGGGTTAAAAGCATTTTGCTCCAGCCGATTTCTCCTAATCCGCAGGCAACAGCCGCTATTCTGAACTGAAACTGTAAATCCGGTGCTACGCTTCCTTCTCTTACCGGCCTTGTAAATTGCACGTTTCTATGGTGTGCGGTGGAGGTTTTGGCATGTTCAAAAACTTCAATTTGTTCTTCCGGTGAAAGGGTGCTGCCGGGAGAACCGTCCATATCCGATACGGCGCCTCTTGCGCCGGTGTTTCTGTAAACAAAGGCTTCATATCCTTCCTCTTCAATTAATTTTCCTACCTCATACAAAACAGCAGGTGCAAAAATTTCATTGATGCCTCCATAGGCCATGGAAGGGTATTGGTAAAACTGTGTTCCTTCCTCAATGCCTCTTTGAACGCCTCGTGGTATTCGGAAAATAAATCCGATGACGCTTTTTGCCTCAGGAAACAAAAACTGCGGATTCATTTCACGGGGAGCCCCGTTAAAGCGCGACATGGGGGCAATTCCACAAGCGTCCGCCCCTGCCGCCAGTGCAGCTTCTTTAATCATTTTACTCGTTAGCATAATATCCCTCCAGTTTTATCAGTGATTGATGGTAGACTTCTTTGCAATAGTTGCATTGATTGCATTTTTTATTGCAATGTAACACGGTATTTCCAAATTCTTTCGATATGTTGCCGTTTTCCAGAATATATGGGTACCAGATTCCTGAATGATTGGGTTCAAGCAAATCCATAATGCTTCCGGTATATTTTTTATGGACATATGCCCTAAGAACTCTTGAAGGGTTTTTATTTACCCGTGTGGCAAGTTTAACGGCATCAAAATACGGTTCATACAGGTCGATATCCTCGGGTCTTACGAAATTCGTAATACTTAAATAGGATTCTTTTTTCAAATGATCCGAAAGATAATCCCAGCAAATCCCTTTGAATGCATAAGCATTTTCCATCATGGAAATTTCGGTTTCATGGGCAACCAGGTTGTCATGAAAAGTATGTGCCGAGCAGTTATTCAGGCAGCCGCTGTTGGCAAGCATATAAAGCTTTTTACCGTGGTTGGCACACCAGTTTTTAAGCTGTTTTATTTTGGCTAAATCTCTGTTGTATTCCCTTTGCATATAATAGCTGTCGAAGTAATGGCTGACATAATCCATGCCTTCCATGCTTCCGATTTTCATATTCACCGACGCGCGAACCTCAAGATTGGTGAAATTGTTTTTCAGGAATTTTGCAATAAGCGGTGACGTGGTGGTTACCGATTGAAGCCCGAATCTTGAAAGGATATAGTCAACCGTATCACCGATTTTATTAAAAAATGCTTTGGCTTGACTGTGCCTGCCATAGCAATTGCCGTTTAAAAGCAAGTTTAGTTTTAGCCCGTTTTGGGAAAGACGTTGTAAATCCCATATTTGCTTTTCTTGGGCTTCCCAAAGTGTAAGGCTTTCATGTTCCAGTTGATTGTTCCTTCCGTTTGGAAAGTCTGCCCACGAGAAATATACTTCATAAATGTGTTTTTTGTACCGGATGATTTCTTCAATGAAATCATCGGAAATTCTTAGTTGATATCCCACCATATATTTCATTTTGTTTCACCGTTTTAAGAAATTAAATATTTTATATCTTGATTTTATCATGCAAAAGGCATATAATACATATACAAAACAAATGACTATTTATAAAAAACAAACTTTTTTAGGAGAGAAATTATGCACCTTCAAGATATCAATCCTTTTATCCGGTATGCAAGTAATTCTTCCTTTTTGCCTTTGGATGATGATGTTTATACTTATGATTGCAGATTGTTTTATATGGTTGACGGAACATGCTCCGTCCATGTAGACAGTAAAAAATACAATGTGGAAAAAGGAACGGTATTGTTTTGGCAATCGGGGACCAAATACCGTTTTTCAGTGGATTCAAAAGTAAAAATGATTGTATTAAATTTTGATTTTACGCAACATCACAAACATATTACCGAAGCCATATCGCCTGTATTTGTGGAAGAATTTGATCAAAATAAGGTTTTGGAACATATCCGCTTTTCCGATTGTGAGGCGTTAAATCATCCTTTAGTCTTAGAAAACGCAGTATTTGTTGAAAGTGATTTAATGCAGATTGCGGAGGAATATACGAAACGAAAGATTTTTTTCAGAGAAAAGTCGTCGGGGCTTTTGAAAAAAATATTCATTGACATTGCCCGATTTGCTTCGGCAACGCCTTCGAATGCAGCCGATAAAATAGATATGATTATGGAATATATAAGAAATCATTACAAAGAAAAAATTGACGGCACAACACTGGGGAAGTTAACCGGTTACCATCCGTACTATCTCAACAGGCTTATGCTCATGTATAGCGGTACCACGGTTCATCAATATTTGTTAAATTATCGCATTGAATGCGCCAAAAAATATCTTACCGGCACTGACATGCCAATCACGGAGATTTCCTCAGAATGCGGCTTTGCAACGGTGTCTTATTTTTCCAACTACTTCAAAAAAAAGGTGGGTATGAGTCCGTTGGAATATAGGAATATAAGAAAAAATTTGATATAATTTACATGATGTTTTGTCTTAAAGGTGTCACCTTGACTTTTTAGAGCCTGCATCATATAATAAGTAGGAAGTAATGTGAGGTGGTATGGGTGAGTAAAATATATACCATTGATGAGATTAGAAATATTGTAACAGAAGTAGCAAAAGAATACGGTGTTGAAAAAGTAGCATTGTTTGGTTCTTATGCGCGAGGAGAGCAAAACGATAACAGTGATATTGATTTTATAATTAAAAAGGGAAATATCAAGGGGTATTTTCAGTTTTGTAGTTTTGTTCATGCACTGGAAGAAAAACTTGGAACCCATGTTGATGTTTTTACTTATAAGGCACTTAAAAATTCACTGATTAAAGATGCGATTAAAGATGAGGTAGTTTTGTATGAACAATAGGGATAGTGTTGTTTTGAGAAAAATCATACAATATGCTAATGAAATTGATGCTACGGTGAAAAAATTCGAGTTGAATTATGAAAAATTTGAGGGTGATTTTATCGTAAAAAATGCAATTGCTATGTGTATTTTACAGATTGGCGAATTGGTCGGCAAATTGTCAGAGGAATTGAAAATAACATATGATGCTATGCCTTGGAAGGATATAAAAGCTATGCGTAATATTGCGGCACATAATTATGGTGAAATTGATTTGGAGATTTTATGGGAAACTGCTATAATGGATGTACCAAGGCTAAAAGAATATTGTGAAAAGATTATAGCAGAGTTAGAATAAATTGCGTTTAAGTTGTGTACGATTACAGGTTTTAAAGCCCTAAGCATTAGCAATCATGCAGTGTTTAGGGCTTTTATTTGAAGTTAAATGGTGTCTTGTTTTCCCAACTACTTCAAAAAAGGTGGGTATGAGTTCGTTGGAGTATAGGAATATCAGAAAGAATTTGATATAATTTATATATAAGAAGTAAGTTTTTATTGCAGTTGAGTGAAAATTAATTTGAGACAAGATATCCTTCAGAGGATCCGTTGACAGTTAGTGTTGAAGAGACGGAGGAATGTTTAAACATTGTAGAGAAATTTGTAGCAAGAATCAATGAAATAATGAAAAAATAAATGAAATATTATTGTTTGATTTTGAAATAAGAGGGTTGTATTGATGAAGCGATATCCATTTAAATCCAAATTACTGGGCAACATTGTGATACCTTATTCCATTATATCCATAATCCTTATATCGGGGTTTGCAAGTACCATATATCATATGGTTGAAAATCAACGATATCATTCGGAAAAACGCTATCAGGAAGAGCTTAATTCAAAAATTTTAAATATTTTTGACAGTTTTATTGACGAGATGGATAATGTGGCACTTCGAGTTCATTCTGACAGTAATATCGTTCTTTTTTATACCCATCTTAGTCAGGATAAAAATCCGGAAAATTTTTTCGAGAAAAATGTCTTACAATCCATAGAACTTGCCAGTGTGGTGAATACCATAAATTCACCCTATCATCCTTTGTGGAGGATTTCCATGTATAATCATTACGGGGACTTTTTGTCCGTCGGAGCAAAGACGGATCCTGGTGTCGTCAGGGGTACGCTGGCGGAATTAAATGTCAGTGAAATGATGGTGAATCTTCAATATGACCAGTTTCATGTGGAATATCGGCAACGTGACATTTGGTCCGATTATTTTAAATCACAATATGTGGTTATCCAAAGGCCTATTATTAATGAATATTCGAAAAAAATTTATGCGGTTGTGGAAGTAGAACAGGATATAAAAACTTTGCTGTCAAGAATTTCCTTTGATACACCGGACATAAAATATTCCATCTATGATTCAAAAGGAAACTATGTTTATGGAACTGCTAAAGAAGAATTGGACAAAAATTGGTATAAAACGTCTTTAACATCGGAAAGATATGGTTGGACCGTGAACCTTTACAGGAACAATAAGGTTGGATTGAATTCCATTTTGATTGTTTTTATAGCCATGTATATTGTTTTAATTGCAGCCAATTTTGCATTGATTTATCGAATTGCCTACAGCATTACAAAGCCCCTTAGGGAACTTGAACAATCGGTGCGTAAGGTTTCAGGGAGAAATCTGACGGTGGAAACGGACGATTCCACCATTGATGAAATTAAAGAATTGGGAAATGCTTTTTCTGAAGTTTTAATGCAGGTGGAAAAGTCCGCCAAAGAAGAACAAAAGGCTTTGGTACTGGCTTTGCAATCGCAGATGAATCCGCACTTTCTGTTTAACACCTTATCGGTCATCAGCAGCAAAAGCTTGGAAATCGGTGGAGAGGAAATTGCATTGATGTGTCAAAAAATATGTGATATGCTAAGGTATGTGGCATCCTATGATGATTTGGTTGTTTCTGTTTCCAGTGAAATCAGCCATGTGAAAAACTATTTGGATTTAATGAAAGCTCGGTATGAGGATTATTTTTCTTATGAGATCCAAGCCGACAGTGCGGTTCATCATGTGAAGGTGCCTAAGCTGATTCTTCAACCCTTGGCGGAAAACTGCTTTAATCATGCATTTAAAGATGTGGAACCGCCATGGCATATTAAAATTACCAGCGGACTGGACGGGAACTACTTTTTCTTTACCGTGGAGGATAACGGATCGGGGATGGATGAAAAACAATTGGAACAGATAAAACAAAAAATTGATTATTTTTCAGAGAATTTTAAAGAAAAGTATAAGGAACTTTCCATTGGCGGTTTGGGATTGGTAAGTGCCGTTTTACGCATGAAGATGGCCAATTATAATGTAGACTATGCCGTTGAAACAAGTAAAAAAGGGACCAAAATCACCATAAGAGGAGAAATGGTGTAAGGAGGGGATACGGTGATTCGCGTATTAGTAGTGGAAGATGAACCGCCGATTTTGCGTGCCATGGTGAATGCTCTGAAAAATACCGGCTTCGGGTTTACGGATATTTTTACAGCGCCTAACGGTAAAAAGGCGATGGAAGTTCTTCAAAAAGAAAAAATCGATGTTGTTTTCACCGATATTCGTATGCCTGTTATGGACGGACTGGAGTTGTCGAAGTTTGTGTACGAACATTATCCTCATGTATTAGTTGTCATCACAAGCGGTTACTCCGATTTTGAATATGCAAGAACGGCCATTTCATACCATGTTTTTGATTACCTTTTGAAGCCGGTTTCAAAGGAGAAAATGAAAGAAGTAACGGACAAGCTTGAAAAGGAAATTGCGAAAAGAAGAAGTGCGCTGGCTCATGACATTATTGTAAAAGGCAAGTATGTGGACGATGCATTATCCGATTCCAATTGCTTTTTGTATATCATTTGTGCAGGTGCTTTGAGCCTTTATGACAATGACCCCATGGTGCCCGGTGCGGCTTTTTGGAATAATGTTCATATGGAGGAAATGATGGAATCCATCTTAAATACGGGGGAGATCTTTTTAACATTTCCCGGGAAAACGGTGTCGGAAAGAGTGGTGGTGGTGGAATCGGCCAACCTTGACAGAGCGGAAGTTATTGCACAGAAAATGTTTGAAACGCTAAAATCCGATATAACCATTACCATTGTTTGGCGATCCAATACTTCATTGTCGCAAATCGGAACCGAAATGCATCAAATTAGAGATGTTTTGTTAAGGCGTATTATGCTTGGCAAAAGTCAAATCATTTGTTGCAACAGTGTTGTTGAATCCCAGCCTTTACAGTTTTATACGCAGGAACAGATGCAGCAAATTTGTGATTGGATGATGAAAAACAGAACGGATGAAGTGACAGCCTTCATTGCGGAAAAACTTCGTGAGATGGAAAGCTGTGGTGCTACACAGGAAGATATAACCGGATTTCTGGATATGATTACAAACCGCATCTATTTCATTTCACAACATTCCGAAAAAAAACCTGCGGTTGTGAAAAAAGAGGTTTATACTGCAATTGCAAACTTTACTACTTTTGAAAATCTGGCCCGTGATTTTGTTTCGGTGGTTCAGAATATGATCACCCCGACACGGCAAGAGGATTATCCGAAACTGATTGTGGAAATACAAGAGTTTTTACATCAAAATTATATGAAAAATATTACCAATGCAGTTTTGTCGCAAAAATTTGGCTTGGTGGCTTCTTATATCAGCCGATTGTTTAAGAAGAGCACAGGACTTTCGCCGGGGGAATATCTTACAAAAGTGAGGATTGACAGGGCAAAAAGCCTCATGCTGTCCAATCCCGATCTTATGGTCAAAGAAATCGCCGGCATGGTAGGGTTTAAGGATGCTTATTATTTTTCCAAAACGTTTAAAAAGGAAACCGGCATGTGGCCCACTGAATTTTTGAAAAATCAGCATTGAATTTTTGAAACGCTGTTTGCAGATTAAATGCAACAGCGTTTTTTTTAATGTTTTATTTTTTTCCATTTGCTTTTTCAGTTTTTACATTTACTAAGAAAATGCAAGTTGCTACAATTTTAGTATAGAAACGGATAGTGAGGGCTGTGGAGAAGGGGTGAAAGAATGTCTGAATATATCCTTGAGTTAAACGGCATAACCAAAATATTTCCCGGCGTGAAAGCATTGGATAATGTGCAGTTCGAACTGAAAAAAGGCGAAATACATGCTTTAATGGGGGAAAACGGTGCCGGAAAATCGACTTTTATAAAAGTTATTACAGGAGTTCATCAGCCTGAAGCAGGGGAAATAAAGATTAACGGCCAAAAGGTGGTCTTCAAGGGTCCTAAGGATGCCTATAAAATGAGTATTGCCGCTATTTATCAGCATGGAACGGCTTATCAGCATTTAACCGTTACGGAAAATATTTTTATGGGACATGAAAAAGTCCGCAAGTCAGGATTGATCAATTGGCGGCAAATGCATAAAGAGGCAAAAGCACTACTTACAAGGCTTGGAAGCAATATTGATCCTACTTCCGTCATGGGAAACCTGACGGTGGCAGAACAGCAGATTGTTGAAATTGCCAAGGCGATTTCCACCAATGCGCAAATTATTATTATGGACGAACCAACGGCGGCTTTGTCGAAACGGGAATGTGAAGAGCTTTATCGCATCACTGAGCAACTCCGTGATGAAGGGTGTTCCATTATTTTTATTTCACATCGGTTTGAAGATATGTATCGACTGGCGTCAAGGGTTACGGTTTTCCGTGATGCCCAGTATATCGGTACATGGGACGTGGATGAGATTTCGAATGAAGTTTTAATATCCAAGATGGTTGGACGTGAAATTTCAAAAATATATCCGAAAAAAGAGGTTGAACAGGGCGAAGAAATACTGAAAGTGGAAGGACTTTCAAAAACCGGTTACTATAAAGATATTTCCTTTACCCTTCATAAAGGTGAAATTCTTGCCTTAACCGGACTTGTAGGTGCAGGAAGAACGGAAGTCTGTCAAGGAATATTTGGCATTAATCCTCCGGATGAAGGAAGCATCTATCTGGAAGGAAAGAAAATCAAAATAAAACAGCCTCTTGATGCACTGAACCAAGGAATCGGTTATCTTCCGGAAGACAGACAGAAACAGGGTTTAATTTTAGACTGGAGTTTATGTAATAACGTTACGTTGTCCACGCTTGAGAAGTTTACCAAAAATACCGTTATTAACAGGAAGCAAGAACGAAACCGGGCCAAGGAACTTCTTGAAAAAGTGGCAACCAAGGCTGTTTCCGTCTTTGATAAGGCGTCCAGTTTATCCGGCGGTAATCAGCAGAAAGTGATTGTGGCCAAAATTTTAAATTCTGATTTAAAAGTCATTATACTGGATGAGCCCACCAAAGGTGTGGACGTCGGTGCCAAAGCCCAAATATATGAAATTATGTCGGATTTGGCAGCGCAGGGGTTTGGTATTATCATGGTTTCTTCTGAAATGCCCGAAGTTTTGGGCATGGCGGATACCATTGTCGTTATGAGGGAAGGCAGGATTTCCAAAATATTTACAGACGCCGGCAGCGTAACACAAGAGCAAATATTGGAAGCTGCTATGAATGTATGAAAAGGGGGTGGCGTCATTGAGTAAAGTAAAAAAGTTTTTTTCATCAAACATTCGGGAAATGAGTTTGATTTTGGTCATGATTGTGCTGTCCGTTTTCGTGCAATATAGAAGCGGCGGCAAGTTTTTAACGGTTGAAAATATCTCGGACCTTATGACCGAAACCGCGATTCTTGCCATTTTATCCGCCGGAATGATGATTGTGATTATCACTGCAGGCATTGACCTTTCCATTGGTTCTGTGATGGCCCTTGCGGGAATGGTGGGAACTACGGTTTTAAAGCATAATCAGTCCCTGACTCCCATTGTCATTATACTCATTGCAATGGCCATTGGGGTGGTAAGCGGATTTATAAACGGTACGTTGGTGGCAAAGCTTAAGATTTTGCCCATTATTGCAACCCTTGGCATGATGAATGTTTTCCGTGGCATTACTTACCTTATAAGCAACGGGAAATGGGTGATGCAAGCTGATATGACGCAGGAATTCATGGGCATTGCTACAGGGAAACTGTTTGGTATCAATAATCTTGTCGTAATGGCTATAGTGACGTATATTGTGGTAGGGGTTTTCTTAAACTATACCAGAACGGGAAGAAAGATATACGCAGTAGGGAACAGTGAAGAATCGGCAAGGGTTTCAGGAATTAAAACCGATAAAACCATTCGTCTTGCCTATACCATTATGGGATTGGTTGCCGGTTTTGCAGGTATCTTATATGTTTGTAAATTTGCAGTTGCTCAGGGGGAAACGGCAGTGGGCTATGAAATGAACGTTATTGCTGCCTGTGTTTTAGGTGGGGTAAGTGTTTCCGGAGGAACAGGCCGTGTACCCGGTGTTCTTTTAGGAGCGTTGCTGCTGGGAATTTTGAACAATGCCATGCCGCTGATAAAGATTTCATCCTTCTGGCAGGAAGCAATTCGTGGCTTAATTATTCTTCTTTCCATTATTACCAACTCATTGATTCAAAGAAACGTTCAGGCAAAAGCGTTGAGAAGGAGGAATCTCTAATGGCTAAAGAATTTGTAAAGCAAGCGGTAAGAAGTGACGGTTCCAGAGAAATAGCGGCTGACAGGGAGTTTCATTTAAAGGGATTCTTTATGCAGTGGGAATGGATGCTTGTTGCAATGTTATTGATCATTAATATCATCAATATATGTTTATCTCCCAACTATGCGAATTTTAATAATATTATGAATGCCATGCGTGATTTTTTGGATAAAGCAATTATTGTTTTCCCAATGGCATTTGTCATACTGCTTGGAGAAATTGATATCTCGGTTGCGTCCATCATGGCATTGTCATCGGTGCTTATGGGAATGGCTTATCAAGCCGGTGTTCCAATGCCCATTGCCATAGGAATTGCACTGTTGGTGGGTACTGCTTGTGGGTTTGTCAACGGCATTATCCTTGTTAAGTTTCCGGAACTTTCCAGTATGATTGTTACCCTTTCTACGCAAATAATATATCGTGGAATTGCATCCATCTTACTGGAAACGCGGTCGGTGGGCGGATTTCCGTCTTGGTTCAGCCAATTTGGATGGGGAAAAGTCGGGCCGGTTCCCATTATACTGATTTTCGTCATATTGGAAGTTGTATTATTTGCTTATCTTCTTCACTGTACAAAGTTTGGAAGAAGAACCTATGCAATGGGGAATTCGGTTACGGTCAGCCGCTTTTCAGGTATTCAAACCGACAAGATAAAGCTTATTATTTTTACTACTTTAGGTCTTTTTTCCGGTATTGCGGCTGTATTTTTAGCGTCCAAGATGGGCAGCGTCAGACCGGACGTTGCAAAAGGCTATGAACTTGATATTATTGCCATGGTTGTTTTAGGCGGTGTTGCTTCATCAGGCGGAAAAGGCAATATTTTAGGTACTGCACTTGCAGTTCTTGTCATTGGTTTCCTCCGCTATGGATTAGGACTGATTAATGTTACCAGTCAGGTGATTATGATTATTGTCGGTGCTCTTCTCATTATTGCAGTAGCAATACCTAATTTCAGAGAAAGCATCGGAAAGGCGAATTGGTATATCAAACTGACTTCGCTTGGTAAACAGTTTAATAAGAGATAATATCTCTTGTTATAAATTTATTTAAATTAAAAAGGAAGGGAAGATATCAAATGAAAGCAAAGAAATTCATTGCATTAGGGTTAGCAAGCATTATGAGTTTGGCTTTACTAAGCGGCTGCGGCGGAAAAACAAATGAGCAAGCAAAAACCCCGCAACAGTCTGCATCGCCAGAAAAGCCTACCTATGTTTTTGTGGCGAAAGACGTACAAAATCCTTATATGCAAAAAGTTTTTGAAGGTTTTGAAAAGGCGGTCAATGAAATCGGAGCCAATGCCCTCTACAAGGGCCCTGAAACCGCAACTCCGGAAAAGCAAATTGAGATTATTAACCAATTAGTTGCACAAAAGGTTTCAGGTATTGCCATTGCGGCAAACGATGCAGATGCTTTGCAACCCGCACTGCAAGAGGCTATGAAAGCAGGTATTAGCGTTATATCTTTGGATTCCGCCGTTAATAAGGATTCAAGACAGGTTCATATTCAACAGGCAGATCCTGAAAAAATCGGCAGAAGCTTAATCCAAGCGGCTTATGAAATGATAAACGGCGAAGGCGGTATTGCCATATTAAGTGCTACTGCTCAAGCCACCAACCAAAATCTGTGGATTGAATGGATGAAAAAAGAGTTGGAAGAAAATAAAGAGAAATATACCAAAACACCGCTTGTAAAAATAGCTTACGGTGATGATGACCCAACCAAGTCAACATCCGAAACTCAAGCATTGTTGACTGATCCAAGCATTAAGGTTATTATTGCTCCCACAACGGTTGGTATGCTTGCAGCCGGTAAAGTCCTTCAAGATAAAAAATCATCGGTTAAATTGACGGGTCTCGGCTTGCCTTCCGAAATGGCTCCGTTTATTGAAGACGGCACATGCCCATGGATGTATTTGTGGAACCCTGTCGATATCGGTTATTTGGCAGGTTATGCAATTGACGCTCTTCATACCAAGAAAATAACCGGTGCTGTCGGTGACACGTTTACAGCCGGTTCCCTTGGTGAAAAAGTGGTAACCGAAGATGCCGCTCAAGGTACCGAAGTCATGCTTGGCGATCCATTCAAATTTGATCCTGACAATATTGGAATTTGGAAAGAAGTATATTAATAAATCCAATAAATCCGTATTTTTTGTAGGGGCGATTCAAGAATCGCCCTTTTTACTAATGTTGTCAATTTGTGTGCCATATAATGGGTACAATTTATATAACGCATTAATGCAACTAAATTTAACAGGCCCGAATCCATACCGCCATTTTGCTTTCTTCCGTCCATAACTTTCCGGCCGAAGCATAATCCGTCACTCTAAAATACGAATGATCTTTGGTAGGTATGCAAACTTCCACAATGTGAGGGTATGGAGCCATATCGGATTCAGGCAGAACAGCATTAACATATCCATCCTTGCCTATGTCAATGCTAATCGGATTGTCAGGGTTTGTTCCTAAGCGTTTATCTACAGCAAGCATTAACGGTCCTCTGCGAAGAGCAATATGGGTTTTGGCAAGAGGATCTTCCCGGTCGAAGGTCGGAACGATATAATTATGTCCCCAAATCACTTTATTCATAAGAATTTGCTGGCCGTAAGGTATTGGGAAAACGGCCTGGGTTCGCATATCCAATTCCATTTCAATTACATCGCCGTCTTTCCATATACGATGTATTTCAATATATCCTTCGTATACTGCAGCGTTTTCACCGTTTACAGTGACATAAGTGTTTTTACTCCATTGAGGATTTCTAAGCATAATGGTAAATTCTTCCTCTGTGTTTAAGGATATTGTTATTCTCATTTTCCCGTTTCTTGGATAATCCGTTTCATTTATGATGGTAATTGGATTTCCGGACGGCGTTTCAGATTTTATGGTACCGGGAATGTAAAGGTTTAAAACAATTCCACTGTCTGATTTTAAAACAGCCATTTTAGGTACCAGTCCGGCTCCTGCAGCACCAATGCAAGCGCAACATCCATAGTAATGATTGTCCGGCATAATTTTAAATCCGCCGATACCGTTTCCTCTTGTTCCGGAAGTTAACGGGCTGTAACTGTCAAATGGTAATGGTTCAAAATGGAGTTCCGGATATTCTTTTTGAATGGAAGGTTCCACTCTTTTTTCGGTATTCACAGAACCCAGGTAAGCGTTGTATAGTGAGCGTTCAAAAGCGTCAACATATTTGGAGTTTCCTGTCAGCAAGGTAAGTTGATAGAAAAACTTCATCAGTGTTACCGTCACACATGTTTCTTGCATAATGTTTCCGTTGGTGGTGTTGGATTGACGAACGGTGGAATGGTCAAACAGCTCATGAGTACATCCACTGCATCCTATAACCGTAAAGTCACTTTCTAAAATCCTGTCTGCGAAATTTATAATAGCCGTTTTATATCTTTCATTCTTGGTTACCCTGTAGAATTCAAGCAATCCCTCGAAACAGGATATCATTTCGTATGCTTTGGTAACAGGATATTGATACGGATACAAATTGTTTTCATAGGCAAGTTCAAATACGTTTTCCACCGACGTTCCGCCACTTTGTACAATGTACTCGGCAAAATCAAAATATTTTTTCTCTTTTGTAAGGTTATATAGCCTGACAATGGGCTCAAGCAGGGAAGAAGAGTTCAGTCCTCTCCAATGACTGGTTGCTTCGGTAATAGGGCGTTTGCCGTCTTCGGTACGGCCTATTTTGGACATAATGGCGTCAACTTGTTTACACATACCTGCTACAATCTTTTCAATCAATTTGTCATCGTTGCATATTTCAAGATAATATTGCATTCCTAAAAGGACATATTTTCGGCACCATATGTCCCAGCCGTTAAATTCTTTTTCTATTGGGTAGGTACTGATTCTGCCGTATTCATCAAAGCTGTCCAGCATATCACGAACCGTTTGAGTAAGGATGTTATATAGCTCATTGTTGCGTGTATAGGAATAAACAAAACATGCACCACGCATCATTTTGCCCCAGTATTCTCCGCGCCAGCCATTGTCTGTGTCGGTATGCAACCGGAATTGTTGAACAAATCGGAACCAAAGTTCAGGATTTAGCATCTGCATTTCTTCTATAAAATGAATGGTTTCATGGATCACCCCTTTAAAATGCCATTCTCCGTTGAAATTGCTTGCAAATTTACCGGAATCCAAAGACGGTTGATTTACTTTTTTTAATGGTGAAATTTCAGAATACATAATTTCTCCTCCAAATTTATTGATTTTTATTAATAATTATATCAATATGGTTTAAAATATTTTGTTAATTTATTTTACTATAACAATAGCGAATTGTAATTGAATTTAATATGCATAAAAAATTGACTTATTTTGATTTCAGTGGTATGATGGAAGGGAGGTGTTGGACATGGAGGCTATGGAGGAAAAACGGATAAAAAAACTGTTGCAAGAAATTTCTGTTGTAAACTCAACGGATAGTTCTAAAATAGAACGGATGAGTAAATATGTAAGCAAAACCGATAAACATGTTTTCGTCTGCCTTCATCCGTCTGCCGTAGTGCATTATTACCATACCCACGATTTTTTTGAAATTAATTATGTGTATGAAGGGGAGTGCATTAATTTAATCGAAGGTGAAAGTTTACATATGAAGACAGGGGCTTTTCTTATGATGCATCCCGGCACATTTCACACCGTATATGCAGATTCCCAAAGCAAAGTGGTCAATATCCTCATACAACCGGTGTTTTTCAAGCAAGCCTTTTCTAATGTTCAAGGCATTGATGGCTCTTCGTTTTCTTTATTTATGAACAAAGCAAGCAGTAATTCATATTATAAATATGTGATGTGTGATGCGGAATGTGTTCGACAGGAAGTTACAAATCTAATGGAGGAGGAAGTAGGAAATGATGTAAACTCCAATATAATGCAGGAAGCGTTGCTTTCCGTTCTTTTTTGTAAACTGTTGCGTAACGTCAAGGAAGCGGTAATTTCCGATATTCGTTGTGCATCATCCGATATTATGATGGATATGCTTCAATATGTTTATGACCACTATAATGATGTAACCCTATCGGAACTATCTGAAAAATTCGGATACTCCACCGCTCATATTTGCAGGATGTTTATGAAACAAACCGGAAAAACGTTTGGAGATACTTTGACGGAAATTAAAATGGAGAAAGCCGCAGCTTATTTAAGGGATACCAAGCTTAAAGTTTATGAAATTGCCCGGCTTGTGGGATATGACAGCCATGAGTATTTTCACCGGCTTTTTAAGTCACGCTTTGGTGTAACCCCGTTTCAATATCGTATGTCCAGACAATCCTCATACTTTACCCCAAGCTTGTTTGCCGCTACAAGAAATACTTCCGGGTCCGGTTTTGATTTTGTAATATCAAGCCCGCAGGAAATTGCGTCAAATTCATTATAAAGTCCTGTTCTTTTCAAAATTTCAGGTGCATTCTTGCTTGCTGAAGCAACATTTATTAGGTTTAACGTTAAACTTATTATATTAAAAGTTTTATGGCTTATCAATGAAATTAACAATTAAAGGTATATATTTTTCAGTTGATAAATATTATTCCAAAAACAGTAACCTTTATATTTTTATTGATATTTTATCATATCTATGATAAAATTATGATAAATTAATGAAGGAGTGATAATTATGCCGCATATTAGACCCGTATCGGATTTGAGGAATAATTTTGCAGATATATCAAGAATTGTTCATGAAACTCAAGAGCCAATATTTTTGACCAAGAATGGTTATGGAGATATGGTGGTAATGAGTATGGAAGCGTACGAACGAAAGTTGTTTGAAAGTGAAGTTTACTTTAAACTGAAAGAAGCGGAACTGGAAGCCAAGACAACGGACAGGAGGTATTCCCATAGAGAAGTTTTTGATCAATTAAGAGCAAAACTTTCTAACAGGATAGAATCTGATGAAGTATGAAATTAAATATCTACCTTTGGCAAGTAGAGATTTATCTAATATTGTATCCTACATTGCAGATGAGTTAAGAGCGCCAAAGGCGGCAATGGATTTAATTGACGAATTGTATACTTCTATATCAAGGCTTGCACAGTTTCCGTATTCATGCAGGGTATATCAATATGAAAAATTTCTTGAAAATGAATACATAGTATTGCCTGTCAAAAATTATTTGGTATTTTATGTAGTAAAAGAGCGAGTAGTTGAGATTCATAGGATTATATATGCAAAAGTAAATTTAGGTAACTTTATAAAATAATATGATTAAGTATATTGCTAAAGATATAAGCAAATAAATTATCTTAGTTTTCTTCAAAGATAAATGGATCATCGAATAATTTGCCTGAATTTTAAAAAAAAGTTCAGGTTTTTTTGTTTTTTTATTGACAAAATCCTCTATCTTTGATACTATATTTTTGTCAATTGAATAGTTTACCAGCTCATATAATTTCGAGAATATGGCTCGAAAGTCTCTACCAAACAACCGTAAATTGTTTGACTATGAGTGAATCTAATGACGAAATGATATTGCTATGTATCCGTATGGAATGTTCGGACAAATAGATTTCACTCAGATCTATTTGTCTGTTTTTGTTTATACGGATATTGCGGAGGTGGTTTATCACTTACAGGATAATCAAATGTATACCGTTTTTCGACAAACCAAATTTTCAACAACAAAAGAAAGAAAATTATTTTTAAGAAAGGGGTCAAACAATTATGGAAAAGTTTTTTCGTCTAAAAGAAAACAACACAAATGTTAAAACGGAAATTGTGGCTGGTATTACGACTTTTATGGCAATGGCGTACATTTTAATTGTTAATCCGAATATTTTGTCGGATGCAGGTATGGATAAAGGAGCTGTTTTCACAGCAACTGCAATATCGGCAGCGATAGCAACCATCGTAATGGCATTGATAGCCAACTATCCGGTTGCATTAGCATCAGGTATGGGATTGAATGCATTTTTCGCATATACCATTGCATCTAAATATTCATGGCAAATTGCATTAACGGCTGTTTTTATTGAAGGTATAATTTTCATCCTATTATCTTTTGTTAGCTTCAGAGAAGCGATTGTCAATGCAATTCCGCAAAATCTGAAGTATGCAGTAACGGTTGGAATTGGTTTGTTTATTGCATTTATTGGTTTCCAAAATTCAGGCATTATCGTGGATAATCCTAGCACCTTACTTTCTTTAGGTGACCTTACAAGCATAACCGTTATTTTTTCTCTGATTGGATTAATAGCAACCATATACATGGTTCATAAGAATGTAAAAGGTGCATTGTTATGGGGAATCTTAGGTACTTATGCATTAGGGGTTATTTGTCAGCTTGTTGGATTATATCAAGTTAATCCGGATGCAGGTATGTATAGTTTAATTCCAAGTGGTATCGTTTCTTTACCGCCATCCCTTAATTCTATTTTTATGAAATTTGATTTTTCAGCTTCTTTTGCGTTAGGATTTGAATTTGTTATTATCATGTTTTCTTTCCTGTTTGTTGATATATTTGATACGGTAGGTACTTTAATAGGTGTTGCAAGCAAGGCGAATTTATTGGACGAACAAGGCAATTTGCCAAATGCAAAACAAGCTTTACTGGCAGATGCGGTAGGGACAACAGTTGGAGCATGTTTAGGAACGTCTACCGTAACCAGTTATGTAGAAAGTGCTGCTGGTGTTGCTGAAGGCGGTAAAACAGGATTAACTGCGCTTACTACAGGTATTTTATTCATAGTGGCTTTAATATTTTCACCTATACTGACCATTATACCTTCTTTTGCAACTGCGCCGGCTTTAATAATAGTTGGATTGTTTATGATGACATCTATTACCAAGATTGATTTTAGTGATTATACGGAAGCATTCCCGGCATTTTTAACCTTAATTGTTATGCCTTTAGCTTATAGTATTGCCGACGGAATTATGTTTGGAATGTTATCCTGGGTAATATTAAAACTTTTAGCAGGCAAAGCGAATAAAGTACCTGTAATAATGTATATTATTGCAATATTATTTATATTGAAAATATTGCTTTAGTATTATAGTATTTCAATACATAATGAAGTCCGATAAAGTCTTATCGGACTTCTATTTACTTGAGACCCACAGAAGATAATTAATAATTAAGAACGGATAAAGTGATTTGTCCGTTGTTAATTATCAATTAAAAGGTAGAGGCGCTCTGTGAACCGATGTCGTCAACTTAATCTACTATATAATGGATGACGTACATATGTTCTTAAATCGTTATTCAATGTAGGGACACCATACATGGTGTCCGAAGTCAGCACATTCACAGGCGGACGCCATGTATGGCGTCCCTACAAATACAGAATATATATTATCATACAAGCGATTTCTATTTATCGCAAATACGGTATCAACTTTTGTAGAGGCGGCCTGTGTTCGCCCGCAAGATAAGATATGTTTTAAAATAAGGTATATTTATGGTAAAGGAGAGGTTGCATAATTATGTCAAACAAAAAACCAAAAGTGGCAATTGTAATGGGAAGTGAATCCGACTTCCCTGTTTTGAAAAATACCATTAAAGTTTTAAAGCAGTTTGATGTAGAGGTTGAAGTCCATGTGATTTCTGCACACCGAACTCCTGAAAGAGCGGAGCAATTTGCAAAGAATGCCGAATCAAACGGTGTGGACGTTATTATAGGTGCGGCAGGCAAGGCGGCCCACCTGCCGGGGGTGCTGGCAGCCTTTACACCCCTTCCGGTTATTGGTTTACCAATTAAGTCGTCTACAATGGATGGCCTTGATTCGTTATTATCCATTGTTCAAATGCCGAAGGGCGTTCCGGTTGCAACGGTTGCCATTGACGGAGCGGATAATGCGGCGATTCTTGCAGTGCAGATTCTTTCAACAGGATATCCTGATTTAAAAGCCAAGCTTAAGGCTTTTAAAATCGATATGGCAAAACAAGTGGAAGAAAAAGATAAATGGATTCAAGAGGAGGTTTCAAAACTATGAAAAAGCTTGAAATGTTGTATGAAGGAAAGGCAAAAAAAGTATATAAAACGGATGATGAAAACTTGTATATTGTTGAATATAAGGATGATGCAACAGCGTTTAACGGTCTGAAAAAGGGGACTATTCAAGATAAGGGAATAGTGAATAACAAAGTATCCAATCATTTGTTCAAATTACTGGAAAAAGAAGGAGTGCCTACTCACTTTGTAGAGGAAATCAGCGCTCGGGAAACGGTTGTTAAAAAAGTGGAAATTGTTCCTATTGAAGTGATTGTGAGAAATATTGCTGCAGGCAGCCTGTCAAAGCGTTTAGGCTTACCTGAAGGTACAAAATTAAATCATACCGTTTTGGAGTATTGTTATAAAAACGACGAATTAGGTGACCCCATGATTAATGATTATCATATTTATGCGTTGCAGCTTGCTACCAAAGAAGAACTGGAGGTTATTTCATCCCTTTCGTTTAAGGTCAATGAGGTATTATCCAATTATCTTAAGGACCTTGGCATTGAATTAATTGACTTTAAGCTGGAATTCGGCAGATGTCCCGACGGAACCATCATTCTTGCCGATGAAATTTCGCCTGACACTTGTCGTTTTTGGGATTCCAAAACAAAAGAAAAATTAGACAAAGACAGGTTCAGAAGAGACCTGGGCAATGTAGAAGATGCTTATAAAGAAGTACTTAGAAGACTTATGGGAGAGTAAGGAGTGTAATATGTCAAGTATAAATTTTGATTGGAGATTAGACAAGCTTAATGAAGAATGCGGCGTTTTTGGGGTATATGATAATGATGGGTATGATTGTGCACGTTTGACTTATTATGGATTATATGCCCTTCAACATCGCGGTCAGGAAAGCTGTGGCATTGCCGTTAATGATGACGGAACCATTATTTATCATAAAGATATGGGCTTGATTCCGGAAGTGTTTAATGATGTCATATTGGAACATTTAAAAGGCCAAATTGCGGTTGGTCATGTTCGATATTCTACTACCGGGCGCAGTCAAAGAGAAAATGCACAACCGCTTGTTACAAAGTATGTAAAAGGCACATTGACCGTGGCTCATAACGGTAATTTGGTGAATGCTTCGAAAATACGGTCGGAATTGGAGAGAGCCGGTGCTATTTTTCAGACCACCAATGATTCTGAAGTGATTGCTTATCTGATAGCCCGTGAACGTGTAAAATGTTCTTCCGTTGAAGAGGCCATTAAAAATATCATGAGTGAGCTAAAAGGTTCTTATGCTCTGGTTGTGATGAGTCCAAGAAAGCTAATTGGCGTAAGAGATCCATGGGGTATTAGGCCTTTATCTATCGGAAAATTAAATAATTCATATATCCTGGCTTCGGAAACTTGTGCTTTTGATGCCATTAATGCGGAATTTATAAGAGATGTGGAACCGGGAGAGATTGTTGTTATTGATAAGGACGGAATGCGTTCTATTAAGGATAATTGTTCAGGTACTTCTAATATATGTATTTTTGAATACATTTATTTTGCAAGACCGGATAGTGTTATTGAAGGTGCCAGTGTATATGAAGCCAGAAAAGAAGCAGGCAGATTGCTTGCCAAGGAGCATCCGGTAGATGCCGACCTTGTCATTGGTGTGCCGGATTCAGGACTTTCGGCGGCAATCGGGTATGCGGAGGCTTCAGGAATTCCTTACGGAGAAGGTTTAATTAAAAACCGTTATATAGGCAGAACGTTTATACAGCCGACACAAAGTCAGCGGGAGATAGGAGTAAAAATTAAGTTAAGTGTACTGAAAAGCAGTGTTGCCGGCAAAAGAATTGTAATGATTGATGATTCCATTGTACGAGGTACTACCAGCAGAAGAATTGTACACATGCTAAAGGATGCCGGAGCAAAAGAAGTGCATTTAAGAGTAAGCTCACCTCCTTTTAAATGGCCATGTTATTTTGGAACGGATATTCCATCCAAAAAACAGTTGGTTGCGTGTTCTCATACCGTGGAAGAAATTCGAGATTTAATTGGTGCAGACAGTTTGGGATATTTAAGTATTGAAAGCTTGTCGAAAATTGCTGTGGGCGCCAAGTGCGGATTTTGTGACGGATGCTTTACAGGAAAATATCCTATGAATGTGCCGGAAGATGCGGATAAGATGGTATTTGAAGGGAGGACTCATCATGAGCGACAGTTATAAGAAAGCCGGAGTGGACGTGGAAGCCGGATATGAAGCGGTCAGATTGATGAAACAGCATGTCGCCAAAACGTTTATTCCCGGTGTATTATCCGGCCTTGGTGGTTTTAGCGGCTTATTTGAAATTGATAAGAATCATTACGACAGGCCGGTACTTGTATCAGGTACGGATGGCGTAGGAACCAAGCTGAAAATTGCTTTTATCATGGATAAGCATGATACGGTAGGACAAGATTGTGTGGCAATGTGCGTCAATGACATTGCATGTTCCGGTGCCAAGCCGCTGTTTTTTCTTGACTATATTGCCGTAGGAAAAAATAAGCCTGAAAAGATAGCCTCCATTGTGAAGGGAGTTGCCGACGGTTGCGTTGAGGCAGGTTGTGCCTTGATTGGCGGCGAAACAGCCGAAATGCCCGGATTTTACAAAGAAAATGAATATGACCTTGCAGGGTTTGCAGTAGGAATTGTAGATAAGGATAAAATTATAGACGGTGCAAAAACAAAACAAGGAGATGTGCTTATAGGTCTTGCATCCTCAGGAATACACAGTAATGGTTATTCTTTGGTGAGACGGCTGTTTAACTTGAATGGAGACGATGATAGAAAAAAGCTTGATACTTATGTAGAAGATATTGGCTGTACCGTAGGAGAAGCACTGCTGACCCCAACCAGAATTTATGTCAAAATTCTTCAGAATCTTATTGAGCACTTTTCCGTTCATGCAATTTCCCATATTACAGGCGGTGGTTTTATTGAAAATATTCCAAGAATGTTGCCTTACAATCTAAGAGCGAAGATTATAAAGAACAGTTGGGATGTGCTGCCTATTTTTACATTATTACAGAGCCTTGGCGATATACCGGAAAGGGATATGTTTAATACGTTTAACATGGGAATAGGCATGGTTTTTGCAGTAGATGAAACACAGGCAGATTCCGCCATAAAATTCCTTAAGGAAAACGGGGAGAAAGCATATATCATTGGTGAGGTTGTAGAAGGTGAAAATGGGGTGGACTTATGATTAATATAGGAGTCTTGGTGTCCGGGGGAGGTACCAATTTACAGGCATTAATTGACGCAATGAAGGCCGATAAGATACCTAATGGCAGAATTGTAACCGTTGTTTCCAGTAAGGAAGGAGTCTATGCTCTTCAGCGGGCGGAAAGACATGGTATTCCTAATACGGTTATTCCCAGAAAAGACTTTCGTTCTAAAGAGGAATATGACAAAGCCTTATTACGTCATATGAAAGAATATCAGGTTGATTTAATTGTCATGGCCGGTTTTACGTCCATTATTGGAAAGTTGTTACTGGAAGAATACAATAATAGGATTATTAATGTCCACCCTTCGTTAATTCCTTCATTTTGCGGAGAGGGTTATTACGGTTTAAGAGTTCATCAAAAAGCATTGGAATACGGAGTTAAAATCACAGGAGCAACCGTACATTTTGTCAATGAAATAACGGACGGTGGTCCGATTATTCTGCAAAAGGCAGTAGAAGTATTGGACAATGATACTCCTGAAACCCTTCAGAAAAGAGTCATGGAACAAGCTGAATGGGAGATTCTTCCCAAAGCAGTGGCATTGTTTTGTGAGGGCAGGTTGAAGGTTGAAGGAAGGAAAGTCATTATTGGATGATATATGGATTGTAGTGTTGATTTATTAGTTTTCGCTATGTGTAGGGCGATTCAGGAATCGCCCGTTTAAGTATACTATGATAATGATACAATAGTTATATAGAATAATTTGGGCGATTCGTGAATCGCCCCTACATTAGGATACAGATTTAGGAATATATAATCATATCCATTCTGCATTCTCAATTCTGCATTTATTACAAAGGGAGGTACATATAATGTCCAAAAGGGCACTAATCAGTGTTTCGGATAAAACCGGGGTCATTGAATTTGCACAGGAATTAAGCAAGCTCGGTTATGAAATTGTTTCAACGGGAGGAACTGCAAAAGCAATCAGTGATGCAGGAATCAAAGTCATTAATGTTTCGGATATCACAGGCTTTCCGGAATGTCTTGACGGAAGGGTCAAAACACTTCATCCTAACATTCACGCCGGTATTTTGGCTATGCGCGATAATCCGGAGCATATGGAGCAGCTTAGGAAACTCAATATTGATACCATTGATATTGTGGTCATTAACCTTTATCCGTTCAAACAGACCATTTTAAAAGAGCATGTGGAATTGGAGGAAGCCATTGAAAACATTGATATTGGCGGTCCAACCATGATAAGGGCGGCGGCAAAAAATTATCAGGATGTTGCGGTCATTGTTGATCCGGATGACTATGGTACGGTTCTGGAAGAGTTAAAACAAACAGGAAGCGTTTCACGAAAGACAAAGTTTAAACTGGCCTATAAGGTTTTTGAGCATACCAGTCATTATGATACTTTAATTGCAAAATATTTACGTGAACAAATCGGCGAAGAATTATTCCCGGAAACCCTTACTTTGACGTTTGAAAAAGCACAAGATATGCGTTATGGTGAAAATCCACATCAAAAAGCCGTATTTTACAAGGAAGTAGGTCATAATCCAGGCTGCCTTACTTCGGCAAAACAATTGCACGGTAAAGAATTATCCTATAATAATATCAATGATACTAATGGGGCAATTGAGTTGCTGAAAGAATTTGATGAGCCTACGGTAGTTGCTGTAAAACATGCCAATCCATGCGGTGTAGCAAGTGCGAATTCCATCTATGAAGCATATATAAAGGCATATGAAGCGGATCCTGTGTCCATATTCGGAGGGATAGTGGCGGCAAATCGGGAAATTGACGCCAAAACCGCAGAGGAAATCAATAAAATATTTATTGAGATTGTGATAGCACCGTCATTTACGGAGGAAGCAATGGCTATATTAACAAGGAAAAAAAATATTCGAATATTGGAACTTCCTAGTATATCTGCAAAATTGCCTGTCGGTGCATTAGATATGAAAAAGGTTGCAGGCGGATTGTTGGTTCAGGAAATAAACAATCAATTAATTAACATGGATGACATTCAATATGTAACGGATAGGAAGCCTACAGAAAAGGAAATGCAGGATTTAATATTTGCATGGAAGGTTGTAAAGCATACCAAATCCAACGGGATTGCTCTTGCAAAAGATTTACAGTCAATCGGTATAGGGCCGGGACAGACCAACCGGATTACTGCTTTGGAGTTGGCTATAAAATACGGCGGAGAACGAGTGAAAGGTTCCGTGATGGCATCCGATGCATTTTTCCCGTTTCCGGACTGTGTGGAAGCGGCTGCAGCGGCAGGAATCACTGCCATTATCCAGCCGGGCGGATCTATCCGGGATCAAGAGTCTATTGATGCATGCAATAAATACGGAATTGCCATGATTTTTACGGGAATGAGGCATTTTAAGCATTAATATAAAACTACATTGAATGGGGCTGTCGCACAAGACATAATATTTACCTATCCTACGGGCGATTCTTGAATCGCCCCTACACTGGATACGGATTCATATATGGATAAATCATTATTCCGAGGGCTACAGAGTCACGGCGAAGGCAAATAGACATTTTGGCAAAAATACCACGGACGGTATTTTTAGCATCACCCGCAACACGGATGTTGCGTTGATGCGGCCTAAATGGATATTTGGCAAGCCGATGAGTCTGTGCTCGAGGAATATCGATTTAGGAATATATGAATCCGTATTTGTTTATAGTAATCGGATAGCAGGGTGTGGTTGTCGCCTCCCTTTCAAAACAGCAAGGAGGTAGAGATAACAGGAAAGGTATATACTAAAATAAGTAAAAGTAAGCAATATTTTTGAAAGAAATAATTTTCTTTAATACAGGTTAGTATAATTTATATATGACATCCATAAAGGAGAGAATGTATAATGGAAAATAAATATACGAATTTTACCGAAAAACGTATGGAGATATTCGGTGAGCTTGTCAAAAGATATTGGAACGGAACCTTGAAGGATGTGGATGATTTAAATGTTCTAGCCAATGACATAAAAAGCAAATATGGATTTAGTGACGAAGATTTGCCTTTTATCATGGACCACATAAGAATAGCCATGGGACAGGAACCAAGGGGAAACCAAGCCTTTAGTGATGAGTTGGAGGTTGTCAAACGTTCCAAAGAAATTCGTCCGCCGGTTATCGCTAAAATAGGAGAACCATGTGAATATTGTAATGAAGAGCAATGCAAATGCATAGGTGTGGGCAAATATGAAAATCCGGTGTACAGGAGGGGTAATCGGCCGGTTACTGGGAACAGTGAGTGTTTAAACTGCGGTTATTGCGTTGCGGCTTGTGACTTCGGCGCTTTGGCGGATAAAATAGAATTTATGCCCGTTATTGATTTGCTGAAGGATGACAAGGTTCCGGTCTATGCAGCAGTAGCTCCTGCTATTGTCGGCCAGTTTGGTGATGACGTAAGTATGGGACAGTTAAGAACGGCTTTCAAGTTGCTAGGATTTGAGGATATGGTTGAGGTGGCCTTATTTGCTGATATTTTAACTATTAAGGAGGCTTTTGAGTTTAGCCGTCTTGTAAAAAGTGAAGCAGATTTTTTCCTGACAAGTTGTTGCTGTCCGGTATGGTTTAATATGGTCAAAAAAAGCTATCCGGAAATTTATGAACATTTGTCGCCTTCGGTATCACCCATGATTGCTGCAGGAAGGATTCTCAAAAGTTTATATAAGGATGCCAAGGTTGTTTTTATTGCACCGTGTATAGCCAAAAAAGCGGAAATAAAAGAGCCGGATTTGGTAGGAGCCATCGATTATGTCTTAAATTTCAGGGAATTAAAGGAAATCTTTGAAGCATTGAATATTAATCTGAAGGAGCTTTCAAGCGATGATAAGGATCAGCATCCTTAGGCGGAAGATTGTATGCAAGAACCGGTGGAGTAAGCTTTTCGGTAAAAACAGTGGTGAACCGATTGGAACCTCGCAGGGTCATTAAGCTGAAGGCTAAAAAAGTGGATGGCGTAAAAGCATGTAAAGAGATATTGGAAGATTTGCGGAACGGCAAAAAGGTAAATGCCAACTTTATTGAAGGCATGGGGTGCATAGGTGGTTGTGTAGGCGGTCCCAGAACCAATATTGACGTGGACAAGGCAAGACAATTCGTGAACGATTTCGGAGAAGATTCTTTTATATTAACCCCTTTTGATAATCTAAACGTCATGAAAATATTTGAACAGTTCGGTGTCCATTCTATTGAGGAAGTCATGCAGAATGAAAAGCTCATGGAAATCCTTACCCGAGAATAGGGCGTTTTCAAAATGCATAAGCTTTATTGCAATGGATAAAATAATATGATAAACTAAAAAAGGTTAATTATAATTATATCACAAAATAAGTGTAGATAGTATTTTCGAATTTATGGGTGTATTTATTTTATGTTGATGAATATTATGGAAAAAACATTTTGCGAAAAGGCTTAGAGCCTGTTAACGCAGTGGAGGAGCAGCCACATCACCTGTTTGAGCGGTAGCGAGTTTGATGTGGCCCGGAACAAGTTTACAGGCTCTTAGCCTTGTAGCTTCTGTTTTTGGAATAATATTCATCAACTAAAAACTATTTTTAGATTTATTGCAATCATTTGGGGGGATTCTGTGCACTACCAACCTTTAGCGGATCGAATACGACCGGATACCCTGGAACATGTTGTAGGACAACAGCATTTGCTTGGAGGAGGAAAAATTCTTAACCGAATTCTTTCATCCGGTCATATTCCAAATATGATTTTTTACGGGCCGTCAGGTACAGGGAAGACAACAGTTGCCAATATTGCTGCAAAATCAGCCAATAAAAAGTTATATAAATTGAATGCAACCAATGCTTCCGTTAGTGATATAAAAAGTATTATCAGCGAGCTTGACAGTTTTACGGGTATGAACGGTGTGCTGCTATATTTGGATGAAATTCAAAACTTTAATAAAAAGCAGCAGCAGTCCCTTTTAGAATTTATTGAAAACGGACAAATTACATTGATTGCAAGTACTACCGAAAATCCTTATTTTTACATATACAACGCCATATTAAGCAGGGCTACCGTATTTGAATTTAAACCGATTCGTGAAACGGATATTGTGATCGCTCTTAAAAGAGCTATTGAAATTGTAAAACAGGATTTGTTAGGTGTGGAAATAGATTGTCCGGATGAGGTGCTTGCCTTTATTGCATCCACAAGTAACGGGGATTTAAGAAAAGCCATTACCACACTTGAGTTGGCAATATATTCGATGAATTTTGATGCAAACCGAAAGATTGTGATTACCTACGAAACCGTGGAAGAATGTACTCAAAGAAAGTCTTTGAATTATGATAAAGACGGTGATAATCATTACGATGTGCTTAGTGCATTTCAAAAGTCCATCAGAGGCAGTGATCCTGATGCTGCCATTCATTATCTTGCACGGTTAATTGAAGCGGGAGACATTAAGTCTATTTGCAGAAGGCTGCTTGTTATTGCTTCGGAGGATGTGGGGCTTGCATATCCCAATGCCATTGCCATTGTCAAAAGTTGTGTGGATGCAGCATTGCAAGTAGGGTTACCTGAAGCAAGAATCAATCTGGCACAAGCTGTATTGGTTCTGGCAACTGCCCCAAAATCCAATTCGGTGATAAAAGCCATTGACCATGCGTTATCCGATATTAAAACAAAGGGAGCCGGAGACATCCCTGCTCATTTAAAGGATTCCCATTATGAAGGTGCATCCAAGATGGGAAGAGGCACCGGTTATAAGTATCCTCATGATTATCCCAACAATTATGTGAAACAGCAGTATTTACCGAACCACCTTAAAAATGCAGTCTATTATGAACCGGGACAGAATAAGATGGAGAGAAGTATTGAGAATTATTTGAGGCAGATTAAAGATAATAGTTGATTTTTTGTTAATCGTTATTTGCGGGCGGCCACAGGTCCGCCCCTACTTATATGGCAATGTATATGTTGTATCTGTAGGGACGCCATATATGGCGTCCGCCTATAAATGTATTGATTCGAACATCATGTATGGTGTTCTTACAGCGTATAACGATTTATCTACATAACATGTATTCATCCTATCGTGGGTGATATATCTACCTTAAGGTAGGGGCGACCTGTGGTCGCCCGCAAAATCATAACTATATTGTTTTTACGAAATAGGCATGAAGCCTATTTTTTTTGCATAAATTTAAATAGATACGGGCAAGGGGGGCAGGTGTGCGTTGAGAAGAAAAAGAAAAAAGGCAGAAGAGGCAAATGAAAAGCCCAATATTAGAGAAAAGATAAGTAAGGTTCTGGAATTGCCGGAAGAAATTATTTTGGATGTTCCAAAATTGCAATTTATCGGTAATAAAGATCTTTCTATAGAGAATTACAAGGGAATTATTGAGTATTCGGATGAAATCATTCGAATCAATACCAAGACTCATCTTCTTAAGATTATGGGGCACAAGCTGGAAATTAAAACCATTACCGAAGAAGAAATTTTAATAACAGGTGATATAACCGGTCTTGAATTCATTGCGTAGGGGTGAAACAATGTTTTTAGTCAATTTATTTCATTTTATTAAGGGGTATGTAGTGATTGTAGTAGAAGGATATTATCTTGAACGGTTTATTAATATATGTGCCAGAAGGCAATTATATTTGTGGGATATAAAAAAGATGAACGGTTATACCATGAGGCTTAAAATCAGTATTAAAGGATTTAAACGTTTAAGACCAATTGCATATAAAACCAAATGTAAGGTTAGGATTCTTACTAAAAATGGAATTCCTTTTATTTTGTATCGATACAGAAAACGTAAAACATTTTTAGTAGGGATTTTCTTATTTATTGCGCTGTTATGGTATATGACTTCATTTATTTGGGTGATTGAAATCACGGGGAATGAAAATATAAGCAAAGAAGAAATCCTTTCCAATCTTGAAATGTGCGGTTTAAAAGTTGGTTCCTATAAGATGGGAGTAGATATTGATACTATTCAGGATAATATGATGTTAAGATTGAACAAGCTTGCATGGATTGGAATAGAGGTGAAAGGTACAAAAGCCTACGTTGAAATCAAGGAAAGAAGGTTGGCACCTCCCATATTGGAAAGACATATTCCTTGTAATATTGTTGCCGCCAAAGACGGTGTTATCAAAAACTTGGTGGTGAAAAGCGGCCAACCGGTTGTGAAAGAAGGGGATACTGTCACCAAAGGTCAGTTGCTGGTGAGCGGTGTTCTTAACAGTCAGGTGGAGGGAGTCCGATATGTACATTCCATGGGTTCTGTAAAGGCCAGAACGTGGTATGAAAAATCAAAAGAATTTAAGTTGATAAAGACCAATAGAATACCGACAGGTAATGAAATGAAACGATATGCCATTACTTTTTTAGGAAAAACAATAAATTTATATATAAATAGTGGTATTCCATATGAAAATTATGATAAAATTACATATGATAATGAATTGCGTTTGGGAAAGGATTATATTATTCCAATTACCGTTCATTGTGAGCAATATAAAGAAGTTGCCGTGGAGGAAAAAAGTATTTCGTTGGAACAAGCCGTTGAGGAAGGAACTCAAACGCTTCAACAAGAATTTTTGAAGGAGGTTTCCGGCGAGATAGAAATCCTGAATGAAAATATCGAACACATTTTTGTAGATGAGCAAACAATATTGTTGAAATACACCGTGGAGTGTATGGAGGAAATAGGAATACAAGAGAAAATAGAAATTTAAGGAGGATTTTATTTGAAAGAAACAGTGGAAAGAATTTTGGAAGTAGACAGAATGGAACAAGTTATCAATGTTTTTGGCAGTTTTGATGAAAATATCCGAATTGTAGAACAAGCATTTGATGTAAAAATTATTAACCGAGATACGGAGCTAAAAGTCATAGGAGAGGATGAAAATCTTGAAAAAATTGAAAAGGCTTATAAGGTATTAAGAAATTTGATTAATCTTGCTGCAAAGGGAGAAGTGATTAATGAGCAAAATGTTCGATATATTATTTCATTAATTGAAGACGGATTGGAAGATAAAATCAGCACGTTCGGAGAGGATTGCCTGTGTATAACCGCCAAGGGAAAACCGATAAAAACAAAAACCATCGGTCAGAAGAAGTATACCGATGCAATCAAAAATAATATTGTGACTTTCGGCATCGGGCCGGCGGGAACCGGCAAGACTTATTTGGCGGTTGCTATGGCGGTTACGGCTTTCCGGCATAATGAAGTGAATCGAATTATTCTTACAAGGCCTGCGGTGGAAGCCGGAGAAAAGCTTGGATTCCTACCGGGGGATTTGCAAAATAAAATTGACCCTTATCTTAGGCCCCTTCATGATGCGCTTTATGATATGTTAGGGATGGAAACTTATCAAAAGTACGTTGAAAGAGGAATGATTGAGATTGCACCGCTTGCATATATGCGTGGGAGAACGTTGGACGATTCGTTTATTATTCTGGATGAAGCCCAGAACACGACGCCGGAACAAATGAAGATGTTTTTAACCCGTATCGGTTTTGGTTCGAAAGCGGTTATCACAGGGGATGTTACACAGATTGATTTGCCGGCAGGAAAAAAGTCAGGGCTTAAGGAGGCAATCAGGGTACTCAAAAATATTGAAGGGATATCCTTTTCCTATTTAACGGAACGTGATGTGGTAAGACATCCGCTGGTTCAAGAAATTATAAAAGCATACGAGCGATATGATCAGGACAGAAACAAAGGAAAATAAGGTTTTTCATTATTGGAGGGTTACACATGATACCTGTTATTAAAAAGTATTGGTTATTTGATTTTAATTTCTTTGGTTCTAAGTTGTTTCATAAAGTATCCATCGGAGTATGCTGTCTGTTCGTAACGTTTTTTATTTTAATCAACGGAACGGTTCCTGAAAAATTTGAGCTTCAGGTGGATGATGTTTGTCCCATTGATGTGGTGGCACCCAGAGACATTATCGACACGTATACTACCGAACGTTTAAAATTTGAAGAAGAGAACAAAGTTCCTCCGCAATATGATATTTTTAAAACCACCACTACACGTTCATTACAGAAAGTATCGGAGTTTATGGGGCAGGTAATTGAAATTAAAAATATGGCTGATATTACTAATGAAGAAAAAGCGGACAAGCTGAAACAAATGTCCCAAATACCGCTTACGGACAATGAATTGCTGACGCTTATTAATATGAAGAATAATGAAGTGTCTCTCATGCAAGTGAATATTCAAAATACGGTCAGCCAGATTATGGATAAAGGGGTTGAAACCGAACTGGTCGACCAAGCGATAGCGGATGCCAGGGAAATTCTCAATAAAGTAGAAGTCAATCCTGTTTTCAAAGAGCTGTCTGTTAGTATTATTAAAAATGTCATCGAGCCCAATAAATTTTTTAATAAGGAAGAAACCGAAGCATTAAAGGAAAAAGCCCGTAACAGTGTCAATGCCAAAGTATATAAGAAAGGAGAAAAGATTGTAGGAAAAGGGGAAAGGCTGAAGCCGGAACATATTTCCATGCTGAATGAGCTAGGGCTGGTAAAGGGTCAGCAAAATATGGACTATGGTTTTCTTATCGGGAATTTTTTGACCGTGCTGATTTTATATACCATATTGGTGTTGTATTTGTATTATTTTCATTCTAACATCTTAAATGACAGGAGTGACTTGATTTTATTGTGCTTAATCATATTATTCAGCCTTTTTATGGTTAGTCTTGTGGTTTCCGTATTCAGTGAGTCAAAAGAACTGTCCTTTTATTTATTTCCTGTTTCGGTATCTTCTATGCTGATTACCTTATTATTAGACACGAAACTTTCTATTGTTACCGGATTGGTCCTTAGCATTTTTATCGGAATACTGACTAAAGGTGATGTTACGTTTATTTTTATTATGCTAATCAATCATTTTGCGTCGTCGCTTACCGTTCATAAGGCGCAACAACGCAACAGATTGATGTTGTCGGGTTTTGTTATCGGCTTATTGAATTTCATTATGATTTTCAGTTTTGGTTATATTAATAATATTGACCGACACAATGTATTAATGTATGGCTTACACGGTTTTATCAGCGGTATATTGTCAAGTGTTATTACCATTGGGATATTGCCGTTTTTAGAAGCTACGTTCAATATTATTACACCTTTAAAATTGTTGGAGTTGTCCAATCCCAATCAACCGCTGCTAAAAAGATTATTAATGGAAGCACCGGGTACTTATCATCATAGCTTGATGGTGGGAAATCTTGCAGAAGCGGCTACCGAAGCAATAGGCGGAAATCAGTTACTGGCAAGAGTGGCAGCCTATTATCATGACATCGGAAAGCTGAAAAGGCCGTATTTTTTTAAAGAAAATCAATTCAATGATAATCCTCATGACAGAATGACGGCCAACTTAAGTACCTTGGTGATAACTTCTCATACCAAGGACGGGGAAGAGATTGCCAAGGCATATAAATTACCGCTTGTTATACGAAATATTATCAAGGAACATCATGGTACTACATTAGTGGCTTATTTTTATCATAAGGCTATGCAGGATCACTCTACGCAGTCAGTGAATCCGGAGGATTTCAGGTATGCCGGGCCAAAACCTCAAACCAAAGAGTCTGCTGTGGTAATGCTGGCCGATTGTGTGGAAGCGGTAATTCGTTCTATGGATGATAGGACGAAAGGCAAAATTGAAGGAATGGTACGAAAAACCATTAAAGATAAATTGGAAGACGGACAACTTGACATGTGTGACCTGACATTAAAGGACCTGGATATTATAGCAAAGGCATTTTTACAGGTTTTAAGCGGCTTTTTCCATGAAAGGATACAATACCCGGAAATCAAAGCAAAAGAAGAGCATCATTGAAGGGAGCGTTATCATGAAAAAAGTAGAGTTAATCATAGAAAATGAACAACATCAAGTAGCAGTGGATGAAAAATTAAAAGGGATTATTCGGGATGTTGTGTATAAGGCAATAGAAGTGGAGCAATGGGACATGCCTGTGGAAGTCAGTGTGACGTTAGTGGATAATGAGAGGATCAGGGAGCTCAATCGGGAATATCGAAATAAGGATTCGGCTACCGACGTATTATCGTTTCCTATGTTGGAATTTGATGAGGATCATGAGTTGATTCGTTCTTATGAAGCCGGAGATTTTAATTATGACGATGAAGTATTTCTTTTAGGAGATATTGTGATTTCGTTGGAAAAGGCCGTGCAACAATCCGAGGAGTACGGACATTCTTTGGAACGAGAGGTAGGATTTTTAACGGCACATTCCATGTTTCATTTATTTGGCTATGATCATGAGAAGGAGGAAGATGAAAAAATAATGAACGAGAAACAGGAAACTGTCTTAAGAGAGTTGAGTTTAATACGATGAAAAGCAGAAATATTATCGATAGCTTTAACTATGCCATCAACGGTATTATTTACGGTATTAAGACCCAAAGGAATTTGAAAATTCATTGCGTGGCCGCAGCGCTGGCCTTGTTTTTAAGCTTATTTTATGACTTTTCAAAAATCGAATTATTGTTGTTGGTCATTACCATTGTCATTGTTTTTGTAAGCGAGTTGATTAATACTTCCATTGAAAAGGTTGTGGATATGATATCGGAAGATTATCATCCGCTTGCCAAAATAACAAAGGACGTTGCGGCCGGTGCGGTTATGCTGTCTGCCGTGAATTCCGTTGTGGTTGGATACATTCTTTTCTTCACGAATCCTAAGGTTTTTAATAAAAAATTAAATATTTTTATAAAAGTTAGGCAAACCCCCTTGCATATTTCATTTATCAGTGTTTTAATAATATTGATTCTGGTTTTTTTGATAAAAGCACGATTTGGTAAAGGGACCCCGATGCATGGTGGTGTGGTAAGCGGACATGCTGCAGTGGCATTTGGGATAACGACGGCTGTTTGTTTTATTACAGAAAATGCAGTGATTACGGCAATGGCTTTGTTGCTTAGCTTACTTGTTGCACAAAGCAGAGTAGAAGGAAAAATCCACAGCGTTCTTGAAGTGGTTTTGGGAGCGGTTTTAGGCATTGCCGTTACAGTGTTTTTATTTAGTCTTAGGCTGTTGTAATGCGGCATAAAAAATGATGTTTTACAATTTGATTAATGAGTTCGAACGTGGGGAGCATTCAATATGGATGATATGCTTTTATTGCAAAAAGCGTTGTGGGCAAAATCAAAAGCTTACGCACCGTATTCAAATTTTAGAGTAGGCGCGGCTTTGCTCACGAAAAACGGTAAGGTTTTTACCGGCTGTAATATTGAAAATGCCAGCTACGGTGCTACCTGCTGTGCTGAAAGAACGGCTGTTTTTAAAGCGGTTTCCGAAGGAGAAACGGAGTTTGAGGCCATTGCCGTTTCCGGCGACAGTGCAGGTTTCACGTTTCCATGCGGTATTTGCCGTCAGGTAATGGCGGAATTTTCACCGAATCTTAAAATAATTTTAGGAAATCGGGAGAATAATATTAAAGTGTTTTATTTACAGGATTTATTACCACATGCTTTTCATAAAGAATAATGGATATAAATTTCTTCTTAAAAAAAGGAGAATCGTCATGGACAAAACGTTTCACTCAGGATTTGTTACCATTGTAGGAAAACCGAATGTAGGAAAGTCAACCTTGCTGAATCATATGGTAGGTGAGAAAATAGCCATTATTTCCGACAAACCCCAAACAACACGTAATAAGATTACGGCAATATTAACAAAAGATGATTGTCAAATTATCTTTATGGATACTCCGGGGATTCATTTTCCCAAAAACAAGTTAGGGGAATATATGGTAAAAGTTGCAAAGGAGTCTTTGGAAGAGGTTGACGTCATATTGTTTGTAGTACAGGCGGATGAACCTATCAGCAATATTGAGAAAAGTATTATTAACGGTTTTCAAGGAATGGGTACACCTGTTATCCTGATTATCAATAAAATTGATTTGATCAAAAAGGATTTGATTTTGCCGTTAATTGATCAGTACAAAGAATTGTATCCTTTTGATTCCATTATACCGGTATCGGCCGTTAATAATGACGGTTTGGATATTATCATTGAGCGTATAAAACAACATCTTCCGGAAGGACCGCGATTTTTTCCTGATGATATGATAACAGACCAGCCGGAAAAACAAATTGTTGCGGAAATTATTCGAGAGAAAACCTTACATTTGCTTGAAAAGGAAGTTCCCCATGGAATAGCCGTTGAAATCATGTCCATGAAAGAACGGAAGAATAAAAAAATCATTGATATTCTTGCCAATATTTATTGCGAAAAAGATTCTCATAAGGCTATAATAATAGGTAAAAAAGGTGATAGGCTTAAAAAAATAGGAACGTTATCCCGGATGGATATTGAGCGGTTTCTTGGCACAAAAGTGTATATGCAGCTATGGGTGAAAGTGAAGAAAGACTGGAGAAATAAGGATTATTACATAAAAGATTTTGGTTATGAATAAACTTTTCCTGGTATATTACGTGATTATTAAGGAAACCCTAATATTACATAATATTAGCAACCCACAAAGTTTTGTTGGACTTGAGGTGCTTATTATGTAGCGATGTTGAATTTATATGCAGAGGGGGACTTGTGGAATGTTGCGGGATTTTATATGGAAGACATTCGAAAACACAGGGAATATTGATGCCTATCTATTATATAAAGAAATTGAAAAAGTCAGTGTCAATGAGAAAAAGAACAATAAAAATCAGGCTGCGGATGCCGTTCATGTGAAAGTTTAAAATATACCGGGACAAATACGTCCCGTTTTTTGCAGATAATAATAAATAGATTTATAAAACTATCATGCATGGAACGCATTGCATGGGTTTCGATGGTATCTATATAATCTGCGGGCGACCCCTACAACAATAGCGATTATCCATATGCGAACAGTATTTAATATAGTAAAGGTGACTATCCATCTATTGTAGGGGCGACCTGTGGTCGCCCGCAAATTGCGAAAACATTTTATGTTTTGAATAAACCGTTAATTTATTTTAATAAAATATTGTGTATTATGGAAGGGACAATATGGCTATATTAAAAACACAAGGACTTATCATAAAGGAAATCAATGTAGGTGAGGCGGATAAAATATTCACCATTTTTACGCGCAGCCACGGAAAAATAAAAGCATCTGCAAGAGGCGTAAGAAATCCCCGCAGCAGATTAGTATCCGGAACACAGTTTTTATGCTACAGTGATTTTGTTTTATATAAGGGGAAAGAGATCTATAGAATCAGTCAAAGTCAGGTCATAAAGAACTTCTATAATCTCCGAACCAGTATCGAAAAATTATCTTATGCCACATATTTTGCAGACCTTACCTCCGAAGTAATAGAAGAAAATTATCCCAGTAATAAGATTTTAAATCTGCTGTTAAATACTCTTTATTTGCTGTCTGAAACCGATAAGGATCCGATGTTGTTAAAAGCGGTTTACGAATTAAGGCTAATGAGTATTATCGGATATACTCCCAATTTGATAAACTGTTCAAATTGCGGGACGGCAGAAAATTTAAAATATTTTAGCAGCAAAGCCGGTGGATTAATTTGTATACAGTGTGCAAAGAATGCGCAGCAAGGAAGAAATTTTGAGTTAAGTCAAGGGACCATCCAAGCCATGCGTTATATCATATACAGCCCGGTTGATAAAATATTTTCTTTTAAAGTATCACAACGGATTTTAAAAGAGTTGAACAATATCTTGAGTGATTTTATTATCACTCATACAGAAACAGAAATAAAATCTTTAAAATATTTAAATAATATACTGGAAATGAACAAAGAAGAGAAAAATATTTAAAAATTTTTTCAAAAGTATAAAAAAAGTAGTGAAATATTTTTATTATATGATATAATATTAACCGCAGTGTGCAAAAAAATGTGTTGTTGTACTCAACGCACATTATGATATAATATTTTACAAAAAAATACATAAGCAGAACAATAACAATATATAGGAGGTAGAATGACAAATGAGTAAAAAGTATGTGTACCTTTTTAGTGAAGGCGACGCAAGTATGAGAAATTTGTTGGGTGGAAAAGGTGCCAATCTTGCAGAAATGACAAGACTTGGATTTCCGGTTCCACAAGGGTTTACCGTTACGACGGAGGCTTGTACAAGATATTACAATGACGGAAAAGTCATAGGGGAGGATATTCTTGCCCAAATTGAAGAAAAATTGGCTGAAACCGAAAAAATTGTAGGAAAGAAATTCGGGGATGTCAACAATCCGTTTTTAGTATCCGTTCGTTCGGGTGCAAGAGTATCCATGCCCGGTATGATGGATACCATTTTGAACTTGGGTTTGAATGATGAAGTTGTGGAAGGACTTGCAAAGCTTACCAATAATGAAAGGTTTGCTTATGACAGTTACAGAAGATTTATTCAGATGTTTTCCGATGTGGTTATGGAAGTTCCAAAATCGAAGTTTGAAAAAGTCATTGATGAGATGAAAGAAGCAAAGGGTGTAACACTTGATACGGAATTGGATGCCAATGACCTTAAAGAAATGGTTGTAAGGTTTAAGAAAATATTTAAAGAAGAAAAAGGCTTTGATTTTCCACAGGACCCAAAACAACAGTTAATTGAAGCAATTAAAGCTGTTTTCCGTTCATGGGATAATCCAAGAGCAATTGTATACAGAAGAATGAACGATATTCCAAGCGATTGGGGTACCGCCGTTAATGTACAGGCCATGGTATTCGGTAACATGGGGAATGATTCAGGAACAGGTGTTGCATTTACAAGAAATCCGGCTACCGGTGAAAAAGTTCTTTATGGTGAATTTTTGATGAATGCACAGGGAGAAGACGTTGTTGCAGGTATCAGAACTCCACAGCCGATTTCCCAGTTAAAAGAAGTAATGCCTGAAGTATACGATCAATTTGTAGAAATTGCAAAAAAACTTGAAGATCACTATAAGGACATGCAGGATATGGAGTTTACCATAGAAAAAGGTAAGCTTTACATGCTTCAGACAAGAAACGGTAAGAGAACTGCGGCTGCAGCCCTTAAGATTGCAGTTGATCTTGTAAATGAAGGCATGATTTCAAAAGAGGAAGCTTTATTAAAGGTTGACCCAAAACAATTAGATGCATTATTGCATCCTACTTTTGAACCAAATGCATTAAAGAAAGCAAAAGTTATTGCAAAAGGTCTTCCTGCATCTCCGGGCGCTGCTTCAGGTAAGATTTACTTTACTGCAGAAGAAGCAAAGGCAGCAGCAGAAGCCGGTAATAAAGTAGTTCTTGTTCGTTTGGAAACATCACCTGAAGATATCGAAGGTATGGTTGCAGCAGAAGGTATTTTAACCGGAAGAGGCGGTATGACTTCCCATGCAGCGGTTGTTGCAAGAGGAATGGGTACTTGCTGCGTTGCTGGATGCAGTGATATTAAGATTAATGAAGAAGAAAAATATTTTGTAACAAAAGACGGATTAAGATTTAACGAAGGAGATTATATTTCATTAGACGGTAGTACCGGTAATGTATACGGTGAAGCAATTGCTACACAGGAAGCTCAGTTAACAGGAGATTTTGCTACCTTTATGAGCTGGGCTGATGAAGTAAGAACATTAAAAGTCAGAGCAAATGCGGATATCCCAAGAGACGCAAAAACAGCATTTAATTTTGGTGCAGAAGGTATTGGACTTTGTCGTACAGAGCATATGTTCTTTGATGAAGACAGAATTCCTGCAGTGAGAGAAATGATTGTAGCCAAGACCGAGGAACAAAGAAGAAAAGCTCTTGACAAGCTCCTTCCAATGCAGAGAGGGGACTTTGAATGCTTGTTCAGAGAAATGAAGGGCTATCCTGTTACCATTCGGTTCCTGGATCCTCCGTTGCACGAATTTTTGCCTCATGAAGATGAAGACATCGCTGCATTGGCTAAGGAAATGGGGATTAGTTTTGAAGAGTTAAAAGAAACCGTTAATAACCTACAAGAATTTAACCCAATGATGGGGCACAGAGGATGCCGTCTTGCCGTATCTTATCCTGAAATAGCGGAAATGCAAACCAGAGCGGTTATTGAAGCGGCTATCAATGTAAATAAAGAAGGAATGAACGTAGTTCCTGAAATTATGATTCCGCTTGTTGGGGATGTAAAAGAATTGAAATATGTGAAGGAAGTCGTAGTGAAGACGGCTGACAGCGTTATTAAAGAAGCCGGTGTTCATCTTGAATATAAAGTAGGTACCATGATTGAGGTTCCAAGAGCTGCCGTTACTGCTGATGAAATTGCAAAGGAAGCGGAATTCTTCTCCTTTGGTACCAATGACTTGACTCAGATGACCTATGGTTTTTCAAGAGATGATGCAGGCAAGTTCTTGAACGACTATTATGATAAGAAGATTTTTGAGTCTGACCCATTTGCAAAACTTGACCAAAACGGTGTAGGTAAGCTGGTAGAAATGGCAACTAAGTTAGGCCGCTCAACCAGACCTGACATTAAGCTTGGTATTTGCGGTGAGCATGGTGGAGATCCTTCATCGGTTGAATTCTGTCATAATGTAGGATTAAACTATGTATCCTGCTCACCATTTAGAGTACCGATTGCAAGGTTAGCGGCTGCTCAGGCAAGAGTAAAAGAAATGAAGGCATAAATAATTTGGGATAAAGAATAGGTTTAACACAAAAGAACCTGGTTTATAGAACAAGCCAGGTTCTTTTGTTGTCTTTTCGGTAAAAAAGGATGACATAAAAAGAAGGAAATATTCTATTTTTGTGGTATATATTTAGTAGAAATGGTGGTATATATTTGATAGGGAATTTTTAAGGTGGTGATTTTGGTTGACCATACGTGAAGCAACCGAGAAGCTGGAAGAACAGACGTTATCACCATATGCACAATTAAGCTCAAAAACAAAAGGCAGAATCGTTCAAGAAGAAAAATGTGACATCAGAACGGAATTTCAGAGGGATAGAGACAGGATTATTCATTCCAAGTCGTTTCGAAGGTTAAAGCATAAAACTCAGGTATTTATTACGCCCGAAGGAGATCATTATCGGACAAGGCTTACACACACTTTGGAAGTAGCTCAAATCGCCAGAACAATCGCCAGAAGTTTGCGGCTTAATGAAGATTTAACAGAGGCGATTGCTTTAGGACATGATTTGGGTCATACTCCTTTTGGACATGCCGGTGAAGATGTTCTTAATGAAATATGTCCTCATGGTTTTAAACATTATGAACAGAGCTTGAGGGTTGTGGAGAAATTAGAAGGCGGAAAAGGGATTAATCTTACATATGAAGTAAAAGACGGCATTGTCAATCATACGGGAGATCATGTAGCAGAAACCTTAGAAGGACAAATTATTAAATTTGCTGACAGAATTGCCTATATCAATCACGATATTGACGATGCCATACGAGGCGGTGTTATCAAAAAGGACAGTATCCCTTCAAAATGTATTAAGATATTGGGAGATACTCATGGGAAAAGAATTGATACCATGATTAAAGATATCATTTATCAATCCAAGGATAAACCTTATGTCATGATGAGTCCGGAAGTGAAAGAGGCAACTGATGAACTGAGGAATTTTATGTTTGAACATGTCTATATAGGCTCATCTGCCAAAAGTGAAGAAGAAAAAGCAAAGAATATTATTGTAGAATTATATCAATTTTTTAAAAAACATCCTGAAAAACTTCCTGAACAGAACAAAGCGTTGTTAGATGAAGAGGACATTGACAGAATTGTATGTGATTATATAGCAGGAATGACGGATAATTATGCCATTAAGAAATTTTGTGAAATCTTTGTACCGAAATCTTGGAGTTTATGATACCATGCATAATTCTGTAAGAATTGGCTATAACTATTTAATGTCATTTGATAGATTTTTGCTTTTTTATAATTTCTTTTTTATAAAAAGAAGGAATTTTAAAGCTTATGTCGAATTAAATAAGTCATGTGATAAGAGCAGTTAATGAACAAAAAACAGTTAATAATTTTTCTTGAAACGTATGACGGAAAGTTCTGAGATGAAAAACAAAAAATCGAACTTTCCTATTCGTTTTCATGAAGGTAATAGGTTATCATGAAATGATTACCTGAATAGAGGAGAATGAAATGGCTCAATTTTATCCTGAAGAAGTCATCCAGGAAGTGAGCAACAGTAATGATATTGTGGAAGTTGTGTCCGAATATGTAAAATTAAAAAAAAGCGGGAGTAGTTTAATGGGCTTATGCCCGTTCCATAAGGAGAAGACTCCTTCTTTTTCTGTGTCGCCGGACAAGCAGTTGTTTCACTGTTTTGGATGTGGAGCAGGTGGTACAGTTATTAATTTTATTATGCGTATCGAAAACCTGGATTTTATTGAAGCAATAAAGTTACTTGCGGAAAGAGCCGGAATAGATCTTCCGGAAGGAAATTATAATAGTAAAGATTCTAAAATTTTTGAAAAAAAAGAGAGGATTATAAAGCTTAATTTAGAAGCTGCACGATATTTTTTTCAGAAATTGAATTCGCCTGAGGGACAGCGTGCAAGAGATTATCTGGCAAAAAGGCAAATAAATCATAAAACAATTGTTAATTTTGGGTTAGGATATTCTCCCAAATCCAGGGATGAGTTGATGAATTTTTTATTGGACAAAGGATATAGTATGGAAGAACTTGTGGATTCAGGACTGGTTGTAAAGCATGAGACAAGGGGTTATTATGATCGGTTTAGAGATCGACTGATGTTTCCCATTATTGATCTTAGAGGTAGAGTGATTGGATTTGGGGGAAGGGTTTTGGACGATTCGCTTCCCAAATATTTAAATTCGCCTGAAACGCTGGTGTTTAATAAGAGCAGAAATTTATACGGATTAAATTTTGCAAAAAATTCTAAGAAAAACCAGTTAATTGTGGTTGAAGGATATATGGATGTTATATCTCTTCATCAAAATGGAATAATAAATACCGTAGCGTCATTAGGTACGGCTTTAACAGAGGAGCAGGCCAAACTCATAAAAAGGTACTGTCACGAAGTTGTGCTTTCTTATGACGGAGACAGTGCAGGGCAAGCAGCTACCTTGAGAGGAATTGAGGTTTTGTCTGAAGTGGGCTGTAAAGTAAAAGTGTTGACCATAAAGGAAGCGAAAGATCCTGATGAATTTATTCGATTAAAAGGAGTGGAAAGATTTAACAAGCTGGTAAAGGACTCAATAAATTCCGTTGAATATAAGATACAATTGTTAAGACAGCATTATGATGTGAATGATATTGAGCAGAAGATTGATTTTGTGAATGAAATGGCAAAAATATTTGCTGGTTTAGAAAATACGGTGGAGAGAGATGTATATATTCAAAAAATTTCTAAAGAAACGGGAATTTCGACAGAGGCCATATTATCAGAGGTAAAAAAGATTTTATATCGAAGTCGAAAAAAAATGAATGAGCCGGTAAAAAAGTTGCATACGAATATTCAAGAGAATACGGTAAAACCAAAACAGAAAAGCATCAGCCGTCTAATAAAAGCGGAAAAGATGCTGCTTAACTTGATATGTTATGATAAAGCTACTTATAATAAAGTCAGCAAATTAATAGCACCGGAAGATTTTTCAGAGGAAGTACACAGGAAATTAGCAAAAATCATTTATGAAACAAGAGAAAATGACGATATTATTGATGTTATTAAAATAGTATCTATGTTTCCTGAAGAAGAAACAGGAGTTGTTGCCGGCATATTGAATAATGATATCAATTTTGAAGATAATTTAAAAGCAGTGGATGATCTTATCCGTACGATAAAAGAAGAAAAGTATATGTCTAATATAAAGGCAACTTTAAAAGAAGGGAATGTTGAAAAATTAAATACGTTGTTGCAGGCATTCAAAAACAAAAAACTGTAATTACAGGAAAGGAGGGACTGAAGATATGAGTAACAATGATGCTAAAAAAGCAGCTATAAAGGAGCTTTTAGATAGAGGTAAAGGCAAAGGAATGTTAACATATCAAGAAATACTGGATACTCTGGAAGGAATTGAGCTTGATCCGGAACAAATAGAAAAAGTATATGATACCATAGAGCATTTAGGTATTGATATTGTCGGTGATATTGAGCCGGAAATTGATGACATTAATGATATTCAGGTGAGTGAAGAAGATCTGGATCTCAGTGTTCCTGAAGGTGTAAGTATTGATGATCCTGTCAGAATGTATCTAAAAGAGATAGGAAAGGTCCCCCTGCTAACCCCTGAAGAGGAAATTGAGTTAGCTTTAAGGATGGAGAATGGTGATGAAGCTGCCAAGAAGCGCCTTGCAGAAGCAAATTTACGATTAGTTGTTAGTATAGCAAAAAGATATGTGGGACGTGGCATGCTCTTTTTGGATTTAATTCAAGAAGGTAATTTGGGATTGATTAAAGCAGTTGAAAAGTTTGATTACAGGAAGGGTTTCAAATTTAGTACTTATGCAACTTGGTGGATTCGTCAGGCCATTACGAGAGCAATTGCGGATCAGGCAAGGACCATCCGAATTCCTGTACACATGGTGGAAACCATCAATAAATTAATTCGCGTATCCAGACAGTTGTTGCAGGAATTGGGCCGAGAGCCACATGCGGAAGAAATTGCCAAGGAAATGAATATGTCGGTGGAAAAGGTTCGGGAAATTATGAAAATTGCCCAGGAACCTGTTTCTCTGGAAACCCCTATTGGAGAAGAAGAAGACAGTCATTTAGGAGATTTTATTCCTGATGATGATGCACCGGCTCCGGCAGAAGCAGCTTCATTTACTTTACTGAAAGAACAATTGATAGATGTTTTAGATACCCTGACACCAAGAGAGGAAAAAGTTTTAAGGCTTCGATTTGGTTTAGACGACGGTCGGGCAAGAACACTTGAAGAAGTCGGTAAGGAATTTAATGTAACCCGTGAGAGAATCAGACAAATAGAAGCAAAGGCGCTAAGGAAGCTGAGACATCCAAGCAGAAGTAAAAAATTAAAGGATTACTTAGAATAAATATTTATCTAAGAGGGCGAACGTTGTTCCGCCCTCTTTTCATTTTAACAAAAAGTATAAAATAATGACAGAAGTAAAGAATATGGATATGGAGGTGAAGAAACGGTTATGGACGCTATTGATTGTCTCGAAAGAGCTTGGCTTAATACGCAGGAGAACGTTAGGGATTTTGAGATGTATTCCAAGAGGATAAAAGAAGGAGAAATCAGTTCCGTTTTTAAAGAATTTGCTGAAGAGCAAGCAAAACAGGCAAGCCGATTACGGGAATTGTTAATCAAATATAAGGGAGAGCCTCAAGACAGTGCTTTGGATGGTTAATTTTTTTACTTTCCATGGGCGAACATTGTTCGCCCTTATACTGGATACGGTTTATATATGAATAAATCCGTTGTGGTTAATGAAGAAAGTAAATTTCATTTTGCAAAACTAAATTCCACCATAAATTTTGCAAAAGTTATTTCCACATCACATATTTATAGCGGTGGAATTTACTTTTTCAAATAAGGTTTACCGGAAAGATTCAAATAGAACAGTCGAAAGTCTTGCAAGTCGGAATGAAATATGGTATTATACGTTGTAAAATTTAGCATATGTGAAGGGTAGAGAAACTTTTTATATAAATGGACAAAAGTGCTCTATCCTTTTAGTATTAGGGGGTAATTTTGAATGACAGAAGACTCTATGACCGGCGGTAGATTATTACCGGACTTATTTTTGTGTAAGGATGGAGAAAAGGTTACAAATGTGGAGCAGTGGGAAAAGAAGCGACGTCCTGAAATTTTGGAGTTGTTTCGAAGACATGTCTATGGAAGAGCGCCGATTCAGCGGCCTGAAAAATTAATGTTTGAAACAGAAGAAGTCAAAGAAAACATAATGGAAGGCAATGCGACCCTAAAAAAAATCAATATCGTATTTGAAGGACCTTATGGAGAAGGAAAGATAGGTTTGATCCTTTTTGTGCCCACCCATGTGAAAAAACCGGTGCCGTGTTTTCTGTTGATTTGTAACAGAAGCAAAGAAAATATGGATAAAACACGGGAGGTAAAAAGCGATTTTTGGCCTGCGGAATATATTATATCCCGAGGATATGCGGCAGCGGTTTTTCATGTTTCGGATGTGGACCCTGATGAACATGATGGGTTTAAAAATGGTGTTCATGGAATTTTTGATTCCCGAGAGACGCCGCGTTCTTCCGATGCTTGGGGGACCATTTCAGCATGGGCATGGGGTGCAAGCAGAGTGATGGATTATTTGGAAACCGATTCGGATATTCATGCCGGAAAAGTGGCAGTCATTGGCCATTCAAGAGGTGGAAAAACCGCCTTATGGTGTGGTGCCCAGGATGAGCGGTTTTCCATGGTGGTCAGTAATAACTCGGGTTGTACCGGTGCAGCCCTTTCGAGAGGCAAAAAAGGGGAAACTATATCGGATATTAATCGACTTTTCCCTCACTGGTTTTGTGAGAACTATAAGATATATGCACACAGAGAAAATGATTTACCGGTTGATCAGCATATGTTGCTGGCTCTGATAGCTCCGCGACTTTTATATGTTGCCAGTGCAACCCAGGATGACTGGGCGGATCCTCAATCGGAATTTTTGTCATGTGTCCATGCCGAGCCTATCTATCATTTCTATGGATTAAAAGGATTGGAAACTACTCAGATGCCTGAACCCGAATCTCCTGTTCATAAAGGAAAAATAGGTTATCATTTGAGAACTGGCGAGCATGATCTGACATGGTACGATTGGAAATGTTATTTGGATTTTGCAGATAAAAATTTATAGGGGAGATAATCAGTGTTAAAACATGAGCTTTTTGAAAAGGCTTATCGCATGTTGGAACAATTGACGCCGTTGAAGTCCGATTGTGGCGAATTATGTAACCGGGCATGTTGCGATTCGGAGGATGAAGATGCAGGGATGTATCTTTTTCCGGGAGAAGAATTCATGTATACGGAGAAGCCCAATTGGCTACGCATTGAAGAGTCGGCTTTTACATACGGAAAGGAAGAAAAACCTGCGTTCATTGCCATATGTACAGAGCCATGTGAACGTAAATTAAGGCCGTTGGCCTGCAGGATATTTCCGTTGACACCGTATATTGGGAATAACGGAGTGCTGACCGTTAAAATAGATCCTCGAGCCATTCCTATGTGTCCTTTGGCAAAGCCGTATGCAGCCAAAAGGCTGAATAAGGATTTTGTACTTGCCGTTGAAGATGTTTTTAACATGTTGGCTCAGGATAGGGAAATCTATTCTTTTATTTTTGATTTGTCCGGATTAATTGATGAGCAGGAAAGTCTTTTGTTTCGGCTTACCCGCAGACCAAGACTTCAAAGACGCAACAGAGACATACGTAGACGATATTCATTCAAAAAATAAAACACAAGAAATAACCATGATGTATTGAAACGGTTGTTGAAATTATGTATAATGGTTTTCGTATGAAAAGAAAGGGGAGAGCATTCATGGGAGTTTTTGACTTTCCGGTGGATAAACTAAAGGAGTATCAAGGAACCAATCCATGTCCTAAGGATTTTGATGAGTATTGGGAGCGGGCTCTGAAAGAAATGAAGGCAGTGGACCCGCAAATAGAGCTCGTTCCAAGTGAGTTTCAAGTTCCATTTGCAGAATGTTTTGACTTGTTTTATACCGGCGTGAAAGGGGCAAGAATACATGCAAAATATTTAAGGCCGAAAAACGCTCCGGAACCACATCCGGCTGTTATTCAGTTTCACGGTTATTCCGGAAATGCCGGAGATTGGTCCGATAAATTGGGATATGTAGCTGCCGGATTTACAGTGGTAGCAATGGACTGTAGGGGACAGGGCGGCTTGTCGGAAGATGTGGGCGGTGTAAAAGGCAACACGCTTCACGGTCATATTATAAGAGGTTTAGAAAGCGGACCGGATGAACTGTTATTCCGACATATTTTCCTGGATGCCGCGCAGTTGGCAGGCATTGTCATGGACATGCCGGAAGTGGATGAAACCAGAGTCGGTGCCATGGGAGGATCCCAAGGCGGAGGATTAACGTTGGCTTGTGCGGCACTTGAACCACGTATTAAAAGACTTGCACCTGTATTTCCGTTTTTATCCGACTATCAAAGAGTATGGGAAATGGACCTTGCAAAAAATGCATATCAAGAGATTACGGATTATTTTAGAAGGTTTGATCCTACTCATAAGACGAGAGAAGAATTCTTTACCACATTAGGATATATTGACGTACAGCATCTTGCTAAAAGAATTCAGGGAGAAGTGCTGATGGCAACCGGACTTATGGATCAGGTATGTCCGCCGTCGACTCAATTTGCTGCGTATAACAAAATCCAGTCCAAAAAGGAAGTTGTTCTCTATCCGGATTTCGGGCATGAAGGCCTTCCGGGCTTTAATGACATGACCATGCAGTTTATGTTGAAGTTATAAAAGTATTAAAAGAGTTGAAGCAGAATTTGAATGAGTTTGAGAGATATAAGAACTACATACAGTTTTAAAACAACAAAAAGTCCTTGATACAAGGACTTTTTGTTGCTTTAGGGTAAAATTAATGTAGATAACAGCTTTAAGTTTACCTTTAAAATAAGTTTTTTCCAGTATTTACTTGTGTTTTTTTATGTGTTAAAATGAATCTAATGGAAGAATCGTAAACTAGGGAGGCAATTCAAGTGAGTCCACGAAAACTTAGGCAACTTGTATTATTGAACGCTGCGATTGTGCTTGCAAACATAGTATTGTTTTCCAATGCTTTTATCGGCTTAACTTTGTTTGAAGGGTCTGTTCTCTCAATTAGTATAGCCTGGACAGCCGTTTTGGTCAGTGTTTATGTCTTTTTTAAGGGAAATACTACAATACTGAACAAATCTGAGACACTTTCACTCTTACAAAATATCAATTCTTTAGATAGCTGCATTTCTGTTTTTGAAGAGGCAATTCATAACGGTGATGTTTTTGATGAAAATATTTTGAAGAATATTGAACAAATTAAACGTTTCAAGAGGAAGTGCGAAACCATTAATGATATATTGCTTCAAAAGTTTTCGGTGAATGAGATAAGTTATCAAAAATTCCATGGCGTGTTAAAAGATGTCGAAAATGTTATTTATATGAATATGCGCAGCATCCTCAATAAAATTGCCGCCTTTGATGTTGATGAGTATGAAGCCATGCAGAAGAAAGGGGTACGTGGTGAAAAGATTTTTGAGGAAAAAATGAAGATATACAATGAATATATTGAGTTTGTAAATGAAGCTACTAAAACAAATGAAGCCATCTTACTTAAATTGGATAAAATGTTGTTGGAAATTTCACGTTATAATAGCTTGGAAGACGGTGATGTACAAAAGCTTCCTGCAATTATTGAATTGGACGAGTTGATTAAAAATGCAAACTTATATAAATAAGGAGGGCAAACGATGATAAATTTAAAGAACAATACTGTCCAGTTGGGATTCATTGCAATTGTAGTCTTCGGTCTGATTTTTGGTGTTGTTTCAATTACACAAAATTGGGGTAAGAGCAGAGATATCGTTAGTACGGAAGTTGCTATAAAAAAACTGGATAAATTATATTCCAGACTGAGTATTAACAAGTTAACTCCGAAACAAGATCCCGATTTTCAGGGCATTGACGAAGATGCTGAAAAAATTGCTGTTTTGCCGGATATATCAGAATATCCGTTTGTAGTAAATCCGACAACGGATAGCTTTCTGACAATTTATTCATCGGTTGATAAAATTGATTGGATGATTGACGTGGCAAATAAATTTAATCAAAATGGCGTAGTAGTTGACGGCAAGCCTGTTTCGGTAGGGATACGTGCTATACCCAGCGGGTTGGGGGCTGATTTTATAGCATCCGGCAAATATACACCTGATATTTATGCTCCTTCCAGCGAGATTTATGGTGAGATGCTGGTAAGTCAAGGTGTGAAGGCAAACTTGATGGAAAAACAGGTTGTTGAAAATAATGTGGGAATTGTAATATCAAATAGAAAGAGCGAAGATTTAACAAAAAATATGGTGTAGTAGATATCGGCACAGTGATAAAAAGCGTGTTGGCCGGCGAGCTTTACTTAGGATATACTACACCTCTTACTAACGAATGCGGGTTTAATTTCATTTTAACGTTGTTATCTAATTTTGACGGCAATAATCCATTAAGTGAACATTCTATTGAAAGTTTAAGAAAATTCCAGGACAAAATTCCACTCATTTCATATGATAATGATCAGCTGAAAGCTTCGTTGACCGGCGGAACTTTAGATGCCATTGTACTGGATCATCTAACATATGTAAACTCTCCGAACTTAAAGTCATCATATAAATTTCTGCCCATTGGAATACGGCAGGATAATCCTATGTACGAAATCGGTGAATTGTCAGCAATTAAAAAGCAGATTTCTATCCAATTCGTGAATTTTATTAAAAATGCTGAATCACAAAAGGCAGCAGCAGACAGAGGCTTTAATAGTTTTGATAATTATCCGGGCATTTCTGTTATGAACGGTACAACTATTTTGCAGGCACAGGAAATTTATAAAAAAGAAAAGAACGGTTCCAGTGATTTGACTGCAGTATTTGTTGCTGATGTTTCAGGCAGTATGGAAGGTGCTCCGCTTTTGAATCTGAAAGCAAGTCTTTATCGTGTTATTGGAGTTATTAATTCCAATGCAAACGTTGGTCTTGTTACTTTTTCGGATGATGTTAATATTGCTGTACCCATTGCGAAATTTGACAACTATCAGAAATCGTGTTTTTCAAATGCGGTGAAATCTATGAGTGCAATGGGTGGAACTGCGATGTTTAATGCGGTTATAGTGGCACAGAAAATGCTGATGGATGCCAAAACTCGTAATCCCAATACAAAATTAATGCTTTTTGTATTAACAGACGGAGAAACAAATCGCGGGTATAGATTCAATGATATAAAAGATATTGTTATGGGAACGAGAATACCAATTTACACCATAGGATATAATGCAAACATTGATGTCCTAAAGGAGCTGTCCGATATTAACGAAGCCGCAATGATAAATGCTGACTCGGACAATGTAATTTACAGATTAGAGAGCTTGTTTAAGGTTCAAATGTAGGGAGGGTTTCGTAATGAATTTGGAAATCGTGAATACGGATTATTTGAAGGAAGAATTTGAAAAAGAAGTAAAATTGGGGGACTCCGAGATTATAGAGATCCAAACACAAGCTGAGCAGAATGCAAATGAAATTATGTCTCTTGACTTGGAAAAGATGAATGAAAAGCGTAAAGTTTTAAAGTCCATCGAAACATTTGCACTGGAAACTCTTCAACGTTCCGCTCATAAAAATTCGCTTTTGCAGGCTACTATTGATAGACTTTCTAAAAGCGGTGAAGATGGCAGTATTGTTTCAAACAGCCTTGCGGATTTACATCGGACAATTAAAGATTTGGATCCATCTTTTTTGGATTTTACGAAAACAGGCTTTTTAGGAAAACTATTTAATCCCGTTCGTCGTTATTTTAGCAGATATAAGAAAGCGGATGACGTAATTAATGATATTATCATTTCGCTTGACAAAGGTAAGGAAATTTTAAAGAATGACAATACTACACTGGATTTGGAAGAAGATTCATTGCGCGAACTAACCAAGCAGATTAATAAGGAGCTTGCCTTAGGCATTGCTTTGGATGAAAAGATAACACAGTTGGTTGAACAAGCAAAGTTAAATGGTGAGGATGAGGATAAAATACGTTTTGTCACCGATGAAGTTCTGTTTCCTCTTCGCCAGCGTATCATGGATATGCAGCAAATGGTTGTCGTCAATCAGCAGGGGATTGTAGCAATGGAAGTTATCAAACGCAACAATAACGAGTTGATACGAGGAGTTGACAGGGCCAAAACTGTAACAATCACGGCGTTGCGTACAGCGGTTATGGTAGCAAGCGCATTATACAATCAAAAAATCGTTTTACAAAAAATTGGAATGCTGAATGAAACAACAAACAATTTAATATTATCAACAAGCAGAATGCTGAAAGATCAAGGTGCGGCAATTCAAAAGCAGGCAACTGAAAGTACGTTATCTCCTGACACTTTAAAACAAGCTTTTCATGATGCCATAGCAGCTCTTGAAGATATTTCTACGTTTAAACAGCAAGCATTGCTGAAAATGCAAGAAACGGTTGCACAATTCAGAGAAATGGCACAAATAGGGGAAAGAGAAATCACTCGTTTGGTAAAGAATGAGCAATAATTCCTATAAAAGGGGGGGTTAATGTGAAAAAGCTAATTAAAAAAACTCTAATATTTGCTGTTTCTACCATGATTGTAATAACAACGGTTAGCTGCAGAACAAACAATAAATCATTAACTCAAAGCAGCCAAACTTCAGGAATGAGTAATATTAAGTATAGAGAAACCTTGAGAGTGTTTAATGCAAGTGAATATATTGATAAGTCCACTATTATGGATTTTGAAAAAGAATTTGCCATAAAGGTTGAATATGCAGAATTTGAAAGCAATGAAGATATGTATGAAGAAATTTTAAATAATCCTAATGCATATGATGTTCTGATTCCTTCCGATTATACAATTCATCGCCTGATAAAAGAAGACAGATTGGCAAAGATTGATAAAACTAAGATACCTAATATTGCAAATGTTGCTGAAGAGTATTTAAAGCCTGTATATGATCCTAACAATGATTTTGTTGTACCATATATGGTGGGAACGTTGGGTATTCTTTATAATAAAAAACAAGTTACTGCTCCGGTGGAAAGTTGGGCTGTGTTATTTGATCCACAATATAATGGTAAGGTTTTAATGTTGAATTCCCAACGCGATTCTATTGGCTTAGTGCTCAAAATGCTCGGTTTTAGTATGAATTCAAACGATGATATGGAATTAGCACGTGCAAAGAAAATGCTGCTGACTGCCCGTTCTATTGCTTCTGGTTATTATGAGAGTGAAGAAATTCGAGATAAAATGGTTGCGGGTGAGGGAGTATTAGGAGTTGTTTATTCCGGTGATGCTAAAACAGCGGTTGACAGAAATCCGAATTTGGCTTATGTTATTCCAAAAGAGGGTTCAAATAAGTGGGTTGATGGGTTTGTTATTATGAAAAATACACAGCATTTAGAGGCTGCTCATAAGTTTATTAATTTTATGTGTAGACCTAATATAGCAGTGAGAAACATGACTTCAATTGGTTATACTTCTCCAATATCAGGTGCATGGGCTGAGTTTGGTAATAACAAAATAATGTTTACTACATTAGAAGAACTGGCACGTTGTGAATCGTTTTTATATAACGAACAAGCTTCTCAAAAATATTCTAAGCTATGGTCGGAAGTTCGATAAATGAATTAAAACCAATAGAAAAACAATGGAAACCCGAAAAAGGGTGTTCGTCAAAGGGATTACTCAAAACAATTTAATTTTTGATCGACACTCTTTAGGCGGAACAAAAAAGAGACCAGTCGTGGTCAAACGTAATTGCTTGGCATGGCTGGTCTCATTTTAGAATTTAATAATTGATTTTTTACGATATTACTTTACTGTGAGAACATCCACTACTTTGCAGGTTCTAAGCTTTGGGTTGGGTCTATACTACTCCTTTATTAACGTATAGGTATTAAATTCCCCTTCCGGAGCGGAATTAAAATAGGTCGTACCATTTAAATCGTATCTGACTGCGTAAGTAATACCACCGCCACCATCTCTGATTCCTTTTATTTGGACTTCACCAACTGTAGGTACGGTTTTTTCCACAGGCTTATGCTTTATCATAAAAGCTTCGCCAACAGGTGTACCGTTTACCAAAATCTGAACGTAATCTCCATCCTCTGCTGCATAGTCCCAAATCCAAATCTTTGTATCGTTCTGATCGTATTTATGGGTTATTGTATAATCCTGCTGGCCTATATTTTCATCCTCTGTAAGCAAGACAGTCCCCGTGGCTAATGAAGTGGATACCTTATCAGCAAGAGCATTTTTAGCAGCATCTGTCGTATCTACAGAGGAGGTTGAGCTGAAAATCATTGCTGCAACAAATAAAGCTATGCATATTCCACCAAATACTTTCAATGGTTTATCCTTTTGCTTATCACTTTGCTCCTGAATAACCTGGGTTTCTGAATTATAGTTCGATTCCTTTTGAGGCATAAAATTCTCTTCGGATTGATTCGATGGGTTTTGTATTTCCTGGTCATTATTTATTTTTGTTGTATCAAAAGTAGGCGTATTGCTACTTTTATTCATTGTCTTTTGGATGTTTTTTTTCAAATTATTATCCATTTATATTCCCCCCAATATATTGGACTTTCTTTTTGCTAAAGTAAATACACATGAGTGCTCTGCAAATAATTATTTGGCAGATCATTATGATAAAGAACAGACGGTGCCGTGATGGGTTTTGAACTTCATAACCGAAATTCAACAGCATAGTAGCGATGCTCATTATGATAACATTCGAATATAATATTTTTACAAATGGAAACATCCATGGCAATTTGTAATACATTTTTCTGAATGCAGGAATCAGTAGGGATAATCCTATGAATAGTCCAAATATTCCGATAAAAGTAGTACCAATGTTTGACGTTGAAAATCCGGATTTGCAAATTGTATTTATATCAAAAAATAGACCTATTGGCACAAAAATAAGCATCAATAAAATCCACCACATTACGGTTAAAAAATAGATAACTGCAGCTGTACTGCCCAACACGTTTTTTAATTTACTCATGAATTACACCTCCTCAATATCGTCAGCTTCAATTGTTGAAAGCTCATCTCGAGTTAAATCGGTATCACTACTAAGGCGTAAAGCCTGTTTGTTTATGGAATGCTCAAAAACATTTCGTACATATCGCCCATTTCCAAACGCCTTTTCGTGGCGAACTTTCTCAAATATAGTGAATAATTTCTCTTTGGCGCCATCGCTCAAAATGTATCCTTTGGATGTATAAAGATTGTCAGCAATAATCATTAATTCATCCGTTGAGTAATCAGGAAATTCAATAATGTTGGGGAATCTGGACTTTAGCCCTGGATTCATCTGGAGAAAATCCTCCATCTCTTGGCTATATCCAGCAAGGATAACCACAAGTCGTTCCCTGTTATCGTCCATGAGTTTCATGAGAGTATCGATAGCCTCTCTGCCAAAATCGTTTGTTCCACCCTGAGCAAGAGAATATGCTTCGTCGATAAACAGGACTCCGTCCATCGCTTCCAAAACCTTTTCAGTGGTTTTGAGTGCAGTCTGTCCGACATATCCAGCCACAAGCCCTGCTCGATCTGTTTCGACCAACTTATTTGTCTTAATAACACCGATATTATAGAGAATATCTGCAACTGTCCGGGCAATCATGGTTTTTCCTGTTCCCGGATTGCCTTTGAAAATCATATGTAAAGTTTGTGTGTTATCAACCGGAAGTCCCATTTTCTTGCGTTCGCTCTGCACTCTGAGGCGAGCGTACAGGCTCCGAATATGATTTTTTACATCTGTTAAGCCAACCACCGATGAGAGTGCTTTATCAATGTCAAATGTCTGTGTACTTGCGTGGCTGACCTCAATATCTTCGGGAATTATTTCAGTAAGCCCTTCATTCGATATGTCCTCAACAGAAGCTATTCTTGCCGATTGATTCCGCATGATTTTCTCAATCATATTCCTTACCATGCGCCCATTGCCTGAATGTGCTGTTGAAGTTTTATGAGCAAGAATAATCTGATCCCGGAGAACATTTTTTGCTTCTTCAGTTATTGTAAAACCCCTTGCAGCAATCATGTTCAAAGCAATAGCGTATAAATCATCGGGGTTATAGTCAGGAAAGTCAATAACTAGAGGGAAACGGGATTCAAGACCGGAATTTGATTTTATGAAATCCTCCATTTCTTTCTTATAGCCTGCTAATATAACCACAATTTCACCGCGATAGTCTTCAATTAGCTTGACCAGCGTATCAATTGCCTCTTTACCGAAGCTTCCGTTATCGCTGCTGAGAGTGTAGGCTTCATCAATAAACAAGACGCCACCTAAAGCACTTCGAAATACCTCTTCTGTCTTTTTAGCCGTTTGTCCGACATATTCCGCCACAAGGCCTCCACGATCAGTTTCTATCAAATGTCCTTTCTTTAACAGTCCCATATCTTTAAACATGGCGGCAATAATCCGCGCAATCGTTGTCTTACCAGTACCGGGATTGCCCCTAAAAATCATATTGAGAGATTGCGTTGAGTCAACCACAATGCCTGCTTTTCTTCTTTTTTCGTTGGCAACCAGAAGCCGATACTGAGTTCTTACAAAGTCTTTAACGTTTTCAAGACCAATTATTGCGCTTAATGATTTCTCTAAATCAAACTTTTCAAAGTTGTCAAACTTAAAGTCTTCATACCTCAGGATATCAAATTCAGATTCAGACGCATTTATAATCCGTTTCGATTGCTCAATTATTGCCTTTTCTATTACATTGCGTACCAGCCGACCATTACCGCTGTCATTTCTGCCTTTGACCTGGCTCTTTTCAAAAAGGCGCAATAAAGCGTCCTTACAGTCGTCAGCTATCTTATAACCTTTTGATTTTGCTATTATATCAGCAATTTGAACCATCTCCGAGGCAGTGTAATCCTCAAAGTCAATCACATTAGGGAATCTCGACTTCAATCCTGGATTCATCTTTAAGAAGCTTTCCATTTCATTCTTATATCCAGCCAGAATGACAACCAAATCATCACGGTAATCTTCCATGGCCTTGATTAAAGCATCAATTGCTTCCAGACCAAAAATGTCATTTTTATCACGGCAAAGAGCGTATGCCTCGTCAATAAACAGTACGCCGCCAAGTGCAGATTGGATAACATCGTTTGTTTGCTTTGCTGTGTGCCCAACATATTGCCCAACAAGATCCGCACGGCTCACTTCTCGTAGTTGTCCTGTCGACAAGATGCCAATTGCTTTTAAATATTTTGCGACAATTCTCGCTATTGTCGTTTTACCCGTACCGGGGTTGCCGGTAAAAATCATATGCATCGAAGGAAATGCTGTTTTATGACCCGCATCTTCTCGCATCTGCTGAACTTTTAGATTGTTTTCTAAATCAAGAACATATTCTTTCACTTTTGTAAGCCCAACTACTTCCGAAAGCTCTTTTTTAATCTCATCAATATTGGAAGTATTTTTCTTTGGCAGGAATGGCGTTAAATCAACGACTTTCGATTCCCCATGCTCAGTTATCACTGCACAGATTGCGCCATCGATGTTGTTTAAATAAATATTGGCGTTCGCATTCATGGTGTTTCGGAGTCTGTATTCAGACAATGCCTTGTAGATATCATTTGTAATAAAGTCCTCGACTGGTTTAACGCCAGAAACCTTCTTATGTTTCGAGGCACATAACTGAACAAATTCATCCGAATAGGTTATATCCGCGGATAAATATTTTTTGCAGCGGATGCTTAAAGAGAAAAGAATTCTTCTTGCAATTTCAGCTATTTCCGCATCCGAATATGGTTCAAATGTTATGATATCCGCTACGTTCTCCATAAATTTTGAGCCAAACAAATCAGATACTTTATTTTCAGACAGATGTGTTATAAAAATGAAATATTTATTATTTGCTGAGATCTCGCTGATTGAATTTTGCATAAGTACGCCTGTAGCTTCAATGAGGTTATTGTTCTGCATAGCATATCTGGCACCAAGCAGATGCTTTCCTGTGATAACAAGCTCAGATATGACATCTAGCATACTGGCATGGCATTTTTCAATATTTTTAAAAACTATTACATCAGAACTTTCGTAAAGCGCTTTATATAAGTCAGAAAGGAAAAGCGGTTTTTCTGACTGCGTAGGATATAATGACAGGTCGACTTTTGAGGCAGTATTATAATTTAGCAGTTTTTCTTGCTTGAGAGCGCTGATAGCAGTATCTATAAGGCTGCTTTTTCCTATGCTCTCAGGTCCTATCATGATAAACGTATTCTTAGGCTTATCCTTTTGCACACCTGCAACAAGTGGTCGCTTAAAGGCTATGAAAAGGTCGTCAATAGCAGCTCGTTGACCGACAAATTGGTTTTGAACAATCCTTTTAGCGTTATTAATACTGCTATCTATCTGAATACCGGCAACCTTAACATTTGTTTTATCAGAGGAGGCTACTGCATTTCCTGATACTTTTGTATATTTTTCCTGTTTCCGTGATGTCATACCCTGTGGTTGTGACTGTATAATCTGACTTTGCGTACCATTTTGAACAACAGCACCACTTTGGGGAATAGATGCTGCCGTTTTGCTTTTAGCGATAAATCCATACCTTTTGACGGATTCAATGATTTGATATTCCGGAAAAAGGAATTTAAGTATTTTATATATATCCATCGTTTTTCCTCCCTTAGTAATTTGCAATTTTTTCGACAAGCTTAAATCCCGGAGTCTTAAGAAATTTCATATTGTGTCTGAAATTGTTCATAACATCTGAAAGGGCATTTGCAAAGTTCCGCCTATTTAGTGGGTTACGCTCAAAAAAAACAGATAAAATCGTTGCATATTCCTGATGTCCAGTCTTGCTGTTTAAGAAATTATCGACTGCGTAAACAACAGCTATCTTGAGAGGTAACAGTGCAAACATATCTCTTGCGATATGAATCGCACAGCTGTACACATAATCCTGTACGAGATCACGGTATGCTGTCTTTGTGAGATCTTCTTTTGACAGTTTTTCTATTCGCATTAAAACCATTGAAAATCTAGGGACAATCTGTTCAGATTTTGCTCAGAATTCCACCTTCATTTTCTGAACCATAGCGGAATTTTGCTGAAATTCATTATATTTTTTTCGCTGCCGCTGAATTGGAGATGAGGGGCGGTTATCCTCAACCCCATAAAATAGCCTTTTCAGTTTTTATGTATCTAACTGTTTTCATCAGGTATCAATTCCATAATATCGCTTATATCACATTGCAGTGCTATACAAATTTTTTGCAGGATTTTCGTATTCACATTTTCGTTTCGACCGAGCTTTGTTATGGTGGCGGAGCTAACACCAGATAGTATTTGGAGGTCTTTCTTTTTCATATCTCTATCTATAAGCAGTTTCCACAATTTCTTATAACTTATCGCCATTTTACGCACCTCTGGAAAATTATACCTCATTACAAATTATTCCTTATTATATCACGAGAAAGTGTAAATTACAAGGAAGAAATTTAACATCGTACGAATTATACTTTGATATTAAGTATTTTTGAAGAGCAATCATCTATGGTATCCGTTGTTATACGGATACCGTATGTTTTGTGCTTTTCAGCACGTATTATACCTTTACTTATTCTGTACTAGGTGAGAGAGTTTCTTCCCGTCGTTTTCGTGACCAACATGTGAGAGACAAAAAATAGGTAGTGAAGGACGAAAAAAACCAGTCCTCAGATGCTATATCTACGACAACGCCCGCTTTCTAAATGAAAACAGCTTTGATATTCAGCCGCAATTCAAACCGTATGTTGACACAAGCCACTCATAACAATTAATTTTTAGGAAGAATTAAAAACGGCAAACTATTTACTTACAGTAATGAACAATGATATGCGAGTTTGCTGAAAAAGTAATTGTCTACAAAGCTGATTGCATTGATGACAGACGCGTACAGTGCATCAAAATTGTCTGGAACTGTATAGGCGAATTTGCGCTGCCAGCCACAACACCTGTACGGGAGCAAGAAAAATCGGCATAGCCAGTACATACATACCAAACTATGCCGATATTTTTCCGAGATTATAAATCCATAAGATGCACCCGCTAAACGGGTGGTTTTGTTTTTTAAATCTATACAGCTGCTTCTCCTGTTTCACCTGTTCGGATTCGAATAACTTCTTCTACGTTATATATGAAGATTTTACCTTCTCCGATATCCCCGCCTGTTTTAGCACTGGTCATAATAGCCTCCACTACTTTGGACACATCCTTATCTTTCACGATGACGTCAACGGAAGTTTTGGGGAGAAGGTCCAATTCAAATTTTTCACCTCTCCATTGTTGTGCAATACCGCCTTGTTGGCCGTGACCTTCAATTTCGGTGGTCATTATACCGGTACAGCCTACTCTTTTTAAGGCATCTTTTACGTCATGAAGTTTTTCCGGTTTGATAATTGCTTTAATATGTTTCATTCCTATAACCTCCTTTAAAATTCTTTATTCTTGTCACACTTCGCTGGAAGCTATTCTTATAGGTTTTTCCGCAGATTTTTTTGCACTGGTAGCGCTGGCAATGGCAGAGTATTCAGGTTTGCGTGACAGATACTCAGGATATGCAACGTTGCCATGCTCGCCGATATCCAATCCTTGAATTTCTTCAGCCAGGCTTACTCTGATGCCAAGGGTACCCTTTATTATTAACCATACGATAGCGGATGAAGCAAATACGAAAATACCTGTAGTTACAATACCAATGATTTGGGTAATCAACAGTGAAGCACCGCCACCAAAGAATAATCCGTTTGTGGTTGAAAGGCTTGTAACACCTTCTTGTGCAAATAATCCTACAGAAATCGTACCAACCATGCCGCAGACAAGATGAACGGATGTAGCACCTACAGGATCATCAATTTTCGCCTTATCAAAAGCTAATACGGAAAATACTACAACAATTCCTGCAATAGCACCCACAATGAGAGCGCTTAATACACTGAAATATGCACAACCGCCGGTTACTGCAACTAATCCTGCAAGACAGCCGTTAATCGTCATCCCAAGGTCAGGTTTTCCTAAGAAAATCCATGAAGTTGCAGTGGCAGTAAGTACAGCTGCAATTGCGCCGGTATTTGTAACTACAAAAATATGTGCAACAGCAGAAGGATCCGACATGGACATGGTTGAACCCGGATTAAATCCGAACCAGCCTAACCAAAGGATGAATAAACCAATGGTTGCAAGCGCCATATCGTGTCCGAGGATTGGATGGACTTTGCCGTCTGAGCCATACTTGCCAAAGCGGGGACCGAGAATTAAAGCACCTGCAAGAGCTGCCCAGCCTCCTGTGGAGTGTACCACCGTTGTACCTGCAAAATCCATAAATCCCATCGTGGATAGCCAGCCTCCGCCCCAAATCCAGTGACCGACAATCGGATAGATGATCAAAGTTAGAATGAAGGAAAACACGATAAAGGATATATATTTGATTCTTTCTGCTACTGCTCCTGATACAATAGTTGCTGCGGTTCCACAGAATACAAGTTGGAAAAAGAATTTTGCCCAGAATGGAACATTAGCGCTTAATGTATAGACGCTTTCGTCGATGTTTCCACCTAATAGGAATAGTCCTTTTGTTCCGATAAGGGGATGTTCGCCTCCAAACATGATTCCCCAGCCCAGGGTAAGAAAACCTAGTGAAGAAACTGCAAAAACAATAAAGTTTTTGGATAAAATGTTTACCGTATTTTTTGATCTGGAAAAGCCGGATTCTACCGCAGCGAATCCCAGATTCATGAAGAACACCAATGTTCCTGCAAGAAGTACCCATAAAGTGTCAATAGCCATTTCCATGCTCATCATAACACATTCCTCCTATAAAATTAAAATTTTTAATAAAACTTTTAAATAAAACTTCAAAGGCGTGTACCTTATGGTGAGTAAATGACCATAAAATACACGCCTTTGTGTATACGAAAAAATAAATTAAAATTTTAAAGGCGTGTATTCCGTAGTTACCAAATAACCATAGAATACACGCCTTTGTGCCACGTATTTTTGATTCATTTTTATAAAATCTTCTTTCTGCCATTAAGTATACCATCTAATTTTAAATTTGTAAATAGTTTTTTTTAAAAATTTTTATAAAATTTGAAATTTAATTTATTGATAATTGCAATAATGCAATATTTTCATGGGATACAGGCGGATTGTATTAATAAAAATGCAAGATTTATTAATTGATATTTCAAACATTTAATTATTATCAATTTAATAAAAGTATTTATATAGGAATAGTAAAATTTTTTTTATTTATGTCTTGACAATGGAAAAAATTGATTGTAAAATAAATACAACAATTCATATCTGAATAGTATGATATAGTTTTCAATTGTTTTAAAGGGGAAGAACCCCCTCAATTTTTAGGCTAAAACATACTAAACAGATATGAATTCTTATAATAATTTTGTGAGGAGTGGTGACGATGAGCAACAATCAGAAAAGAAACGGTATGCTAAAGAGAGGTTTGGCAGGGCTGATGGTGATAGCTAACCTGATTTTATTTGCAGGTTGCGGAACAACGCCAACTAATAATCAAGGAAATTCAGAACAGGCTACGAAAGCAAAACCTATTACCATTCTTAATGTATCTTATGATCCTACTCGTGAACTTTATCAGGAATACAACGAGGCATTTAAAAAGTACTGGAAGGAAAAAACCGGTCAAGATGTTATTATCCAGCAATCCCATGCAGGTTCCGGAAGTCAGGCAAGATCAGTCATGGATGGGAATGAGGCGGATGTTGTAACATTGGCATTGGCTTATGATATTGATTCCATCAACAAGAATAAAGAGATTTTAAGCAAAGATTGGCAGAAGCGCTTGCCGCATAATTCAACCCCATATACTTCCACCATTGTCTTCCTGGTCAGAAAGGGAAACCCGAAAAACATTAAAGACTGGGATGACCTGGCAAAGCCGGGTATAGAAGTTATTACGCCCAATCCTAAAACATCAGGTGGTGCGCGCTGGAATTACCTGGCGGCCTGGGGGTACGCACTGAAAAAATACGGCAACGATCCGGAGAAGGCCGAAGAGTTTGTAAAGGCAATATTTAACAATGTACCTGTCCTTGATTCCGGAGCACGGGGATCTACAAACACATTTGTCGAGCGTGGACTGGGTGATGTACTTATTGCATGGGAAAACGAAGCGTTCCTTTCAATCAATGAATTGGGAACCGATAAGTTTGAAATTGTTGTACCGTCCATAAGTATCCTGGCGGAGCCGCCTGTAGCGGTTGTGGATTCAGTGGTTGATAAAAAAGGAACCCGCGAAGTGGCAGAAGCCTATTTACAATATTTATACAGTGAAGAAGGACAGGAAATAGCAGCCAAAAATTATTACAGGCCAAGAAATGAAGAAGTTGCCAATAAATATGCTTCACAGTTTCCTAAAATAGAACTTTTTACTATTGATGAAGTTTTTGGGGGATGGGATAAGGCGCAAAAAGAACATTTCGATGACGGTGGTACTTTTGACCAAATCTATACCAAAAAATAATGATCATTTTTGAATATTAGAGGTGAAACCATGAATTTCATCGTCAAGCCGTTTCAAGTAAAGCAAAACAGCGTTATACCGGGGTTTGGAATGACCATGGGGCTTTCGCTATTATACCTGACCTTGCTTGTTTTAATTCCTTTATCCATGATTTTTGTAAACAGTGCCCAAATAGGGCCGAGAGAGTTCTGGAGTATTGCTACTTCAGAAAGAGTGCTGGCCTCTTTGAAAATATCTTTTAGTACTTCTTTTATAGCAGCATTTATCAATATTATTTTCGGGCTTCTTCTTGCATGGGTTCTGGAAAGATATACCTTTCCGGGCCGGAAAGTGATAGATGGCTTGATTGATTTGCCTTTTGCATTGCCTACGGCGGTGGCAGGTATTTCACTTACTACGCTGTATGCTGAGAACGGCTGGATTGGAGGACTATTGAGGCCGCTAGGGATGAAAGTATCTTATACCCCATTGGGAATTGTTGTTGCTTTAGTTTTTATCGGTTTTCCGTTTGTGGTGAGAACTGTTCAACCGGTGTTGGAAAGTATTGACCTTGAGGTTGAAGAAGCGGCAGCTTGTCTTGGAGCTACCAGGTTTCAGACTTTTGTTCGGGTCATTTTGCCTGAATTGCTTCCGGCTTTAATCACGGGTTTTGCCCTCGCATTTTCAAGAGCGTTGGGGGAATATGGCTCGGTGGTTTTTATATCAGGAAACATGCCCATGAAGACCGAAATTACCCCTTTGTTAATCAGAACCAAGCTGGAACAATACGATTATGCCGGCGGTACGGCGGTAGCAACCATTATGTTGATCATTTCTTTTGTTATGTTGTTTCTTATTAACATGTTTCAGTGGTGGGCAAGTCATAGACATAAGGCACGTTAGGAGAGGTTAATATGATAGTTGAAAGAAGAGCAGCAAAAGAGTCAACTTTGGTTCAAGGGATTCTCATATTCATTGCTTTGTTATTTTTTACAATCATGATTTTAATGCCGCTTATTTTGGTATTTGCCAAGGCATTTGAACAGGGAGCCCATGTCTATTTTTCGGCAATTACCGATCCTATAGCATGGAAAGCCGTCAAACTTACCCTGATTACCATAGCAATTACCGTTCCTGTGAATACTGCTTTTGGGCTTACGGCTGCTTGGGCGGTTGCCAAATTTCAATTTAAAGGGAAAAATCTGTTCACTACCTTTATTGATTTACCTTTTTCCATATCGCCTGTGGTAGCGGGTTTGGTATTTGTACTGCTTTTCAGTACCAATTACGGGCTTTTCGCTCCGTTATTAAATGCGTGGGGAATAAAAATTATTTTTGCACCTCCCGGGATTATTTTGGCTACGTTATTTGTTACCCTTCCTTTTGTTGCAAGAGAACTGATACCGTTAATGGAAGCCCAGGGAACGGCCGAAGAAGAGGCAGCACTGACATTGGGAGCAAGCGGTTGGAAAACCTTTTGGTTTATCACTCTTCCCAATATAAAATGGGGGCTGCTATATGGTATTATGCTGACAACGGCAAGGGCGGCGGGAGAATTCGGTGCAGTGTCGGTAGTATCCGGACATATCAGGGGCCTTACCAATACACTTCCTCTCCATGTTGAAATCTTGTACAACGAATACAAGTTTTCTGCTGCATTTGCTGTAGCGTCTTTATTAACGCTCATTGCTTTAATCAATTTGATTGTAAAGAACGTAGCACGCTGGAAGATAGACCAACAGAACAAAAAATAGTTCGGGAGGATTGGTTATGAGTATTGAAATATTGAACATTACAAAGACGTTTGATTCGTTTAAAGTACTGGACAATATTAATCTTCGCATTGAGACAGGAGAATTGGTTGCTTTGCTGGGGCCCTCCGGTTCCGGTAAAACAACGTTGTTAAGAATCATTGCAGGACTGGAAACGCCGGACCAGGGCAGCATTATTTTCGACGGAGAAGATAATACCGGCAAGAGTACGCAGGAAAGAAAAGTAGGATTTGTATTTCAGCATTATGCCTTGTTTAAACATATGACGGTTTTTGAGAACATTGCTTTTGGTTTAAAGATAAAACCTGCAAAAATAAGACCCGGTAAAGAAGTTATCAAACAAAAAGTGCATGAATTATTGGCACTGGTCAAGATGGAAGAACTGGCAAACCGGTATCCGTCACAATTATCCGGGGGGCAACGCCAGAGAATTGCACTTGCAAGAGCATTGGCAGTAGAACCAAAGGTTTTGCTGCTTGATGAACCTTTTGGGGCACTGGATGCCAAAGTACGAAAAGATTTGCGCAGGTGGCTCAGAAAATTGCATGATGAATATCCTATTACCAGCGTTTTTGTTACCCATGATCAGGAAGAAGCCCTTGATGTGGCGGACAGAATTGTGATCCTTAATCAGGGAAGGATTGAACAAATAGGTACTCCGGAAGAAGTCTATGATAATCCGGCCAATCCTTTTGTATACCATTTCCTGGGAAATGTAAACTTGTTTCACGGAAGGCTGCATAACGGACAAGTGGAGTTAGGTTCTTTTCAAGAGGATTCAAATACGGAGGATGGAAAGGATATCGTCAGTTATACCCGCCCTTATGATATTGAGATTCGATTGGAACCTGACGGAAAAGAATTTATCGGTTCCGAAATCACTTTTATAAGGGCAATTGGGCCGGTTGTAAGAATTGAATTAAAGCGGTTGGATAATGGAGAATATATTGAAGCGGAAATTAGTAAGGAAACTTATAAAAAACTGGAATTGAAAACAAGACAGACAGTTTATATAAGACCTAAAGACTTTAAAGTTTTTATTCCGGAAGATTACGTTATTTAATTTAATATAAAAATTATAGTAAAGGGGAAGGCCAAATGGTACAACTGGATTTGGAAAAATTAAATGCCGAATATGCAGGCAAACATCCTGAGGATATTATAAAGTATGCTGTTGAAAACATAGGGATTGAAAAAATTGCTTTAGCGTCAAGCCTTTCCATTGAAGATCAGGTGCTAACGGACATTTTGCTGAAAATCAATCCCAATGCACGGATCTTTTTCCTTGACACAGGAAGACATTTTCAGAAAACCTATGATGTTATGGAAGAAACAATGAACAGGTATCATTTTCGTTATGAAATTTACGCACCGGATAACAGGGAGTTGGAGGCAGCAATTTCCGAACACGGTCCTAATTTTTTCTACGAAAGTGTTGAACTTCGAAAGAAATGCTGCCGGATAAGAAAAGTGAACCCTTTAAAACGGGTATTAAGTACCGTGGATGGGTGGATTTGCGGACTCAGAAGGGAACAGTCCTTAACTCGCCGGGAATTAAATATTTTTGAATGGGACAGTATTCATTCCGTTTATAAAATCAACCCTATTGTTTTTTGGTCGGAGGAACAGGTATGGTCGTATATTAAAAAACATAATATTCCCTATAATTACTTGTACGAGATTGGTTTTACAAGTATCGGCTGCCAGCCGTGTACCAGGGCGGTGCAGCCCGGGGAAGACATTCGCAGCGGCAGATGGTGGTGGGAAGCACCGGATAAAAAAGAATGCGGGTTACACTTCAGGACGGAGGGAACGGTATGAATCATTTAGACAAGTTGGAAGCACAAAGCATTTATATCCTCAGGGAGGCTTATCGGGAATTTAAGAATATCTGCATGTTATGGTCCATCGGAAAAGACAGTACGGTACTTTTATGGCTGGCGAGAAAAGCCTTTTTTGGGCACGTGCCCATTCCTTTGATACACATCGATACCCATTATAAAATACCTGAGATGATAAAGTACAGGGATGAGCTTGCATTGAAGTGGAAGTTAACCATGATTTACGGGGAGAACAGGCATGCTCTGGAACAGAAAAAAACGTTTCCCGACGGCAATGTGGACCGTTTGACATGCTGCCAGCTATTAAAAACCGAAGCGTTGAAAAACACGCTTTCCGGTAAGTGGAAACACTATATTTTAGACCATGAGACCGGCAAGTACGTTCCGGATACCAGCCAAACAAAATATACGGGGGTCATTGTAGGGGTAAGAGCGGATGAAGAGGGAAGCCGCTCGAAAGAGCGATATTTTTCTCCCAGAGATAAGGAAAATGATTGGGATATAGGAGATCAGCCTCCTGAATTTTGGAACCAGTTTAAAACCGATTTTGCCCCGGGAACCCATATCAGAATACATCCGCTGCTTGACTGGACGGAATTGAATATTTGGGAATATATTGAGCGGGAAAACATACCAATTACCTCACTTTATTTTGACCGAGGGGATGGAAAGCGCTATCGGTCTTTAGGATGCTATCCATGTACTTTTCCTGTGGAATCAACCGCCAAAAATGTCCGTGAAATTATAGAGGAATTAAAAAGCGGTAAATTTGCCCATATAGCAGAAAGGTCAGGGAGGGCACAGGATAAAGATGACGGCGGCGGACTGGAGACATTGAGAAGAGGGGGATACATGTGATATGGATTCAAGGGAACAAATGAACATCGTTATCGTCGGACATGTGGATCATGGAAAGAGCACCGTCATAGGAAGACTGCTTGCAGATACCGGCTCTCTTCCGGAGGGAAAACTGGAATCCGTGAAAGAATATTGCAAAAAGAATGCCAGGCCTTTTGAATATGCTTTTTTATTGGATGCGTTAAAGGACGAACAGGCACAAGGCATTACCATTGATACGGCAAGATGCTTTTTTAAAACCGAAAAAAGAGATTACATTATTATTGATGCGCCGGGACATATTGAGTTTTTAAAAAACATGGTTACAGGAGCATCAAGAGCGGAAGCGGCACTTCTGGTAATCGATGCTAAAGAAGGAATTCAGGAGAATTCAAAGCGTCACGGGTATATTGTTTCCATGCTGGGAATCCGCCAAGTGGTGGTTTTGGTGAATAAAATGGACCTGATTCATTTTGATAAGGAAGTTTATCAGTCCATTGTTACTGAATTTCATGAATTTTTGCAAAAGATCCATATCGAGCCTCTTGATTTTATTCCAATCAGCGCGTTTAACGGGGATAATATTGTAAACAAATCGCCCAATACGCCTTGGTATGAAGGACCTACCGTACTGGAACAGTTGGACGGATTTGTCAATACAAAAGAGAATCGGGAACTACCTTTTCGTATGCCTGTGCAGGATATTTATAAGTTTACGGAGGAAGGCGATAACCGAAGAATTGTGGCAGGAACCGTTTTAAGCGGTGCAATTCGTATTGGGGATGAAGTGGTTTTTCTTCCTTCCAACAAAAGGTCTGTAATCAACAGCATTGAGGGATTTAATGTAGCACCGAGAAATACGGCGTATGCCGATGAGGCCATAGGAGTCACGTTAACTACACAAATTTATATAAGGCCCGGAGAGCTCATGGTAAAAGCAAGCGAAAAGCAGCCGTCGGTGAGCTCACGGTTCAGGGCCAATATATTCTGGGTAGGCAAGGCATCCTTTGTGAAAAATAAAAATTATAAGTTAAAAATCGGTACCATGCGTATCGGAGTAAAACTGATAGAAATTCATCGTATTATTGACGCTGCCGAGCTGAATATGGATACTTTTAAGGATCAGGTAGAGCGGCATGATGTGGCCGAGTGTATTTTGGAAACCACAAAACCCATTGCATTTGATGTAGTTTCCGAAATTTCGCTGACCGGCAGGTTTGTTATTGTAGACAATTATGAAATATCCGGTGGCGGGATTATTTTGGAACAACTGCCGGACGCGGACAGCAGTTTGCATAAACACGTCAGGGAAAGGGAATTTTTATGGGAAAAAAGTTTTATCTCGCCTGAGCAAAGAGAAGCGGCTTACGGACACAAGGCCAAGTTTATCGTGATTACCTCGGGCAGTGAAGGAAAGGAAAAAGAAATTCAAGAGATCGGAAGGCAATTAGAAGAAAAGCTGTTTCAGATGAAATATAAGGTATATTATCTTGGTGTTTCCAGTATATTGTACGGATTGGCATCGGAGTCTACCGTTTCTTATGAAAACAGAGAGGAGCATATAAGGCAAATAGGGGAACTGGCAAGGATTCTTACCGATTCGGGACAAATCTTTATTACTACCGTATTCAATCTGGACGATTATGAAGCGGAAAAGCTAAAACTGCTTAACCAGCCGAATGACATTATTGTTGTGAATGTAGGTGAAACACCTTTTAACAAGTTCGTACCGGATGCAAATATAGGACCGGACGGAGCGGTAGAAGCCGTGTGCGATTTGTTAAAACGACAGGAAATTATTCTTGAATATTATATTTAAAATCATTGCAGTTGAAGGGGGTTTTATCCGTGAAGATCAAAGTAAACGGCAAAGATTTGTTGCTGGATAAGGAAATTACGGTAAAGGAACTTTTAGATATTCAAAAGGTGGAGATGCAGGATTACGTAACCGTGCAAATCAATGATGAGTTGGTGGACAGAGCGGATTTTGATACGTTGACGGTGAAGGAAGGCGATACGGTGGAATTTCTTTATTTTATGGGAGGCGGGGCGCAATGAATTTTACCGCTGAACAGATGGAACGATATTCCCGGCACATTATTCTAAAAGAAGTCGGAGCGAAAGGACAAACAAAGCTTCTTCAGTCCAAGGTTTTAATCATTGGAACGGGCGGGCTGGGTGCGCCTGCCGCCATGTTTTTAGCAGCAGCAGGTGTCGGCACAATAGGTCTTGTGGATTTTGATGCCGTGGAACTTTCCAATCTTCAAAGGCAAATTATTCATTTCACTAAGGATGTGGGCAAGCCCAAAGTGTTGTCCGGCAAAGAAACCATCCAGGAAATGAATCCGGATGTCCAGGTTGTTACCTATCGGGAATGGGTAAGTGCGGCGAATATAAGAGATATTATAAAGGACAAAGAATACGATTTTATTATCGACGGCACCGATAATTTTCCTGCCAAGTTTTTAATCAATGATGCCTGTGTCTTTACCAAAAAACCTTTTTCACATGCAGGGATTATAAGGTTCCAGGGGCAGACCATGACATTTGTGCCTGGAGAAGGCCCATGCTACCGATGTATCTTTCACAGTCCTCCACCCCCCGATAAGGTGCCCACATGTAAACAGGCCGGTGTATTGGGTGTCATGGGTGGTATTATCGGAACCATTCAAGCAACGGAAGCCATTAAATATATTCTTGGCATTGGCGATTTGCTGACAGGATATCTGCTGACCTATGATGCATTAAAAATGGAATTCAGAAAAATTAAGTTACCAAACAATAAAAAGTGCCAAGTTTGCGGCGAAAGTCCTACCATCACGGAACTTATTGATTACGAGCAGGCAGCATGTGATTTGAAATCCTGATAAAGGGTGGAGGAAGAATCATGATTATTGTAAAAAAGAAGCATTATGAGGAAATATTAAGCCATTCGGTTCACGCATTGCCCAATGAAGCCTGCGGACTTTTAGGCGGCATTGTAAAGGACGGTATAAAATATGTTGAGAAGGTGTATTTGCTGACCAATGTAGATAACAGTCCTGAACATTTTTCCATGGATCCAAAGGAACAATTTGCAGCAGTGAAAGATATGAGAGATCATGGCTGGGATTTGCTGGGCAATTTTCACAGCCATCCGGCGACACCGTCCCGTCCGTCGGAAGAGGACAAACGGCTTGCCTTTGATCCGGAGGCAAGTTACTTGATATTATCTTTGCTAAATATGAATGCACCGGTGCTGAAAAGCTTCAGGATTCATAAAGGGCAGGCTGTTGAGGAGGAATTACGCATTGTGGGGGAGGAAGCATAATGGCAAATGTAGATTATAAAGAGCTAAAAAAAGGCGGCTTTATGAAGCAGGTGGACAAAGACCGATTCTCTCTGCGCCTTAGAATTGTGGGAGGTCAAATAAAGTCGGAGCAACTTGCCAAAATAAACGAAATCGCACAAAAATACGGAGCAGGTTATGTTCATATGACAGCAAGGCAAGGTATTGAAATCCCGTTTATTAAGCTTCAGGACATTGAGGTTGTGAAAGAGGAGCTTGCCAAAGCAGGTCTGCAACCCGGTGCGTGCGGTCCAAGAGTCAGGACCATTACGGCATGTCAAGGAAGTGCCATTTGTCCCAGCGGGTTGATTAATACGACGGAGCTTGCAAAGGAGTTTGATGAAAGATATTATGCGCGGGAATTGCCCCATAAGTTTAAAATTGGTATTACCGGCTGCAGAAATAACTGTTTAAAGGCAGAAGAAAACGATATTGGCGTGAAGGGCGGAATGATGCCCACTTGGATGGAACACAAATGCATTTATTGCGGATTATGCGAGGCAGTCTGCCCGGTCAAGGTCATTCAGGTGAAAAAGCAGGAAAGACAATTGTTTTTTAATGAAAAAAACTGCATCTATTGTGGCAAGTGTGTAAAGGTTTGCCCTACCAGTGCATGGGAAGGCAAAAGTGGGTTTGTCGTGTACTTTGGCGGCCTGTTTGGCAATAAAATATCTATTGGAAAACAATTATTTCCTATTATTTTTTCCAAAGAAGTATTGCATAAGATTATCGAAGAAACATTGATGTTTTTTGAGGAAAGAGGAAAAGCCGGCGAAAGGTTTGGAACTACATTGGACAGAGTAGGCTGGGACTTATTGAAAAATCGGCTTATGGAATTGTTGGAGTCAGAGGAGGAGTTCTCATGAGTAATTTAAAAAGAACCAGTTTTGTAGATATCACGGATGTCGTTTGTCCTATGACGTTTGTCAAGGCCAAAATTGCAATGGAAGAGCTAGAGGCAGGAGAAATTTTGGAAATAAAAATGAATGAAGGAGAGCCTATTCTGAATGTTCCAAGGAGCTTCAAAGAAGAGGGGCATAAAGTACTTGATGTAATTAACAATGGGGACGGTACATTTACTGTTTTTGTAGAAAAAGGCGAATAATCATATTTCCAGAAAGCTTGTACCCGGGGATGATGCCATTGAATGTCCACCTGAAGAAGAGGGAAATATCGCATATACCTTCCGGATGTGCATGATCAGCAGTAATATTAAAGTGGTGGTGGATATTAGTAATGTGGATGCCGTTTTTTTCCATCATTTTGTCTTCGAATGAATAACATGGGGGTGTTTTATCTTGTCGTCAACTCAACACAAATAAAGAGACGTAAAATTTTATATATGGAATAAACTTCCTACCGAATAAAAAGAGTAAAAATTAAGTATCATCTATTATTTTACATTTAAATGTGATATACTAAATTTAGGGAATTTTATTTAGGAATGAGGTATTTTAATTGAAAAGTATAAATATCAATATGTCAGTGTCAAGCGAGATATTTCTTGCCCTTAGGATAACTGATAAAGAGTTTGCAAGAGATATGAAGAGATATACTGCAATAAAGTTATTTCAAGATAAACGGCTTTCAATAGGACAATGTGCAGAACTAGCAGAAATGACAGAAGAAGATTTTATAAAGCTTCTAACAACGAATAAAATATCTTTGTTTGATTATCATAATTTGAAAAGTTTGGAAGAGGATTTTATAAATGCATGACAGAATTGTAATTGTGAACTCAACTCCTATTATTGCACTTGCTTCTATCGATTATCTTTATCTTTTAAGGAATCTGAGAACTTGTAAAATGTAAAATTTTTAAAACAATCTGATGTCTCAATGCTCATCTCATTAAAATAATGCTAATATGTACTTAGAATTCTGACAATTTGTGGTATAATAATAGTGTATCAGAAAGTGAGGTTTGACATGAGAAAGTTTAAGATTTATATTGATACTTCTGTTATTAGTAATTTATATGCTGATGATGCACCGATGTTAATGGAGTATTCCTTAAAGCTCTGGGAAGTCATTAAACAAGATCTATATGACGTTGTTATTTCAGGTTTGGCATTGTACGAAATCAGAAAATGTTCAGAGCCAAAATTATCTGTATTAGCAGAATATTTAGATGAGATCAATTTTGAAGAAGCGGAGTTAAATGATGAAATCAATGTGTTAGCAGAAAAATATATTACAGATGGAATTATTCCACAAAAGTATTATGATGATGCGTTGCATATTGCTGCTGCTACAATTTTAGGTTGTGATGCAATTGTTTCATGGAACTTTAAGCACATGGTCAAATTAAAAACAATAATAGGAGTAAATAGGATAAATAGATATTTGGGTTATCATGAAATAGAAATAATTACTCCCATGAGTATGGTTGAAGAGGAGGAAGAATAATGATGTTTAAAGAATCACGGGCAATGAAAGAGTTGCATGAAATTAGAGAACAAATTTATGAGGAAACAAAGCACATGACTTCTTCTGACAAAATAAAATATCTCAATGAACAGGGCAAAAAAGCAAGTGAATATTTTAAAAGTAGGAAAAGGGTAAAAGTATAAACAGAATATATTAGAATGTACAGAGTGCATTGCAGAAGATACTATCTTGCAATGCATTCTTTTTTTGGGAAATAGTCTATTACATTAGATCTATTCAGAAAAGAATGGAAAAGTTAATTTGCGAGATGTTTATACTTTATGGTAACAAAAAAGGTATCAAAATACATATTATGATAAGGCAGATAAAGAATTAAGGTGTGAATGTCAAGTACTTTTTTACAATTTTCGATCAATAATTTTTTAGCAAAATTAACAAAAAGAATGCAAAAGCAAATGGTAGAAAAGGCTGTGGTTTGGCATGGAAATATTAGGTGCAATACTTGGGCTTTTTATTTGGGATAAACATTGGTTAACATATGTTGTTGCACTTAATTTTGCAATAGCCGGTGGCATTCTTACTTTTTTCATTTCTAATCGAAAAAATTATCACAATATAATAGATGACGTTGCAAATAAGTATATTGAAATTTTTTCGTAACAATTTGAAGACAGGGCAATAATTGTCTAAAAACATTAAAATAGTGTCAAAACCTTTTGAAGATTTGCAGAAAAAATCACTCCATTCCCAATAACCACAAAATACTTACTCCTAACGCATCTGCAATAGCGACAAGTTCTATATCCGTAACCGGTCTCGTCTTTGCTTCTATTTTAGAGATAGTAGTTTTTTCTAATTCAATTCCACGTACAGCAAGACGAGCCAATAAATCCATTTGGGTTATTTTAGGTTTTGCCATGTGCCGAGCTTGACGTACTCTATCACCTATTAAATTACGGTCTTTTGAATTGTCTAAAATAATCATAATAATAAATCCTCCCAAAATTTTTCTTAAACTTGATTATAGAGCAAGTTTAATGTTATAATTTGCTTATTAAGCAAGTTTTATAAAAAAAGTATGAGAGGATTTATTATTATGAAGAGGATGGAAATAATCAAAAACCGTATGTAAAAATTGAGAGACCAGTTAAATAAAATGATAGTGAATGTAGATGGTTACTATAATAATGACGAATTGATTAAAATGAGCAGGAAAATGGATAAGGTTATAAATGATTATATGAAGTTAAGTATTAAAATAAAAAATAAGAAAAATTAAGATTTTGTGGCAAATGCTTATCCCTCTAGGAGGCAATAGGGACAGTTCCTATTACCTCTTAATTAGCAATATTGAGAGAAGATAGAGGCCAAAAAGGAGGCAAAAGAATCGTCCTCAATGCTTTTCTAAGTGCAAGGAAAGGAAGATGTTGATGAAGATAAGGCAAAACGGAGTAGAAAACAAATAGAATGTAGTTGTATTGACAAAAACTGCTAATTTGGCTATAATAACATTAAATATTATATTAGCCAAAGGGTGTTTACCATGTATATAAAACGTCATATGGAAAACTCAATAGCTAAAGTATCAAAAATGTTCGGAGCGGTTTTGCTCACAGGGCCAAGGCAGGTGGGAAAAACAACCCTGCTTAAAAACTTTGTGGGAAGTATGACATATGTGACGTTGGATGACCCGTTGCTTCTTCAGGCGGCAATTAATGAACCGCGGACGTTTTTCAAAGACTTTCCTCCTCCTGTATTCGTGGATGAAATTCAGTATGCGCCGAATCTGTTTCCTTATATTAAGATTTATATTGACAAAGAAAAAAGTAAAGGACAGTTCTTTCTTTCGGGCTCACAGCAGTTTCAGATGATGAAAAATGTTAGTGAATCTCTTGCAGGACGAATTGGTATCCTTCATCTGCTGGGATTTTCGCTTCGTGAAATCAATGGTTTGGAATTCAACAAACCCTTTCTCCCAAACGATGAGTATTTTAATGCTCGGAGAAAGGATTTAATAGAAACGCCTTACAAGGATATCTGGTATATCATCCATCGGGGCAGTATGCCTGAGCTTGTGGCAAATCCTGATTTTGACTGGCAGAGCTACTATGCCTCATATGTGAAAACTTACATCGAACGGGATGTTCGAGAACTGACTCAGGTTGGCGATGAAGTGAAATTTATAAAATTTATGACGGTAATTGCCGCATTCAGTGGACAGCTTTTAAACCTTGCGTCCATTTCTCGTGAGGTAGGAATTAGTCCGCCCACGGCAGAACGGTGGCTTTCCATTTTAAAAGCTTCAAATATTGTCTATCTGCTTGAGCCATATCACAATAACTTGACAAAACGAGCGATCAAAACGCCAAAGGTTTATTTCCTTGATACAGGACTGATGGCGTATCTCACACGCTGGCCAACGCCTGAAACACTTCAAGTAGGCGCACAGGCAGGAGCATTTTTTGAAAGCTTTGTGATAGCTGAGATCATAAAAAGCTATTATAATGCAGGTATATTGGAACCACCAATTTACTTTTACCGGGATAAGGAACAAAATGAAATTGACCTTTTAATTTATGAAAATGGTACTCTATATCCCATAGAGATTAAAAAACATGCTGACCCAAGCAAGAGTGATATTGATGCATTTGCTGTACTGGACAAAATTCCGGGCATCAATCGAGGGCCGGGAGGTGTTGTGTGCATGTATGATCACTTGATTACATTGGAAGGTGAAGACAAAGCCATTCCGGTCAGCTATTTATAATTCAATCATACAAAGGGACACCGGAAACGAGAGGACGGCCTTAGAATTAATTTTATTGGCAAAAAAATAAAGGGAGAAGCAAATTGCCTTTTTCCTATCATACAAATCCATAGAAATAGCTTGGAGAATAAAATTTTTCTAAATCTTCATAAGTTCTTCATAATTAAGTGGTATTATAAGAGTAGAGGGTCATTCTTTATTCAAAGCTAAAATTTATGAGAAAGGAAATGCCGTATATAAATTTTGACTTGACATATCGGAATAGTATGGTATAATTAATTTAAACCCCACCCATGTAGGGGTAGGATTGGATAAACCTTTGCTTTCAGCAAAAACTAAAAAATAAAAAATATGTCATGAAAGGGTTGATTAAAATGATAAAAAAGATTTTTATTGAAGGAATGAGCTGTCAACATTGTGTGAGACACGTAGAGGAAGCATTAAAAGAATTAAATGGAGTGTCTGATGTATCGGTAAGCCTGGAAGGGAAATATGCAATTGTACAGCTAGCGGAACAGGTAAGTGATGCTCAGATTAAAGAAGCTATAGAGGAAGCCGGTTATGAAATCATTAAGATAGAAGGTTAAGGTGGTAAAATGACAAAACAGGATACGGAGATTCTTAACTTGCTGAAGACATCCAGAGGACAGTTGGACGGAATTATTAAAATGGTGGAAGAGAAACGATATTGTGTGGACATATCCAAACAAATCCTTGCGGTTCAAGCATTGCTTAAGAAAGCAAACTTAAAAATTATTGACCGGCATATTAAAAGCTGCGTGAAGCAAGCATTCGAAGAAGGACGCGGGGACGAAAAAGTAGATGAGATTATAGAAATATTGGATAAGTATGCAAAATGAGAGAGCGGTATAAGGAAGGATGTAAAACATGAGAACAGAACAATTGAAGATTCTGGGTATGACTTGTGCAGCCTGCGTGAAGGCTGCCGAACGGGCTGTAAAAAAGCTTGACGGGGTAATGGAGGTCAATGTCAACTTTGCAACCGAAAAAATGTCGGTTCAGTATGACGAATCAAAAGTAACCATCCAAAATATTAAAGAAGCAGTTTCCAAGGCAGGTTATGAAGCAAAACAGGAAGAAACTGATAAGGAAGTAACCATTCCTATATCCGGCATGACTTGTGCGGCTTGTGCAAAAGCGGTAGAAAGGGCAGTCGGGAAGTTACAGGGCGTTAAAAGCGTATCGGTGAATCTTGCAACAGAGAAAGCAAATATCAAGTATGATCCTCAGACAGTAAGGCTGTCAGAAATCAAACAAGCTATATCCAAAGCCGGATATAAACCTCTGGAGATTGAAAATACACAAAAGGTTGATGAAGATAAGCTTAGGAAAGAAAAAGAAACTCGAACTCTATGGACCAAATTTATTGTATCCGCCATATTCTCAGTTCCACTGTTATACATTGCAATGGCTCCCATGATACCATGGGTCACGTTGCCAATGCCGTCGTGGCTTGACCCAATGCATTATCCGCTTTTATATGCACTGGTGGAATTGGCGCTTGTTATTCCTGTCATTATAGCGGGAAATAAGTTTTATACCGTAGGATTTAAGGCTATTTTAAGAAGAAATCCGAATATGGATTCCCTGATTGCCATGGGAACCACCGCAGCAATCCTTTACAGCCTTTATTCCACGTATAGAATATACACGGGGCATTTCATGGCTGTTGACGATTTATATTTTGAAACTGCCGGTGTTATTATTACCCTTATTTTATTAGGAAAATCACTGGAAGCGGTTTCTAAGGGAAGAACTTCCGAAGCCATTAAAAAGCTTATGGGACTGGCTCCTAAGAACGCAACGGTCATTCAGGACGGGAAGGAAATCGAAATCCCTATTGAGGAAGTGGAAGTAGGCGATATTATTTCAGTGAAGCCGGGTGAAAAAATACCCGTGGACGGAGAAGTGGTAGAAGGAAGTACATCCGTCGATGAGTCCATGTTAACCGGTGAAAGTATTCCGGTAGAAAAAAGACCGGGCGACAAAGTTATCGGGGCAAGTATCAATAAAAACGGTTCTATTAAGTTTAAAGCTACCAAGGTAGGAAGCGACACCGCTCTTGCGCAGATTATTAAGCTGGTGGAGGACGCACAAGGTTCAAAAGCGCCTATTGCACAGATGGCGGATATTGTTTCAGGATATTTTGTTCCTGTTGTGTTTGTTATTGCAGTGGTTTCAGCCTTAATATGGTACTTTGTGGGCCGGGATGTAGTATTTTCATTAACCAGATTCATAGCAGTATTGGTGATTGCCTGCCCTTGTGCACTTGGTCTTGCGACACCTACTGCAATCATGGTGGGAACAGGAAAAGGTGCGGAATACGGGGTGCTCATTAAGGGCGGAGAGGCACTGGAAACGACTCATAAGATAAAAACCATTGTTTTTGATAAGACCGGAACCATTACCGAAGGAAGACCGGAAGTTACCGATATTCTTGTAACCGATATGGTTGACCGAAATGAACTCTTGCAAATCGCGGCATCTGCTGAGAAGGGTTCAGAGCATCCTTTGGGAGAAGCGATTGTAAGGAAGGCAGAAGAAGAAGGTTTGGAAATGGTTGCTTTGAATCAATTCCAAGCCATTCCCGGACATGGAATAGAAGTTGAACTGGAAAGCAAAGTAATCCATCTGGGAAACAGGAAGCTGATGCTTGAAAAGGGCGTTGACCTTACTCAGCTTGAAAAGGAGTCAGACCGACTTGCTTCCGAAGGGAAAACACCCATGTATATTTCCATAGACGGCAAGTTAGCCGGAATCATTGCAGTAGCAGACGTGGTTAAGGAAAGCAGTGCAAAAGCAATTAAGAAACTTCATGAAATGGGAATAGAAGTTGCTATGATTACCGGAGATAATAAAAGAACTGCTGAGGCCATTGCAAAGCAGGTAGGGATTGATCGGGTTTTGGCAGAGGTTTTACCTCAGGATAAGGCAAATGAAGTAAAGAAGCTTCAGGCGGAAGGAAAAAAGGTTGCCATGGTTGGTGACGGTATTAATGATGCACCGGCATTGGCACAGGCGGATATTGGTATAGCCATTGGCTCAGGAACGGATGTAGCCATGGAATCTGCTGATATTGTGTTAATGAGAAGTGATTTGATGGATGTACCCACAGCCATACAGTTAAGTAAAAGTACCATACGGAACATTAAGCAGAATTTGTTTTGGGCATTTGCCTATAATGCAGCGGGAATACCTTTGGCGGCAGGTTTGTTGATTCCGTTAACAGGACATTCATTGAGCCCGATATTTGCAGCGGCAGCCATGTCACTGAGTTCCGTATCGGTTTTGACGAATGCCTTACGATTAAAGGGCTTTAAGCCATATAAATAAGAAAGGGTTCTTGCATCTGCTCAAGTAATTAGAGAATTTGGCCCAAATATGGTACAATAAAAGACAGTGAAAAATTATGCAGAAATTGTTGGAGATGATAGTTTGATACAATTAATTGGCATTAAGCATAATGTGTCAGTGGAAATAAGGGAAAAGTTATCCATTATACCGAAACACTGTGAGCGTGTGTTAAAGCAACTGCTGGAAATATGCGATGAGGCAGTTATTTTAAGCACCTGTAACCGAACAGAAATTTATATCAATGCAGAGGGGCATGACCAGGACTTGGTACCGAAGATTTTTCAGTGCCTGGGCTGGGATTTACAATACAGGGCATATACTTTTTATGCATCAGGAAACGAGGCTGTAGCGCATTTGTTTGAAGTAGCCTGCGGTTTTGATTCCATGCTGCTGGGAGAGGATCAGATTCTTGGGCAAGTTAAGGCCGCCTATGAAACGTCTTTGCAAATGAAAGCGGTCCATGGAGAGCTGCAAAGGCTATTTCAAACGGCTATTACCTGTGGTAAGGATTTCAGGTGCAAATCGGAAATATTCAAAATTCCTGTATCATTGGCATCCATGGTGGTAAGGGAAGCTGTAAAAAGAAATAAAAAAAGATTTATGATTCTTGGATTTGGTGAAGTAGGACAGCTTGTAGCAAAATACATCATGGAGGAAGACTTTCATCAGTTAATCATAGTTGTTCGAAATCCCGAAACGGTCAATATTTCAAACCATAAGGTGCAAGTGATTTCATTTCATGAAAAAAAGGATTATTATCACACGGTAGATTGTATTGTTTCCTGTACTTCTGCACCTCATGTTGTGATAAAAGCAGAAGATTTGCCCCACAATGAGCTGCTTATATTTGATATGGCGGTGCCAAGGGACGTGGATGTTCAGGTTCGGGATATGCGCAATGTAACGTTATATGATACCGATCAGATTGGAAAGCTTCAGGACCAACATTATGAAAAACGAAAGAAAATCATGATGGCAAACAGGAATATCATACAACAATACATGGCAGAGTTCGAAGAATGGTGCAAATTGAAAGAACTGTCGCCTTTCATACGGGAAATAAAAGAAGTTGGTGCAGCGATTTATCAGCAGAGATACCGTACCTTTCTAAATAAAAAAGATGGAAAAGACGTAGAGGAACTGGTAGAAATGTTGCTGAAAAGTACGGCAAATGTTTTTGTCAATAATGCCATTAAAGTGTTAAAAGAAGAGTATCTGGAAGGCAGGGGAAAAGAATGTCGGAGGATTTTGGAAAGAATCTTTCAGAAGTAATGCCTGAATATATGATGATCTCCCTTATTTCATCCAAAATCAATGTATTGGTGGTAGGAGGAGGGCCAGCAGGTTTTATCAAGGCAAAATCCTTCGCCGGCAGAGGTTGTAAGGTATTTGTGGTATCAAAGGAGTTTTGTAGCCGGTTTGACCAATTAAGCGGTTTTCAAAACGTAAAACTAATTAAAGAACCCTATGAAAAACAGCATATTCACGATAAGCATTTGATTGTGATTGCCACCAATGATCCATCGTTGAATCAAAGGATTCAAAAGGAATGTGAAGAAAGCCATAAGATTTATTTGACCTGTGATGATTTTCGGCAAGGATTGTTTGTTACTCCGGTGCAGAAAAAGACGGATTTTCTACATATTGCTTTACATACTGTTCTTGGTTCCCCGAAAACTTCCGGATTTTTATTGAAATTGATGGAAAAGGAGTTTCATCCATATCAACAATTTGTATCTTTTCTTTGTACCTTCAGAAATACCATCAAAGATGAACGGAATAAAAATGAAATCATGGATTTTATGAATACGGAAGATTTCTATGAGTTTTATCAGGCAGGCAAACATCTTTTAATTTTGAAAATGTTTTACCCTCAAATAAATATTGAGAGTGGTGGAGATTTCGGTGAACATTAAGATTGCAACCCGCAAAAGCCAATTAGCGCAAAAACAGGCAGAAATCGTGGGAAGAATGTTAAAGGAAAAATTTCATATGGATTATGAAACAGTACTCATTACAACCAAAGGAGACAGGATTTTAGATGTGACATTGGATAAAATCGGCGGCAAGGGACTGTTTGTAAAAGATATTGAAACAGCTTTGCTGGAAGGCAGAGCTCATGCAGCAGTACATAGCATGAAGGATGTACCTTATGAAATGCCGGAGGGGCTTGAAATTATTGCCGTTCCTGAACGGGAAGATGTAAGAGATGCATTGGTTTCAGCTACAGGCTGCAATTTTGTTGAACTTCCCCGTGGGGCAAGAATAGGAACAAGCAGTATTCGCCGTACAAAGCAGATTCTATCCAAAAGGCCAGATATTGAAGTTGTCCCTATCAGAGGAAATGTACAAACACGAATCAGGAAGATGGATCAGGAGCAACTGGATGGAATCATTTTGGCAGCGGCAGGACTTAAAAGAATGAATCTGGAAAAGATGATTACCGATTATTTTGAGCCTTGGGATTTTGTGCCGGCTGTAGGACAGGGAGCGTTAGGAATAGAGATATTGTCTGCCAGTCCTTATAGAGATGTTTTCAGACAGCTCGATTGGTACGAAGCAAGAATATGTGTGGAGGCGGAACGGAGTTTTATGCGGAAACTCAATGGGGATTGTCACACGGCTATTGGAGCGTATGCATGTATCGAAGGGAATCGAATGCATATGATAGGACTGTTTGAAATCAACGGCCGTTTGGTGAAGAAGGATATAGAGGGGAATATGGAAGATTATTTGGAATTGGGAAGCAGATTAGCCGATAAAATAATGTCTTCCATTTGAAGTATAAATCCGTATTCATTGTAGGGACACCATATATGGTGTCCGAAATTAGTGTGTTACATACGGACGCCATGTATGGCGTCCCTACAAATGTTGAATGTGCGGGCGAAGGTAAATGAATAATTTGGAATGTCTATAATTTATGCCTATTAGAAAATAACAGAGGAAGTGGACAAATGGGAAAGGTATATTTCATCGGTGCAGGGCCCGGCGACGAAGAATTGCTTACTTTGAAGGCGGCGCGGATTTTGCCCACGTGTACTGCCGTACTGTATGACCGACTGGTCAACAGCAGTATACTGAGGCATTTAAATAACGATTGTGAAGTCTATTACTGCGGTAAAGAGCCGGGGTGTCATTATAAATCCCAGGAAGAAATCAATGAAATGTTGGTATTCCTTGCAAAGCAAGGGCATATTGTGGGGAGAATTAAGGGAGGAGACCCTTTCGTATTTGGCAGAGGCGGGGAAGAAATCCTCCGTTTACAAGAGGAAAACATCGAATTTGAAGTGATTCCCGGAATTACCTCTGCCGTTTCGGTATTAAACTATGCCGGTATACCGGTTACTCACCGTAAGATTGCCCAAAGCTTTCATGTATTTACCGGAAAAAGTGCAGAGGGGTTGAATATTGACTGGAAGTCCGTTGCAACATTGAAGGGAACCTTGATTTTTTTGATGGGATTTGAAAACCTGTGGGATATTTCTTTGAAATTGATGGAAAACGGTATGGAGCCCCACCGGCCATGTGCAGTCATTATGCGTGGAACTACGGCAAAACAAAAAAAGGTTGTCAGTACACTTCAAAATATTGCAGAAAAAGTTCGGGAGGCAAGATTGCAATCTCCTTGTATTATAGTCATAGGGGAGGTAGTTAATTTTCATCAGCAATTTGTCTGGTATGAAAAAAAGCCATTGTTTGGTTTTAATATATGTATTACCCGTTCCAAAGAACAGTCACAGCAGCTTCGGGAAAAACTGCTGGATTTGGGAGCTGAAGTGACCGAAATCAACAGTATACAAATTAAAAATACGGATGAAAATCTGAATCCGTACCTTTGCCGCTTGGAGCAATATGATTATATGGTTTTTACCAGTGCAAACGGAGTCAACATATTTTTTGACAAGTTATTGGAAGAAAAAATTGATATTCGAAGAATCAAAGCAACCTTTGCAGCCATCGGCCCTGCAACGGCAGAAGCCATACGAAGTAAAGGAGTTATTCCCCAAATCATTGCAGAACAGTTTGTGGCGGAAGCTTTGTTTGATAAACTTATTGAATACGTGAAGCCGGGGGACCGAATTTTGATTCCACGTTCAAAAAATGCAAGGCCTTATCTTTATGAAGCTTTAACAGCATTCGGATGTCAGGTGGATGAAGCCCATATTTATGAAGTGGTTCCGGGAGAATTAAAGGACAAAAGCGCTTTTGACAACGTAGACATCGTCCTGTTTACCAGTCCGTCTACCGTGGAAAATACCATAGCCATGGTGGGCCTTGAAAAAGTGAAGGGTAAAGAGTGTATAGCCATAGGGCCAATTACCCAACAGGCATTAACGGAAAAAAATATTTCCTGTAAGGTATGTGACCAATATTCCGTGGAGGGAATTATTAAAAAATTATTGGAAATAAAGGAGGAAACGGAAAAGTGTTTGCACGGCATAGAAGATTAAGACAATCCAGCGGAATTCGGGATTTGGTTCGTGAAACGGTATTAACGCCTTTGGATTTTATTTATCCGGTTTTTGTAGTGGAAGGAGAAAACATTAAACAGGAAATACCCACTTTGCCGGGGAATTACCACTATTCTGTGGATAGATTGCCGGAAGTCGTTGAGGAAGTCCATAAGGCAGGAGTCCGAGGAATCCTATTATTTGGCGTACCTGATTACAAAGATGAAATTGCTTCCTCTGCATTTGATGAAAACGGAATTGTTCAAAAAGCCATTAGAAGGGTGAAAAGTTTTTCGCCTGAGTTGGTGGTCATAACCGATGTCTGCATGTGTCAGTATACCAGCCACGGACATTGTGGTATTGTGAAAGACGGTGTTATTGATAATGATGAAAGCCTGAAATTCATTTCAAAAATTGCAGTTTCTCATGCCCGGGCAGGAGCGGATATGGTGGCACCGTCCGATATGATGGACGGGCGTGTTCAAGCCATACGTAAGGCTTTAGACCAAGAAGGCTTTACTCATGTATCCGTCATGTCCTATAGTGCAAAATATGCTTCTGCATTTTACGGTCCGTTTCGGGAAGCAGCGCATTCGGCTCCTCAATTTGGAGACAGGAAAACCTATCAGATGGACCCGGCCAACATTCGTCAGGCCATGAGGGAAATGGAGGCGGACGTGGAGGAAGGAGCGGACATTTTAATGGTAAAGCCTGCCTTATCTTATCTGGATGTTATCCGATGGGCTAGGGACCGGTTTGACCTGCCTATTGCGGCATATAATGTGAGTGGTGAATTTGCTATGATAAAAGCGGCAGTTCAGGCCGGCCTGCTCAATGAAAAAGACGCTGCCATGGAAATGCTCACTTCTATTAAGAGAGCAGGGGCGAATATGATTATTACCTATTATGCGTTGGAAGTGGGTAGATGGATGAATGGAAAGTAGAAAAAGTGGAAAAGTGGAAAGCGAAAAAGGGGTGAAGATATGAATAACCTTAGAATATTTACGGAGTCTGAAAAATACATGCCCGGAGGGGTGAACAGTCCCGTTAGGGCGTTTAAGGATGTTTCGGTAAAACCCGCCGTAATGAAAAAAGGCCAAGGTGCATATTTGTATGATGAAGACGGTAAACAATACATTGATTTTGTAGGAGCCTGGGGGCCTATGATATTAGGGCACTGTGATGAAGATGTGGTACGTGCCATACAGGAAACATGTACCAATGCCATTGCCTTCGGAGCACCTACGGAATTGGAGTTAAAACTGGCGAAACACATTTGTATCACATTGGATAACATAGATATGGTCCGAATGGTCAATTCCGGAACCGAAGCTACCATGAGTGCGGTCAAACTGGCCAGAGGATATACCGGAAGAGATAAGATTGTAAAGTTTGCCGGCTGCTATCACGGACATTTTGACGGCTTCCTGGTAAGTGCAGGCTCCGGTGTTATGACGGAAGGAATACCCGGATGCGCAGGGGTGCCGCAGGGAAGTATCCGTGATACTTTGATAGCGGAATACAACAGTACGGAAAGCATTCAACAAATATTTGAAGCTTACGGAGAGCAAATTGCTGCGGTTATTATAGAGCCGGTTGCCGGCAACATGGGCGTGGTTCCTGCTGAAAAGGAATTTTTACAGGCGTTAAAAGAACTTTGCCGGCAGTATGGGAGTGTTCTGATTTTTGATGAAGTTATGACAGGATTTCGAGTGGCTTATAAGGGGGCTCAAAGTATATACGGCATTCAACCGGATATAACCACCTTAGGAAAAATCATAGGAGGAGGCCTTCCATGCGGGTTATATGGAGGCAAGCGTGAAATTATGGAAATGCTTTCACCTTTAGGTCCGGTTTATCAGGCAGGTACTATGTCAGGAAATCCCATTGTCATGGCAGCAGGGTATGCTACATTAACAAAACTGTATCATCATCCGGAATATTATGACTATATTAGGGAATTGGCCGTTCAACTTGAGAATGGTATAAAAGAGATTGCAAAAGAAAAAGGTTTGCCGGTTGTCATCAATCGGTTTGAATCCATGATGACGGTGTTTTTTACAGACCAGAAAAAGGTGAGTACTTATGCACATGCACAAAAGTGTGATACGAAATTATATGCCAAATACTTTGAACATATGTTTAAAAACGGAATCAACATTGCACCTTCGCAGTTTGAAGCAATGTTTATTTCGGTCAAACATACAAGGGAGGATATGGAAAAGTTTTTGGAGATATTGAGAAGGTTTTGAATTTAAGTGGTATTTTTGTCTAAATGTCTACTGCCTTTGCCGTGATTCTGTAACTCTCACAATAACGATTCATCTATATATGAATCCCCACGCACTGTAGGGACGCCATACATGGCGTCCGCCTATGAATGTACTAATTTCAGACACCATGTATGGTGTCCCTACAGTGGATGCACATAAAATTAACGACATAAATAACGAGGTAGGAGATATAATTGATTGCTTTGTTATAAAAAGTAAAGAACATAACGATCTACCTAGCACCAGTATAGATAACTTATTACCTGGCTATGATCTTTCGACCATAACCAAGCAGGTCATTACCTATAATGATGGTTTGTTCGACCATGCAGAATACTTACATAGCTATATACAACCTCACGGCTGCATATAACCATTACAGCACCCTGCATAATCTTTGCTCGACCTTATATAATAAGTTGGGATCCTTTTATAATCAAATTATACTAAAGTAACTCGACTATAAAAAAACCTTTCCTTACTATATAAGATCTTCCCGCCGAGTGCATATAAGCCTTTCGACCTATATACAATCTTTGGCCGACCTATATACACCCCAATTGTGAGGAGCATATATAAGTCTTGGCTCAACCGTTATGTTCCTTACTACGTTATTTAATTTGCCCATATCAAAACTTTTTATACAGTATTGAATCTATGAATTTTTTTGATTTTATGGATTAATATTGATTATGACGACACATTTTTGTGTTTTTAGCAGTTCCTGAAGCTTTTTTACATCTAAATTACGAGGTGAGATGTTCTTTAATTACATAATTTAATTATATAATATGACAACCTTGAAAGCCTGAATGCTATGTAATGGATACGTGTTCATATATGGATAAAGTGTTATAACGTTGCGTTGATGCGGCCTAAATGGATATTTAACAAGCCGATGAGTCTAAATATATGAACCGCATTCATTATACAAGTATATAGAGTTGATGACATTGGTTTCCATGCCCGCCTGTTTGTGCGACAGTCCTGAAATCAGCATATTCACAAGCGGGCGCCATGTATGGCGTCCCTACAAATGTTGAATTTGCAGGCGACCTGTGGCCGCCCGCAAAATCATGGCAAAGGCAAACAGTATTAAGTTGACGGCATTTTAACCAATCTCAATAAAGATATATTCGTTAAATCCTTAGCCATGTAATTTGCTTTTGGATTGGCAGCAGCCGTACCAATGCCGAGCACTTTCATCCCCCCTGCAATAGCGGCTTCCACTCCGGCATCTGCATCTTCCACTACCAAACAGTTTTCCGGCGGAATGTCAAGCATTTTAGCAGCCAGCAGGAAGACTTCCGGGTCAGGTTTGCTGTTGGATATATGAGTACCATCTGCAACAGCGTCAAAATAGGTAGCCAAACCGATCCTTTCAAGTATGATGGAAGTATTTTTGCTGGACGACCCAATGGCAATTTTAATGTGATTGTTTTTTAATTCTGAAAGAACATCCATCACACTTGGCAGAATATCATCGGGCGTAAGTTGCTGGATGAGTTCCCGGTAATAGCTGTTTTTCCGGTTTGCCAATTCTTCTTTTTCGGCCGGTGTATATTCTTTTTTGGAGCGTTCCAGAATGATGTTCAGGCTTTCCATACGACTTACGCCACGAAGGCGTTTGTTAATTTCCTTGTCGAAATAGATGTTTTCTTCGTCCGCCATCCGTTTCCAAGCCTTATAATGGCACTCGTCGGTAGATACAATGACACCGTCAAGATCAAAAATAACTGCTCTTAATTCCATGTTTCTTCTATCTCCTTTTCATTAACCTTTGTAAAACGCAGGGATTTCTAATTTCAATTCATGGTTGCTGATGGTATATTCCTGATCGTATATTTTTACGGTTGTTGAAGGTCCGCTGACTACTTTAAACGTTGCAAACTCTTGCTCAACGGTAACACTAATAATGGAGTTTCGATATAGAATTTTAAAACTAAATTTGTTCCATGCCTTAGGAATGGAAGGTTTAAATACTAATTTGTCACCGTCTGAACGCATGCCTCCGAAACCATATACAATATTCATCCAAGTAGCTGCCATAGACGTAATATGAAGTCCTTCGTGAGTATTACGGTTATAATCATCCAGGTCAAGGCGGCTGGCATAGCGGGCAAACTCATAAGCTTCCTCATGTTTTCCAAGCTCTGCAGCTAAAATGGAATGAATTGCAGGAGACAAGGAAGATTCATGAGAACATCGTGGTTCGTAGTATTCATAATTAACTCGTTTCATTTCCAGTGAATATTCCTGACTAAAAAAGAACATCAGCAGCAAGACGTCCGGCTGTTTAATCATGTCGGTCCTGAAAATTCGGTCATAAGCCCAGTGCTTGTAAAGGGGAAATTCCGTAGCAGGGATGGCTTTCACATCGATGTGCGGCAAGTCAAAATACCCATCATGCTGTTCGAATAATCCTGTTTCTTTATCGAAATTAATGCGTATTTTTTCGGCTTTCAGCTTCCAATCGTCTATTTCTTCTTCTTTGAGGCCTACTTTATGAAATACTTCCTGAAGTTTTTCCGGAGCAGTTTCTCTCATTTCTGCAATGGTTTGGAGTGTAAACTCAAAGGTTTTCTTAGCCATAACATTTGTGTATGTGTTATTATGTACCATCATGTGAAATTCATCTGCTCCCATTACCCCATAGAAACCATATTTGCCTTTGGAGTTCCATTGGCCGCGACTGGCGAAATAACGGCTGGATTGCAGAAGAATTTCAATTCCAATGTTATATAAAAAGTCCTTATCATTGCAGACTTTTACATAATGCCATATTCCATAAGGAATTGCAGCGCTAACATGTATCTCAAGATTTCCGTGCTGCCAGACGGGGCAACTTTCCGTGCCGTCAATGGTACCCATGGGATAACATGCGCCTTTGCAATCTAATTCAACAGCGCGTTCCAGTGCTTGTGGAAGAGTGGCGTAACGATATTCCAGCAAGCTTTTTGCGGCTTTCGGATTGTTAAACAAATAAAACGGGAGGCAGTAGGTTTCCGTATCCCACCAGGTCCAACCATAATAGTGTTCACCGGTTAATCCCTTGGCGCCTACATTGAGGGTGTGGTCCTGTCCATGATAGGTTTGGTGTAGATTAAATATACAGAAACGAACTCCCTGCTGGTTTTCTTCATCGCCTTCTATGGTAATGTCCAACTTGTTCCACACATCTGCCCAATAATTTATGTGTGCGTTGAATGCCTCTTCAAATGAAACAGAGGTCCATTTTTCGGCAAGAGCCATACCGGTATCCCATACCTTTTGCGGGTCTGCGTCATGTGTCCTGTCTGCATAATTTACTACCATTTTTTTAAAACCGGTTGCCGTACCTTTATGGAGATCCAGGGAAAAAGCCTGACCGATGTATTTATTATGTTCTACAAGCCTTGTAACGGTATTCTCCGGCAAATCCAACACAAAGCCGGTAAACACCTGCTGCCTGCTGCGCTGGGTTTTTGCCAGCATAGCGGTAATATTATCCTTTTTTTCTTTTTGAATGCAGGACCAGAAGTTGGTGTTCTCAATTTCATGAATGATTGAAAAGTCCAATCCTGACTGAATATCCACTTTACCTGAAAAGTTTAAAGGTTCCAATACGACTTCTTGACAGCCAAGATTAGGAACAACCATGCTGATAAAACGTAAAAAACGAATTTTCAGCTTTTTACCGCTTTTGGTTTCCCAAATAAATTCTCTGGTAAGAGTACCTGCTTTCATGTCAAGACATCTTACAAAGTCGGATATCTTACTTTTTGCAGGGTCTAACGTTTCCCCGTCAATGGTTATTCTTGTATAAAGCCAATCTACGGTATTGACCATGAAGCAGAAACGAGTGGAAAATCCCACGAAATAGGAAGGATGTACTACGGTTTTTTCCTCATACACACCGTTAATGTAACTTCCAATGAGTTTGTCGCCGCTGTAGCCTTCTTCAAAATAACCTCGACAGCCCATGTATTCATTGGCCAGTGAGAAAATAGACTCGGATACTCTGCTGCGATCCGGGTGAAAACCTTCTTCGATGATTTTCCAAGGATCGACTTTTAAATATTTCTGTGCAACTTTTGCCATGGTTGATTCCTCCTTATAAATAAAAATTATATTCTTAATTTAACCGGTTCGATTAATAAAAAATAAAAAAGGACGGAAAGTTCTTTTAAATGAAAAAATGAATAAAGTAGAACCTTCCTATTCGTTGTAAAGACATCATTTTTTAGGTGGTTTCTCTTGGTACAAGCGTTGATGAAACGATGATGCTGCAATGAGAGATTTTATTTTTATGGATTACATCCAATAAAAGGTTTGCAGCATTGTAGCCGAGTTCATAAGCATGCATATCTACGGTGGTAATGGAAGGGGAATGAATTTGTGAGATGAGTGTATTCCCCATTCCCATTACCGCAATGTGCTCCGGGGTCTTAATTTTTTTTTCTTTTAATGCTTTTAATACTCCTACGGCAAGGATATCGTTTGCCGTAAGGACGGCAGTAAACGGATATCTGTTTTCCAATGCGTTCAGACATATACGATAGCCTTGATTTTCCGTAAAGTCCGCGTAAAAGATATGATGATTATCAATTGGTATGCCGTGTTCATTGCAAGCCATGCGATAACCTTTTTCGCGTTCTGCACTTGCCACATAGTGTGCAGGTCCGTTAATAAAGAGAATGCGGGTGTGTCCTTTTTCCATTAAAAAGTTGGTAGCTTTATATGTGGCGGCAATATTATCATTGTCCACAAAAAATATATCTGAATGTCCGGAAGGACTTCCGATTAAAACAAAAGGAACATCTTCCTTTTTGATTAAGTCCAGATAATGAGCATTCAGATCCGGGTTCATAATAAGGGCTCCGTCAATGGGCTGTGAATGGTCCAGTTCCCAAAAAGATTTGTTCTGTTTGTTCCTTTTTTCAGGATACAGCATCAGTTTATAGTCATTCTTAGTTGTAAAGTCCAGTATTCCCGAAAGAATAAGGTTAAAGAATAAATCTTCTTTTATGCTGTCTGTGGAAGGGCCATAAAGTCCAATAGTTTTGGTTTGTCTTTCTGCCAAATTTTTTGCCAGTACACTGGGTTTATATTGAAGTTGTTCCATGGCATCATGAACCCGCCGGGTTACTTCCGGACTAATGGGCCTTTTTCCGGACAAAACATAAGATACGGTACTTTTGGACACACCGGCAAGTTCAGCCACATCTTTAATGGTAGCTTTTTTTTTCATAAAACATCTCCCATCGAACCGATTCTATGATATAATTATAGCATGTAGTATAAGTGAAGTAAATATGAGAACATGACAAATTATTTTTTATTTGTTAAGATAAAAAGTAAATTTACTATTCCAAGTGTATGAAAGAACATGTATAATGTAATTAAATGTATAACATTGGGAAAATGGCAATACATATTCAGTTGATTTATGCAGTTTTTTAGTTTTGCAGAGGCAAAGCCAATAAAATATAAAAGGTGTGATGAAATGGGGAAAATAAGGGACAAAAAAGAGCAAAGTAAAGCATCAAAATTCATCCATCGTATTTATCATTATGTTCAAAATCAAGGAAATGTTGAAGCCAAAATCCTATCATTAAGAATAGCAGCAATCTATATTGTCATTGGGGGAGCTTGGATATTGTTTTCGGATAGAGTTTTAAGCGTTATGATAAAAGATACTCATGCTTTCATGGTTATACAAACTTACAAAGGTTGGCTGTATGTGTTTGTAACGGGAATTTTACTTTATTATGTCGTTAAGAAGCAAACCCGTGTGATTTTTGAAACGCAGCAAAAGCTTGTGGAAAGTCATCGGAAAGCAGAATTGGCGAATGAGAAGTTGAAAGCGGCTCAAGAGAAGTTAGAGGAACAGCTAAAAGTTTTGACCCAAAATCAGATGGAACTGAAAAAAACGGAAGAACGATACAGACTTGCTATTGAAGGGGCGAATGATGCCATATGGGACTGGGATATACAGAGAGAAGATACTTTTATGTTTTCCCGGACCAAAGAAATGCTGGGATATGAAGAGGATGAATTGGAAAACCGGTCCAAAGCTTGGAATTCTTTGATACATCCTGATGATTTTGATCGGGTTGTCGAAGAATTGTACAGGCATTTGGAAGGAAAAACGCCGTATTATCAGACGGAGCATCGGGTTAGAACCAAAAGCGGCGAGTATAAATGGATTTTAGCCAGAGGAAAAGCCATACGTGATTCAGACGGAAAACCTATAAGAATGGCAGGTTCTCATACGGATATTACGGAAAGGAAAGAAAAAGAAGAGAAAATTTACGAATTGGCATATTATGATTCGTTGACTCGTTTGCCGAATCGGACGATGTTTGATAAAATGCTGGAACAAGCAATTCATGAAGCATATCAAACCAATCGGAAAGTTATTATTTTGATGATTGATTTAGATGATTTTAAAACGGTTAATAATACTCTTGGACCTGACTATGGTGATATGGTATTAAAAAATACAAGTGTAATGCTTTCCGATATTATCCATACAAAGGGGACGGTTGCCCGAACCGGCGGAGATGAATTTGGTATCATCATATACGATAACGGTGATAAATATGATATTGAAAAAATTACAAGTGAATTAAAAGAAGCTTTTCAAGTGTCGTGGCATATCGGTGATTATGAGTTTTACATAACCGCCAGTATAGGAATAACGGTGTTTCCTGATGACGGACAGGATAAAGAGACCTTGTTAAAACATGCCAGTACCGCTATGTATGAAGCAAAAAAGGTAGGAAAGAATACATTTTGCTTCTATACAAAAGAAATGAATGATAAACTGATAGCTACGGTAAAACTTGAAAATGAATTAAGGCATGCCCTTGAAAATAACCAATTGGCCATCTATTACCAACCTCAAATCGATCTAAAAACCGGACAAGTCGTTGGAGTAGAAGCATTGCTGCGTTGGATACATCCTGAAAAAGGCATCCTGTCGCCGGATCAATTTGTTTGGATTGCAGAATATACGGGGCTAATTGTACCTATTGGTGAATGGGTTATGGAAATGGTAAGCAATCAATATAACCTTTGGAAGAAAATCTATCAATGGGATTTGAATATGTCTGTCAACTTATCTATGAAGCAGTTGCAACATTATGACTTCATTGATAAAATTCACAACATTATAAATAAGACGCACATGAATTGTAAAAAGTTAAAATTTGAAATTACGGAAAGCATTGTGATGGAGGATGCCAATACAACCATTGCTAAGTTGAGACAGCTTAAGAAAATGGGAATAAAAATTGCACTGGATGATTTTGGAACGGGATATAGTTCGTTAAATTATTTAAGGGAACTTCCCATTGACGTTTTAAAAATAGACAAGTCATTTGTTCATGATATGATAGAGAATTTTCATAAAAGGGCTATTGTTGAGTTAATCATTGATCTGGCACATAAAATGAATATGACGGTTATAGCCGAAGGCGTTGAAAGTTCTGAGCAAATTTCGTATTTGTCTCAGTACAGATGTGATATGGCTCAGGGATATTTTGTCAGTCAACCATTGTCCAAAGAAGAATTTGAATTATTTATGAATATGAACGGTGGCTATTGTAGAAAGTAATCATTCTATCACTGCAATGTTCAATATATTTAGATGGGGGATTATGTCATGTATTTGTTATTGCTATCATTAATCTATCTTGCTTTTATCAGTTTGGGATTGCCGGATGCCCTTTTGGGTTCTGCCTGGCCTACGATGTATCCTGTGTTGAAAGTGCCTGTTTCTTATGCCGGTATCATATCCATGATTATTGCAGGCGGTACCATTGTTTCAAGTTTAAATGCCGGCAGATTGATTAGTAAATTTGGCACGGGCATTGTGACTGCCGTCAGTGTTGCAATGACGGCAGTAGCTTTAATTGGTTTTTCCGTTTCAAACACGTTTTGGATGCTTTGCCTTTGGTCTATTCCATATGGTTTGGGTGCAGGCGCAGTGGATGCCGCTTTAAATAATTTTGTGGCGGTTCATTATGCTTCCAGGCATATGAGTTGGTTGCACTGTTTTTGGGGCGTAGGGGTATCTATCGGCCCTTATATCATGAGCTATAGTCTAGCGGTTAAAAACAGTTGGCAAAGCGGTTATAGGTCTGTTGGAATGTTTCAAATCCTCTTAACAATCATTCTCATTTTCAGTTTGCCGATTTGGCAAAAAGTAAGTCAACTGAAGGAAGACAGTCAAACAGGTACGCCTAAGCATTTGAGAATTCATGAGGCGTTGAAAATAAAAGGAGTAAAACAGGTATTGTTAGCCTTTTTTGCTTACTGTGCTCTTGAAACTACTGCAGGTCTGTGGGCAAGTAGTTATTTGGTGTTGTATCGTGGGATGGATGCTGAAGCTGCAGCCGGATGGGCTTCTTTATTCTATTTGGGCATTACTCTTGGACGTTTCTTAAATGGATTTGTTACTGATACATTGGGGAATCGAAATATGATTCGTATTGGACTGATTATTATTGCTGTAGGATTGATTGCAATTATTCTGCCTGTAAAAATCAGTACGGTAACGTTGATAGGTTTGGTTTTGGCGGGACTGGGATGTGCTCCTGTCTATCCCTGTATTATTCATGAAACACCAAGGAGTTTCGGAGCGGAAAATTCTCAATCAATCATTGGAATTCAAATGGCCAGTGCATATGTAGGCTCTACCTTTATGCCGCCTGTATTAGGACTATTGGCAAGTGTTACTACCATTGCCGTATATCCGATTTATTTGGCTTTGTTCTTATTGTTGATGATAGTGATGACCGAATGGTTTAATCGGCTTGTAGGCAGTCGTGAAACGGTATAAAGTTATGTTTATGGGAACTTTTCGTAATTTTTTTGCGTCTAAGAAGTAAAAATATAATGAAAAGGGTGGAATTTTAAGATGAAAAAATTACTTATTAAAAAATCACTTATTAAAAAATCACTTGCTTATATTCTTATTACATTATTAAGTTTTATTGCAGTTGTTGGAGGAGCTGTTATGCCAAACAATGTGCGTGCAGCTGAAGCGGAAAAGGTTGTAAGAACCATTAGTATTAGTGGAAGTTATGTGGTTAAAGTAGCACCGGATATAGCCTACATAGACATTTCAGTGAAAACGTTTCATGCAGATGTTGTAAAAGCTCAGGAAGAAAATAGAGTGAAAATGAATAATGTGATGAATCAATTAAAGAAACTTGAAATTGAAGACAAGGATATACGTACCGTGGATTACCGAATACAGCCGAGATATGAAAGGAAGAAGGTAGAGTCCACCAATGAACTTGGTACGGTGGAAACCAAGAATGAACAAGTGTTAGTGGGTTATGACGTGATTAATAGTATAAAAGTTACTGTACAGGATTTGCAAAAGGTTGGCAAAGTTGTTGACGTTACCGTAAAAGAAGGAGTAAATGAGGCAAATCAGATTGCTTTTGGATTAAGTGAAACCACAAAAAATCAAAAATATTTGGAAGCTTTAAAAGGTGCCGTAGAAAACGGGAAAGCCAAGGCTGAAACTATTGCTTCCGTATTTGGAATAAATTTAGGGATTCCAGCAAGCATCAGTGAAGCAGGAGCATATTTTCCGTCTCCCATTATTTATAAAGCAATGGGATCTTCTGGTGGTGTTGCAGCATATGATACTGCGGAATCTACTCCCATATCCGGAGGAGAAATGGAAATACGCGCAAATGTAAATATTGTGTATGAGTATTAAATGGTTTTGTAGCACTTAGAATAGTGATTTATCTATATATGAACTCATATCCATTTTATTGTAGGGACACCATATATGGTGTCCGAAATCATTATATTCATACGGACGCCATGTATGGCGTCCCTACAGAATAATTAATATGTAACGATATTTGCGGGCGACCACAGGTCGCCCTACAACAATAATGATTTATTCATATAGGAACATGTATCCATTATTTTCATACCAATCCTAGTAACCGTACAACGGTTGTTACCACAAAACAAATTACAATGCCGGTTACTGTAGGTATACATAAAGATATTATGGCCCACTTAAGACTTTGGGTTTCTTTTTTTATAGTCCATAGTGTGGTTCCACAGGGAAAATGGCATAGTGAAAACAGCATGACACATATTCCTGTAAGCCAAGTCCATCCGTTTGATATCAGCAGATTTTTCAATTCCGTTAAGTTATCTAATTCCATTAAAGAACCTGAAGCCATGTAGCTCATAATGGCAATGGGTATTACAATTTCATTGGCCGGGAGTCCTAATATAAATGCCATTAGAATATAACCGTCTAAACCGATGAGTTGTGCAAAAGGATTTAAAAATCCGGCACAGTGGGAAAGAATACTTAAATCATTGATATATATGTTTGCCATCATCCATATGACCAGTCCGGCAGGAGCTGCAACTGCTACGGCGCGCCCCAGAACGAAAAGAGTCCTGTCGAATATGGAACGCACGATAATTCTGCCTATTTGTGGTTTACGGTATGGAGGCAGTTCCAAGGTAAAGGAAGAGGGCAAACCTTTTAAAAGGGTTTTGGATAATATTTTGGAGATAATAAGCGATACAATAATGCCTAGTAATACAACAGCAGTTAACACAAGGCTTGACAAAACCGAACCTGCTATGCTGTTCGTCATGGTACTGCCGATAAAAATTGCCGCCATTGCAATAAGAGTTGGAAATCTCCCGTTGCAAGGGACAAAGTTATTGGTAATAATGGCTATTAGTCTTTCTCTGGGTGAATCAATAATTCTGCATCCGATGACCCCGGCAGCATTACACCCAAATCCCATACACATGGTAAGCGCTTGTTTTCCGTGTGCACATGCCTTTTTAAAAAAGTTGTCAAGATTAAATGCTACTCTGGGCAAGTAACCAAGGTCTTCCAACAAAGTAAACAGCGGAAAAAAGATAGCCATTGGAGGAAGCATTACCGAAATGACCCATGCCAGCGTCCTATACATCCCCAGTACCAATATATCATGGAGCCAACTTGGAGCCCCCAGCTTTATAAATAAATTACTAAAATGTTCTTCCAGCCAAAATAAAAAGGCAGAAATCATTTCAGACGGTATATTGGCGCCTGCAATGGTTATCCAAAAGATGATTGCAAGCAGGGAAAGCATAATTGGTATTCCGAAAAGTTTGGAAGTTACAATGCGGTCAATTTTTCTGTCAAATTCATTATATTTCGTATTTTCAAACGTAATGGCATGATTACATATATTTTCCGCTGTATGGATAAGTTCTGATACAATCATGTCTCGGAACTTATCGGAATTTATTCCGTGTGCATCTAAGTATTGAAGAGCTTCTGAAAGCTTCATGGAAACTTGTTGGTTTTTAAGTAAATCATATCCTAAATATTGATTGATGGAACGGATGGTATCATGTTCTCCGTCTAAAAGCCTTAATGCAACCCAGCGACTGCTGATTTTGTGTTTTACTAACTCACGAATGGTCGGTTCAATGATTTGGATTGCGTGTTCAATGACAGAGGGATATTTCACTTGAATGGGATGGGTGGCAACATTATTATTTGTAATATCATATACAGCATCCATCAGTTCTTTAAGGCCTACATGATTTCTTGCATTGGTAGGTATAACAGGTACGCCAAGCTGTTTTGAGAGTTCTTGAATATTAATATGAATTTTTTTTCTTTTGGCTTCATCCATCAAATTAACACATACAACTACTTTATTGGTTATTTCCAGTGTTTGAAGAACAAGGTTGAGGTTCCTTTCCAAGCAGGTAGCATCGGTAACCACTACTGTGGCGTGGGGGTTCCCATAGCAAATAAAATCCCTTGCGATTTCTTCTTCCACCGAGTTAGCCATTAATGAATATGTACCCGGCAAATCAACCATGATAAATGTTTTATTTCTGTGTACATATTTTCCATGTGCATTGGTTACTGTTTTCCCGGGCCAATTGCCTGTATGCTGATTTAAACCTGTAAGTCCGTTAAATACCGTGCTTTTTCCTACATTAGGATTGCCGGCAAGTGCAATGATAATATTATTTTGTAAATCAAAGTCAAAATCAAATGATTGTTTTAATATACCGGTACCGGTAGATTGTGCCGTAAGCCCCATAACAGATTCCCTCCTACATTTTTACAAGTATTTTTGAAGCTTCTTCCGACCGTAAGGCAATGACCGCACCTCTAATATAATATGCAGTAGGATCGCCTGAGGGACTTTTTTGTAAAGCTTCTATCTTTGTTTCATGGATTAACCCCAGATCCAACATTCTCCGACGGATATTGCCGTCACATACTAATTCCTTTACTCTAGCGGTTTTACCAATGGGTAATTGGTGCAATGGAATGTACTTTTCCGACACTTTAAAAACCCTCCTGTTTCGGTTTGCATAAATCTTTATTATTTTTTAGCGGCGGGAAACTTTCTTTCCTAAAATCAATATATGATAGATAACCAATTAGTGTTACGCATATAATTAAAAAAAGAAATGATTTATCTTATGGACTTTTTAAACGGAGGGAAGCATAATGCCGAAAAGTCAAGAGTTTCATACAGTAAGAGGCTACCAGTTGCTAAGGCATAATCAAATGCTTTTAACTTCAGCTTTGGAAGATTATCTTGAAATGATATACAGATATACTGTTTCAGAAGGCTATATCCGTATGAATATTTTGTCCGAATTGTTGAATGTAAAACCATCTTCTGCCAGTAAAGCCGTTCAGAAACTTGCAGAACAGGGATTGGTGGATTATAAAAAATACGGTATCGTATTTCTCACTTCAAAAGGAAAAGAAATAGGGAAGTTTTTGCTACAAAGGCATCAAATTATAGAGGAATTTTTAAAAACCATTGGTATTACTGAGAACATATTAATTGAAACGGAATTGATTGAACATCACATCAGTGTTGAAACGTTAAAAAACATACATCTGTTGAATCAGTTTTTTGCTCATCGTCCGGATATACTGAATGATTTTAAAAAGTTCAAGATTGATTACAAGGCGGAAAATGAAAGTGATGGTAACAAAGAATAATAACGACTGGATACATATTCTATATTTCAAAATTCATGCTAATTGTAAGGACACCATATATGGTGTCCGAAATCAGCGCATTCACATGCAGCGGGGCTGTCGCGCAAAGCATAATATTTATTTATTATTCTACGGGCGATTCTTGAATCTCCCCTACAAATAGATACGGATTCATATATGGATATATCGTTATTGTTGTAGGGGCGACCTGTGGTCGCCCGCAACTCCAACTAATACAACCCATATGCATTATTTACATCCAATACAAATATAATGCCATGGCCAGGTTCATCAATTTTATGTTTTTCCCGTACAGCCGATACGATTTTTTCGGTAAGGTTCTTTTCTGACAAAATAAGAACGATTTCTTTTTCAGGTTCTATCTCCATAGAGAATAGTTTGCTGTGTTCATGGACGCCTGTACCCCTTGCATTAATGATGGTTCCGCCTTTAGAACCTGCGGAAACCGCCGTATCTATAATATCTTCCGCATTGCCTTTATCGGAAATGATAAAAATGGCATTATACATAATGTTTTTTGCACCTCTACTTTCAGTATTTTGATAATTTTTGCAATTGTGAAGCCCTACCAAGCCGGAAACGGAGATGGTAAACGCAATACCATGATTCGGTTTTTCAAAGTGGAATTTTTTATCAATTTCCTCAAGGGCTTTGTATCCCACATCTGAGTTGGCTACAATCAGAACGATTTCTTTTCTGGAATCATTTAAATCCAAAAGTTTTAATAAATAATTACTAACCGTACCTTTCCCTAAACAAATGGTACCACCTGTAATTCCGTTTTGTTTTGCAATTTTCATTACTTTACTGCCCAAGCCATGATTTACAATAATACAGAATAATTCATATTGTTCAGTAATTGGGTTCGTTCCCATCAGGTTCTAATCCTCCTTTAACAGATTTCACTTTAAAAATGAATCCCAAAATCTGCAAAGTAATTAACGGTGTTAACGCCACCATCGCTATTACTCCAAATCCGTCTACCAAAACATCCGCTCCTTCGATGGCTTCAGCAGCACCTTGTGCAAACGCCAAGATGAACGTAGCTGTCATAGGACCGGAAGCAACTCCGCCTGAGTCAAAGGCAATTCCTACGAATAATTTTGGTACGATATAAGTCATTATAATGGAAATTATATATCCAGGCAATAGGTAATGCCATAATTGAATTCCGGGTACTACTATTCTTAACATGGATAATGCTACGGCAAAAGCAACACCAATGGAAAGGGATATCATTACCGCACTTCTTTTAATATATCCACTGGTGACATTTTCTATCTGCTCGGTTAATACGTAGACCGCCGGTTCTGCCAAAATGACAACCAGTCCCAGGATAAATCCTACAAGAACAAGAATCCATTGGTTGTCTAAGGAAGCAACACCGTATCCAACTACGCTTCCAACTTCCATAAAACCGGCATTTACACCTAATAGGAACAATACCAATCCTAAAAAGGTATATACGATACCTTTCAATATTTTGTTGAAAGCTTTTTTAGACAGTTTAAACGATATAAATTGAAAAATAATGAATATCAATATCAAAGGCAATAGCGCAAAGAAAGATTCAACGGCTATGGTTGGCAGTTTTTGAAAAAAAGGAGCAAGGATTGAGTTGGTTTCTAATATTTCACTTTCCACCCTGCCGGTGATTTTATCGGAATTTGTTATAATACTCATGACGAGTACCGCAAGAATAGCACCGGTGGAAGTTATTCCAACCAATCCAAAACTATCTTTTTCAGATTCCTTTCCGCCCTTCTTTAATGAAGATACTCCAAGAGCAAGAGCCAACATAAAGGGAACCGTTAAAGCACCGGTTGTGGCGCCGGAAGCATCAAAAGCGATGGCCAAAAATTCAGAAGACGTAAATAAAGATAAAACAAAAATAATCAGATATACTACCGTTAAAATTTTATATAAAGGTATATTGTATACAATTCTCAATAGTCCAAAAGACATTAAAGCAGCAATGCCAACAGAAACAATAATTACTATTTCGGATTTTAATGTAGCACCTGATGTGACTGCTTCTACCTGACCGGCAAGAATATGCAGATCCGGTTCGGCAACCGATATAAAGAATCCAAGAAGTAAGCTGGCAAGACCTATGATCCATAATTTATTACTTTTGGTAAGTGTACTTCCCATTAAGTTGCCAATAGGAGTAATACCAATGTCAACCCCTAGAAGAAAGATGGAAAGTCCTACTATTATAACAGCAGCCCCAATGAGAAAACGGATGAGCAGGTGCGTTTCAAGTGGTGTAATAGTCGCATTTAAAATTAATACAATGATTGTTACAGGTAGTACTGCCAATATAACTTCTTTGAATTTTTCGGTTAAAATGTTCAAAAAACATCACTTCCTTTCGTATTGGTGTGTATTCAATAGTATAACTTAAATAGCTTCTAAAATCAACCGATTAAATCAATTCATGTCTTATTTTACCGGTTGATTTATTTGTAAAAAAGGCGTATAACATAATGTATGCAATTTAGTCTTTCATTATTAATTGGGGGAGTATGAATGAAAATTATCATTATTGGTGATGGAAAGGTTGGATACAGCCTGGCCGAGAACCTTTCCATGGAACACCACGATGTAACCATTATTGATAAAGACTCGGATGCCCTTGAAAAGGCAGAAGAAAACCTTGACGTAATGTGCATCAGGGGGAACGGTGTAAGCGCGAAAACGTTGATGGAAGCAGGCGTCAGAGATGCTGATTTGTTGATTGCCGCAACTACCAGTGATGAAATGAATATGGTATGCTGCCTTACGGCAAAAAAACTTGGAGCAAAGCATACCATCGCAAGAATCAGAAACGTAGAATATGCAGAAGAGCTTACCATGTTAAAAAACGAACTGGAGTTGGATATGATTATTAATCCTGAGCAGGCGGCTGCATATGAGATAGCGAAGTTGCTCAGTTTTTCTTCTGCAGTGAATATAGAAGATTTTGCAAAGGGTAAAATTGAAATGGTTGAAATAAAAGTAACGGCGGATGTTCCCATTGTAGGTATGAAAATTAGTGATATCTCCGACAAAATATTTCATGCCGTTTTGATAGGCGCTGTTGTCAGAGACGACCAGGTAATGATTCCAAACGGTGATTTTACCATATTGAAAAATGATACCTTATATATTATGGGAACACCTTCCAATGTATCACAGTTTTGTAATGCCATCGGCAAATATAATGAAAAAATTAATAATGTCATGATTGTAGGCGGGGGAAGAATCGCTTATTATTTAAATAGTCTGATGGCGGAGAGAGGGATAAAGGTCAAGATTATTGAAAGTGATGAGGAAAGGTGCAGGGAATTATCTGAAATTTTTCCGAAAACATTGGTTATTCACGGCGACGGAACCGATCAGGAGTTATTAGAGTCGGAGAATATGAGTGACATGGATGCGTTTATATCCTTAACGGGAAGAGACGAGGATAACCTTATGCTTGCTCTTCTTGCCAAGCAATCCCATGTTAAAAAGGTGATTGCAAAAATTAACAGGGTCAATTATTTAAATGTTATCAAAAATTTAGGGTTGGATAATGTGATCAGTCCTAAAACCATTATAACGGATCATATTGTGAAGTATGTAAGAGGTTTACAAAATGCCCAAGGAAGTTCCATCGAAGCACTTTACAGGATTGTGGGCGGACAAGCAGAAGTTGTAGAGTTTAAAGCAAACAGCTCCACAAAATATTTAAATGTTCCTCTCAAGAATATTCGTATTGAAAAGGATGTTTTAATTACTACCATCGTGAGGAAAAATGAAATTATCGTTCCGCATGGCAATGATGTTATTAAAGAAGGGGATCGGGTGGTTTTGGTTACCAAGGATAAAAATTTGTCGGACCTTAATCAAATCTTTGTTTCAGGAGGGTTACACAGTGAACTTCAAAGTGGTATTAAAAACTTTGGGAATAGTGTTAATATGTGAAGCATTTTTAATGTTGCCCTCGTTGTTTGTAGCCTGTTTATATCGAGGAACGGATATAAAGGCTTTTTTATATAGTATTGCTATGTGTCTTGTGGTAGGAGGATTATTGGCTCTTATTAAGCCGGTGAATAGCAATATCTATGCGAAAGACGGTTTTGCCATTGTTGCATTAAGTTGGCTTTTGGTATCGTTTTTCGGTACCATGCCTTTTTACTTCAGCAAGTCAATACCGTCTTTTATCGATGCTTTTTTTGAAACCGTATCCGGATTTACCACAACAGGTTCATCATTATTGCCGAATGTGGAAATTTTTCCGAAAGGAATTTTATTTTGGCGCAGTTTTACTCATTGGGTAGGAGGGATGGGGGTTCTTGTCCTGACATTGGCTGTATTGCCTACGGCTTCTGCAAAGATGTTTCATGTTATGAAGGCAGAAAGCCCTGGGCCTTCACCCGATAAAATCGTGCCTAAATTGGGACAAACTGCAAAGATCCTTTATTTGATTTATTTCATTATGACTATCTTTTTAATTGTATTACTTTGTGCTGCAGGAATGCCTTTATATGACGCTTGTATCCATGCTTTCGGTACCGCAGGCACAGGCGGTTTCTCCAATATGAATAAAAGTGTGGGAGCATATAATAATGTATACGTGGATATTATTCTTACGGTGGCCATGTTTATGTTTAGTATAAATATATCCTTGTATTATCAACTGTTAAAAGGTAATGTTAAAACCGTATTTAAAAATGATGAATTAAGATTTCATGTTGGGATTGTAATAACTTCTATTGTTTTGATTGCTGTCAATATACATGGAAAATATTTTGATTCCTTTTTAACGTCTTTAAGGTATTCAGCATTTCAGGTTTCTTCTATTGTAAGTACTACCGGATATGCAACGACGGATTTTAACCTTTGGCCGACATTTAGCAAGGCTATACTGTTTTTCCTTATGTTTTTAGGAGGATGCGCCGGCTCAACGGCAGGAGCCATGAAAAACATAAGAGTGTTGTTGTTGCTTAAGAATGTAAAGCGGGAAATGGTGCATGCAATTCATCCCAGGTCTTATAATACGGTGCGTATTTCCGGAAAGGCAGTGGATGAAAAAATTCTTTCGGCAGTTACGTTATTTTTCTGTGCATACATGATTATTTATGTAATTGCTGTATTAATTGTTTCTACTGACGGTTTTGACATGGAAACAACATTATCATCCGTTGCTGCGACATTAGGGAATGTAGGCCCCGGTTTTGGTTTAGTGGGACCTACGGGAAACTTTTCACAATTTTCTTCTATCAGTAAAATTGTCTTTTCCATCATCATGATTATCGGACGGCTTGAAATTTTTCCGCTTCTGTTATTGTTTATGCCTTCTTTCTGGAAAAAAGTGAATATATAATAAGGGTTTAATATAGATTTAGAAATGTGTGAGTCGTATCCATAATATGTAAACTTAAGTTGACGATATAGTATGGAAATCTGCCTTATATGTTTTCTGTTTCATTTTTATTATCAATATATTGTAAGGGTCGGTCTTGGTGCCGACCCCTTTTACGTTTTGTGCCACAATGTTTTTTCCATAATATTCATACATTAAATTAAGTGCACCCATCATAAAAAAATAATTATTTGCATTTTATATCATATTTCAGTATAATGAAATCATTATATTTATACAAAGAAAGGGGGGAATCTGATGAATTATTTGGCAGACAGCAAAAGATACGAGAATATGAAATATAACCCGTGCGGTAGAAGCGGACTGAAGTTGCCTGCTATTTCTTTGGGGTTATGGCATAATTTCGGTCATATAGATTCCTATGAGAATTCCCGTAGGATGGTATTAAGAGCTTTTGATTTGGGGATCACTCATTTCGATCTGGCAAATAATTATGGGCCACCGCCGGGTGCAGCGGAAGAAAATTTTGGTAGAATTTTAAAATCCGATTTAAAACCTTATCGTGATGAACTTATTATATCTACCAAGGCGGGATATCGTATGTGGGACGGACCGTATGGTGAAGGTGGCTCAAAAAAATACCTTGTTGCCAGTTTGGACCAAAGTCTTAAGAGAATGGGATTGGATTATGTTGATATTTTTTATTCGCATCGTCCGGATCCCAATACGCCTTTGGAAGAAACTATGTCTGCACTGGATTTGGTTGTTCGCCAAGGGAAGGCATTATATGTGGGGATTTCATCATATGATGCACAGCAAACACGTAAAGCCGCTCAAATTCTTAAGCAATTAGGGACTCCTTGTCTAATTCATCAGCCTAATTATTCGATGTTTAACCGTTGGATTGAAGATGAGCTCCAGCAGGTACTGGAGGAAGAGGGAATAGGGATTATTGCATTTTGTCCATTGGCGCAAGGATTATTGACTGATAAGTATATTCATGGCATTCCGAATGATTCCAGAGCTGCAAAACCAACGGGGTTTTTGAAAAAAGAGCAAATAACCGAAGATTATATTCGAAAAGTGAAGCAATTAAATGAAATTGCGACTAGTCGCGGTCAATCCCTGGCACAAATGGCATTAGCGTGGGTATTACGTGACGGAAAAGTGACATCTGCTTTGATTGGTGCCAGTCGTGTCAGTCAAATTGAAGAAAATGTTGCTGCGTTAAATCACTTAGAGTTTACAAAAGAGGAATTAGAACAAATTGACAGCATTTTAAATTCAACATTGAAAGGAGAACATTCATGAGTGGAGATAGTATACAGATTTTAATTGCCATGAGTTTATATATGGTATTTGTCATTGGTATCGGTTTTTATTATGCAAAACGCGCCAATGAGAGCAGTGAAAATTATTTTATCGGCGGAAGGACGCTGGGACCATGGGTTACTGCCATGAGTGCGGAAGCTTCCGATATGAGCGGATGGCTTTTGATGGGACTTCCCGGTGTTGCATATTGGTATGGCTTAAGTGATGCCATATGGACTGCAATAGGGCTTGGAGTAGGTACCTATATCAATTGGTTGGTCGTTGCCAAAAGGCTTCGCCGATATTCTCTCTTAGCCGGAAATTCCATTACGATTCCTGACTTTTTTAGCAACCGGTTTAAAGAAGATAAAAAGATTATTATGACCATATCTGCTCTTTTTATATTGATATTCTTTACCGTTTATGCTTCCAGTTGTTTTGTTACTGTCGGTAAATTGTTCAGCACGTTGTTCGGCTTTAAATATCAATATATGATGATTGCCGGTGCATTATTTGTTATCGCCTATACTATTGTCGGAGGCTTTTTGGCAGAAAGTGCATCGGATTTTATGCAGGCTGTGGTTATGATATTTGCTTTGATCGCTGCTTTAACGGTAGGAACGTTTGTAGCAGGAGGGATTGGACGGGTTGCTGAACATATAAAAGATATACCGGGCTTTTTTGATTTCTTCGGAATTGCACAGCCTGTACTTGAAGACGGAAAACAAGTAGTAGAGGCAGGAAAGCCTTTATTTGGAGAAGCAGGGAGATACGGCCTGCTGACCATTATTTCCACCCTTTCATGGGGATTGGGGTATTTTGGAATTCCTCAGGTTTTATTACGATTTATGGCCATCAGAAAAACCGAAGAAATTACTCTGTCCAGAAGGATTGCAACCACATGGTGTTTTATATCACTTGTTGCTGCTGTAGCAATCGGTCTTGTAGGCAGAGCATTATATCCTGTTGATTTGCTGACGAGAAGTGATGCTGAAAATATTTTTATATTAATTTCTACCAGATTATTGCCTCCGTTAATTGGAGGAGTTGTTATGGCAGGCATACTTGCCGCTACCATAAGTTCGTCGGATTCCTACCTTCTTATTGCTGCATCTGCATTTTCAAAAAATATTTATCAAGGAATTATTAAAAAGAATGCAACCGATAAAGAAGTGATGTGGATGTCCAGAGTAATTCTTCTTGTTATATCAATTATAGGAATGATTATTGCTCTTGATAAGGATAGTGTCATATTTAAAGTAGTGTCCTTTGCATGGGCGGGATTCGGTGCAACTTTCGGACCTATTATGTTGTTTTCCCTCTTCTGGAAAAGAACAACAAGAGAAGGTGCCATTGCCGGAATGTTGTCCGGCGGTATTATGGTGTTTGTATGGAATCTGCTTATTAAACCCTTAGGTGGGATTTTCGGCATTTATGAATTATTCCCTGCATTTGTCATATCCTGTGTTGCCATTGTTGTTGTCTCTTTATTGTCTGAAATGCCTTCGAAAGAAATTTTGGAAGAATTTGAACTTGCGAAAACATATGTAGAGTGAGTAAAATTAAAATAAAAGTGAAAACGTATAGCAATAATTTACGCTATACGTTTTTTATGTGCAACAAGAAATTTATACCAATGGAAAAAGCCCATTATAAATACAAAATAAATACAAATTATACTTGTCAATTTATGTCGAAAGCTGTATAATCATGCTATAAGAAATTATAATGAGAGGGGCATATCAATGTTAAAAGCTACAGGAATAGTTCGTAAAATTGATCACATGGGAAGAATTGTATTACCCGCAAGTTTAAGAAAAAATTTATCCATTAAACATGACGATGCTATTGAATTGTTGGTTGGTGATGATGGAGAAATTATTCTTCAAAAGTATAAGCCAAGATGCATATTCTGTGGCTCAACTGATGATATTGTGAAGGTGAAAGAAAAAGATATTTGTAAGAATTGTCAACAAGAACTTAAACAATTGAGGTAATTATGGATTTCATGATGATTGTTCGGACTCCATAAGGAGAGATACCTGTGATTGATAAAATTGATAAAATTGATAAAAAAGATGCTCTTAATTTGTCTTTGTGTACACCATTGGAAATACTTGATTATTATAGGGAAGATATTCTCATTCAATGTAAATTAAAAAAATGGATTTCTATGAAAAAAATTGAGGAGTTTTTAAGGGAAAAAAATATTGTTATTTCCCAATTAACAATACAGTATTGGGCGAATTTACACGGATTTAAATTGGTGCAAAAAAAGTAGGGGCGACCGGTGGTCGCCCGTTGCAAATATTAATTATATAACGCTAGAACAAATTCTTCACTTCATAGGTCACTTTATCACCGTTGACGGTCACTAATATATATTTCATATTCCATATCTTACTTAAAATGTTCTCGTATTGAATTTCTTTCATTCCTACAACAGATAAATATCGCACGCCGTTTTCAATTTTCATGTCATTGGTATTTCCGTTGTAAAATACAAAAGGCGTTTTTCCTTGTTGTTTTACCAGTTGTTCTGACACAATGTTTTTAAATAATTCGGCTTCATAATAGTCTTTAAAACCGCCTTCACCGTCTATTGGGGTGGAGGAGAAAAGGAATACATGTTTGCTTTGATTATTGGATAATTGTTCTTTAAGCCATGGCCATTGTGCCGCATCTGTTTCCCGAAGTCCGCCGTTATTGGTATCCAACCAAATAAATAAGTTATCGTTAACCGACATTGTACTATGTCCTTTTGTAAAAGTATAAGGGACTTTCAGGCCGCTTAAGTTTTCGTTATGGTTATATCCGGTAAATATGATCATATCACTGACGGAATTAGCTTTATTAATCACCTGTTTTAAAATCAGTTTATCAATAAGTGTATTAGGAACGGTAGTTTTACCGAAAACCATAAATTTGAATGACTCGGAATCATTAGAGGCAGAAGTATTTAATGGGTCATTAAATTTTGTGTTTTCCGGTAATTTAAGAGATTCCAATCCACCAATACCTTCCGGAATTACACCTGCATAAGCACTTATCTCACCTAAAGAGACTTTTATAATCCCGCTTTCAGCTTTATTAATTTTGATTTTATTTTCACTGATTTCTGCAATATCGTTCTCAAATGTCCAATCTAAATCATTCATGTCAATGGGTGCGTAGTAACCGTTTTTATCCATTCCTAAAACGGAAATATCAAAACTTTTGCCGGGTTCTGCAGTAAAGACTGACGGAGTCAGCTTTAATTCAGCAGGTTCAAGAACCTGAATATCATATTTTTCTGTCACACCACGGTACGTAGCTACTATTTTTCCTTTTCCGGAAGAAGTGGGGAAAAAGATGTTATTGTAAAAGTAGCCTGTAACACCTTCAACACTAAAAACAACTTCCTCTTGATTAATGGGTACAGGATTATAGTTGGAGTCGTATCCTTTTACGATAAAGTACCGTGAAGTATTGACAAATATTAAAGGATTAAGGCTTTCTATAATTAATCCGTGAAGCTCCGTTTTAGGGGCATTGCTGATAACGCCAAGGCCTTCGCTTATGGAACGCATTCTTCCGTCAGAAGGAACGTTAATCAGGGACAAAAAGCCGTCCCCCGGGAGCCTTGCGGTCATTGTGGTGGATCCGCCGCCGTCAAATTGAATGGCATTATGGCAACCTAATTCCAGCATAAATTCTGCAAGTTCGTCTTGAGTCATTCCTATGCTAAAAGCCTGTCGTCCATCTACGGCTACCAGATATAAATATTTATTATTGGCATCTACGCCAAGAGCAGTATAGGGATTTCTGCCGCTCTGTTTCCATGTATTTGGTGCTCTTTGTCCGTCTTTTAATAAGAATGTTCCTCCGCCTACGGCTGTATTTACGGAGTTTAAATCAATGCTTGTGTTAATATTGATTTGAACGGTTTCGCCTACGGAAAAGTAAGTATCCAAAAATGAATTTTTGCTTCTTACTGCAGCAAGAACATAACCGTTTTCGGGAATTTCAACCCCGGGCATATCTTTTCTTATTTCTTTTACAATGGAGTTTTCCACCACAATTTCCGTAGTATCTTTATATACCCCTTCATTTCCGACGGATTTTTCGCCCCAATGCCTGTCAAATAAAATAATGGAATAGTTTATCCAGTCACTGTAATACTTGTTAATAAGGTATATAGGCGCAGTAGCCCCACTGGGAGCAGTTACGGTTGCAGTGGTATTCCAAAAAAGGAAAAACGGGATTTTATCATTGGTAATTCCAAAGGTACCGAATTTATCTTCCGTATAACCATGAGTGCTGATGATTTTTCCGTCGTTAATGGCGGTTCCTACAGGCCAGGTGATGGTTTTAGGATTTGATATGACGGAAAAAAAGTCGGTATTAATGGAAGCAACAATGTTTTCTTTATTATTGGACATATTGAGAAGGTTGGTAGTGTGTCCGATACCACGAGGGTCAAATAATGCATCAAGGTCTATATCAGGATCCGACAAATCTACTTTCAACACATTAATGCTAAACCAACCTATTGTTGTGAATCTTGCTATATTTTGAAGAATGACTCCTTTTGCTATTATTCTTTCATTGATTTTTTCATGAAGAACTTGATAGGATTGAGCGAAAGCAGACGGCAGATATGTAATGAATATCAAGACAAAAATAAGTAGTATACTGAAAAACTTTTTCATTGAAACATCCCCTTTTGTGAAAGTATATAATAACACACCTTATATTATATTATATATTTCATAAAATTTGTTTGTTTTTCATATTAAAACTATCTTACAATTCTATTACATGGAATAAAACAATAAAAAATGAGCCATTGTTTTATTAATATATTGTGACTGTTTGCTAATTATGATATTATTATTAGAGATTAATGATTATGGATTTCGTTCAGTTGATGAATATTATTTCAAAAACAGGAGCTACAAGGCTAAGAGCCTGTAAACTTGTTTCGGGCCACATCAAACTCGCTATCGCTCAAACAGGTGATGTGGCTTTTCCTTCACTGCGTTAACAGGCTCTAAGCCTTTTCGCAATGTTTTTTCATAATATTCATCAGCCGAACTAATTAAATTAAATAAATTATAATAAAATTAATGTAGCTTTAAACAATAATTTTTATATAGGTGATAAGATGAAGGATACAGTGGATATACTTGGCGTTCGGATTGATCGGGTCAACCTTACGGATGCCCAGAACAAGGTATTGGATTTTTTGAAAGAAGATAAGCTGCATATGATTTTTACACCGAATTCGGAAATTATTATGGCAGCACAAAAAGATCAACATTTAATGGATGTTTTAAACAATGCCGATATGCTTATAGCCGACGGTATTGGAGTAGTATATGCTTCGAAAATATTAGGAAAGCCTTTGCCGGAGAGAGTTGCCGGGTTTGATTTGGCTTCGAGGCTGATTCCCATATTGGCAAACAATCACTATTCATTATACATATTCGGCGGTGCTCCCGGCGTAGCGGAAATTGCCAAAGCAAAACTGGAAGAGAAAAATCCCGGATTACGTATTGTGGGAGTGCATGACGGATATTTTGATTCGCAGAAGGAACAGGAGATTATCAATGATATCAACAGCAAGAAGCCGGACGTCCTTTTTGTTTGCCTTGGGGCGCCGAAACAGGAAAAATGGATTTACGAGCATAGAGAACAACTCCATGTCAAAGTGTGTATGGGCATTGGGGGAAGCGTTGATGTATTTGCGGGAAAAGCAAAAAGAGCACCTGAAATTTATCAAAAGCTGGGATTGGAATGGTTTTATCGCCTTATGAAGGAACCCTGGAGATATAAAAGAATGCTTGCACTGCCCAAATTTGCATGGACGGTAATATTAGAACGATGGAGGAGGCAATAAAATGGAAACAAAGTTACGTGTAGAATTACTTCAATATACACCGGAACCTGAAAAGCTGGTGGCATCGGCTGCAAAACTTTGTTACTCAAGTTCCAATATAGAAGGTATCATGAACGGTTTGGATCAAGAAAAAACGGAACAGTTCTTAAATATGCTTTTGAGCATGGGGCATGAAAGTCCCATTGAGCATATTTGTTTTACCTTTGGTATTGAAGGGGTAAGCAGAAGTTTACTGGCCCAACTTACCAGGCACAGGATTGCAAGCTATAGTGTCAAATCTCAGCGGTATGTAAAAGAAGGGCAATTTGAATATATTGTACCACCTGAAATAAACAACATTCCCGAAGCAAGGGAAAAATTTTTGTATGCCATGGAACAGGACCAAAAACTATACAATGAAATTACCGAAATCCTTATGGACAAGCATTATAAAGAATTGATTTCTCAAGGCAAGTCTGAAAAGCAGGCCAGAACCATGGCAGAAAAGAAAGCCATTGAAGACGCAAGATATGTTCTTCCCAATGCCTGTGAAACAAAGATTATCATGACCATGAATGCAAGAAGTTTATTAAATTTCTTTCATCACAGATGTTGTGAACGAGCCCAATGGGAAATAAGGGCCCTTGCCATTCAAATGCTTAAATTGGTAAAAGAAGTGGCTCCTACTTTATTCAAACATGCAGGCCCTCGTTGTTTATTAGGTCCATGTCCGGAAGGGAAAATGAGTTGCGGAAAGATGAAGGAACAAAGAGAATTTTATAATAATTTATAAAGGGGTATAGTATGGGAAAGATTTTTTGTTTAATAGGAAAGAGCGGTTCCGGCAAAGATACCATATTTAAAAGATTAATGAAAGAAGATGAATTGAATCTTAAACCCATTATATTGTATACTACCAGACCCATAAGAGATAATGAAACCAACGGTGTGGAATATTTTTTCATTAATGAAGAACAATTATCGGAATATAGAAAATCAGGCAAAATTATTGAATTAAGAGAGTATAACACCGTAGAAGGGAAATGGTGTTATTGTACCATAGATGACGGACAGTTTGATCTTGCACACAATCACTATCTGATGATTGCCACACTGGAGGCTTATAAAAACTTAAAGCAATATTTCGGTCCTGAGAAAGTATTTCCTCTCTATATTCACGTAGATGACGATATTCGATTGGAAAGAGCCATAAAAAGAGAAAGGCAGCAGTCCAATCCCAATTATGTGGAATTGTGCAGAAGATTTATTGCAGACCATCATGATTTCAATCAGGATGCATTAAAGGAATGTGGAATTGTTAAATATTATGTCAATAATGATTTGGAAAAATGTGTTCATCATATAAAGGAAGATATTTTAGCAATTATTAAGTAATAGAACCATTTTGGTATTGCATGATAAATAAGTGTATGGTACTATTAAATAATTGAAAATATGTTTATATTTACTGAAGTTAGAGAAAGGGGCACAAATATTTATGCCAGGTGATTCGAATAATCATGATAAAAAAGTAACCGATCTTTTCAGTTGCAACGTGTTTAATGATGCCGTAATGAGAGAACGTCTTCCTAAATCGACCTATAAAGCTTTAAAAAAGACCATTGATGAAGGTATTCCATTGGATCCTTCCATTGCAGAGATCGTGGCCAATGCCATGAAAGATTGGGCAATAGAAAGAGGAGCAACTCACTATACACATTGGTTTCAACCTATGACAGGTGTTACTGCGGAAAAGCATAACGCTTTTATATCTCCCACTTCCGACGGCAAGGTGATTTCTGAATTTTCGGGAAAAGAATTGGTGAAAGGGGAGGCAGATGGTTCATCTTTTCCTTCAGGAGGTTTGAGAGCAACTTTTGAAGCAAGAGGATATACTGCATGGGATTGTACTTCGCCTGCGTTTCTAAAGGAAGATGCATCAGGTGTAACGCTTTGTATTCCTACTGCGTTCTGTTCCTATACTGGTGAAGCCCTTGACAATAAAACGCCGCTTCTGCGTTCTATGGAAGCCATTTCCAAGCAAGCTCTGCGTATATTAAAACTGTTCGGCAATACGGAAGTCACCAGAGTGATCACCACGGTAGGGCCGGAGCAGGAATATTTCCTCATTGATAAGGAATTATTTAAAAAGCGTAAGGATCTTGTGTTAACGGGAAGGACTCTTTTCGGTGCCAAACCTCCAAAAGGGCAGGAGTTATCGGATCATTATTACGGAAGTATTAAAGAAAGAGTCTCTGTCTTTATGAAGGAACTGGACATGGAATTATGGAAACTCGGGGTTTCAGCAAAAACAAAACATAATGAAGTTGCTCCTGCGCAGCACGAACTTGCTCCGATTTTTAATACGGCCAATATTGCCACCGACCATAACCAGTTAACCATGGAAACCATGAAAAAAATTGCAAACAGACATGGGTTGGCTTGTTTGCTTCATGAAAAACCTTTTGCCGGTATCAATGGTTCCGGTAAACATAATAATTGGTCATTAACTACAAATAGCGGTCAAAATTTATTAGAGCCAGGTAAAACCCCCAGTGAAAATGCGCAATTTCTTGTTTTTCTCTGTGCGGTTATTAAAGCCATCGATGAATATCCTGAATTATTAAGGTTATCTGCGTCCAGTGCAGGAAATGACCATCGATTAGGACACAATGAAGCTCCGCCTGCAATTATTTCCGTCTTTTTGGGAGAACAGTTGACCGATATATTGGAACAATTAGGAAACGGTGAATCCGCCAACAGTCGTCAAAAAAAGGAAATGTTACAAATAGGGGTATCCACATTGCCTGTACTTCCTAAAGATTCTACCGATCGAAACAGGACCTCACCCTTTGCGTTTACAGGCAATAAGTTTGAATTTAGAATGGTTCCGTCTTCCGCGTCCATTTCGTTTCCTAATGTAGTGCTTAATACCATTGTTGCCGAGAGTCTTTCTCAAATAGCCGACAGACTGGAAAAAGCACAGGATTTCCATGCAGAAGTTCAGGCAATGATAAAAGACATTGTGAATAGGCATAAGCGCATTATTTTCAATGGAAACGGTTATTCTGAGGAATGGGTGAAAGAAGCAGAAAAAAGAGGATTGCCTCATATAAAATCCACTGTAGAAGCCATACCGCATCTTATCAGTGAAAAATCCATTAAACTGTTTGAGAGGCATCATGTATTAAGTAAAAATGAATTGTATTCCAGATATGAGATATTGCTGGAACAGTATATTAAGCAGACCAATATCGAAGCGCTGACAATGATAGAAATGGCAAAACGTGAAATACTGCCTGCGGCTGTCAAATTTATCAATCAACTGGCCGATACCGTTAACTCAGTGAAAGCAACAGGTGTTGGTGCCGTAACGGAGTTTGAAGAGCATCTTTTAAAGGAACTTTCAGAAGTGACAAATTTATTTTCGCGCAGTATTGCAGAGCTTGAAAAGGCTTTGAATGAAGCGCAGGAAATTGACGGTGATATTTATGCTCAAGCATGTGCATATAGAGATAATGTATGTACTTGCATGGAAATATTAAGGTCCTATGGGGATAAGATTGAAACTATGGTAGATTCAAGTTTGTGGCCAATGCCGACATATTCTGATTTGTTATTTAACATTTAAAAGATGTTCAACCAAGGGGACGATTCTTGTGGGTTGGTTCGCCCCTTGGTTCTTTTATGCCTCAAATGCCAATGTGCCTATATGTTGCAACGGTAAATAAATTTTCACATCCCTATTTCCTTTAAAACCCCTTTCAAGGTATCGGCGGATTTTTTTAACAGTGTGGTTTCTTCTTCATTCAAAGGTACTTCCAAAACGCGGTTGATACCTTTTTCATGGACGATGGTAGGCAAACTTAAGCATACGTCCTGAATCCCATACTGACCGGTAATTAAGCTGGAAACGGTTAATATGGAATGTTCATCTCTTAATATACATTCAATAATTCTCTTTACTCCCAAAGCCACTGCGTAATAAGTTGCCCCTTTCTTTTCAATAATGTGGTAGGCGGCATTTTTCACTTGTTCATATATTTCTTTTTTGGAATAACCTTCACACTGAGCACAGTAACTGCAATATTCGTCCATAGTCATACCTGCAATACTGGTTAAGCTCCAAACCGGAACTTCGGTGTCACCATGTTCGCCGAGAATATAGGTATGAATATTTCTTGCATCCACTCCTGTATGCTCACTAAGAAGGTATTTGAATCTTGACGTATCCAATACGGTACCCGAACCTATTACTTTAGAAGCCGGAAGTCCCGAAACTTTATAAGTTACATAGGTAAGGATGTCCACAGGATTGGTTACCACAAGCAATATGGAATCTTCACAATATTTAACGATCTCGGGGATGATGGATTGAAATATTTTGGTATTCTTTTTTACAAGGTCTAATCTTGTTTCGCCTACTTTTTGATTGGCTCCGGCAGCAATGACGACAACATCGGAACCGTGGCAGTCCTTAAAATCTCCGGCGGTTATTTTAACAGGGCGCACAAAGGACACACCATGACTCATGTCCATTGCGTCACCTTCTGCTTTATCTTTGTTTACATCAACCAGTACAATTTCGGAAACCAGTCCGCTTAACATTAATGTATATGCAGTAGTAGACCCTACAAAACCGGTTCCTATGATGGAAACTTTTCCTGCGATTTTATGAAGCATTTTTTGTTCCTCCTTTGATGTATCTATTTTGTTTATTATATTATTTCCCTTATTGCCGTAAGTTTAACAAAATAATTAAAAACGCTTCTTTTAGAAGTTGTTCTTCCAAAGAAGCGTTTTCATGATCCGTTTTCATTATCATTGGACACTGTTTAAAATTTCAGCATAGGTTGGAAGCGTCCAGTACTTGCTGCCAACCAGCATTTCAAGTTCGTCTACGATCAGCCTGAGTTCGTTCATTGCCGTATAAACGCGTTCGCGGTAAGCTTTTGCCAGTTCAAGGTGGTCACTGATTTCACGTACGGCAACTACTTCCGATGACAGCTTTTCCAATCGCTTACTTAAGCATTCTGCAAGTTTGGATATCTTTAACAGCAGATTTTCTTCTAAAGTAACGGAAATTTCCGTACCCAACGACTTCTTGCGATTCAAAAGTTCTGCCAAATCGTTTTGATACGCTACCACTGCGGGAACAACATGCTTATTGACCATGTCAATCATGGTTAATGCTTCAATGTTAATGGTTTTTGAATAATTCTCCAACAAAATGGTATAGCGTGAGCGAATTTCATCTTCCGTAAATACATGATGACGGGTAAATAAATCAATACTCTTTTCCGAAACAAATGCAGGCAATGCTTCAGGAGTGTTTTTCAAATTTGAAAGGCCTCGTTTTTCTGCTTCCACGACCCAGGATTGATCATAACCGTTTCCGTTAAATATAATTCGCTTGTGATTTTTAATTGTCTTTTTAATCAGCGATGACAAGTCGGCTTTGAAATCCTGACTGTTTTCAAGTTGGTCCGCAAACTGCCTCAAAGTTTCCGCTACAATGGTATTGAGTACAATATTAGGATTTGCAACGGAAAAGGAAGAACCCAGCATGCGGAATTCAAACTTATTGCCGGTAAAAGCAAATGGCGATGTACGGTTGCGGTCGGTGGTGTCCTTTGGAAAATGAGGAAGTACGGTAGCACCGATTTCCATTAAAGTTTTTTCTTTCCCTACATATAAGGTGCCATTTTCCAAAGCGTTTAGAATTTCTGTCAGTTCATCTCCTAAAAATATGGAAACAATAGCAGGAGGAGCTTCATTTGCACCTAAACGGTGGTCATTGCCGGCACTTGCAACCGAAACACGAAGTAAATCCTGATAATCATCCACCGCTTTAATGACTGCCACTAAGAATAACAAAAATTGCGCATTTTCATGAGGTGTATCACCGGGGTCCAGTAAATTAATACCGGTATCGGTAGAAATGGACCAATTAATATGCTTGCCGCTTCCGTTGATACCTGCAAAAGGCTTTTCGTGTAAGAGACAGGCCAAATTATGTTTAGCCGCTATACTTTTCATCAGTTCCATGGTGAGCTGGTTATGGTCGGTAGCAATGTTGGCTTCACCGTAGATTGGCGCCAATTCGTGCTGTGCAGGTGCTACTTCATTATGTTTTGTTTTTGCAAGTACACCTAATTTCCATAGTTCTTCGTCAAGCTCATGCATGAAGGCTGATACACGTTGCTTAATGGAACCAAAGTAATGGTCTTCCATTTCCTGTCCTTTGGGAGGACGGGCGCCGAATAAGGTTCTGCCGCAGTACATCAGGTCGGGACGTTTCAGATATACTTCTCTGTCAATTAAAAAATATTCTTGTTCCGGACCTACATTGGCTGTTACCCGTTTTACCTCGTTATGTCCAAATAAACGAAGGATTCTTAATGCTTGTTTATTAATTGCTTCCATGGAACGGAGCAAGGGCGTTTTCTTATCCAATGCTTCGCCGCTGTATGAGCAAAAAGCAGTAGGAATGTAAAGCGTATTGTCTTTAACAAAAGCATAGGAAGTAGGATCCCATGCAGTATAACCTCTTGCCTCAAAAGTAGCTCTTAAGCCGCCGGAAGGAAAACTGGAAGCGTCCGGTTCGCCTTTTATCAAAGATTTACCGCTGAATTCCGTAATAATTTTTCCGTTACCGTCAGGCACAATAAAACTGTCGTGTTTTTCGGCGGTAACGCCGGTCATGGGCTGAAACCAGTGAGTGAAATGGGTTGCACCTTTTTCGATTGCCCAATCCTTCATGGCGGCAGCCACCACATTGGCCACGTCCAGTTCTAAATGTGCACCGGTGGCTATGGTTTTCTTCAATGCTTTATAAATATCTTTTGGCAAACGTTCTTTCATAACGGCGTCGTTAAAAACCATGCTGCCGAATAAATTCATAATACGATTGCTCATTTGTCATTTCCCCCTTTAAAGTAGTATAATTCCGGCTGCCTTACAGCCAGCAATTGCCGGATAAATCTGTTTGATTGTTCCAATAAAATAAAAAAAACGAAAAAAGGTGCCGCGGATTTATAAAATCCACAGCACCGTTGCTGTTAGTCATAGTATATTACAAATAAAACAATCTGTCAACACTTTTTTATAAATTTTTTTAAATTTTTGCAAGTTTTTATTAAAAGTATTGCATTAATAATGGTGATTCATCGTTAATATTCCAGATATTTATTCTTAAATGAATGTAAATATGCAAGTTTTGGTGGATTGAATTTCATAATAGTTATATTAATGGATGGATTCAAAACCGAAAACCGTAATTTCGTTGATCCCGGATACGCAAATTTCCAGTTCAACAGCATCCAATTGGATGGTATTTCCAAGTCCTAATCCTGTATGAATTCCTGCAAAGGATGTCTGAAGTTGATGGATTACATTCCACGGATCGGGTGCTGATAACACTGCATCGGTTATATCGTGTTCTATGGGATTGGATAGAAAATCAAGTGTTCCAATAATTGAACGACTTAATTGCTGAAGCTCAATCCAACTGTCTGTTGGATTGGGCCGCCAGTAAAGGAACATGGTACTGATGCCTATTTGAGCAGTTAAGGATAGCCTGCAATAGTATTTTAATACAACTCTTTCAATTTGTAACCTGCTATATTCAGGCAGCATAGCTTGATAATCCAAAACAATTCTTCCGCTGGTTGGAATGATTAGAGCGGAATTTAATGAAGCCAGGGATCCGTTTGCAAGACCTACGGCATTGGAAACATCTATAAAATCGCTTCTTAAGTTAAAATCAACTTGTGTAGCATTTGAAGCACCGAATTTTTCACATTTGGTTTCTTTGCCGGCCGTACGAACATAAATTGTTTCATCACGGGCAAGTTTGTAAGGAGACGGGAAATGTTGGATAATATTAGTAAGTTGTGCTGTCGGTCTAATGGATAAAAAATCGCTGTTGCCGTTCCGGCTTAGTATAATGGTAATACCCAACGGTGCAGAAGCTTGAAGCCCTGTAATGAAAATGGACTTTTGTGGTGCCGGTGTCCATATGGGCACTTCCGTTGGCAATTCATTGAAGGCTATATGTTTTGTCGTGTCGGTACCGTATGGTTTGGTATATAAGGGCTTGCTTTCTTTATTGAAGATTTTTTTGTTCATTTTTATGAAACTTTTCATTATTAACCCTCCTGTGACAATAGTTGTCTGGCGTTCAGTCTTCATATCCGAAAAGAGTGATATTAACGGTTCCTGCTGCATTGGTTGAAATGGAAATAGCTTTATTGACGTCAAAAACAACAGGTGAAGAAAAGCTTTCACTGTAAGTGGCCATTTCTGCCGTCATAACGATTGACATGAACGGCTCATTGTTTGCCTTTTCAAAAGTAACGGTTAATGGGCTCAGGGCAGAAATCTGCATTGCTGTAAGAAATATTTTTTTGCCGGCTGACGGTGTCCAAAGCGGCGTATTGGTTTGAACGGTAGAAAAAGTGTTGTATATAATCCGATCTGAAGCATGTTCACGGGTGAATAACGGATTTTTCGGTGAGTTAAAAACATTATCGTTTAAACTGATTTTGCTTTTCATTCTAAGCCTCCTTTACATAAAACTTATGTTTTACTATTGTATATTTCCATGTTATGAATAATGTGAAGTAATTGACAATATGCACAAATTATAAAAACGACAGTATTATATAGCATAGAGTGAAAGAAATTTGTAGAGGGGCTGAATGTGATTTGAAAAGTATTAAAATGAAACCCGAAATTAAATTGGTGCAGCTCAGTTCCAATATGCCTGATAAAAATGTATTCCGCAGCCACTCCATGTATATAGGTCGAATTGATCATAGACATATTTATAGAGTTTTGATAAAAGTACCGCTGTCCGATATTCCTGAGAATGCGGTTATTGTTAAAGCAACGTTGAAACTTTCAGCAATATCGCGGGGATACGGTGACGTATACAAAGCTTATTTGGTGACACAAAAATGGTCAAAATGCGCAGTTACCTGGAATACACAACCTTCGTTTCATCCTGAAGTCTTCGCAGTGGCAAATGAATGCAATTCCCAGCCGGTATTGGATTCGGCTGTTCCTATTCAAAATATCTTTATGAGAAGAGCGATAAAGTATAAATTTGATATTACGGACATAGTAAGAGGGTGGATGACCGGATCCTATCAAAATCGCGGATTATTGCTGAAAAACAATGAGAGTAAAAATTGCAGATTTATAAAAATTATTGCTGATCAAAGAAATTATTGTGCACCTGTTGTAGAAATTAAATATGCTGTACAGTGTGGTTGTACTTGTGAAGTGATACCTACTCAATTTGTTGAATCGGTTGAAACCGTTGATGTCACGAATCAGTTCAGCTATTCGGAGGTAAAGGACGTATCACTGGCAAAGACCGTTACGGTTTTTATTCATAATAGCGGAACAGGCACAATAGCAGCAACATTGCAAATTAGTCCTGACGGAATACATTTTGCAGATGATAACGGGATTCAAGTTTTGCCGGGCACCAATGCTGCAGTGGTTCCTTATATTTTTGCAAAATATATGAGGGTTGCCTTAACGACTGTCGAGCCTGGAAGCGAGTCCACAGCCACAATATGGTACCAAGTGCAGAAATGAATCAATAAATCTGCACTTTTTTTGCACATTTGTTTCTAAATTACCATAAAGTATATTAGGTAAATTCATTAATGAATCTCAATCCCTCCAAGGAAGGAGGTGAATATGATGCCTAACAATCTTGTTTTTAACAATGTGGCCTCGCAACTTCAAACGCAAATAAGCGGTCAGGACAATACCGGAGTAGTGCGGAAGATCTTAACGGATACAGATGGAAGGCTATTAATCGGAGAGGTTACTATAACAGCGACTGATCTTGAGATCAGACCGCTATCCGGAGCAACCGACAGTATCACGATAGCCAATGCAGCAGTAACAGTAACAGCAACAGATTTTGAGATCAGGCAACTATCCGGAGCGACCGACAGTATTACAATAGCCAATGCAGAAATTACAGTAACAGCAACAGATTTTGAGATCAGGCAGCTGTCCGGAGCGACCGACAGTATTACAATAGCCAATGCAGAAATTACAGTAACAGCAACAGATTTTGAGATCAGGCAGCTATCCGGAGCGACCGACAGTATCACGATAGCCAATGCAGCAGTAACAGTAACAGCAACAAATTTCGAGATCAGACCTTTGTCGGCGGATACCGATAGTATTAGTTTGGCAGGACGCTTATTTACGGAAAGTAATATAGCAGTAAACAATGTAACCGACTCAGGTGGAATATTTGCACAGAATACCGGTGAATGCAGTATGTATTCATTTTATGTCTATAATAGGGGACCCAACCCCTTAACGGTTTCTCTGCAAATAAGTCCGGTAGATGATGATGATTATTATGTGTTTGACGGAGGTGCTGAATCGTCGGCAACTATTGAGACCGATGAGAAGATTGTGCTGGTTGCTGAAAAGTATTTGAAATTTACCAGATTGTTCTACGATACAAATGGGGCAGACTGTAGCTTTGAAGTATATTATAATGCTCAGATTTAATGGATTGTAATGTTTTTCATTGTTTAGTTGATTTCGATGATAAGGTAAAGGTTATCGCAATAGCAGAAAAGAACGCATTAAAGGTTGGAAAGTTGGAAAAGTTGGAAAGTTGGAAAAGTCAAAGGCAAAACCATTCCAACATACCAACATTCCAACTCTTCCAACAAATTTGTGCCGTCTTTTTTAAATAGTGCGACTACAATAATGGGTTATGCCCAAAAGTTAAAGCAATTTATAAAAACTGATTTGAGGGATGATTGATGAAAAGGGAAAAAACGGTTAGTCTTTGTATGATTGTAAAAAATGAATCAAAATATTTGGGGCGTTGCCTTGAGAGCGTAAAAGATCTGGTGGATGAGATAATTGTGGTGGACACAGGGTCTACCGATAATACCGTTGAAATTGCGCGGAAATATGGTGCAAGTGTATATGAATATCAATGGGATAATAATTTCAGTAATGCAAGGAATAAATCTCTTGAACATGCAACCAAGGAATGGATTTTATTGATGGATGGGGACGACGAGTTTAATAGAGAAGATATGGATAAATTCATACAATTAATCAATACTTCGGACAAGGACGGGCATTATTTTATTACCCAAAGTTATACGGGCGAGAAGCCCGGCAAAGATGTTGTAACCAATCTTAATCTCCGATTATTGAGGAATAACGGGAAGTATAAATTTACCAGAGCCATTCATGAGCAAATCACCGATTGTACGGGCAAGACGGATTATACAAACTTTACCACGGAAGAAATACATATCTTCCATTATGGGTATTTAACCGATGTGGTAAAGGAAAAAGAAAAGCGCAAAAGGAATATTTCCATTCTTCAGGAAGAGTTGAAAAAAGATCCTTATAACGCATTTCATTGTTTTAATATGGGGAATGAATATTTTGCGCTTGGAGATCAGGAAAAAGCATTGAGTTATTTCAATAAAGTATACGAGAAGATTGACTTTAATATAGGATTTTCTTCAAAGCTGGTAATAAGACGAATTATGTGCATGGAGGAACTGGGACGTTATGAGGAGGCTCTTAATGCTATTAGTGAAGGGCTGAAAGCTTATCCCAAGTTTACGGATCTTGAATACTTAAGAGGATATATATATTATAAAATAGGCCGGTTCAGCCTTGCCATTGAAAGTATGAACCGGTGCATTGAAATGGGAAAGCCGCCCGTACAAATTGAGTTTTTGGTCGGCTGCGGAACCTATAGACCGTATGAAGTATTGGGGAAAATATATTACCAGCTGGAAGACTTTCACAAGGCATATCAATGTTATGAGAAGGTTTTGGCTTTGAATCCCGGCTTTTATAATCCGATTTACCGATTAGGAGCCATCCTTAAAAAACTGTATGGGAATGAACTTTATGTTTCAAAAAAAATATCAAGCTATTTTAATTTGAATCATCAGCCTAATCTTGTTTTGATTGCCAATGTGTTGATGAATGAAGGGTTTTATGCTTCAGCCGAAGAATATTTGAAAAAAGCTTATGAAATGAATCCTTCCGATCTTTGCACAGTTTTTCTGACAGCCCAAAATATGGCTTATCGGAAACGCACAAAAGAAGCAATTGAGCGGATGATGTCCATAGAAGAAAAGAATTTGGACAGTGAAATACTGAAGCATGTCTTTATTTGGAGCCTGGCTTGTAGAGAAAAAGAAATGAAATATATTCTTCATTTGTTGGAACAGTGCGGTGACACATTGGTATATAAAACCTGCTTGCAGCATTATTATGTCTTTAAAGGAAATACGGACACCGTTTTTAATAAGCAGGATCCTCCGGAAGAAATCCTTCAAATCTCCATGCAGTTATTGTCGGAATTATTAAAAATGCAGGAATTTGAATTGTTTGAACAGCAATTAAATGTGTTGAACTACATTGACTCTAAAAATGTACTGCTTCAGTTGGCCAAATTATATTATAATCATGGATTTATACAAATGGCTGTGCAGGAAGTTTTGAGATCCATTAGGGAATTGAATGCAATTGATCGGGAAGGCATAGAGATTCTTTATAAAGGATTTAAATCATAATGATTATTGTATTCGACAAACAGATTCAACAGTAGAATTTTTTGTTTCCGGAATTGTGTGGAATATGGTTGAATTATTTACAATTTACTACATTATATGATATACTATTGCATGATGATATGTTATATTTTAGCAACCAGGGAGATTTGTTATGAGAATTAAAGTTGTTTTACAATCATTGCAAAATCAAACTATAGAAATCAATTACAATTATTATCTAACCTCTTTAATTTATAACATTCTTAGCGAATCGGACGTTGATTTTTCCGCTCAATTGCATTCAAAAGGATATTCTTTAGGGAACAAAAACTTCAAATTATTTTGTTTTTCAAGACTCTTTTCAAGTAATTATACCGTAGATAGGGACAAGCTAATATTAAGGGATAAAGTGGTATGGTATGTTTCCAGTCCTATTAAGGATTTCATTCTACACTTTGCTGACGGCTTGCTGAAAAAACAAACCGTAAAAATCGGAGAAGGAGAATTTTATATTGCTTCGGTATCCATACTGAAAGAACTTGTATTTACAAACGAGATGCACTTTAGAAGCCTTTCGCCTATTACCACGAATACTGTAGAAATAGTCAATGGCGAGCGAAGAACCGTTTCCTGTCCAATCTCCAGTCCAAAATTTTATGAGAATATCAAAAATAATCTCATACGGAAATATTTCTTATTGCATGGCACTTTGCCGGAAAATATGTCCGTTGAAATAACCATTGATGGCAAGTATGCCAATGACAAGGGGAAATTAATAAAGTATAAGGATACATACATTAAGGGATACCAGGTACCGCTTACGATAAAGGGAGATCCAAAATTGATTGAAGTAGCATATGAATGCGGAGTGGGGGAGAAGAACAGTGCAGGATTTGGATTTATTGAGGCGGAAAGGAGGTGAAAAAATGAGAGAGTTTTTGCTAAATTTTGATTATATTTCAGGTGACCCTTTTATTGAAGCCGGAAGAAGAGTTGTTATCAACAGGATTCAAAAAAAACAGGTCGTGTTGCAAGAAATAATGGAATTAATAAAATGGGCCTTAACATTTTATGTTGATAAGTGGCATGGTAAGTTGAACCAAATTTCACTAAATGGGACAATTACACAGCCGGCATATAAAGGCAAACAAAAGGAAAAGACTATAGAATATTTTAACAGCGTTTTTGAAAATATGGGGTTAAATCATGGAAATTGCCGTACTTGTGGAAGATTGGCAAGTTTATTTCCGGCTGATAGAAGCATTATGCCTCTAACAGGAAGCAATACCAATCCAAATTTTCATCCATGTTTTGAAAAAGGAATTATGATATGTCCTGAGTGTTTAGTTAGTTTGTTTTTCCTACCTTTTGCTGTTATGAACGTTGGTAATTGTTTGATGATTAATACTATATCAGATGAATTATTCGAATGTTGGTTGGAAGAAACGTTGATGCTTACAATTGGACAAAATATTTTTAATGAAGGTATTGTAAACGGAAAAATGAAATTGCTTCAAAATCAGCTTTATGAGCTTGCGAAAAAGTTTGCAAATCTGGATCGGAAAATATTGGAACAAGAAAACATTGTTTTTTATTATTTTACAAACTTTGGCGCTTCTCCCGAGTGTTCATTAATTCAACTGCCAAAGGGATTAGTACTGTTTTTACAACGTATTACAACTGAAAGGCAAAATATCGGTGATGATTTTGTAGGTATTGTTTTTTCTAATATTATGTCCAGAAATAGTACCTATGCTGAAGAGTGGAACCGGTTTATTTGGAAACATTATGTTGTAAAAAAAGAAAAAGAATTTTACGACCAATCAACCAATGAATATTATCAGAAGAATAAAAAGTCTGTCGAAGTACTGTCTCATGAGGGAATCATTCAGAGATACAATCCTATTATAGAAAGATTGGTTCAAGGGAAAAGCATATTGAAGAATTTACGAAAGTCAAAAATTTCAAGTGGCTTGGCAGTGATATATTGCAAGGAGGTATTGAGAATGGAAAAAGAAAGAATAGCCACATTAATCCAGTTAGCGGATAAAATTGGGAGTATGATTGAAAAACAGAACAGGGCGGATATTTTAATAAATTTAGAAAAATGCAGAAATATTTCGAGTTTTCGGCTTGCACTTTTAAAAGCCATGAAAAGATATGTTAAAACGGAATCAGAGGAACCTTTGTTTACCACAGAAGATTACTTGTATAGAATACTTCCTGATGGTGAACCATGGACGAATGCAAGAGATTTAATTCTTATCAGACTTTATGAGAGGCTTCATAAATGGCTTGCCGGTCAGGAATTAGATAATGAAATTGAAACTGAGATAAATATAAAATACGATAGTGAGGAGGAATAATTAATGAATACCAGGTTTATTAACGGTTTTGTACTTCTTGATGTGGATGCTGTTGCATTAAATAATCTAGGAAAAGATGATACAAATACATATGATAATGCAACAGCAGTAAAAAAGGTGGTAAAAAACAGAAAAACATATACCTATATAAGTGGGCAAGCTTGGCGTTACTGGTGGCGAGAGACACTCGGATTGGAATATAATTGGAATCTTTCGCCTGTTAAGAGAGATGCAAGTATAGCATTTACAGAGGCTAATCCGTTAAAATACGAAGATGACGATATCTTTGGTTATATGAGGGCGGAAAAGGTGAATAATAAAAATGTCACTTTAACAAGAATTTCACCTTTGAAGAATTCTGTATTAATATCGGTATCCCCCACAAATGTTGTTAATGAATGGTCAGTAATGTCAAGGCAACAAGGGGATCCTGTTCCGTATGAAAAACAGGTCTACTCATCAGTGTTAAAAGGAATGTTTTCATTAGATTTAGATCAGGCAGGGACATTTAGTTTGCAGAACCGATCCGGGTATCATAATTTAAATCCGGAAATCATGAAAGAAGCTGAAAGATATGGTTGTGAAACAGTTGATGATCTTATTGCAAAGGACGAGAAAGGAAATTTTGTTAAGCGTTTAAGATTGCCTAAGGAAACGCGTTTAAAGAGAGTAAAAGATGTGATAGACGCACTTAAGGTTATTTCAGGAGGAGCTAAGAGAACCACTAATTTTGCAGATGTAACACCGAAATTTATCGTTCTTTGTATTCAAAAGGGCGGTAATCATCCATTCAGTCATATTGTTTATGATGACAACAATATTCCTACTATATCGTTTGAAGCACTCGACGAAATTATAAAAGAACGTAAATCGCAGTTATTAACCAAAATCTATATAGGCAGGCAAAGAGGATTTATGGAAAATATTGATGCTAAATTAAAATCCTTGCCAAGTGATCATTTTGTAGTTGGCGGTATTGGAGAAATAATTGATAAATTTTCGGAGAATATCGAAAAATATTTACCTTGAGAGAGGATTGAATATGAAAGCTTTTAGAATTGTTTTAAGCAGTTGGACGGCAAGTTTTAGATGCCCGAATATTATTTCCGGTGTACAGTTAAGTATGCAAGCGCCTCCACTGTCAACAATATATGGATTGATAAGTGCCAGCGTTGGAGATTATGTAGGCCCTGAAAATTGTGGAATCTCATATTGTTTCAGACATACCAGTTCATCGTTTGATCTTGAAACAATATATAAAATACAGCTCAATAAAGAAAAAGGTTTTCCTACTAGGAATGCGACTTCAGATATTGTAAAAAGGCAAATACTTTTTGATAACGTATTAATATTGTATGTAGATAATGAGAAAATCGCAAAGTCATTTGAAAACCCAATATTTCCGTTGTTGCTGGGACGTTCAGGAGATCTTGCCACAGTTGAAAGAATAGATGAGGTGGTTCTGAACAAAAAGAAAGGATTAAAAATTGCCGGTACGGTTTTCCCATTGAAAATGGGTAAAGCGTATGGACAATTACAAGCTTTACCGACACATTTTTCTAATACATTACCGAGAAAAAATATTGGTACGCAACCATTTTATATAATTAGTTCGAAAGGTACTTGGAAACGTAATGATAATAATTACCTGAATTTTGAGGAATGGGTATGGGAACAAGAACCTGTATTTGTTGACGTGGAGGGATATACTGATGATATTACAGGACTTGACTTGTGGTGGTTTGGAGGAAAACACAATATATGCTAAAAAGAATCCGTTAATAACTTTAAATGAGCATACTAATGATTGTATGCTCATTATGCAATTCTTAAAGAATTCTATTCCTGATTTAGAACGTATTACAATTTACGGTAAAAGAATATGGGATATTTTATTTATAGCTATTTTCTTTCATGATATTGGAAAGGGAGTAAAAGGATTTCAGGAGATGCTGTTAAATGGGAAACAATATTCATTTCGTCATGAAAGGCTGAGTGCGGCAATTTTTAAACAAGTTTTTTCAAAACAGATTTCTGACAAGGAGATGTCAATTGTAATACGTGCTGTCCTTTCTCATCATAAATATTGCGAATATCTAAATGAAATATTGACGAGTGAATTATATCTTGGGGATTATGAGGATAGCATTATTAGTTTTGAAAGCCAACAAAAAGAATTATTAGTTGCTCCTATTCAGAAATATATTGCTCAATTTCATTTATTGTGTGAGAAATATATAGGACGTACTTTATTAAAGTGTTATTTACAAACTTTAGATATTACAAAAATTCAAGATGTATTGAAGCAGGAAATACATGATTATTTTGGGTTTAATAAATTAAATGATGATGTATTTTTTGAACTTATTCTATGGGGACTTTTAAAAAACTGTGACCACATGGGTTCGGCTAGAATAAAATCGTTACCTGTTATCAAACAGGAGCATCAAAAGTTTTTAGAGAAAATAACTAAACCATATGAGCATCAAAAAAAGTGCTGGGAAAGCACAGAAAATGTCTTATTAATTGCACCTACCGGAAGCGGAAAAACAGAAGCAGCATTTGGGTGGGCTTTTAATCAAATAAATCATTCAGGACACAAGCATATATTTTATATGTTGCCTTATACTGCATCAATTAATGCAATGTTTAATAGATTAACCAAAGAAATTAATAATGAAAGGGATCCATTTGATGAAGAATCTGTGGTAGGTCTTGTACATGGCAAACTTAGACAGTTTATTGCAGACTGTTTTGATGAACATTCATATGATGAGAAAAATATAGCTAAAATTTCAGAAAATTTTAGATTGATTAATAAACCTATAAAAATTACAACGCCTTTTCAAATACTCAAGTTTATTTTTGGTGTAAAACATTTTGAAAAGGGGCTTGTTGAATTAGCTGGTGCAATTCTCATTTATGATGAAATACATGCGTACGATAAAGAAACTTTCTTGAAAATACTGTGGTCCTTAGAATGGTTACAGCACTATTTTAAAGTTAAGGTTTTTATCGCAACAGCAACATTGCCGACTTTTTTACAAGAAATGATAATAAAAACGCTTAAGATTGAGAAGCCAATTAAAGCTGATACAGCATTGTTAAAAAGTTTCACAAGACACAAAGTGAAAACTATACAGGGAACAATTGAAGAAAACATTGATTTAATATTCGAACAAATTTTACTTGGAAAAAAAGTGCTTATTGTATGTAATACTGTTGATAAAGCGCAATTAATGTTTGAAAAAATATATAAAGATTCACATTTAAAAGATGAAGAGATTTCATTATTACATAGTAGATTTATATACAAAGATAGAAATATTATTGAAAAGCGTATTATGGATGAAAATTCCAAGATTCGAGTTTTAATCGGTACGCAAGCAATAGAAGTTAGTTTAAATATTGATTATGATGTGCTGTTTTCAGAACCTGCCCCTTTAGATGCGCTATTTCAAAGGTTTGGACGTATTAACAGAAAGAGGGAAAAAGGAATTTGTCAGGTAAACATATTTACTACCGGTGGGAAGTATGACCATAAAATTTATGAAAGGGAGATCGTTGAAAATACATTACAAGTTCTTAAAGATGTGGAAGCTAAAGAAGAAGGTTTAATTCTTGAAACAAATTTACAGGATATGATGGATCAAGTTTATAAACCTTGGGATATGCAAGATTATGAAATTCAGCTGTGGAAGAAGGATTTTTATAATATGATGGAGAGGTTATTACCGTATAGAGAGCATAGGTTAACGGAAGCAGAATTTGAAAAGCAGTTTAAAACCATTAATGTATTGCCGCATTGTTTTTATGATGAGTATATTAGATTATTGGATGAAGGTAAATACGTTCAAGCTGAAATGTTAACTTGTCAATTACATATGTCAAAACTCTATGCTGGAAAGATTAGAGAAAGGATGAAAAAGATTGATTTTAACAATAACAAAATAAATGATTTATGGTTAATTGAATGTAAATATGACAAAAGAATGGGATTATTGTTATCAGAACAAGAAGAGATAGATACTATATTATAATAATAAAGCGGTGATATAATGCATAGTTTGATATCCGATTATTCCCGTATTACCGGCACGGAAATCAATTATTATTTTGTATGTAAAAAGAAACTTTGGTTTTTTACCCATAACATTAACATGGAACATACATCGCAATATGTTGAGATTGGGAAGGAAATCCACGATAACAGTTTTGAACGTGAGAAAAAAGAAATATTAATTGACGGTTGCATTATGCTGGATTTTTTGGATAAAGAGCTTATTGTTCATGAAACCAAAAAAAGCAAAGCGATGGAAGAAGCGACTCGTTACCAACTGCTTTATTATATTTATTACTTAAAGAAAAAAGGAATAGACGGCGTAAAAGGAGTAGTTCATTTTCCGGCGTTGAAACAAACTGAAAAGGTTGAGTTAAAAGATGAAGATATTGATGATATTGAGAAAATTATTTGCAGTATTCATGAAATAAAAAACTTACCTGTTCCACCACATGAACCTAAAAGCAAAAAATGTAATAAATGTAGTTATTATGAATTGTGCTTTTGTTAGGGGGATGGGGATATGAAGCGTGATTATTATATTATGAGCAATGCAAGAATAAGGAGAAAAGATAACACTATATTATATGAAAGTGAGGACAATAAGAAATACATTCCCATAAATGATATAAATGCCATATATTGTTTCGGGGAAGTAGATTTTAATTCAAAAGCGATAAATTTTTTGTCAGAAAATAATATTACCATACATTTATTTAATTATTATGGGTATTATACCGGAAGTTTTTATCCTCGTGAATATCTCCCTTCAGGTTTTTTATTGGTAAAGCAAGTTGAAAAATATACAAATTATGAAGAACGAATGAAAATTGCAAAAGAAATTATAAAAACAGCAAGTTTTAATATACTGAAAAATGTTCGGTATTATTCCAATAGGAAGGATGGATTAAAAGATACTATTAAAAAAATCGAATTTGAAAGGGAAAAAATTGATGACGCAGGAGATATTCAAACATTAATGGGGATTGAAGGAAGGATTCGTGATACATATTACAGTGCATTTAATATCATTACAAACGGCAAATTTGAATTTACTAAAAGACAAAAGAATCCTCCTGATAATGCTATGAATGCACTGATTTCTTTTGGCAATTCGCTTATGTATTCAACTGTTTTAGGAGAAATTTACCATACTCAGCTTAATCCGACGATAAGCTACCTGCATGAGCCAGGCGTCAGAAGGTTTTCACTTAGTTTGGATATAAGTGAGATATTTAAACCTATTATAGTAGATAGGATTATTTTCAGTTTAATAAACGAAGGAAGCATTAAAGAGAGTCATTTCACCAAGGAACTAAATTTTTGCCATCTTAATGAAACCGGTAAGAAGATATTTTTAAGAGAATATAACGATAAACTGCAAACCACAATCAAACATAGAAAGTTGGATAGAAGTGTCAGTTATAAAACTTTAATACGGTTAGAGTGTTACAGATTGGTTAAACACATTGCGGATATAGAAGAGTATGAAGGATTTAAGATGTGGTGGTGATACAGTGTATATACTTTTGGTGTATGATGTTGGTGAAAAAAGAGTACAAAAAGTATTGAAATTTATGAGAAAGCATTTGAATTGGGTACAAAATTCAGTTTTTGAAGGAGAAGTAACTGAAGCACAAATCATAAAAATTAAGAACGGCCTTAGCAAGTTGATTGATAAGGAAGAGGATTCCGTGTTGATATATACAGCCAGAGATAAGAAATGGTTATCAAAAGAAGTAGTAGGGATTGAAAAAAGGACTATAGATTATTTGTTATAATTTATTCATTATTTTGCATAATAATAAAAATATTTAGTCGTCGATGTCTGGTAATGTAAAATTACATGGACGTCGACGACTAAATATTAATAATTTTTTATACATTTTTAAAAAATTTTTGTGTTAAAAGCAGGATTTATAAATTTTATACAGAAAAAGTATAATAAAATTTATTTTTATGCATAGAAAATGGGGATTAATCATACCAATGTGGAATTGAAATACAAGCATGTGCAAAAAAACCCTTTCTTTCTCTTTGGATTAATCATACCAATGTGGAATTGAAATGCGTTCCGGAAAAACATTGATGGCCGTTATTCATGCAGGATTAATCATACCAATGTGGAATTGAAATACGAACCGCTCACGAATGAGCATTTTATGTTTTTAAGGATTAATCATACCAATGTGGAATTGAAATTATGTTAAAGCTGATGTTATTGAAAAGGTTTGGAATAATGGGATTAATCATACCAATGTGGAATTGAAATGTTGGTTAAAAAACTTCACACAGAGAATGAGAAACCCTGGATTAATCATACCAATGTGGAATTGAAATACCTTTCCTAACAGACATTAATCACCCATAGTAGGAGGATTAATCATACCAATGTGGAATTGAAATCAGAAAAGGTGTAGCCCATACTCATCAAACTCATCAGGATTAATCATACCAATGTGGAATTGAAATCGTGATGGGTATTTTGAAAGTAAGTATCAGCAAATTCAAGGATTAATCATACCAATGTGGAATTGAAATACATTATCGACATCATCAATTTTATTTATTTTAATAAAGGATTAATCATACCAATGTGGAATTGAAATCGTGATGGGTATTTTGAAAGTAAGTATCAGCAAATTCGGATTAATCATACCAATGTGGAATTGAAATCAGGTTATACATTCGGGGGGATGAGTATGATTATAGGATTAATCATACCAATGTGGAATTGAAATCCACCATATTTCGAAGGCAAAACAAACACAAATTGGGATTAATCATACCAATGTGGAATTGAAATCAGAACAAATGCAAACCATACTCTTTAAACTCTTCGGATTAATCATACCAATGTGGAATTGAAATATTCGTGAGCAGACCACTTTTGTATATTGTCCTAGGATTAATCATACCAATGTGGAATTGAAATTGGGAGATTAGTAATGATAGGAAAGGTGGGGTTATATGGATTAATCATACCAATGTGGAATTGAAATGTCGACCTTATATACTTAACTTGATTATTGTGATTAAGGATTAATCATACCAATGTGGAATTGAAATGTGGTAAAGCTGTGGGAAAATTATTTACTTTTTTTGTGGATTAATCATACCAATGTGGAATTGAAATGTTTATACTAATATGTATGTTAAAGGTTGGTATCAGGGATTAATCATACCAATGTGGAATTGAAATTCAGGTTTTCCATCAGCTTTATCCATCAGGCAGAATTGGATTAATCATACCAATGTGGAATTGAAATTGATATGTACTAATTTTACGCCTAGGATAATAAAAGGATTAATCATACCAATGTGGAATTGAAATAACAATCATACAATCTATTATGATAATCATAACGGGGATTAATCATACCAATGTGGAATTGAAATACGAACCGCTCACGAATGAGCATTTTATGTTTTTAAGGGATTAATCATACCAATGTGGAATTGAAATTTGGCATTGTTTACACACTTTGCACATCATTGTAAACGGATTAATCATACCAATGTGGAATTGAAATAATATGGAGACAACAAAACCACCGTATCAATCATCGGATTAATCATACCAATGTGGAATTGAAATAATACAAAACCAAAGTCTTAAAATCATCAGAACCACCAGGATTAATCATACCAATGTGGAATTGAAATAACAACATCATTGTGCTGTAAATCAGTTATAGTGAGGATTAATCATACCAATGTGGAATTGAAATTATCGTTGACATTATCAAGCAACAGGAGGATAAATCGGATTAATCATACCAATGTGGAATTGAAATACAGTCAAATCAATCTGCTTCTTACAATATTTTTTAAGGATTAATCATACCAATGTGGAATTGAAATATATTTCTTGTAACTGGTTCTCTTGAATTGTTCAGGATTAATCATACCAATGTGGAATTGAAATGAAGAACCAGATTGAAATGCCTGTCCGATACTATTGGATTAATCATACCAATGTGGAATTGAAATACTTCTGCATAAAATACCTCCTTAATGTTCATATATAGGATTAATCATACCAATGTGGAATTGAAATACCCCTACAACGCCGGGTGATGGGAGTGATTTTAAGGATTAATCATACCAATGTGGAATTGAAATCGTCAATTTTGGTTAGATAGGTTCAATCGTGACCCTGAGGATTAATCATACCAATGTGGAATTGAAATGTTGATTCAGATTTTCCGTATCAGCTTGTGATTGAAGGATTAATCATACCAATGTGGAATTGAAATGTTAAATCAATCATGATAAAAGAAACCCCCTTTCAGGATTAATCATACCAATGTGGAATTGAAATCTATTTAATTTCAATAATTAATCACCCACCTATAAGGATTAATCATACCAATGTGGAATTGAAATATTCTGGGTTTGATTTTAGCTTTTAATATAGCTTTTGGGATTAATCATACCAATGTGGAATTGAAATCTGTTTTAGTTTGTATAAGTGATTACTAATAATTTGGGATTAATCATACCAATGTGGAATTGAAATTAACCTAATAAAATAACTTTTGTTTATATTATAGCAGGATTAATCATACCAATGTGGAATTGAAATACTTCAAGCAGTTTGATTGTTTTCACTTTTTATACGGATTAATCATACCAATGTGGAATTGAAATTAAAGTTATGAATTAAAGTCCTGTACTGACTATACGGATTAATCATACCAATGTGGAATTGAAATATGACTTTGTTTGGTTGTTTAACTATAGTTAGGGTTGGATTAATCATACCAATGTGGAATTGAAATGAAAAACACGAAGATGGGGCTTGGCATATGCACGGAGGATTAATCATACCAATGTGGAATTGAAATCAAGTTATACATTCGGGGGGTTAAATATGATTATTGAGGATTAATCATACCAATGTGGAATTGAAATGTTTTTATCTTTTTGTTCATCAGTCGTAAAACCATTGGATTAATCATACCAATGTGGAATTGAAATGTGGTAATACAAGATACTGATATGTTGTTAAAACTGGATTAATCATACCAATGTGGAATTGAAATGCTGGTTTTGGGATAGCATCCATGATGCTATTAGTGGATTAATCATACCAATGTGGAATTGAAATCGTATTAAAAAATATATCTGGTTTAAATTATATAAGGATTAATCATACCAATGTGGAATTGAAATACGCTACCGCCTTCCACTGTCGGCATGCAAGCCTGCCGGGATTAATCATACCAATGTGGAATTGAAATACCCCTACAACGCCGGGTGATGGGAGTGATTTTAGGATTAATCATACCAATGTGGAATTGAAATCAAGTTATACATTCGGGGGGTTAAATATGATTATTGGGATTAATCATACCAATGTGGAATTGAAATTCATAAAAACAACTCCTTTCAAAAATCAACCATAAGGATTAATCATACCAATGTGGAATTGAAATGAACTTTTCGAAATGTTGGATTACAATACACGTCAGGATTAATCATACCAATGTGGAATTGAAATATATTTGTTGTGAGTGGTTCTCTTGAATTGTTTAAGGATTAATCATACCAATGTGGAATTGAAATACAAAAAGATAGAGAAGTATAGGGATGAAGGTTTTTGGATTAATCATACCAATGTGGAATTGAAATAAGGCTTCTATACTTAACTTGATTATAGTGATTAAGGATTAATCATACCAATGTGGAATTGAAATTCCATACTATATACTCTGCATGGGTACGTGGGCACTGGATTAATCATACCAATGTGGAATTGAAATTTGCATAAATATCACACGTTTTAATGATTTTTTCAAGGATTAATCATACCAATGTGGAATTGAAATTGACTGCAAGGACTTGACTCAGGTTGCCGCGCTGGGGATTAATCATACCAATGTGGAATTGAAATTGTATATATGTATTTACTTTTTTATATGCACTGTAAGGATTAATCATACCAATGTGGAATTGAAATATAAACGTCAATGTAATAAATTCGCTTTTTAACGATGGGATTAATCATACCAATGTGGAATTGAAATCTTTTATACTTCTACTAGTCTTAAATTTTAACCCGGGATTAATCATACCAATGTGGAATTGAAATATAGCTGACACACTTGATAAATACGAAAAACGCTTAAGGATTAATCATACCAATGTGGAATTGAAATTATGCAACATTGAGAATGTTGCTTATTTCTGTTAGGATTAATCATACCAATGTGGAATTGAAATTCTACAATGAAGAGTATATAAAAAGCATTCGCAACAGGATTAATCATACCAATGTGGAATTGAAATGCCTCTATTTTTAAGAGGATATATGTAGATTTTCCGGATTAATCATACCAATGTGGAATTGAAATGAGAATGCAAATAATGAAGTTATTTGGCTTTCAACGGATTAATCATACCAATGTGGAATTGAAATTGTTTTGAAAGGTTTTTCAAGCTTCCTCAGTATGGGATTAATCATACCAATGTGGAATTGAAATTAAGCAACATTGAGAATGTTGCTTATTTCTGTTAGAGGATTAATCATACCAATGTGGAATTGAAATTCTTCACAATGTATCACAAGCTGATACGGAAAATCTGAGGATTAATCATACCAATGTGGAATTGAAATACGGAGGATATGATCCGCTTGCGGAACGAGTTTTTTGGGATTAATCATACCAATGTGGAATTGAAATTTTATAATCATTATTATTATTCTCTTTTTCACAAGGATTAATCATACCAATGTGGAATTGAAATTATATATAAGTATTCACTTTTTTATATGCTATGTTAGGATTAATCATACCAATGTGGAATTGAAATCTATGTACTTTTTACAATGTTACAATAATATTATATGGATTAATCATACCAATGTGGAATTGAAATAACGGCAACAGAAAGAATACCTAAAACTATTGCAAAGGATTAATCATACCAATGTGGAATTGAAATTATATCTTTTAGAAGTATTTACAAGATATTTTTTCGGATTAATCATACCAATGTGGAATTGAAATGCAATATAGGCACTTCTCACTTCCTGCTTAGTCTTGGATTAATCATACCAATGTGGAATTGAAATCTTTAAAAGTTTTGAATAATGAAGGATTTGTTATGGATTAATCATACCAATGTGGAATTGAAATCCGGAAATGCTTACGGAAATAAGTCAGCAGAGGAAGATTAATCATACCAATGTGGAATTGAAATTAACCATAATCGGCTTTCTTGCATCTATCTTATCAAGTTTGGATTAATCATACCAATGTGGAATTGAAATTACTTTGAAGGCAAAATAAACGTAAACTCTGGCGGGGATTAATCATACCAATGTGGAATTGAAATTCTTTGGAAGGTTATCAGTATATTGTACCGTCTTTTGGATTAATCATACCAATGTGGAATTGAAATTCTCATCATAATCAAAATATTTCTCAATTGATTTTTTAGGATTAATCATACCAATGTGGAATTGAAATTCTATTAACATTAGAATTTACAATCCTTCTTAAAGGATTAATCATACCAATGTGGAATTGAAATTAAAATATTAGATATTATTATTAACCACAAATCAATGGATTAATCATACCAATGTGGAATTGAAATTATTTTTTTCTATAATCTCTTATAAATTGTCCCAGGATTAATCATACCAATGTGGAATTGAAATATGTTTAAATTCAAAATCTTGATATTTATAATGAGATTAATCATACCAATGTGGAATTGAAATAAAGAGGAAATATAAAACCCCTAGCAAAATCATGAGGATTAATCATACCAATGTGGAATTGAAATTCATTATTATTTGGTGAGTTGGTCTATGCACTATAGGGATTAATCATACCAATGTGGAATTGAAATTATGTTGTGACTTTACAGAATACAGCTGCATTGAGGATTAATCATACCAATGTGGAATTGAAATTATATATTTTATATTAATATTTTACTACAATAAGTTGGATTAATCATACCAATGTGGAATTGAAATGTGGACACCTTTCTAAATGAAATATTACTATTATTCTCGGATTAATCATACCAATGTGGAATTGAAATTAGTGCTTCAGCTATTAGTCCACAACTATTAGTTGGATTAATCATACCAATGTGGAATTGAAATCCCCTCTTAGTTTGACAAGAGGGAACTTAATATGATAGGATTAATCATACCAATGTGGAATTGAAATCTGATTTTTTGTGTATTCTATTAGTGCCAATGCGGCGGATTAATCATACCAATGTGGAATTGAAATTATATTATTTGACTTAAGTGCCTATTTATGCTATAAGGATTAATCATACCAATGTGGAATTGAAATGTTTTCATACGAGGCAAAAAGAGCACTCTATGACTATGGATTAATCATACCAATGTGGAATTGAAATTAATTCCCACTACATTTTTACGTCCTTTATATAGGGATTAATCATACCAATGTGGAATTGAAATACTTTTTTAATACACTTCATTTTTTAAGACCTCCTTAAGGATTAATCATACCAATGTGGAATTGAAATATGCTGTAGCTGTAGTCGTTGTTAAATTGTTCTAAGGATTAATCATACCAATGTGGAATTGAAATTCTTTTTTTGTGAAATATTTTTATAAATTAATCGAAGGATTAATCATACCAATGTGGAATTGAAATCTCTTAAGAAGTCGCCTTCTGTACTGTATACTTTGGATTAATCATACCAATGTGGAATTGAAATAGGGAGGTGTTCAAGAGAGCGTTACTATTGAACGGTGGATTAATCATACCAATGTGGAATTGAAATGAAGGAAGATAATAAAGTATGGAATATAGAGCCTAAGGATTAATCATACCAATGTGGAATTGAAATGGGTGAGAATATGGAAAGAATTGGTAATTTATTGTGGATTAATCATACCAATGTGGAATTGAAATTAGAATTAGACATCGTCGGCATCTGTTGCGATTTTACCGGGATTAATCATACCAATGTGGAATTGAAATGCGTTTTCACCGAACTGTCTGTCAATTGTTTTCCAAAGGATTAATCATACCAATGTGGAATTGAAATTTTTTCCTTCGTAGCTAAATTGATTCTCTCTTCCATAGGATTAATCATACCAATGTGGAATTGAAATACTTTTTTACATTCATTGATACACTTCATTTTTAAGAGGATTAATCATACCAATGTGGAATTGAAATTCTTTTTTCTTTTATATGGATTTATAACCTGTCCTAGGATTAATCATACCAATGTGGAATTGAAATGCGTCTGGATTTGAAGAGAACGCAACAAACGAAAAAACAGGATTAATCATACCAATGTGGAATTGAAATTATGCAACGTTGAATTTTTTTGAAATTTCAGTCAAGGATTAATCATACCAATGTGGAATTGAAATTATGCAACGTTGAATTTTTTTGAAATTTCAGTCAAAGGATTAATCATACCAATGTGGAATTGAAATTGCTTTCAAACTTTCTTCAGTTTCAGTGTTTAATGAGGATTAATCATACCAATGTGGAATTGAAATATAGTGTACCCATAATCATTAATGAACTCTTCTAAAGGATTAATCATACCAATGTGGAATTGAAATGCATAGATACCCATATATTTATTCATTTTTACCCCTCGGATTAATCATACCAATGTGGAATTGAAATGGTGCAACGTATATGGAATACTAAACAAGGATACTGGGATTAATCATACCAATGTGGAATTGAAATATAGTTTCTAGCATCACTAATAATTTGGAAGTTTTGGGATTAATCATACCAATGTGGAATTGAAATTATAGTCATTTAGTAAAAAATGATAATGGTTATTTGGATTAATCATACCAATGTGGAATTGAAATACGAACAAAATTTTCCAAAATCACTATTTCTCAAAGGATTAATCATACCAATGTGGAATTGAAATGAGGTTGATTTTGATTCTAAGTTTTCAAGTTTTAGGATTAATCATACCAATGTGGAATTGAAATTACTGTATCGCCTTTTTGGTGGTATATTTTTAGGTGGATTAATCATACCAATGTGGAATTGAAATACAACCGTTCCATCTGAGAAGAACCCTAATGTTCCAGGATTAATCATACCAATGTGGAATTGAAATTTAATTAAAATGTTAGGTAATGCTTTTATAGTACCCCAGGATTAATCATACCAATGTGGAATTGAAATGTATAAATAGGATATTCATCGGTAAAATAATCCGAGGATTAATCATACCAATGTGGAATTGAAATATATTTGAGATACCCTCTCCTATTCGGTCCAAAGCTGGATTAATCATACCAATGTGGAATTGAAATAAAGTTCTTTTGCTTGATGAGGCGTATTATTTTCTTGGGATTAATCATACCAATGTGGAATTGAAATTTCTTCAATACCAGTTAAGATACATGTTTCTTGAAATTCGGATTAATCATACCAATGTGGAATTGAAATATAAATAATTCGTGGGATTAGTCTAACTCCTATCAGATTAATCATACCAATGTGGAATTGAAATTTTACTAAATACTTGAACAGTTCATGGTATTCATCTTGGATTAATCATACCAATGTGGAATTGAAATTGTGTCAATTCTCAAAAATGGGGAACTTTCCAAAAAGGATTAATCATACCAATGTGGAATTGAAATCGGAGTGACGCTTTGACTGCTTAAACTGAATTCAATTGTGGATTAATCATACCAATGTGGAATTGAAATCAATGATGAGGGATTACTGAATGGTGACTTCCCAGGATTAATCATACCAATGTGGAATTGAAATCGGCTATCTCGGATGCTACATCATCCTTGATAGCCTGGGATTAATCATACCAATGTGGAATTGAAATATTGTAAAATTACAAGCGGTAGGAGATAGCCAGCGTCAGGATTAATCATACCAATGTGGAATTGAAATACCGATCCAGGAACGGGTGATGATGGTTATTTTGACTAGGATTAATCATACCAATGTGGAATTGAAATATAGCTGGAACAAACTCTGCCATTACAGCAGAGTCAGGATTAATCATACCAATGTGGAATTGAAATATAAAAAGATAGAGAAATATAGGGATGAAGGTTTTTGGATTAATCATACCAATGTGGAATTGAAATGAAAGAAGCTGACGAAATATCAGGCGCGATTCAGGCGGATTAATCATACCAATGTGGAATTGAAATCGGAGTGACGCTTTGACTGCTTAAATTGAATTCAAGGATTAATCATACCAATGTGGAATTGAAATCTCTTAAGAGCCTGCCTTCCATACTATATACTTTGCAGGATTAATCATACCAATGTGGAATTGAAATAAAGTCCGTGTTCCACTGGAACGCAACTAATAGTTGGGATTAATCATACCAATGTGGAATTGAAATTTCGTTTTCTTCTAAAATATATTCACGAAAAGAACCACGGATTAATCATACCAATGTGGAATTGAAATGTGAAAAGTACATGCATTTTTAAGCCTTTCAATCAATTCGGATTAATCATACCAATGTGGAATTGAAATATATTTTTTGTAACTGGTTCTCTTGAATTGTTTAAGGATTAATCATACCAATGTGGAATTGAAATCTGTTTGACTTTTGGCCGTATATATATGTATTAAGGATTAATCATACCAATGTGGAATTGAAATTATTTATATGCAAAATTTGTCCTTATTTTAACTTTGGATTAATCATACCAATGTGGAATTGAAATTTTGATTACATCATCATAGTTTACGGTTGGCGTATTGGATTAATCATACCAATGTGGAATTGAAATATTGTAAATAAGACACCATTCAAGGGGAATAATGTGGGATTAATCATACCAATGTGGAATTGAAATAGAAACGTCATAGGGCAATACACAAAAGTGGTCTGGGATTAATCATACCAATGTGGAATTGAAATCCTGAAATGTTAACGGAAATAAGTCAGCAGAGGAAGCGGATTAATCATACCAATGTGGAATTGAAATATATTTTTTGTAACTGGTTCTCTTGAATTGTTTAAGGATTAATCATACCAATGTGGAATTGAAATTTCCTATCATTACTAATCTCCCATAGTAGGAATAAAGGATTAATCATACCAATGTGGAATTGAAATCTATTTAATTTCAATAATTAATCACCCACCTATAAGGATTAATCATACCAATGTGGAATTGAAATGGGCAAGCAATGACATATAAAAATGAATTTGAGAATGGGATTAATCATACCAATGTGGAATTGAAATAATCGTCATAATCCAAATAAACCTCTTTCGGCTTCGGATTAATCATACCAATGTGGAATTGAAATTATCAACTTGTGATTGAATGTTTTGATGGAAAATATGGATTAATCATACCAATGTGGAATTGAAATTTATAAACAGACTCAATACTATTAAAAAAAGATAACTTGGATTAATCATACCAATGTGGAATTGAAATTCGGATTCTTTGACTCAATAGTCTTGACCGCTCTAGGGATTAATCATACCAATGTGGAATTGAAATCCGGCTCTTCTACTCTTAAAAATTTACCTTTTTTAGGATTAATCATACCAATGTGGAATTGAAATTCCTAACAGACTTAATACAAAAAACAGCAACAGCAATGGATTAATCATACCAATGTGGAATTGAAATAATATAATCTTATGTAATGAACACTCAACACGTAAATGGATTAATCATACCAATGTGGAATTGAAATGTGTAGGTCCTGTAGGGTCCGGAGTAGGGCCGGAAGGGGATTAATCATACCAATGTGGAATTGAAATTCTGAGATTGTATCTATCATATTTGCTTCCGTCTGGATTAATCATACCAATGTGGAATTGAAATTTGAGTGCCCTCTTCAAGAAAGCAAAACCCTTACGGGGATTAATCATACCAATGTGGAATTGAAATGAATTTAGACGTGTTCCACCTTCTTTTATTTGAATCGGATTAATCATACCAATGTGGAATTGAAATATTGGGACATATTCTAAATTGGAAGGGATGAGTGAGGATTAATCATACCAATGTGGAATTGAAATTGATGAAACCCTACACAATAATGTGTAATAATATAGGATTAATCATACCAATGTGGAATTGAAATTATAATAATAGGGGGGGAAACTTTTTGCAAGCAAAAGGATTAATCATACCAATGTGGAATTGAAATGGGGTCAGGGTGTCAGGGGTCAGGGTGCAGGGTGTCACGGATTAATCATACCAATGTGGAATTGAAATGTGCTTCTCTAAAAAAAGAGAAGTAACAAAACGGGGATTAATCATACCAATGTGGAATTGAAATATTGCTTTTTTGGCTATGAATGTAGGTATTTACTTTTGGATTAATCATACCAATGTGGAATTGAAATTTTCTATCAGGCCTTTGACGAAATTCAACGTTATACCAGGATTAATCATACCAATGTGGAATTGAAATGCGAAAAATTATCCAAATGTTGTACTATATAATCAAGGATTAATCATACCAATGTGGAATTGAAATTGAATTGGTTGACGATTTTACCCTTCTTGTCCTTTGGGATTAATCATACCAATGTGGAATTGAAATCTGCCAGCTTAAATGGGAAGTCTTACCCGTTCTTAGGATTAATCATACCAATGTGGAATTGAAATGAACCTGATAGATGTATTGTATATTGACTTGAGGTGGGATTAATCATACCAATGTGGAATTGAAATATTGGGACATATACTAAATTGGAAGAAATAAGCAAGGGATTAATCATACCAATGTGGAATTGAAATTTTGTAATTGTGTTATATCTTTTATAGCATTATTATAGGATTAATCATACCAATGTGGAATTGAAATTAAGGCATAACATAACTATTAAGCAACCTTTTTAATGGATTAATCATACCAATGTGGAATTGAAATGTGCATCATCGTGAGCTTTGAGCGCTTGATCGATTAGGATTAATCATACCAATGTGGAATTGAAATATATACGGTACATCACCATATATATCTTGCAATTTCGGATTAATCATACCAATGTGGAATTGAAATTTTCTAAAAATCCCTCCTTAATATTTTTTAATACATTGGATTAATCATACCAATGTGGAATTGAAATAAATTTGCAGAACATACTGCATACCCTGCGAAAAATGGATTAATCATACCAATGTGGAATTGAAATTTTAATATCACTCATAATAAACACCTCCTAAACAGGATTAATCATACCAATGTGGAATTGAAATCCTTGAATCTGTACGAATAGGAGAAAATCCAGCCGGGATTAATCATACCAATGTGGAATTGAAATCAAGCTCAACAAGTGCTACGATGACGGCTACTAAGGATTAATCATACCAATGTGGAATTGAAATTTGAAAGCCTCCATAAACTTATCCCTAACATACAACGGATTAATCATACCAATGTGGAATTGAAATTTTATTTATATTTGCATTTACAATTCTTCTTAAAGGATTAATCATACCAATGTGGAATTGAAATTCAAGGTAGTATGCAAAGCATCTCCACCTTGACAGGGGATTAATCATACCAATGTGGAATTGAAATTAAGCAACATTTAAAATGTTACTTATTTCAATCAAGGATTAATCATACCAATGTGGAATTGAAATTCATATTCGATGATGAGCGTCAATTCACAGATATGGATTAATCATACCAATGTGGAATTGAAATTGAGAACGTGAAGCAGTTCCTTCGGGCGAATGACCTGGGATTAATCATACCAATGTGGAATTGAAATCCTTTTAACTTTTTTCAACTATTTCAATTCGTTCTGGATTAATCATACCAATGTGGAATTGAAATATCACTATCCATAACAGTCATGCCTCTGACTGTTGAGGATTAATCATACCAATGTGGAATTGAAATACACAATTGTCAAAATGTATAGCGTTGCATAATTGCAGGATTAATCATACCAATGTGGAATTGAAATTTTTCTGGCTAATTCGCTTTTTTGCATACTTTTTAGGATTAATCATACCAATGTGGAATTGAAATGGAAAACAAAAGATCGTGTATCAGGAGATGAATGAAAGGATTAATCATACCAATGTGGAATTGAAATGCAGCAGGACTCTTTTTAGATATGGGACTTGGCAAGGATTAATCATACCAATGTGGAATTGAAATGTGTTTTACCTTCAAGTGCTGCCGCAACCTTGAAGGATTAATCATACCAATGTGGAATTGAAATTTTGTCCTTGCCGGTTTAACCTTGCAATGGCTTGCTGGATTAATCATACCAATGTGGAATTGAAATGCTTTTAACTTATATTCGTTGTAACCGGGACGGTAAAGGATTAATCATACCAATGTGGAATTGAAATATACGGGTATATGACAAAAAAGGTGAATTAATAAGAGGATTAATCATACCAATGTGGAATTGAAATTTCTTATTAATTCACCCTTTTCATTGTATACTTTAGGATTAATCATACCAATGTGGAATTGAAATGCGGGCTGTATAACAGCCTTCCGCTCAACCTATTATAGGATTAATCATACCAATGTGGAATTGAAATGTTATTACTTATTCAATATTTGCAAATTTATTTAGGATTAATCATACCAATGTGGAATTGAAATTTTGGATAACTTCTAAGCTCTCCTGTAACCGTTGCAGGATTAATCATACCAATGTGGAATTGAAATTTTTCCTTCAAAACACCGTTATCATCATAAATCTCAGGATTAATCATACCAATATGGAATTGAAATTTTTCCTTCAAAACACCGTTATCATCATAAATCTCAGGATTAATCATACCAATATGGAATTGAAAATGAGGCAATTTCACTGGTTTGTGTTGGAAGTATTGTTTGGATTAATCATACCAATATGGAATTGAAATTTGTTCAACCGCTTTTTAAAGGATTCAATGTACTGCGGATTAATCATACCAATATGGAATTGAAATGATGGACGAAAACGGAAACGACACAGGCGAAGAAAGGATTAATCATACCAATATGGAATTGAAATTTATTTTTGGTACCATCTGCGACACCTCATGAGGCACGGATTAATCATACCAATATGGAATTGAAATTTATTTTTGGTACCATCTGCGACACCTCATGAGGCACGGATTAATCATACCAATATGGAATTGAAATTTACTGGTGTTATTATTCCTTCTCAGGAGGTTAAGGCGGATTAATCATACCAATATGGAATTGAAATAATTCAATGGTTGTTATTCCTTCAAATTGTATTGGATTAATTATACCAATGTGGAATTAAAATTAAAATAATAGATATAAGATGAGAAGAAATGTACGGCTACGGAAGATTAACTGTATCAATGTGAAAAAATATGATAAAAAAGAATTATACAAAATGAAGATAAAGGCAGGATAACCGTTGATATGAATATCATAGACATAACCAAAGGAATTTTCACCGCCAAAATATATCCCGGTGATCCGGAACCGGAGCTTATCAGAGTTTATGAAAGAGAAAAGAATGATGATAGGCTTTCGAATATTTTATCCTGTTGCTTACCGCCCAACGTCGTTTGATTCGGTTTCCGGCCACAGGTCATGATAGATCTGCTCCTTTGTAAATCCTTCCTCTCCGGCATTTAACAAGTAAGCAAGGAGTTCACGGCTTTTTTTGGTACGAATCTTTATCGCTTCATTTCTGTTGTTATAAGAATATACGGTAAGTTCTCCCAATGTTTTAATATATATTTTTTTTGTTTTATAGCCTGCAAATACCATCATTTCTTTGGTGAATTCAGGCTCTATGTAAGCAGTAGTAGGGATAAGCCTTACATTACAAAATTGACGTTTTCCAATATTTATGCTATGATAAAAAACAATCAAAAGTATGAATAGGATAAAGAATCAGGACAGAATATGGAGAGGTAATATTTTATGGAAAAAGAAATCGTTCAACTAAAAACCGCTTTGGATTCCTTAACGGTATACAGGACTCTGGTTAAGGATCCGGTAATAAGTAAACTCTACTGTCTTGTTGAGGGCATCTGTTTCAATAGAGATTTTAGCGAGCTTATCAATTGCTATGGTGAATTCTATTATACATTCGTTGAAAATAACCTTATGAACTCATTAAAAAGTTATATCATCAGCAGTATCCTTTATCAGGATAATGCGTTTAGCAGATGTTGCGAAACCGTTGAGTTTGACTTTATCAGTAAACAGCTGATAGAAGCAGTAAAAAATGATTTAAGATGCTTGGAAAAAGTAGCCAATATCACGTCGAAGTCGATAAAACAAGCGATGAAAAAGAAATATGAAAAAGATTGTTTTGAATATGATGCCATAAGCAGTCTTCCGGAATGGGATTTTGATAGTAACCATATTAAAGAAGACAATGATATTGGAGATATATTTAAGACACATAACGGTTGGGCAGAGTGTGTAAAATTCTTGCACAACTTTCACAGAAAGAACGGTTCGGGTGATTTTGCACGATTTAAAGGCTTCATTTGGGAACGAAGCGAGCAGGGTGGATTTCTCAAGGGAGTGGAGTCACCTGATCCCATACGCTTTTCCGATTTAATTGGGTACGAGTCAGAACGTCAGATAGTGATCGAAAATACGCTTAAGTTTTTAAACGGTTATCCGGCAAATAATCTTTTATTATATGGTGATCGAGGAACAGGGAAATCTTCAACCGTAAAGGCTTTGTTAAATGAGTATGGTCATTTGGGGTTGCGTATTATTGAAATGCCTAAAAGGTATCTCTCTGATTTTTATCATGTTTTAAGGATCATTAAAGACCGACCTCAAAAATTTGTCGTGTTTATTGATGATTTGGCATTTGAAGACAGTGAAGAAGACTATACTGCATTAAAAGCCGTATTGGAAGGAGGATTGGAAAACAAGCCGGATAATCTTGTAATCTATGCAACCTCGAACCGAAAACATTTAATTAAAGAGAAATTTAGCGATAGAGCAGGGCTGATGTATGGCGACAAAGATGACGAAGTGCGTGCTTCAGATACCTTGCAGGAAAAATTGTCCTTGGCGGACAGATTTGGTATTACGATAACATTTTCATCTCCCGGTAAGCAAAAATATCTTGAAATTGTGGACGGGCTTGCGGAAAGAAGAGGGTTGAACATTGACAAAGATATTTTGCATCGGGAGGCCTTAAAATGGGAAATGTGGCATAACGGCCTTTCACCCAGAACGGCGCGACAGTTTATTGATTGGATAGAAGGAGATTACAAAAAATAAGATTGCTTCTTCAAATATAGTAACAAGTTGACAACTACAGTTGGGAACCTGCTGTACGTGTTTTTGATTTGACACCTAAATGATACACGGTTTCTCACTATGTGGTTGTCAATTTTTTTATTGCATTTTACTGTTGTATTTAATATTGAATTTAGAAATTAAATTTGATTAATTAATTGGTATGGGCGGACTACTCTGTCCGCCCATATCAACATATATGGGGAAGGTCGTTTTAACGATTTTTTGCTTTTTTTCCAGAAGCTAAGACACTTTTGGCCAGTTTGTCGGCTTCGTCATTAAAAGGATCATTGGTATGTGCATTTACCTTTGTGAATTGAATATGGATAAGCTCCTGATATTTTTTCATTTTGTCAACATATAGCTTGACTATTTCATTTTTTACTTTCCATTCTCCTGAAACCCACTTTGCGACTCCTTCGTAGTCATGCCTTATTTCTATATTTTTATAACCGTTTTTAATGGCCCATCGAGCAGCAAACATGGAACCTAATAGCTCTCCGGCCACATTGTTTATCAAAATGGCTTCCGGATGATTCCCGCAACCGGATTCTTTGATGATTTCTTTTTTGGGCGTAATGAAAACGCAGCCAAACGCATATTTTTGTATTTCTTTATTGTAACTTCCGTCGATATAGGCGATTACCGTATTCGATAAAACAGAAGCTTCCTGCAGTTTTTCAGCCTGTATTTGGGCAATGTCTTCATTATTCATGTATGCTTGGGCATCTTCCAGCCTGCTGAAGCTCTTGTATTCAGCGCCGCTGAAGCCTTCAATAACTTGCCTGCATTCTTCCCATGTTTCAAAAATACCGGTTTGCCGGCCTTTACGAACCGCATATATTTTTTTCGCCACAACAACACCCGCCTCTTTTATTGTGAATACAATATATCACATAACGGTGCCCACTTTCAACTGTCTTATATTTTTCGTGCTCATCCTATTCACAGCTTCCATAGAGAATTTTATCCCTCTCGCGAATTAACTCTTTTATTCTCTTTTGAATAGTCTTTCTTTGGCAAGTAGAGATGTTGGGATGACGTGTTTCCGCTTCCAATCTAATACACTCAATGGCAATATCCTTCAGCCTTTCCAGTACGTCATCCGGCATATTTAACATCATCTTGTGCAAATATTCCTCGCTCATCATATATATATTTTCCTCCCAAAAACAAACTTGTTTGTTGGGAGGAAAATTAAAAAGCGCACATGCAGGAAAGCATTATTTCCTACACGTGCGCTTATGTTATTGCAAATGTTATTGCAAATATCAGCCAAATGCTGTATAATAACATAAAGTCGCAGTGATAGCCCGCGCATCCGTGATGCGTATGCTATCCGTGTAGGTACCCGCGTTACCTGCATGAGTTTTTGAGTGCCGCCAACACTCAAAAACTACGGCGACTCTTTAATTTTCCTCCGCTATCATAATTATATCCTGATATTGGATGAAATGCAACCACTTTTATGAGATTTTTGTATGATTATGCAAGGTTTACTGATTGCCTTGCCATGATTTTTCCTATTTTCTTTCTTCTTCTGTTTTCAGATCAGATATAATATACGCACCATTGGGCATCTACATAGTTTCGGAAATTTATATAATCTTATCCAATGGAAATAAATAAAATAAATGAAATTTATTTTATAAAAAGAAGGATAATTGGATTTAAATGTAGAATAATAACTAAGCTGTAAAATAATACATTTGATAAATTACGAAAAGAGGAGGAATGTGTGACATGAAAAGAATCATTTCACTCATGGTTGCAGTGATGATGGCTGCCGGTTTTATGGTATTTCAGCCGGTTTATGCCGGGAATACTGTTCAAAGGTATGTGGATTTTAGAGGAATCCAATTATTTACGGAGGCATATAATTACTTTCCTAAAGCAAAAGAAGGTATTGTATACCTTCATAGTTTGGGCGGAAGATATTCGGATGCATCTTTTTTATATGACTCTAGTAATCCCTATATGACAATTACGATGGATTTTATTAATCATGGAAATTCAGATGATGTCGAAAAAATAACATGGGATATGCACATTGAAAGTATCAAAGCAGTAATTGAGGCATATGGATTAAACAAGGTTACTCTTGTCGGACACTCCTTTGGCGCTGATACGGCAATGATGTTTGCAAAAAAATATCACCACTATGTTAGGGAAATTATACTGATTGATGGAGCTTACTTTAATTTCATTGATTTAGCCCGTTTTAATTTTACGAGAGATTTTTGTGAGGTGATAGAATACTCGCCGAGCTCCGGTATAACAAAAGAACAATTCAGCCAGTATTTTGATATGGCCTATGAAGACATTACACGAACCTGGGATATCAATAGAGATGTATTACTGATTGCAGCTGATCCTTATTGGGCTAAGCCGGATCCGGAGTCAGGAGAGCCTTCAATTGTAGAGATTATAGCTATGATTAAGCAGGCTCCTGAAGCATTTGGATTTACTGCTGAAGAGGTTGCCAAGATTCCGGACATAACCTATGAGGACTTAGATGGATATTGTAGCTTTTTAGCGGAAAAGATCAACGCTTTTGCTAAAGTGAATAAAAAATTTAGTGTTATACAGACGCCTTATTCTCACACGATGATTTCTCTGGATGAATGTAAAGAAGATGTCAGGGAAATGATTTTAGATTATATGAAAAAGGGACCAAAAGATAAGAATGATAAGCCAAAAGACAAACCAGGAGATAAACCAAAAGACAAGGATGATAAGCCAAAAGACAAACCAGGAGACAAACCAAAAGACAAGGATGATAAGCCAAAAGGCAAACCAGGAGACAAACCAAAAGATAAAAAGCATCCGGAAAAGCATAAAATTACAGACGTAATACCAAGGTTAAGGCTAGTGGATTAATAGAGTATAATGGGCGCATCGGCAGATGCGCCCATTCATTATGATTCGCTGATATTTGTTTTTTCTTAAATGCTTCAAACCCGTAACATTTTTCCCGTTCGGTATACCCGCATGTAACTTTTTGAATCAGCCGATCTACTGTCCTTGTTCACTAGTAGAGGTGTTTCGCCTGTATCACACAACATTTCGCCGGAGGAGAAGGAGGAAATATGCCGGCAAATTGATGAACTGCTTTTTGGAGCGGGATCGGTTAATTTATGGAAAGAAGATATGAGAAAAGTTATATTTGCAGAAGATAAAAATGCAAGTTGTTTTTGTATACATTGCAATATTTGGTGTGGTAATTCCGGATATATAGGTATAATTTCTTATTATTTAAACAAAAATGCAAGTTTTGAATAAATAAAATTCATAAATATATTGACAGGAATTTTTTTGTATAGTATAATAAGCAGTGAACAATGGCGTTCATCGGATAGTGTCGGGCAGAAGCCTGTTTTTTGGCTTGCTGTCTTAAAAGTGACACTTTAGGATGGGCGCTTTTATTTTTACTTGGGGGTAATCATAATGAGAGAGGGACAATTTAGAAATCCATCGGGTTGTGCAATTTCCGGGATATTTTCCAAAACAGGCAGACGTTTTTCGGGGGAAAAAATTATTAAGTCCATTACCGTGATGCATGAACGGTCCAACGGATTGGGCGGTGGATTTGCAGGTTACGGTATTTATCCTGAATATAAAGATTTTTATGCTTTTCATATGTTTTATGACAGTATGACGGCAAAAAAAGAAAATGAAGAGTTTTTAGAAAGGCATTTTGATATTATTAACCTTTCCAAAATTCCGACACGTAAAGTACCGCAAATAACGGATGAGCCTTTAATATGGCGATATTTTGTAACACCCCTTCCCACCAAGCTTGCTGAAAGCCAGTTGGATGAACGGGAGTTTGTTGCAAAATGCGTGTTTAAGATCAATACTACCATAAAAGGCGCCTATGTTTTTTCCAGCGGGAAAAACATGGGGGTATTTAAAGCAGTAGGTTTTCCGGAAGACGTAGGTCGGTTTTACCGTTTGGAAGAATACGAAGGTTATTGTTTTACGGCACATGGCCGCTATCCCACAAACACACCGGGATGGTGGGGCGGAGCGCATCCTTTTGCACTCCTTGACTATTCGGTTGTTCATAACGGAGAAATTTCTTCTTACGATGCAAATCGTCGTGCCATTGAAATGTACGGATACAAATGTACCTTAAAAACGGATACGGAAGTGATTACTTATATTATTGACTATTTGCACCGGAAAAAGGGATTGACCTTAAACGAAATTTGTTCCGTCATTGCGGCGCCTTTTTGGTCCACCATAGAAAACAAACCTCCGGAGGAGAAGGAAACTCTTACTTATTTGAGAAATGCGTTTGCTTCTCAGCTTATTACCGGCCCTTTCTCCATAATTGTCGGTTTTGAAGGCGGAATGATGGCGTTGAATGACCGTTTAAAGCTGCGTAGTATGGTGGTGGGAGAGAAGGATGACATGGTTTATATTGCCAGTGAAGAAGCCGCAATACGGATTGTAGAGAGTGATTTGGATCGCGTTTGGTCGCCGAAAGGCGGAGAAGGTGTTATAGTGATGTTAGAAGGGGGCTCGGTATAATGGCCATTGAATATTTATATCCTGATTATGAGGTAAAAAGAGATTATGATCGTTGTATTGTCTGCCGCGTTTGTGAACGGCAGTGTGCCAACGAAGTGCATGAATATCTCCCTGAGCAGAACAAAATGGTGGCTGATGACGCAAAGTGCGTCAATTGTCATCGCTGCGTTTCTCTTTGTCCTACCAGGGCTTTGAAAATTGTAAAAAGCGATCATACTTTTAAAGAAAATGCAAACTGGAGCGGAAAAAGCATTAAGGAGATTTATAAGCAAGCAGGCAGTGGTGGTGTGTTGCTTTCCAGTATGGGAAATCCTGAAAATTTTCCGGTCTACTTTGATAAAATCCTGTTAAATGCTTCCCAGGTGACCAACCCGTCTATTGACCCTTTGCGGGAACCTATGGAAACCAAGGTGTTTTTGGGGGCAAAACCGCAAAAAATAGAGAGGGATGAGAACGGAAAGCTGAAAAATAATCTTTCGCCGCACATTACTCTTTCCATGCCGGTTATGTTTTCTGCCATGAGTTACGGTTCTATCAGCTATAATGCCCACGAGAGCCTGGCCCGTGCCGCAGAAGAACTGGGGATTCTCTATAATACCGGTGAAGGCGGATTGCACGAGGACTTTTATAAATATGGGAAAAATACCATTGTTCAGGTAGCTTCCGGTCGTTTTGGCGTACACAAAGATTATTTAAACAGTGCGGCTGCCATTGAAATCAAAATGGGACAGGGGGCAAAGCCCGGAATCGGCGGACATCTTCCCGGTAAAAAAATTGTGGGGGACGTTTCCAGAACCCGTATGATTCCGGAAGGTTCCGACGCCATTTCTCCGGCGCCTCATCATGATATATACTCCATTGAGGACTTAAGACAGTTGGTATATTCCTTAAAGGAAGCAACGGCGTATACAAAGCCGGTTATTGTAAAAATTGCCGCAGTGCATAATGTGGCGGCTATTGCAAGCGGTATTGCGAGAAGTGGGGCAGACGTTATTGCCATTGACGGGTTCAGAGGAGGTACGGGCGCCGCTCCAACCCGGATTCGTGACCATGTAGGACTTCCCATTGAACTGGCTTTGGCAAGTGTAGATAAGCGCCTGCGTGACGAAGGGATCCGAGACCGTGTTTCCATTGTAGTGGGCGGTAGTATTCGTTCCAGTGCAGATATTGTAAAGGCTGTGGCGTTAGGTGCTGATTGCGTTTATATCGGAACGGCGGCACTGCTGGCGTTAGGATGCCATTTGTGCCGAAGCTGCCATACAGGTAAATGTAACTGGGGAATTGCTACCCAGAGGGAAGATTTGGTAAAGCGCTTGAATCCCAATATCGGTTACAAAAGACTTGTAAATATGTTAACGGCATGGCAGCATGAGATTAAGGAAATGATGGGCGGTATGGGCATTAACTCCATTGAGAGCCTGAAAGGCAATCGTTTAATGCTTCGCGGCGTAGGATTAAACGAAAAGGAATTGGAAATACTAGGTATTAAACATGCGGGAGAATAATAATGTTATTATAAAGGCTGAGGAGTGTGATTCATGTGCTTACTGCAATTGTAGGTATCCAGTGGGGGGATGAAGGCAAAGGCCGTATGGTGGATTTGCTGTCCGCTGATTATGATATTATCTGCCGGTATCAAGGCGGCAATAATGCGGGACATACGGTTATTAACGAAAAGGGGAAGTTTATATTAAATTTATTGCCTTCCGGTATTCTGCGGGATACCACTGTGAATGTGATGGGAAACGGCATGGTGGTTGATTTGGAGCATTTATGCGGAGAGATCCGGTCCTTGACCGAAAAAGGAATTCGTGTTACGCCGGAAAATCTTAAAATCAGCGAAAAAGCTGTTATCAGCATGCCTTATCATAAAATGCAGGATATTTTGGAAGAGGAACGGTTGGGTGATAAAAAATTTGGTTCTACGCGGCGCGGCATTGCACCGGTATATGCGGATAAATATATGAAAAGAGCGCTAAGGTTTGCCGATTTGCTGGATTTTAATACATTAAGGGAAAAAGTTTCCGATATTCTGGAGTGGAAAAACCTTTTGCTTTCCGGCTACCGAACGGAAAAGATTACGATAGAGCAGACAATGGAATGGCTTGAGTTATACGGCAAACCTATTTTGCCTTACATTACCGATGTTACAAAGTTTTTGTCGGATGCGGCAAGCCAAAATAAAAGAATTATGTTTGAAGCTCAGTTGGGCGCTTTAAGGGACATTGATTTCGGTATTTATCCATATACCTCTTCTTCATCTACCATAGCGGCTTTTGCTCCAATTGGTGCAGGTGTTCCCGGGTTAAAACTGGATAAAACCATAGGAATCATGAAAGCCTATTCAACCTGTGTAGGGGAAGGGCCTTTTACGGCAGAGCTTTTCGGCGAGGAGGCGGAACGCTTGCGTTCGGCAGGTGCGGAATATGGTGCTGCTACAGGCCGTCCTCGCAGAGTGGGCGGATTTGATGTGCCTGCATCCGTTTATGGGGTAAAGGTGCAAGGGGCTGACGAAATTGCTCTGACCAAGCTGGATGTATTGTCTTATTTGGATGAAATCCCTGTTTGTGTTGCTTATGAAATTGACGGAGTTCAAACAACGGATTTTCCGGTAGGGGACCGACTGATGAGGGCAAAACCCGTCTATGAGTACTTACCCGGTTTTAAGACCGATATTTCAAAATGCCGAAAGTTGCACGAACTGCCTAAAGAGGCAATTGATTATATCCGGTTTATTGAAAATGCGGTGGGCTGTCCCATAAAGTATGTTTCAGTAGGACCGGAAAGAAATGATTATTTGATGGTGGGGGAATTATGAAAAGAGTATACGTAAATGAAAAATGGTGTTTAGGATGTCATTTGTGTGAATATTATTGTGCTTTTGCCAATAGTAATGAAAAAGATATGGCAAGAGCGTTAAAGGGTGTAACCATTCATCCGAAGATTCGGGTGGAACAAATGGATTCTGTGAGTTTTGCGGTTTCCTGTCGTCATTGCGAAGAGCCTCTTTGCGTGAAAGGGTGTATTACCGGAGCGTTGACCAAACAGGACGGGGTGATTACCGTCGATCGTAATAAGTGCGTCAGTTGTTATACCTGTATTTTGTGTTGTCCCTATGGAGCCGTATCGCCGTCCGAAGACGGTGCCATACAGAAATGTGAACTTTGCACCAAGAATCTTGCAGGTACACCGCTGTGCGTGAAAGGTTGTCCTAATGGTGCCATTGTGTTTGAGGAAAGGGGGGCATAACATGAGATATGTGATTATCGGCAATTCAGCAGCTGCCGTCGGCGCTGTGGAAGGCATCCGAAAGAATGACCGAAACGGTGAAATTGTTATGATTAGCAATGAACGTTATCATACTTATTCAAGGCCGCTTATTTCCTACTTGCTTCAGGGAAAGACAACGGAAGAGAAAATGAAATATCGGGATGATGAGTTTTATAGTCGAAATAACTGCAAATTAATGTTGAATGCCAATGTAATAAAGATTGAACCGCAGCAAAAGGAAGTGGTTCTTGATGACGATAGCCGAATTTCCTATGACCGGCTGTTGGTAGCTACCGGTTCGTCGCCTTTTGTTCCTCCTATTAAAGGACTTGAGCAGGTTAAGAATAAATTTACGTTTACAACCCTTGATGATGCAAAAGCGTTGGAGCAGGTTCTGACGGAAGGGACCAGGGTTTTAATTCTGGGTGCCGGGCTGATTGGACTGAAATGTGCCGAAGGAATCAGTAAGAAAGTTCAATGTATTTGTGTGGATTTATCTTCCAAGGTTTTATCCAGTATTTTGGATGAGGAAGCCTCGGAAATCGTAAAGGAACATTTGGAAGAACATAATATAAAATTTTTCTTGAACAATCAGGTGACGGAGTTTAAGGAAAAACAAGCTTTGTTGGCAGACGGAACGGCCGTTGAGTTTGATGTTCTTGTGATTGCCATTGGTGTTCGTCCAAATATCTCTTTGGTGAAAGAGGCCGGAGGAGAAACCAATCGGGGAATCCTGATTGATGAAAAGTGTAGAACAACCTTGCCGGATGTTTATGCTGCCGGAGACTGCTGTGAGAGCCTGGATATTTCCACCGGAGAAAGGAAAGTGATGGCATTGCTTCCCAATGCGTATATGCAGGGAGAATGTGCCGGCATCAATATGTCAGGGGGAGAGGCGGATTTTAATAAAGCCATTCCTATGAATGCCATTGGATTTTTCGGGTTGCACATTATTACGGCAGGAACTTATAAAGGTGATGTTTATTACGAGCGCAATGAGGGTAATTATAAGAAAATATATTTTTCGGATAATAAGCTCAATGGTTTTATTTTAATCGGCAATATCGAAAAAGCAGGCATCTATACTTCCATGATTCGGGAAAGAACGCCCCTGGATACGCTGGATTTTGAGCTTGTTTGTAAACAGCCCGGTTTAATGGCTTTTTCGAGAGAAGTACGGGCGAAAAAATTGGGAGGTGTTCCGGCATGATTTTAAATGCTCATGAGTTGGGATATCAAGCGCTGAATGAGCAAATCCGAAATGCGCAAGAGGATGTTGTGATTGAGCAATGTTTCGGGGAACGGTTTATCGGCTGTGGAGCAGATAATAAAACTATTACCATTAACGGCACACCGGGGAATGCTCTTGGTGCTTACCTGGACGGAGCCACTATTATTGTCAACGGCAATGCCCAGGATGCCGTGGGAGATACCATGAATGACGGTAAAATTATTATCCATGGCAATGCGGGAGATGCATTAGGATATGCCATGCGTGGAGGTAAAATTTTTGTAAGAGGCAATGCCGGATACAGAACCGGTATTCATATGAAACAGTATATGGACAAAAGGCCTGTTATTGTTGTTGGCGGTAGCACCGGTAGTTTCCTGGGAGAATACCTTGCAGGAGGGCTTATTGTTGTGTTGGGGCTTGACAGTGATGATTTTCCTGCCGGAAATTTTACAGGAACAGGGATGCACGGCGGTGAGATTTATCTTCGAACCAATCAGGCTCCTCAACATTTGCCGAAACAGGTTAGTGTGAATAAAGCAACCGAGGAAGACCTGTCAAGGCTGGATGGAATTTTACGTGAATATGCGGAAGATTTTAATTTGGATGTCAGTGAGATCTTGGGAAAAACTTTTTACAGGCTTACACCTAATGCAAAGAATCCATACAAACAATTATATACCGAAAACTGAAACATCCCAAGGAGGGTTTAATGATGAACACCACTGCTCAAGAGGTTATACAGTTTGTGAAAGAAAATGATGTGAAATTTATTCGCCTGGCTTTTTGTGATTTGTTCGGACGCCAGAAAAATATTTCTATTATGCCGGATGAATTACCGGAAGCGTTTGAACACGGTATATCCTTTGATGCCCATGCCATAAGAGGATTCACCGATATTACCCGGTCGGATTTGTTATTGTTTCCTGACCCTGCAACACTGTCGGTATTGCCCTGGCGCCCGCAGCAAGGACGGGTGGTACGTTTTTATTGTGATATTAAAAACCCGGACGGCAGTACGTTTTGGGGGGATACCAGAAGCTTTTTAAAGTCGGTTCTTGATTCGATAGACCGAAAAGGGTATGTGTGCAATGTAGGGGCGGAATGTGAATTTTACCTTTTTAAAACCGATGAAAACGGTGAGCCGACCAATATTCCCTTCGACCAGGGAGGTTATTTGGATGTGGCCCCATTGGATAAAGGGGAAAATGTCCGGCGCGAGATTTGCCTTTGCCTCGAGGAAATGGGTATTAAGCCGGAGTGTTCCCATCATGAGCAGGGACCGGGGCAAAATGAAATTGATTTTAAATTTTCGGATGCATTAAGCTGTGCGGATAATTTGCTTACATTTAAGACGGTTGTGAAAGCAATAGCAGCCAGGAACGGATTGTTTGCATCCTTTGCTCCCAAGCCGTTGCCGGGGAAAAGCGGAAGCGGGCTGCATATTAATTTGTCGTTGTCCAGAAACGGATATAATGTTTTCAAAAGCGGCAATGAGGAACATTCCAAGGAGGCGGAAAGCTTTATTGCGGGTATTTTGCAGAAAACGCCTGAAATGACGGCTTTTTTAAATCCGTTGCCCATGTCCTTTGACCGCTTTGGTGAGTATGAGGCTCCCAAATACGTGTCCTGGTCCCACGGCAATCGTTCACAGCTTATCCGTATTCCGGCGGCCATAGGAGAGAAGGTACGAATGGAGCTTCGTTCGCCTGATCCTGCCATCAACCCTTATCTGGCTTTCGGGCTGGTAATTAGCGCAGGATTGTGGGGGATTGAAAATGAATTATCCCTGCCGGAAAGCTTTAATGTAGACCTTTATACGGCGGATACAAACATAATCAATCGATTAACGCCTTTGCCCGGGGATATGAAGCAGGCATTAATCCTTGCTGAGCAGTCGGAGTTTATTAAAAATACATTGCCGTCGGACATTTTGTCAAAGTATATTACGCTGAAAGAGGAAGAATACAACGCTTACCTAAATGCTGACGATAAATATGAGTATTTTATGGAGCATTATTTTAGGGCTATATGATGGGTATGTTTTATGTTATTAATGGCTATTTGCTTTTGCAGTGACTCTGCGGGCGACCACAGGTCGCCCCTACCAACAATGAAGATATTATGAGTCTGCATCCAATGTAGGGACACCATATGTGGTGTCCGGAATTGATATATTTTTATACGGACGCCATGTATGGCGTCCCTACAGAAGCAACGAATACGGTATTAAAGTAGGGGCGACCT
>Ga0134093_1000032_pt1 | contig 155685 bp, 129 predicted proteins | sample 4_1taG_FD_94452 | JGI IMG/M metagenome (GOLD analysis project Ga0134093, IMG submission 94452) | Switchgrass degrading microbial communities from high solid loading bioreactors in New Hampshire, USA - 4_13_20_68_A1 metaG | ecosystem: Engineered > Bioreactor > Semi-continuous > Anaerobic >...
CAAGCAGCACCAGCGTCGCCTGCTTGGTATCCGCCTCGATTTCACCGACCGGCCCGACGCACGCCGGGCAGCCCGCCTCACAGCGACAGTCGCGCACCAGTTCCAGCGCGCTGTACAGCATCTCGTCGTACAGATCGTACAGCCGCACGGCCAGCCCCAGCCCGCCGGGCGCGTGGTCGTAGATGGTGATCGTCGGGGCCTTCGTCTCCGTCGAGCGCTGCTCCGCCAGCACGCCGATGTCCGTCGGCGCGCACATCAACAGCAGCGTGGCGACGTTGCGCAGCACGTTCGCCAGCCCGCCGAGCGCGCTGCGCTGGCGCTGCGCGGCCTCCGCCGCCCGGTGGCAGGCGCGACACAGCGTAACGAGGTTCTCCAGCCGGTTCGCCTCGCGGTAGTTCTCATTCTCGCCGGGCACATAGCCGAAGTCGCGGAAGGGCCGCAGGTGATGCACGTCGTGCTGTCGGTCGGGGCGCTCCGGCGCGCCGCACTGCGTGCACCGGTAGCCGTCACGAGCGCGAGCGGCATCGCGGGCCTGCGCCCAGTTCGGGCCGTAATCGTTGGGGCGGAGCAGGATGTTCGCCGCCTCCAGCCGCGCGGTGAGGTCCGGCGTGAGGTAAAACCACATCCCCTGCGTTTCGAAGGACTGGGGCGGCAGGTTCACCTGCCCGTAGCCGAGTGTCTCGTGCGTGTAACGCTTGATCACCCGGTAGCCCGTCACCTGCGAGGTCACGAGCAGCCGCCCGGTCGCCTTGACGCTATCGCCCACCACCGCCGACTCGTGCTGCTCCTCGACCTTCACGTTCGTCGTTGAGGAGGCGTCGGTGTAGTAGTCCACCGCCGTCTGCCTGGCGACGGCCAGCCCCTGCTCCCAGTCGAGCCGCTCGATCACGTATTCCGCGCCTTCGTGCAGGTAGATCGCGCCCTCGTGTACGAGGATCGGCGCGGTCTGCCGGTCTACCTCGCCGATGACCTGCGGCGTCTCGCCGGTGTGGTCCTGGATGATGATCGTGTCGAGGCTGCTCGTCCGCAGCCCGAACTCCGCCGCCGGGTACGTGTCCGACACCCAGCGATAGGCGTTGCCGCTCGCGTAGACCTCGCCCTGCTCCGCCAGCAGGTCGAGCACCGCGCTCGCGTCCTCAAACTCGCCGAACGGCTCGCCCCGCTCGAAGGGCAGTTCATAGGCCGCACAGCGCAGGTGGTTGACGAGGATCATGAGGTTATCGGGGTTGATGAGCGCGTGCTCCGGCGGCTGCTCGAACACGAAGCGGGGATGCGTGATCACGTACTGGTCGAGAGGCGCGCCGCTTGCAACCAGCACGCCCACCGAGACATCCGCCCGGCGGCCCGCCCGCCCGAACTGCTGCCACGTGCTCGCAATCGTGCCGGGGTAGCCCGCAAGGATCGCCGCCCCCAGCGCGCCGATGTCCACGCCAAGCTCCAGCGCGTTCGTCGCCACGACGCCCTGCACGGCCCCCTCGCGCAGCCCGCTCTCGATCTCCCGCCGCTCCAGCGGCAGGTAGCCGCCCCGGTAGCCGCGCACCCGCGCCGGGGGGATGCCCATCATCTCGACCTCGTCGCGCAGGTAGCCGAGCAGCACCTCGGTCGTCAGCCGCGACCGGGCAAACACGATGGTCTGCGTGCCTGCCTGCAAAAATCGCCCCGCGATGCGGCGCGTCTCCAGCGTGTAGCTGCGCCGGATGCCCAGCTTCTCGTCGATGGTGGGCGGGTTGTACAGGATGATGTGCTTCTCGCCCTGCGGCGCGCCGTCGTCATCCACCAGCACGACCGGCGCCTCGATGAGCCGTTCGGCAAGCTCCTGCGGGTTGGCAATCGTCGCGCTGGTGCAGATGAACACCGGGTCGCTGCCGTGGAACCGGCACACGCGCCGCAGCCGCCGCAGTACGTTCGCCATGTGGCTACCGAACACGCCCCGGTACGTGTGCAGCTCGTCCAGCACGACGAGCTTGAGGTTGCCGAAGAAGTGCGCCCAGCGCGCATGGTACGGCAGGATGCCCATGTGCAGCATGTCGGGGTTGGAGATGATGATGCCGCCCTCGCGCCGGATCTTCGCGCGCTGGCTGGAGGGTGTGTCGCCGTCATAGACGTTGAACGGGATCTTCACCCCGGCGTCGAGCGCGCTTACGAGTTCGCCGAGCGCCGCCGCCTGATCCTGCGCGAGCGCCTTCGTCGGGAAGAGGTACAGCGCCGCCGCGCGCGGGTCGTGCAGTACGTTCTGGATGGCGGGCAGGTGATAGGCCAGCGACTTGCCGGACGCCGTGCCGGTTACCAGCACGACGTTCTGCCCGGCGAGCACCGCCTCGATGGCCTGCGCCTGATGCACGTACAGCGGCGACATGCCGCACCGGCGCACGAGGTCCACCAGCCGCGCATCGAGCGCCGCCGGGAACTCAGCGTAGCGCGCCGCCCGCGCCGGGATGCGCACCCACGCGGCGACATTATCCATAAAGCTCGGGCTGAACCGCAGTTCGTCCAGCAGTTGTTGCAGATCCATGCCGCTAGTGTATCCCTGGAACAGATGTTTGCAACCCGAATCGCGGAAGCGCGGAAAGCCGGAGGGCCGAAAAAACGGGAGCCGCGTAAGTTTGTGCAGGTCTCGCTTGGCGAAACCTGCCAGGCAGAACGCAGAGCGTTCTGCACATTCGCGGCGGGTTCTGAATCGCGGGGGGCGCGGGACAACCCCTCCGTGTCTTCCACCCCTCCGCGATTCCGTCACCATCCCGTCATGCAGCCCTGCGCCGGACCCGCTATAATGGCCCATATGAGCGCACGCCCCCACATCGTCCTCAATGCCCACCTGCTCTCCGGTGATGCGTCCTACCGCAGCGCCGGGATTCACGGCTACCTGTACAACACACTCGCGCACCTGCCGGAAGTCGCTCCGGAGTTCAGCTATACCGTGCTGGTCGGGCAGGGGAACCCGCCTGCGCGGGCCGATCTCACCGTACACCGCAGCCGCCTGCACACACAGAACCCGGTCGCGCGGATCATCTGGGAGCAGATCGCTGCGCCGCGCACGCTCGCCCACCTCCAGCCCGACCTGCTGCACGGCATGGCCTTTGCGCTGCCTTTGCGCTGGCGCGGCCCGTCCGTCGTGACCATCTACGACCTGAGCTTCATCCGCCATCCGGAGCGCCTCTCCGCCGCCCGGCGGCTGTACCTGCGCACCTTCACCCGCGCCTCGGCGCGTCGCGCCCGCCGTGTAATCGCCATCTCGCGCAGCGGGCGCGACGAGATTCACGAACTGCTGGGCGTGCCGCTGGAGCAGATCGATGTGGCTTACCCCGGCGTCGATGAGAGCTTCGCGCCGCTCCCACCCGCCGAGGTCGAGGCCTTCCGCCGCGAGAAGGGCCTGCCGGAGCGTTACATCCTGTACCTGGGCACGCTGGAGCCGCGCAAGAACCTCGACACGCTGATCCGCGCGTATGCCCGGCTCCCACAGCGCAGGGATGTAAAGTTGGTGCTCGCGGGCGGGCGCGGCTGGGGGACTGATGCGATCTTCGCGCTGATTGAGAAGCTGGGGCTGGAGGGTGATATCATCCGGCCCGGCTATATAGCGGGCAACGAGCTTCCGATGTGGTACAATGCGGCGGAGATATTTGCTTACCCTTCTGTCTACGAGGGGTTCGGTATGCCGCTTGTCGAGGCGATGGCCTGCGGGGTACCGGTCATTACGTCGAATACCAGTTCCCTGCCGGAAGCTGCCGGCCCGGCGGGTGTGCTCCTCCCTCCCACCGATGTCGAGGCGTGGGTGGGAGAGCTTGCACGCCTGCTGGACGACGAAGCGGTGCGACAGAATCTGGCCCGGCGGGGGCAGCAGCACGCCCGCAAATTCAGGTGGACAGCAACCGCCCGGCAGACGGCAGACGCCTATCACCGGGCGCTGTCAGTGAGAGGTTAGTTGTACATGACGCGTAGCAAGGCAACGTTGGGGCTGACAGTCGCCATCGACGTGATCCTTATCAACGTGGCATTTGTTCTCTCATATATCATCCGCTACGACCTGGACGTGCCGTACCCGGTTCCACCCCAGTTTGATGCGCCTTTTGTGCCGTACTACGTGCCGTTCGCCGCGCTGCTGACGGTTCTCTGCCTGCTGATGTACCGCATCGACGGTCTGTATGATCGCCATCGCCGCCGCCGTCCGCTTGAGGAGATCTACCGCATCGGCAGCGGCACGGCGACGAGCATCGTGGCGATGCTCGCCATCACCTTCTTTGTGCAGCCTGAGGTCTACTCCCGTGGTATGCTCATCGTCGCGGGTGTCCTCATCGTCGCGTCCCTCACGCTGACCCGGCTGATTGAGCACCTCGTCCTCGCCGCCCGGCGACGCAAGGGCATTGGCGTCGAGCAGGTGCTGGTGATCGGCGCGGGGGAGGCAGGCCGCGCCGTCATGCAGACGATACTCGCCAGCCCCGGCCTCGGCTACCGGATCGCGGGCTACCTTGACGACGACCCGAACAAGAAGAACGGCCTGGGCCGCATCAAGCACCTCGGCGAGCTTAGCCAGCTTGAGGGCGTGCTGACCGAGTTCAAGATCGACGAGGTCATCGTCACGCTGCCCTGGCAGTACTACCGCAAGATCATGCACATCATGGACGTGTGTGATAAGGCGAGGGTGCGTTGCCGGCTGGTGCCCGACGTCTTCCAGCGGCGGATGTACAACGTGGACATCGAGAACCTGAACGGCATCCCGCTCATCAGCCCCGGCCCGGACCGGCTGCCGTCGGAGGCGTATTTCGCCAAGCGCGCAGGTGACATCCTGCTGAGCATCATCGCGCTGCCGTTCTTCCTCGTCCTGCTGCCGATCATCGCCGTGCTGATCAAGCTCGACTCGCCGGGCCCGGTGTTCTTCAAGCAGGAGCGCATCGGCAAGGACGGGCGGGCCTTCACCGTCTACAAGTTCCGCACGATGGTGGACGGCGCCGACATGATGAAGTCCAAAGTGGCGCACCTTAACCGCTTCAAGGGCGATACGCTGCTCAAGGTCGTCAACGACCCGCGCGTGACGAAGGTCGGGCGCTTCCTGCGGCGTACCAGCCTGGACGAACTGCCGCAGGTGATCAACGTGCTGCGCGGCGAGATGAGCTGGGTCGGCCCGCGCCCCAACACGCCCGACGAGGTTGTAAAGTACGAGGTATGGCAGCGCAAGCGTCTGAACGTGCTGCCCGGCATCACGGGACTGTGGCAGGTCAGCGGACGCAGCGACGTGCCGTTTGACGAGATGTGCCTGCTTGACATCTTCTACATCGAGAACTGGTCGCTGGGCCTTGACGCCCGCATCATCCTCCAGACGATTCCCCGTATCCTGTTCGGCAGCGGAGCGTACTGACCATGCCCGTCTTCCCCTTCTTCTCCTCCTCGTCTTTCGCCCGCGAAAGCCTCTCGCTTGACGCCGACGAACGCGCGCAGATGGTCGACTTTTTGCAGCGGCTCGTGCGGACGCCCAGCCCGTCCACGCAGGAGAGCGCGGTCGCACAGCTCATCGAGCAGGAACTGCGCCGCATCGGCATGGAGGATGTGCGCATCGACCGGGCTGGCAACGTCATCGCCCGCATCGGCGACCCCACCGGCCCGACCCTGCTGTATGACGCCCACATGGACACCGTCGAACCGGCCTCAGGTCCCTGGCCCCACCCGCCCTATGAGGCAGTCATCGAGGATGGTGTGCTGTATGGGCTTGGCGCGGCGGACGCCAAAGGTAGCATTGCCGCGATGGTCTATGCGGCCAAGCGCCTCGTCGAGAGCCGCATCGACCTGGACGGCAGCCTCCTGCTGGCCTTTGTTGTCCAGCAGGAGCCCTGCGAGGGCTGCGCGCTGAAGGTGCTTGTCGAGGAGGAGGGCATCAAGCCGGACTGGGTGGTTCTCGGCGACCCGAGCGACCTCCAGATCATGCGCGGGCAGCGCGGGCGCGTGCTGTTCAAGGTCACGGTGCACGGCAAGAGCGCCCACGCCTCGAACCCGGCCCTCGGCAGAAACGCGATCACCGCCGCCGCTCGGCTGATCTTCGGCATCGACCTGCTCGCCGCCGACCTGCCGGGCGATCCCTTCCTTGGGCCTGGCGACATTGCCGTGACAGGCATTGAGAGCGACTCGCCGGGCCTCAACGCCATCCCCGACCGCTGCATATTCTACGTTGACCGCCGCCTGACCCTCGGCGAAACAGCGATCCGCGCCCAGACACAGATCGAGGCGATCATCGAGCGCGAGGGCATCAAGGCGGACGTCGAGATTGTCAACTACACCGTTCCCTCCTACACCGGCTACCCGTTTGACGCCCGTGAGGCCTTCCACGCCTGGGCGCTCGACGAGGAGCACGAGCTACTGCGGGCGCTCGTGGCCGCCATGCGTCACGTCGGCGAGCGCACACCCACCGTCGGCCACTGGACTTTCTCGACCGATGGCGTGTACAGTATGGGTGAGATGAACATCCCCACAGTGGGCTTCGGGCCGGGTGAACCCCGTTACGTCCACACGGTTGACGAGCAGGTGCGGCTCGACGACGTGGCACGGGCCGCGCAGGTCTATGCGCTGCTCGCCGCGCAGATGCTCTCCCGCAAAGGCTAGGTTGCGACAAGCGCTGCAACCAGCCGAAGCCGGCTGCATCTAAAGGGGTGTTGAAACTGGCCGTAAGCGAGCGACCGGTACGCCCGGTGCGCTCTGTTAATAGGAGGAAACGACCCATGCCCCTTTTGGACGAAAAGACACGGCGCGACGTGCAGGAGATGCTGGCCGACATTGCCGGACCTGCCCGTCTCGTCGTCTTCACCCAGCCATTTGAGTGCGACTACTGCAAGGAGACACGCGAGATCGTTGAGGAGATCGCGGAACTCTCCGACCAGATCAGCGTTGAGGTTTACGACTTTCAGGACGACGCCGAGGTCGCCCGGAAGTACAATGTGGACAAAATCCCGGCGATTGTGCTGCTCGGCGCGGACGGCAAGGATTACGGCGTGCGCTACTACGGCATCCCGTCCGGCTATGAGTTCAGTTCGCTGCTGCACGACATTAAGGCCGTCGCCGCCGGACCAGAAGCGGTCGAACTGAGCGACGAGACGCGGGCCTTCCTCGACAGTCTGAAGGAAGATGTCCATCTCCAGGTGTTCGTCACCCCCACCTGCCCGTACTGCCCGCGAGCCGTGGTGCTCGCTCACGCAATGGCGATTGCCAGCGACCGCGTCCGGGCGGACATGGTCGAGGCGACGGAGTTCCCCCATCTATCGATGAAGTACAACGTCATGGGCGTTCCGCGCACGGTGATCAACGACAGGGAGTTTGTCGAGGGCGCGGTCCCGGAGTATATGCTGGTGGACGCGATCCGCGCGGCGGTGCGGTAAGGCCCTCATCGCGCCCGCGTGATGCTCGGCTGCCTCACGATTACGTTCTCCCTTCTCCCCCTCTCCCAGGCACGCCTGTGTGCCGACCGGGAGAGGGGGCGGAGGGCCGTTATCCCACCCCCGCCGCGCCGATGGAAAACGCGATCAGCGCCTGCCCCGCACTGTAGATCAGCCACACCACATCGCGGATCGACACGAAGCCCCGCCGCCTCAGCAGGTAGGACGCCAGCAGCAGATCGCTCAGCAGAAACAGCGCCATCCCGACCGCCAGCGTCGCCATGCGGCCTGTCTCCAGCCACAGCAGGGCGGCCAGCGCCGTCGTCATGCCGAGCAGGGCCCCATACAGCAGGCTCCCCACATCGAGCGCCCGCCCGGCTGCCGGGCTGCGCAGCACGAGCGCCCACACGACAATCACCACGGCTGCGCCCGCCCCGGCGGCCAGCACAACCGGCAGCACGCCCCCTGCCCCAAGCTGCGCGCGCAGCCGCAGCACGGCGCTGAGGTACAGCACGTGCCCGGCGCCAAAAACCGCCATCCCGGCGATGACAGGCCGCCGCAGGTTGAACACGTCCGCAAGGATCAGGTCGCCTACCGCCCCGGCGGCAAGCCCCAGGAAGATCAGCCAGCCATAGCCCGCTGGGCGTCCGCCCGTCACGCCCAGCCACAGCAGGGCGGCCAGCAGCACAACGCCGATCATGACCAATCTGGCGGGCACGGCCAGCCGTCGTGACCGATCCTCGTTGGGCCTGCCGAAAACCATCCCCACGATGTAGGCCAGCACCCACACCCCGACCAGCCCGATAAGACCCGCACGACTGATAGGCGGCAGCAGATCGAACACATGCAGCTCCGGTGATTGTCCTTCTGGTGTGGATAAAACCGGGGGCCGCCCGCTCACCGCCCGTACACGCCGATCACGATGGGCAACGGCACGTAGGACGGGATGACCGTCCGCGTGCCCCCGGCGGTGACCATCATCGCGCTCGACCGGCCCCCGTCGAGGTTGAGCGCAACGTCGAGGTTAAGGTTAGATTCCGCCAGCCAGTTCGCCAGCTCAACCAGCGAGAAGATCGGCCCATCGATCAGCAGCAGGATCACGTTGCCGTCGGCATCAATCCCGATCACCGTCCGCCGCGCGCGGTCGCCATCGACGGGCGGGTAGGCAGGCTGCCGCCCCGGCAGCAGCAGCATGGGGTAGGCCTCGACTGCCTGATCGAAGCGCAGCCCGCGCGGCGTGTAGCGCGAGCGCCCCAGCGACGTGATGCTCACCTTGCCGTCGAGCACCGCGAACAGCCCCGGCACGCCGATGCGCTGCTCAGGGTCGAGCGGGGTCCCGATCATCTCCCCATCGATGACTAGCCGGCCCTGCGGCTGGTGCGTGCCGAAGAAGAACCCGCCGTTCACGGTGACATCCGCCCCGGTGATGGCGTGCCACTCCTCGATGCTGTGCGCCTCTACGTCGTGGAAAACACGGAAAGTGACGACATCCGGATCAAGCCGGACGGCATACACCCAGAACACCGCGCCGTCGTCCCGGCCCGGAATGGGCGCAGCGACCTCCACCTCGCTGATGCCCGGCGCGAGCGGTCGCCACGCGGGCGGGGTCGGCGTGGGGGTGGGTGTAGGCGTGATGGTGGGCGTGGGCGTCGGCGTGCTCGTGGGGGTCGCCGTGGCGGTGGGGGGCGGCGTGACGGTCGGAGAAGCGGCGGCCACATCCGGCCCGGCATCCGGCGTGATACTCGGCGGCGGCAGCGTCACCCCGGCGGCACGATCCCCACGTACGCACCCGGCGAGCAGCAGGGTGAGGATGGCGGCGGCAAGCCCGGTCCTGAGCAGTCGTCGATGGCACATCACCACCCGATTATAGTGTCAACCGGCGGGTGGCGAAACCCTCACCCCCTGCCCCCTCTCCCGGTCGCTCACGTTGGTCGCTGAGAGAGGGGGAAGATGCCACGTGTCGCCTGTATGAACGACAGCCGCGAAGTTCATCCGCGGCGCAGTTCCGCCCCTCTCCGCCAGCGAGGAGGGGCCGGGGGAGGGGTTTCCCCTCCGTTCCTAGTACTATTCCCCATGTTCGTAACTTAACCTTTCTCCTACCCTTTTCTCACCCGACTTGCGGATTGGGGTAAATCATTCCATAATCAGCCAAACTAACAGTGTGGAAACGCCAGGGCCATTCCATGCCGGAGATCAGCCTTCGCGCTTACGTCGACTACATTCAGGACCGCCTCGAACGTGACGCCTTCTCGGAAGTCGTCGCCCAGTGCCGCCATGTCCTGGAGATCTATCCCAAATACATCGAGGTCTACAAGCTGCTCGCCCGTGCGCTGCTTGAGCAGGAGAACTACCAGGACGCGACCGACATCTTCCAGCGCGTGCTGAGCGCCGACCCCAACGACTTCATCGCCCACATCGGCATCAGCGAGTGCTATCACGAGAGCGGCGCGATTGACCAGGCCATCTGGCATCTGGAGCGCGCCTTCGAGCAGGTTCCCAGCAACGTCGACCTGCAGGAGGAGATCAAGCGGCTGTACGCGGAGCGCGATGGGAGCGCCCCGCGCAAGGTACAGCTTACCGCCGGGGCGCTCGCCCGGCTGTACATGAACGGCAAGCTGTACCCGCAGGCCATCCTTGAGCTTCGCAAAGCCCTCTCTCGCGACCCGGACCGCCCCGACCTCCAGCTTCTCCTCGCCGACGCGCTGTGGCATAATCATCAGCAGGTCGAAGCGGGGGAGCTTGCCGCCAGCGTGCTCAAGCGCCTGCCCAACAGCATCGACGCGAACCGTATTCTGGCCCAGTTGTGGCTGCACGCCGGTCAGCCCGCTGAGGCCGAGCCTTTTCTCGACCGTCTCGCCGAACTGGACCCGTACCTCGCCTACAGCATCCGTCATGACGGCGAGAGCGCGCCTGCCGATGCCTTCGAGCTACCGATGCTCGAATACACCGCCGAGCGCCATGCCTCGGAGGTCGGCGCCGCCGAGTGGGTATCGCAGATCCGCGCAGTGGAAAAGTCTGATCGTGTGACCGGCACATTAAAGGGAGCATCTGCTGCCGTGACGGACGTTCCGAGTAAAGACGATGCCGAAAAACCCGATACCGGCCCGGTCGCCGGTCGCGAGTCCAGCATACCGGACTGGCTCAGCGGGGCATACTCCTCCAGTCTGAAAGCCGACAGGCCCGACCGTGAGGCCGGTTCCGAGCCGCCCGCAGCCCCGGAGCCAGCGTCGGACCTTGACCGGCTGCTCGGAGCCAGGCCCGCCGAGCCTGCCGCGCCCGCCTCAAAGAGCGAGAGCGGCGAACCGGACTGGCTCGCCGAAGTGCTGGGCTCGCCGGGGGAAGCGAAGTCGAGCACGGGCAGCGGCACGCCGGATTGGCTTGAGGACATTCTCGGCACGACGCCCGCGACGCCCGCCTCGCCCGCTCCGGCTGAGCCTTCTGCCGAGAAACCCGACAAGCCCGAGGCCGACGCCCCCGACTGGCTCAAGGAGATTCTTGGGGAGGACGAGGAGCCGGCACAGTCGCCTGCGCCGGAGGCCCGCGCTGAGGCCGCCAAACCCGAGACGCCCGAGGCGAAGGATTCGCCGCCCGACGAGGATGAGGATGAAGATGAGACGCCCGACTGGCTGGCGGAACCACTCGGCGAGCCTGCGCCCGCGCCCGATGAGGAGCGCGCCACGCCGGACTGGCTCAGCGAGATCCTCGCCGGGGACGAGCCTGCACCGCCGGGCAAGAAAGCTCCCGAGACCGTGCCGGTTGTCTCAACCGACTGGCTGGACGAGATTATCACCGGGGGTGCCGCCAAGAGCGGCACGCCGGATGAGGCGGCAGCCGCGGGCTTCTTCGCCGTGGATGAGAGCGACGCCCCGCCCGATTGGCTCGGGAAGCTGGAGGACGAGGGCGACGAAACCGGCGAGCTGGTCGACTTCGGTGAGCTTGAGCCGTGGGACGCCATCGATGGGCTGCCCGACGACGAACCGGATGACGACCTGCCCGAGCTTGATCTACCCGATCTGCCCGATGCAGACATGCCCGTAAGCGAACTCCTCGGGGAAGCGGCGGACGACGCCGCCGAGAAAGGCCCGCTCTACACCCGCCGTCTGGGTGTGGCCGCGACCGCTTCCCCGAGTTCAGCAGGCGGCGACGCGCCGGCAGAGGCAGACGAACTGCCCGACTGGCTGGCGTCGCCCGCTCTGAAAACAGGCGACCTGAAGCCTGACACTGACGACACTAAGCAAGCAGCGCCGTCCGGCGACCTGCAGCCAGCAGAGGATGCAGCCGCCAGTGGCCCGGCTGCAGTACGGGAGGAACAGCAAGTGACCCCACCAACTGAAGAACCCACAGGCGACGAGTCTTCTCAGGAACTGCCCGATTGGCTGGTCGAGGGCGATCTGGACAACAGCGACGACGCGATCGCCTGGCTGGAGGAGCTTGCCGCCAAGTACGACCCGGACTTCCAGAGCGACGCAGAAGACAAGCCCGGCGAGTCTGAGGGTGGCGATAAGGCGGAGGGCGACCTGCCCGACTGGCTGCGCGACGAAAAGGAAGAAGACAAGCAGCCCGCCGCCGAAGCGCCGAAGGCCGCCGAGGACTTCCCCGACTGGCTGACCGGCGCGCCCGCCCCCGCGGCCCGCGCCGCAGAGGCGTCAGCCGGGGACGACGATGATGATCTGCCCGACTGGTTGCGCGACGACAAGCCGGAGGCCGAGGCGAAGCCCGCCGCCCGCGCGGATGAGCCGCTCGACTGGCTGATGGGCGAGACGTCGCGCCAGACTGAGGCCGAGCGCCCGGCTGACGAGAAGGGCGAAGACGCGCTGCCCGACTGGCTCCGCGAGGAGCCAGCCGCTGCAGCCGCCGCGACGCCTGCCCCGGCTGCCCCTGAACCCGCCTCCAAACCGGAGGCCGAGAAAGCCGAGGAAGTCGAGCTGCCGGACTGGCTGAAGAACATGCGCCGTTCCGAGGCCGAGGAAGAAGACGACCTCGACTGGCTGTATGAAGCCACGGGTGCGAAGGACGAAGAGGAAGAAGAGAAGGAAGAGAAGGAAGAGAAGGAAGAGGAAGAGGCAGCGCCCGCTATGGCCGCTCCTGTCGCCAAGTCCTTCCCCGACTGGCTGGCCAGTGCGGATGAGGCGGAGGAAAAGGAAGAGTTCCCCCTGCCGCCGCGTGCCAAGCTCCCCACCGCGCCCGGCGAGGACAAGACCGAGGAAGCCTTCGAGTGGATGGACAAGCAGATAGAGGCGCAGGGCGTCAGCCCGGATGAACCGCTCGAAGAGGCGCTCACCGAGGACGTGCCGCCTACGCGTGCCCCGCTCGCAGAGAGCGAGGATAAGGAGGCCGAGCCGGTCTCCGAGGACGAGATGCCCGAGTGGCTGAAGCAGGCCGAGGCCCGCGAGGAAGTGGCGCTCACCGCCAGGGCGGCTGAGGACGAACTGCTTGAGGCCGCCGGTATTGAGGCAGCCGACGACGACCTCGCCTGGCTGGACTCGGCGCTGGAGGCCGAGGAGATCCTCTTCACCGACGAGGACTTCGAGTCCGTGTTCGGCGAAGCAGACGAGGAAGAGGTGGAGGCCCCTGCGCTGGCCGCTCCACCGGCCCCTGAACCGGTCGAAAAGGCTGAAGAAGAAGAAGAAGAAGAAGAAACGCCGGAGCCCGAGCCCGCCATCGCCCCGGCAGCCGGAATGCCGGACTGGCTCACCGCTCCTGAGAAGAAGGAGGAGCCGGAAGCCAAGCCTGCCGAAGAGCCGGAGCCTGCCACACCCGTCATCGAGGGCGACGCCTACGAACGGCTGCGTCTGGCCCGCGAGAAGCTGCAGGGCCGCTTCGAGGAGGCTGTGCCGTACTACGAGAGCCTCGTCGCCAGCGGTGAGATGCTGGAACAAACGATCAGCGACATCACCTACTACCTGCGCAGCACCAACCGGCCCGACCCGCGCGCTCGCCGCATTCTGGGCGACGCCTACCGCGAGCAGGGCCAGCTCGATAAGGCCCTTGAGGCATACCGCGCCGCGCTCGACGAGCTCTAACCGTTGCGAGACTCAACGCCGGGCGGGCCGTTACTGGCCCGCCCGTTTGATTCTCCCTGTGGCCTGCCTCACAGGCTGCGTTATACTCTTAGCGATGCGGCGTCGACGCGCCGCGTCATGCTGAATCACAGCCTTTTCGACAACACTCCTCAGCATTTCAGGAGGCACAGACTTGGAACGCACCCTGGTTCTTATCAAGCCCGACGGCGTGCAGCGCGGTCTCATCGGCGAGATCATCTCCCGCTTTGAGCGGCGCGGCCTGCGCCTCGTCGCCATGAAGTTCATGCAGATTTCGCGCGAGCTGGCCGAGCGCCACTACGCCGAGCACGAGGGCAAGCCCTTCTACCCCGGCCTGCTCGACTACATCACCTCCGGCCCGGTCGTCGCCATGGTATGGGAAGGCCCCAACGCGATCTCGGTCGTCCGCGCGACGATGGGCGCAACCAGGCCCTTCGAGGCTGCCCCCGGCACCATCCGCGCCGACTTTGCGCTGGAAACCGGGCGGAACATCGTGCATGGCTCTGCCAACGCCGAGGACGCCGCCCGCGAGGTGGACCTGTTCTTCGAGCCGGGCGAAATCATCGACTGGACTCGCGACGTGGATCGCTGGGTTCTGGAGTAGGCCAAACCGCGCCAACGAAAAGGGGCGACCCCAGATGGGCCGCCCCTTGTGTTTTCTCTTGCCTGCAGACACAGCCGGAACCGGGCAGGTGCTTGCCCTGCCTGGCGGGCGTCTCAAATGTGGACCAGCCGGACGCAGTTACTGCATCTTTAGCAGAACATTCGCATCCTGCGCCGTCCAGAACTCTTCCAGATTATAGTAGGCCCGGACCTCGGGAGCGAAGGCGTGAACCACGATGTCCACGTAGTCGATCAGGACCCAGCCGGTTTCGGCGTTACCTTCCACCGACCGCGGCTTGATGTCGTAGTCCTTTCGCAGTTCCTCGGTCACGCCATCCACGATGGCCTTGAGCTGGCGCTCACTCCCGCCACTGCAGATGACAAAGTAGTCGGCAATGATCGTCCGCCCGCGCAGATCGAGCAAAACGATGTTCTCGCCCTTCTTATCGGCAATCAGGTCGACAATCTCGCGAGCCAGTTCGCCAGTCTCAATAGTGGTCTGCTTTGTCTGCTCCGTCATTGTCCCTCATTCTACTCGGATCAAGTTACGGTCATTCTAGCACGGCGGCTCGCTCAGGTCCAGCCCGTGGAGATGCGGGGCGAGGACGAGGCACCGGAGGGGGTTTGGCCTCCTACCCCTCCACCCCGTCCAGCTTCTCACGGATGTGCCGCCAGTGGGAGCCGGGCCAGTATACGCGGCGGCACTGCCCGCACACGGAAAACTCGTTCTGCGTGCGGGCCACGTAGGGCGGCACCCGGTCGCGCACGGCTGACGGCTCGACCGGGACGAGCGGCACGTTGCACACCGCACAGCGCGGCGTGACCGGCTCCGGCGGCAGGCCCACCTCCGCCACCACCTGCTCGATCTGCTCGTCGAGCGCCTGGCTGCGGATCAGCACCGCGTTGATGGCCCGCCGCGCCGCCAGCCCCCGGTCCCGGGTGAGAACCAGCCGCCCTTCGGCGCGGGCGACCCGCACCACGACGATATCTGGCGTATCGACGAGGTACGCCGCGTCGTAGCCCATCAGCCGCAGCCAGCGGGCCAGCCGCCCCAGCATCGCATCAAGCACGAGCGGCGGCGCGATGCGGTTCTCGCCGGTCACCCCGCCCCCAGCAGCGGGGCCCGGTAAACCTCGGTATAGACCGCCCCGCCGGGCTTCAACTCGCTGCGCATCAGGCTGACGGCCTCGACCCGCCAGCTTGCCAGTTCGCCAATCTCGCTGCGCTCAACCAGATCGCCGATCAGGTCAAGTTCGCTGCGCGACGCCCCCCGCTCCACTCGCCCAAGCGTCAGGTGCGGCTCGAACGGGCGATCCTCACTTGGATAGCCCAGCGGCGAGACGGTTTCCTCCACGCTGCGCCTGAGGGCTTTCAGCCGCCGGATCTCCCCCTCCACCCCGATCCACACGACACGGGGGCGGCGCGTGTTCGGGAAGGCGCCCAGGCCAAACGCCGTCAGGCTGAACGGGCCGTGCCCCCGCACCGCCTCTTCAAGCGCCAGTTGAATCTCGGCGATGCTACCGCGTGGCACGTCGCCCAGGAACTTGAGCGTCACGTGGATGCCCTCGGGCCGCACCCAGCGCACCACGTGATCAGGCACTTCCCGCTGCAACTCGGCCTGCACGCGCTCCAGCGCCCGCCGCGCGTCGGGCGGGACCTCCACCGCGATGAACAGTCGCCAGCTATCGATCATGTCGTACCTTTCTCGCTACTGCTGTGATTCCTGCGCTCAGTATAGCACGGCGAGGGCGGCGGGTTGATCTCCCTCCGTCATCAAGTCGGCTGTTGAAATTCCGTATTTTTGAGCCTGCGCACTTCCCCCACTTGAACGCGCCCGGCGCGTCCATTACAATGGTGCCGACTATGATCTGGGATGAGGGTAGCACCATGACTGACCACCCCGACGACCTTCTGAACCAGGCCATTGCCGCCGCGCGGAGCGGCCAGAAGGAAACGGCCCGCCATCTGCTCGTGCAGGTGCTCCAGGCCGACCCGCAGAGCGAGACGGCCTGGCTGTGGATGAGCGCCGCCGTCGAGACTCGCGCCGAGCGAATCCACTGCCTCCAGCAGATCCTGCGCATCAACCCGGCCAACGAGACGGCCATCAAGGGGCTGCGCGCGCTCGGTGCGCCGGAAGTTGCCGCGCCCAGCCCCGACCTGCCCGATGCCGGGCCGCCTGCGGAAGCGCCCCCCGCCGAGCCGGAGCCTCCGGCAGGCGGCGTGCCCCTCCCCAGCGCCGATGCCGTCGCCCGCGCCCAGCAGGAGGCGGAAAAGATCGTCGCAGCCTACCTTGCCGATTGGGAGAAGTCCAGCTCGATCCGCTGGGAGCGCCGGGGCTGATCCGGCGGGTCTTCCCTAAATTTCCAAGATCGACTACCATACGCGTAGTGTTGGGAGAGCCGAGGAGTCGACGTCCGATGCTGCGTGTATTCCGCTGCGCCAGTCCCGCCGTGCTCGTTTGTATGCTGGTATTAACCGCCTGCCTGCCTGAAGCCAGGACGTCCGGCGAGGACGTCATCATCGACGCGCCGCTCCTGTCCCCCACGAACCCCGAAAGTGTGCCCGCCCCCGGTAACTATCGCGTGGACTACGACACAGGCGAGATGCGCTGCGCCGGGCAGACCACGCCTGAAGAACTGGACTACGCCCCACCGGATTACGTCTCGCTGGAGGTCATCGGCGAAGGCGAAACGCTCACTGTGCAGGGATGGGGCGAGCCGGACGGGCCTGCTATCTCGTTTGCGCTCGTCGATGCAGGCACGCACGGCACCCGGTACTTCGGCGTGCAAGAGATCGCCGGTATACGCAACCTGTACACGCTGCTGCACATCATCCGCGAGGACGGTTCGCGCGATCTGACAGGCGACATGACCTCCGAGGGGGATTGCGAGGTCTACCGGCGGTTCACCCTGGTAACGCTGGCAGACGACGAGATACCTGCCCCGTAACAAAAAAGCCTCGCCGGGAAGCGAGGCTTTTTATCCGTCACGGATGGGCGGCATGCTCAACCAGCCCCCTATTCCGGGTAGTCAACATACAACTGGTGGGCGATGTAGTCGCCATCCTCCAGCATGATGCGGAACTCGTAGAAGCCGGGCTCCTCAAAGGGCATGTCGACCTTGAACGTCTTATCCGTGATCCAGTTGTCACGCGGGATGACAAAGGTAAACGGATACTGGCCCATGCGCTCGGACGGCGGGCCCATCCACCACGCCTCGAAGACGCCGTGGTAAGTGCCATCACAGCCGTTGAAGCGAGCGTAAAGCGTCAGCGGATGCACTACGGGGAACTCTTCAAACGTGAGCCGGTGGCGGATGCCGATAATGTTGGTGACATCCCGCGTGTCCGGGCTGCACTCGACCTTTTCGCACACGGTGAACATGTCGATGTAGGGCTGTTGGACCTCGGCCATGAGACCTCCTAATGGATTCTGGAGTGGGTTGGTGTGGCCCCAGGTATATGATGTACGCGAACCCCGGCATCAGGGCCGGGGTTGGTCGCAATAATACCCCTGTGGGGCGATAGGCACAAGTTATTTTTGTCATGTATCAGGTAGGAAATGTCCTATCTTTCCGCCCTAACCTCTCACAAAGGTGAGGCCGCGTAGCGCTCAGCCGCCGCCCGTTCCACAGTATAATGAGGCGATGTCACGTAATGAGAAAGGAACACACGACCATGGCACCACTACTGCAGCTAGCCCTGGATTTCATTGAGGTGGGGCCTGCGCTGGAGATCGCCCGGATAGTAAGCCCCGAGGTGGATATCGTTGAGGTGGGCACGCCGCTCGTCAAGGCGGAGGGGATGCGGGGCGTGCGCGCCATCCGCGAAGCCTGCCCCGACAACCTGCTCCTGGCCGATATGAAAACGCCGGATGTCGGCGCGCTGGAGGCGCAGATGGCCTTCGACGCGGGCGCGGACTGGATGACGGTCATCTGGGCAGCGCCGCGTGTCACCATTGAGGAGGCGCTCGCAGAGGCACAGCGCCGTCCGGGGCATGAAGTGCTCGTTGAGATGACCGGGCTGGAGGACATCGACCGGCAGGCCTCGCTCTGGCGCGAAATCGGTGTGGAGCGAGTCGTCTATCACAAGGGCTGGGATGAGGGCAATGTGGGTGGCCGCCGCTGGACGGCTGCAGACCTCGCCGCCGTGCAGACCCTGGCCGAACAGGGCTTCAAGGTGTCGGTGGCGGGCGCGATTGACCTCGACTCGATTGACATGTTCGTCAACATCCCGATCTCGGTCTTTGTGGTGGGCCGCGCCATCCACGGGGCGAGCGACCCGGTAGAAGCGGCGCGCCAGTTCAAGGAGACGATCCGGCAGTACTGGGCCTAGCGCCCGGCGGGGCGCCTGCCCCTGAGTAGATAAACGAGCAGGGCCGGGCTGTAAAGCCCGGCCCTGCTCTCCAAGAAGAACACGACGCGGCAGCGCCGTTAGGTCGCCCGGCGCACCAGATTCACGATGGCCAGCAGGATCAACGCCCCTAGAAACGCGACGAGGATCTGGATCAGGATGCCGCCACTGACCGAAACCCCGAGGGCGGAAAGTAGAATCCCGCCAAGCACGGCACCCACAATACCCACGATGATGTTCCCCACCAACCCGAAGCCTGTGCCTCGTGTTACTTCGCCAGCCAGCCAGCCGGCTATCAGACCAACGACCAACCACACTAAAATCGACATTGCGTTCATTACTGTTAACTCCCCCTTGGGTACTGCCCTGCTGATAACGTTATATTAAGAGCATATCCGCCAGCACCTAAAAAAGTCCCCAATAAGAACTTAATTTTTTCTATCAAATTGGGATGATCGATGCATAGAATCGAAAAGAGGCCCCGCCAGCTGGCGGGGCCTCTTCCGGTTTCAAGCGGTGTTAGAGCTTTTGAACCCGAACCGCCTGAGGACCTTTGGGCGTCTGCTCAATGCTAAACTCGACCTTTTCCCCCTCTTCCAAGGACTTGTAGCCCGCTGCGCCCTGAATCTCGGAGTAGTGCACGAAGACATCCTTCGAGCCATCCTCCGGGGCGATAAAGCCATAGCCCTTGGTGTTGTTGAACCATTGCACCGTTCCACGAATACGATCAGACATTGTGGGTACGTTCTCCTTACCCTACACAGGTCATTAACGTAGAGCAGGAAGGCCTCTCAGTGGTTCGCGCAAACGCACGATCTCGAACAAAAAAGCCCGGCTGCGATGCCAGGCTTTTGTTTCTCTCACGAAAGTCTTGGTCCTGCATCCTACGATTTTCATTATAGTGAGGGTTGGGCGAGATGGCAAGTGGTACTAAAGGCACGGGAGTGCTGCGCTGGAACCCCACCCAACCTCCCCCTGCAAGGGGAGAGGTGTGGCCCGAAGGGGCGCGGTGAGGTTCAGGATCCGCGACTGAACGTCGCGGCGGTTTCAACCCGCCATACGCGGCGAGGTTCGTTTTTGTGCTTCTTTTCTCACCCCGCCCCGTTCGAAGAAAGTCCTGCGCCGTGCTAAAATGGGCACGTTACCGCCACATCGAAATCGTCAGGAGCAGGGCTTTGACTTCAGCTATTGTAGACGGGTTGAACGAGGGCCAGCGTGCCGCCGTGACCGCGCCGCCGGGCCCGGTGCTGGTGCTGGCCGGGCCGGGTAGCGGTAAGACGCGCGTGCTCACCCACCGGATCGCGTACCTGGTGAACGAGCTGCACGTCCCGCCCTGGCGCATCATGGCGATGACCTTCACCAACAAGGCCGCCCGTGAGATGATGCACCGCGTCGAAGGACTGCTCGGCGGACGCGTCAAGGGGCTGACGATGGGCACCTTCCACTCGATCTGCGCCCGCATCCTGCGGCGCGAGGCCGAGCGGGTGGGCCTCACGCGGGATTATGTGATCTTCGATACGGCGGACCAGCGCGCGCTGATGAAGGTGGTCATCACCGAGGACTTGAACCTCGACGACAAGCGCTACCCGCCGGAGCGCGTGCTGGGGCGCATCTCCAACGCCAAGAACGAGTTGATCCGCCCGGACGGCTACCGCCCCTCCGACTACTTCGACGAGATCGTGAAGCGGGCGTACCAGTACTACGAGGCGCGGCTCATCGCCAATAACGCCGTCGATTTTGACGACCTGCTCATGCACACCGCGCTGCTGTTCCGCGAGCATCACGACGTGCTCGCCCGCTACCAGAACAGCGTGGACCATGTGCTCGTGGACGAGTTTCAGGACACGAACGCCGCGCAGTATGAACTGCTCCGCCTCCTCACCGCCAGGAGCAAAAACATCTTCTGCGTGGGCGACGAGGACCAGTCGATCTATCGCTGGCGCGGCGCAGACTACCGCAACATCAACCGGCTGCGGCGGGACTTCCCCGAATTGCAGACCGTCCTGCTGGAGCAAAACTATCGCTCCACGCAGGTCATTCTCGACGCGGCGCAGGCCGTCATCGACCGCAACACGCATCGCACCCCGAAGCGGCTGTTCACCGACCGGGAAGGCGGCCCGAAGATCGTGCTGTACGAGGCCCACAACGAACAGTACGAGGCGGAGTTCGTCGTCGAGCAGATCGCGCTGCTGGTCAAGGCCGGGGAAGCCGAGCCGGGCCAGTGTGCGGTGATGTACCGCACCAACGCCCAATCGCGCGCGCTGGAGGACGCCTTCATCCGGCACAACCTGCCCTACCGGCTTGTCGGTGCAACCCGCTTCTACGGGCGGCGCGAGATCAAGGACGTGCTGGCCTACCTGCGGATCATCCATAACCCGGACGACTCGCTCAGCCTGATGCGGGTGATCAACACGCCGCCGCGCGGCATCGGCGATAAGACAATCGCCTCGCTCCAGGCGTGGGCAGAAAGCAACGGCATCAGCCTGTTCGAGGCGCTCACGCAACTCTCAAGCGACCCATCCGCCGGGCCGCTTGACGGGCGGGCGCGGCGCGCGCTCGGCTCGTTCGCGGAGATGCTCAACGGCTGGCGGGCGATCAGCCGCAACATGGCTGTCGGCGATCTGCTCAAGCTGGTGCTTGACGAGACGGGCTACCTCGGCTGGCTGGACGACGGCAGCGAGCAGGGCCGCGAGCGGGTCGAGAACGTGATGGAGCTGGTGAACGTCGCGGCGGAGGCGGAGGACCTGCCCCTGCAGGAGTTTCTGGAGGAAGTCGCGCTCGTCTCCGATGTGGACACGCTCACCGAGGACGTGAACGCCCCCAGCCTGATGACGCTGCACGCCGCCAAGGGGCTGGAGTTCGACGTGGTGTTCCTCGTCGGGCTGGAGGAGGGTGTACTGCCGCACCAGCGCTCGATTGAAGACCCAGACGCCGAGCAGATGGCGGAGGAGCGCCGCCTTATGTACGTCGGCATGACGCGTGCCCGCAAGTACCTGTACCTTGTGTACTGCTTCCGCCGCACCGTCTGGGGCGAGAGTTCGGTCAACATGCGCTCGCGCTTCATCGACGACATCCCGCCGGAGCTTCTCGTGCCGCCGCACGCTGCCTTCCCCGGCATGCCGGACATCGGCGGGCCGCCGCGCCGCATGGGTGGCCCTCCGCGTGTACGCTCGTCCGCGCAGATGGAGATTGACCTGGGCGAGAGTGCGATCCGCACCGGCATGCGGGTCCTTCACCCCAAGTTCGGTGAGGGCATCGTCGTTGCGAGCCGCATGAGCGGCGACGATCAGGAAGTCAGCGTGATGTTTGACGAGGCCGGTCTGAAGCGGCTGATGGTCAGCTTTGCGAACTTAACGGTGCTTGACGGGTAGCGCACAGCCTTGATATGGTGAATACTTAAACTGCGTGGTCTTGTTGTTCGGGTATCCCCATACGCTTAACGAGTTGTGGTTGTATTAATACAGGATTGGTAATGGTACAAACGCATAGCAGCAGTTCGGACGACTTCTCGATGCACAGTTCGCCGGAATTCCTTGCCCGTGAGTTGGCCGCCATCGTTGAATCATCAGAGGATGCCATTCTCAGCAAAACGCTCGATGGCATCATAACCAGTTGGAATGCTGGCGCCGAGCAGATGTACGGGTATACCGCCGAGGAGGTCGTCGGGAAGCATGTATCGATGCTGGTTCCGCCTGAACTCCCCGACGAGATCCCCAGCATCATGGCCCGGCTTCGCAAGGGCGAGCGCATCGAGCTTTACGAGACAACCCGTATGCGCAAGAACGGCGAGCGCTTTGTCGTCTCGCTGCGCGTCTCGCCCATCCGCGACGAAACCGGGCGCGTTGTCGGCGCATCCGCCATTGCCCGGGACATCACACACCTGAAGCAGATCGAGCAGGAGCGCGAGCGCCTGCTGCGCGAGGAGCAGGCCGCCCGGCAGCGTGCCGAGGCCATCCGCGCGCGGCTGGAACTCCTCGCCGGTGTGGGGCTGGCTCTCTCCCACTCGCTGGACTACGAAACCAGCGTCCAGAACCTGACGCGGCTGCTCGTACCGCGCTTCGCCGACCAGTGTATTGTTGATCTCCTGAATGAGGACAGGGTCGAGCGCGTCGCGGTCGCCGCCACCTCCCCCGAACACGAGGCCGCGCTGCGGCAGCTTGTCGAGCGCTACCCACCCGACCCCAAGGGGCTGGCCTCCAGGCACGCCATCGAAGCCCGTGCGACGCTCTTCGTGAGCGAAATGACGGATGACTTCCTGCGAAGCGTCGCGGTCGACGACGAGCACTTTGAGCTTATACGCTCGGCGGGGGTGACTTCGCTGATCGTCGTGCCGCTCATCGCCCGGCAGCAGCCCATCGGCTCTCTGTCCCTCGCCATGTCCGACTCGGGGCGGGTCTTCACGCAGGACGACGTGCTCGTCGCCGAGTCGCTGGCGCGTCGAGCCGGGCTGGCACTTGAAAACGTGCGCCTCTACCAGGAAGCCCAGGTTGAGATCGAGCGGCGGCGAGACGCCGAACAGCAACTCCGGCTCATCACCGACGCGATGCCCGCGCTCATCTCGTACATCACCAAGGACTGCCGCTACCGCTTCACCAACAAGGAGTACGAGGAGTGGTTCGGCCTGCCCAGCAGCGAGATGCCCGGCAAGCATGTGCGGGAGGTCATCGGCGAGAAGGCGTACGAAACGCTGAAGGAATATTTTGAGCGCGTGCTCGCCGGGGAAACCATCGACCACGAGACGCTGGTCGATTTTCAGCACACGGGTATGCGCTACATTCACGGGCAGTACATCCCGGATGTGGGGCCGGACGGCAAGGTGCGCGGCTTCTTCGCGCTCGTCCGTGACGTGTCCGAGCGCCGCCGCTCCGAGCAGCAGCTTGGTGAGGCGCTGGCCCGCATGACGGACCTCTACCGGGTCAGCCGGCAGATCGGCACGGTGAAGAGTGCCAGCGCCGTGCTCGAAGCCCTGGTTTCCAGCCGGGCGCTTGGCGACGCCAACCGGGCAACGATCGGTGTGTTCAGCGAACCCTGGGGCGATCAGCCGCCGAAGATGCTGCAGATCGTCGCCGACTGGCGGCGCGACCCGTCCGCGCCCGACGACACCGGCAAGTACTACCGGGTCGAGGGGAGCGAGTTGGCGACACTATGGTCGCCGGACAAGCCGCTCGTCCTGCCAGACATCCAGGTTGACCCGCGTGCGGCGGAGCTTGAGGCGCAGGCCGGTCGCCTCGGCTTCCGCAGCGGCGTGTTCTTCCCGCTCACAGCCAGCGGCCAGTGGTTTGGCATTTTCGGCATTTTCTTCGACAGGCCGCAGCCGCTCGGTGAGGAGGACGTCCGGCACATGCAGGGGCTTGTCGATCAGGCGGCGAGCGCCATTTATAACATCGGCCTGCTGCGCTCGGAAGCAGCAGCGCGCCGGGAGGCCGAGCGGGCCAACGAGCTGAAGATGCAATTTCTGGCGATGATCTCGCACGAACTGCGCACGCCGCTCACCTCGATCCAGGGCTTTGCCAGCACGCTGCTTGCTGACGATGTCACGTGGGACCCGTCCGAGCAGCGCGAGTTCATCCAGATCATCAACCAGGAATCCGAGCGGCTGACGGATCTCGTCGAGCAGCTTCTCGACCTGTCGCGGCTGGAGGCCGGGATGCTCCGCATCGAGCCGGAGCGGGTCAAACTCGACGAGCTTGTCTCCTCCTCGTCCGCCTCGCTCCAGGTGATCACCGCCGAGCACGACCTCGTCCTGGACATTCCCGCCGACCTGCCCGAAGTGTATGTGGACGGCAAGCGCATCATGCAGGTGCTGAACAACCTCGTGACAAATGCCGCCCGCTACTCGCCGAAGGGCACGTGCATCGAGGTTAGGGCCGTGCAGGAGGGCAGCAGCATCCGCGTGACCGTGCGCGACCAGGGGCCGGGCATCCCGGCGGAGGAGCGTGAGGCGGTGTTCGAGGCCTTCCGGCAGGCAACGAACCGTCCCGGCAACGAAGACAAGGGCGCGGGGCTGGGGCTGGCGATTGCACGCGGGCTGATCATGGCGCACGGCGGGCGCATCTGGGTTGAAGACACGGGCGAGCAGGGCACCACGATGGCCTTCACGCTGCCGATCTCGCACGGCCAGGGCGAGGAGGGATAGTCAGACCGGCCCCACCCCCTGCCCCGTGTGATGGCTTTCACAGTCTGGACATTTCCCCTGGACAGCCTGTACTATGAGAGTAACGTCAGGCTGACGGGGGACAAACCGATGAAGCTACGGGACATCCTGCGCAGGAAGGGGACCAACGTCCTGACGATCCGTCACAACGCATCGCTTCAGGACGCAGTCGAGTCGCTCGCGGCAAACAACATCGGTGTGCTGCTGGTCATGGATGACACCGACCGGCCCATGGGAATCATATCCGAACGCGACATTGTACAGCAGCTTGCACGCACCGACGGCTCGCTTGCCGGGCTCCGAGTAAGCGACGCCATGACTCGCGAGCTGGTCATCGGCGTGCCCGACGATACGGTCGATTACGCCATGCAGGTCATGACGCAGCAGCGCATCCGCCACCTGCCGGTCATGGACGGCGACACGCTTGCCGGGCTGGTGTCGATCGGCGACCTCGTCAAGGCACACATCAACCAGACCGAGACCGAGATCCGCTACCTGCACAGCTATATTCAGGGCACGCGAACCTGACGCGTGCCCTCCCACCGGAGTCGCCTCCGCCCTGCCGCACCTGCCTACGCGGCAGTTTTCGCCTGTCTGTTCCTCGGAGCACGCCCTGCTCCACCGCCCACCATGATTAATATTAACCAAGAATATCTGTTAAAATATCCCTCAACACGCGACAACTGCTGTGAAACAAAGTACAATCACGGCGAGCACGATCAGTGCGAAGCTAGAACAACCATCGTGCGCCGGGCCGCATGACTGACTGCGACCAGTCGGCGTGCGAAGCGAACCAGCGGAGGCTTCTCCCATGATTACCTTTACGGACGCGGCACGCGACAAGATTCTCGAAACCCTGCGAGCTAAAGGGCAGGACGGGTTCGCCGTTCGCATCCGCATCACCGGGCGCGATACGGACGAGTTCATCTACGAGTTTCGCTCGGTCGAGATGGCAACCAGGCGCGAGGACGATCTGGTGCTGGATATGGGCGGGTTTAACCTGCTCGTCGACCCGGAGAGCGCCGAGCACCTGCAAGGCTCGGTGATCGACCTGTCGCGCACTGGCTTCAAGATCGATAACCCCAACCCGGTCTGGACGGATGACCTGGCTCGCCGGGTGGCAGAGGTCATCAGCACGCAGATCAACCCAGCAGTGGCGGCACACAGCGGGCGCATCACGCTCGTGGACGTGCGCGACAACAAGGCCTACATCCGCATGCAGGGCGGTTGTCAGGGCTGCGGGCTGGCCGGGGTCACCCTCACGCAGGGCGTCGAGCGGCAGATACGCGGGCAGGTACCTGAGATCGAGGCCGTCATCGATGTCACGCGGCACGAGGAGGGCGAGCGGCCCTTCTACCAGCGCGGCCAGGCGGGCGCGTCACCCGTCGCTCGCTGAGTGCCCCGATCGGGGCCCGAATCGGGCTCAACCGGGAAAGGGCACAGCCAGATTCGTGACGAACGTCATCAGTTGAGCACCCCGGGGCGATCTATAATCTTGCCAATCCGTTAGAACGAACCAGAAGGTAGAGCTATTCTGATGCTGACAATTACCGAACAGGCACAGGCGAAATTCCTCGAGGTCATCGAGGCCCAGGGCCGTGACGATCTGGCTGTGTACCTGCGCATCATGGGGCGCGCCATCGACGACTTCGCCTACGACATGAAGCTCATCGTCAACAACGGCAACACAGGCGACGACCTCATTGTGAAAGAGGGTGATCTCGTTGTGCGGGTGGATGCCGACAGCGTGGCCGAGCTTGACGGCGCCACCATCGATTTTGATCTGGATCGCGGCGGCTTCCTCATCGACAACCCCAACCCGGTCTGGGAGGATGAGATCGGGGTGAAGGTCGCGAAGATCATCATGGAGCAGATCAACCCCGGGATCGCCGGGCATGGCGGCGCGATCCTGCCGGTCAACGTGCGTGACGGCGTCGTATATGTGCGGATGCTGGGCGGTTGCCAGGGCTGCGGCATGGCCTCGGTCACGCTGACAGAGGGCGTCGAGCAGGCGATTAAGGCCGCAGTGCCGGAAATCCGCGAGATCGTCGATGTGACCCATCACGCTGCCGGGCAGAACCCCTACTACCCGCGCTAACCACGCTTCTGCCACTGGCTTGGTACGGCAGCCGTCCGTAAGCGGACGGCTGCCTTTTATATGCCCCTCAGACCAGATCCTCAGGGCAAAATTTAGCTATTTTATAGCAAGCGTTTAGCCGGTGTTTATGCCGCCTGTGCTATAGTTAAAACTGTGAGAGTTGTATCGTTACTTATCGCAGGTTGGAGGAAAGAAAGAAATGGATTTTACTGGGCTGGTAATCGCAATTTTGATCGGTCTGGTCATCGGCTGGGTGGCCGGTGAACTGTGGCGGGGCTTCGGTTTCGGCACGATCGGCAACATTATCGTCGGCGCTCTCGGCGCTGTGGTCGGCAGTCTGCTGTTCGGGGCGCTCGGCATCAGCAGCGGCGGCATTCTGGGAACCATCCTGATGGGCGTTATTGGTGCGCTGGTGCTGCTGTTCATCGTCGGGCTGGTTTCAGGCGAGACTCGCTACGACTAACGCTCTGCTCTGTCAATAAGAGCAGCCCCACTCTGTTGAGAGTGGGGCTGTTTGCATATTTCTGTGGAAACTTGAGCCGGTGTGCTCTACTCCGGCACCTCCGACACGTTGAGGAACTCCACCTTCGGCGGCTCGGACTTCTGGCTGGGGGTAAGCGGCAGGTACGCCGTCACGACAGTGCCCTCGCCCAACTGCGAGTCCACCTTCAACCGCCCACCGATGGCGCGGGCGCGCAGCTCCATATTGGAAAGCCCGTGCCCCAGCCGGTCAACCGTCTTTTCCCGGTCAAAGCCACGACCGTTGTCCCGCACGCCGACGACGATCTCATTGCCCTCCAGCGCAACGACCACATCGAGGTGCGTTGCGGCAGCGTGCTTGGCGGCGTTAGCCAGCGCCTCCTGCACGATATGGAAGGCGGCTGTCGCGGTCTTCTCGTTCAGGAGGCCATCGATGTTCTGGTCATAGCTCACATCGATGCTGGCAAGCGTGTTCGCCTGGAACTCGCGGGCCAGCCTGCCGAGCGCGGCGTGCAGATCTGTACCGTTGAAGCGCTCGGGTCGCAGGTCGAGAATGTAGTTGCGAATGTCCCGGATGATCGTATTCAGACCCTTGATTGCCTCGCCGAGACGCTCACGAGCGGCGGCCTGCTGGCCTTCCGCCAGCAGGTAATCGGTATGCTCCAGCGTTAGCCCCACGGCGTAGATCGACTGGATAATACCATCGTGCAGGTCCATGCCGATGCGGTCGCGCTCCTCCAGAATGGCGAGGCGCTGCACCTGCCTGTAGAGCCGGGCATTCTCGATGGCGACGGCGGCATATCCCGCCAGCGCCACAATAACCTTCTCGTCCTCCTCGCTGAACTCGTCCGCGCCGATTTTCTCCGTCAGGTACAGGTTGCCAAGCAGCTTCGTCCGCAGCCGGATCGGCACGCCGAGAAAGCTCCTCATGCGCGGATGGTGCTTGACGAAGCCGACGGAGCGCGGGTCTGCATTCAGGTCCTTGAGGCGGATCGGCTCCGCGTCCGGCTTCAACAGCGCACCAAGCAGCCCTTTCCCCATGGGCAGGCTACCCAGGCGGCGCTGTTCCTCCGGGCTCATGCCGGAGGTAATGAACTGTACCAGATGCGTGCCAGTTGGGTCGGGGATGCCAAGCGCCGCGTAGCGAGCGTTCACCAGCTCGCGCGCCAGCGTGACGATGCGATTGAGGACAACCGGCAGTGACAGCTCGGATGTGATGGTCAGAGCCGCCTCGTGGATCGCGTCAAGCGTTCCCGGAGAGAGCTGTCCAAATGGTGTACCGGGCATTGTTTTGATTACTTCCCAGCCAATCCTCACCAAAACTGCGCGGTGGGAACTATTTGTACGTGCAGGTCATATTTTACCACAATTATGACGATCTTCACCTGTTTCGTGCCGAACCTCACATGACGTGGGTAGCGCTCTGCGAAATGAGCAGCCCGCCGCGCGCCCATACCGGCAGCTTAGACATTCGCGGCGGCGGGCGCTAAGCTGGAAGGTGAGGGGTCGGGCGGCATACCGCCGGGCCAGCACACCGGGGATGAAATGGACAGGGAGACAGATGTCTGAGAACGGGATGGGACAGGTCGCTGTCATGACGGGGCGCCGACCACGGCGCACCAGATCGCGCGGGTAGCGGGAGCGATGGCCCGGTACAACCGGCAGCCGAAACCTCACCGCCGAGCAGAAAGCTGGCTGGAGCTGCAGGAGTGGCTGTTCAGCGACTCGTGGCAGCCCGGCCTGAAGCGCTTCCGCTCGCCGTTCGCCTTCCGGGGGACGAGCAACCTGCGCAGCGGGCTGCGCACCTCACTGGCGCGGCTCGGCGGAGACTTCGCCAGCATGGAGCCGCATCTGCTGCGCAACTTCAGGAAGTACGCCATGCACGACGGCGTCGACCAGCAAACGCCCTGGGACTGGCTGGCGCTGGCCAAGCACCACGGGCTGCCCACGCGCCTCCTCGACTGGACCTACTCACCATATGTTGCGCTGCACTTCGCTACGAACGATGTCGATGTCTTCAACGGAGACAGCATCGTGTGGGCGGTGAACTACCACGAGGCGCAGCACTACCTGCCTGACACGCTGCGCCGCGTGCTCGACGCCGAGGGCGCGGACGTGTTCACGGCGGACATGCTGATGCAGGTGGCAACAACGCTCGATGCCTTCGATGCGCTGGCGGATGAGCCGTTTGTCGTGTTCTTCGAGCCGCCGTCGCTCAACCCGCGCATCGTCAACCAGTATGCGCTGTTCTCGTTCATGTCGTCGGCGACGGCCCACATGGACGAGTGGCTGGCCACTCACCCGGAGCTATGCCGGGGCATCGTCATCCCCGCCGAACTCAAGTGGGAGGTGCGGGACAAGCTCGACCAGGCCAACATCAACGAGCGCATGCTGTTCCCCGGCTTGGACGGGCTGAGCCGCTGGCTGAAGCGTCAGTATACGCCGCGCAAGTAGGGCTAGCACAGCAACCCCCTCCGTCCGACCCTTTGGGTCGTCCTCCTCCCCCTTATAAGGGGAAGGAGCAAGCCGGAGACATCGTTGGCCGCCACCTGGCCCTGCCCGCCCCCGTTTGCGCCCCTGCGCGACCCACGAGTATAATCGCTCCGTAGGGCTGATGATCGCTGGGGCCTCATACCCAGTAAGCAGCGGGGCAATCTACGGATTCGCGTCACGCAGACCGCCAAGTTGAGCGCACGCCGTAATATGAGCGTAACCGACGAAATCAAACAACGACTCGATATCGTCGATGTCATCGGCGAGCATGTCTCGCTGAAGCGGTCAGGCCGCAATTATAAAGCGCTGTGTCCCTTCCATAACGAAAAAACTCCCTCCTTCGTCGTTTTCCCCGACTCTCAGCAATGGCGCTGCTTCGGCGCGTGCGGCGAGGGCGGCGACATCTTCAGCTTTGTGATGAAGTTGCAGGGCTGGGACTTCCCCGAGGCGCTGCGCGTGCTCGCCGAGCGTGCCGGTGTCGAACTCAGGCCACAAAGCCCTGATCAGGCCAAAGCCCAGGAAGAACGCGAGCGCCTGCACGAACTGCTGCAGGAGGCCGCTTCGTTCTTCCACCGGCAGCTTCTCGAAGCGCCCAACGCCCGCCACGCGCGTGACTACGTCGCCGGGCGCGGGCTTACGCCGGAGACCGTCGAGAGCTTCCTGCTGGGCTACGCTCCAAACAGTTGGGACGCCACGATGAACATGTTGCTGGAGCGTGGCTTCACGAAGGATGAGCTTGTCAAGGCGGGGATGCTCGTCGTGCGGGAGACCGGCAGCGTTTACGACCGCTTCCGCGACCGGCTCGTCATCCCCATCCGCGACGGGCGTGGCAATATCGTCGGCTTCGGCGCGCGCGGTCTCTCCAAAGACGCTGTACCCAAGTATCTCAACTCACCGCAGAGCGAGATCTTCGACAAGAGCCAGCTCCTGTTCGGGCTGTCACACGCGCGGCGGTCCATCCGCGAGAGTGAAACCGCCGTCATTGTCGAGGGTTATATGGATGTGATGCAGGCGCATCAGGCCGGCTTCACAAACGTGGTCGCCGAGATGGGCACGGCGCTGACCGAGGCGCAGCTCCGGCTGCTCTCCCGCTACGCCAGCCGGCTGATCCTCGCCCTCGACCCGGACGCCGCCGGGCAGATGGCGACCGAGCGCGGGCGCGAGGTCATCGAGCGTGTCTCGAAGGCTGCCGCCGAGCAGGTCAGCGAGGAGGGCGTGTGGGACTTCGACGCGGCGGAGCGTGAGTACCGGGCCAAGCTCACAACCGAGTTCGACGCGCGGGGCATGCTGCGCTACGAGAGCCGGATGGGCTTTGACATCCGCGTGATCGTGCTGCCGCAGGGCAAAGACCCCGACGACCTGATCCGCGAGGACCCGGCGCGCTGGCAGAAGCTCGTCGAGGGGGCGGTGCCGGTCGTCGAGCACGTGATCCAGCGCACCATCGAGGGCAAGAACCTCGACGACGCGAAGGTCAAGTCGCAGGTCGCCGCGCAGATCATCCCGCTTATCGAGGACGTTGCCGACCCAGTGGAGCGCAGCCACTACCGGCAGCGGCTCGCCCGCCTGCTGCGCATCCCGGAGACGACGCTCTTCCCGCAGCGAGCCGCCGGGCCGGCGCCCCGACACGCCGAGCGCCGCGAGCGCTCGCCGCTGCCCCCGCCGGTAGAAGCAAGCAAACCGGCGGACAGTGCGCTAGAATCTCCTACGCGGGCCCGGGAGGCGTTCTGTCTGGCGGCACTGATCCAGCGCCCCAGGCTGATCTACCGGGTGAATCGCGTCCTGGCGGAGTACCTTGCGCCGGAGAAGCTGGCGAACGTGGCGCCCGAAGTGGTGCCGTCAGGTGAGAACCAGCCCGCTCAGGCCGGGCTGGCCTGGTACATCACAGAGAATGACTTCGGGCAGCCGGAGCACCGGCAGATCTTCGCCATGTGGCAGGCGGCGCTCAACCAGGACGAAGCCGACCCGGTGGTATGGTTCCGCGAGAACCTGCGCGACCCGGTGACCCGTGAAATCGTACAGCAGTGGGAGCGCCTGTCGCTCGATGCGCTGCTCAGGAAGGTCACGCCGCCATCCGCCGAGCTTTCCGACGAGGCGATTTTTGAGGAGGTGCTGCGCGCGGTTCTGATGCTGAGGATGAAGCAGCTTAACGACCAGATACAGGAGTTGCAGTTCCTCATACAGGAAGCTGAGGGCGGCGGGGACGCCCAGACAGCAGACAAGTATGGCGCCATCATCAAGAGCCTGCTGATGGGCCACCAGCGTTTGTGGGAGGCGTTCAAACGGTATGGCACTCCGAAGGGCCGGGCGGAGGCCAGAAACAGCGATTCGCATGGCAACCGGCTAAAAGTACAGACAGCCTGAGCGCAGTACAGGAGTCGGCACTCCGCCGCTCCGATTCTGCGCGCCCGCTCGCTCCTTTGCCTGCCATAGGGCAGGTGTTGTGGGTCAGGTTGAGAAGTTTAGGCGGTGTCGCAATCTATGAGTACTGATCGTACAACCGGGTGGACAGCAGAGACGCAGGCACTGTTTGACAAGGCCCTTGCCGACCGGCAGGTGGACGAGGCAGATATCCTGGCGGTGTTTTCCGAGCCGGACAGCCCGGCAGCCCGGGAGTTCTATGCGCGTCTGCAAGAATTGGGGGTGGAAATCGTGCCGATCGACGAGATCGACGATGAGAACGAACTGATGATGGACGACGAAGACGTCGAGCCGGAGGACGACCTCGATGAGGTCGATTTCGCGGTGGACGAGGCCGACTACGACGAAAACCAGCACCCCCAGTTGATAAGCCTGTCCGACCCCGAACTGGCGAACGACCCGGTGCGCATGTACCTGAAGGAGATCGGGCAGGTTCAGCTTCTCGACTCCGACCAGGAGAGCTGGCTTTCGGCGCAGATGACCGCACATGAGCGCGTCGGCAAGATGCGGCAGAAATTGGCCGACGCCGGTCAGCCGTCCGACGCCAGGACCGTGCTGCAGGCGCTGTACGTCGAGATGCTGCAGGCATGGGATGACGTGTGCGTGCTTGCGCCCACGTTCAACGTGGACTCGCCGGAGCTGCCGCCGCTGCTCGAAGAGGCCCGCCGGCTGCGCAGTAGCTGGTGGTGGGGCGAGCCGTCCTACCTGCACAGCTACCTCGGGCTGCGCGACTGGGGACGCGACGAGGAGTGGACGCAGGTCGCACGGCGGCTGTTTACGGTGTTTGAGACGCTCTACCTGATGCCGCACCCGCTCCAGATGAAGCTGACAGCTTATACAGCCGAGCATCACGCCCTGCCCCCTGCCGAAACCTTCGCGGAGTGGCTGGGCGAGGTGGACGAGGCCAGCATCGAGGTGGAGTTCGACTCGGTGCGCGCGAGGGCCATCGAGGCGGGGGCGTCGCTCACGCGGGCCAACCTGCGTCTCGTCGTCAGTGTGGCGAAGAAGTACATGGGGCGCGGCATTAGCTTCCTCGACCTCATCCAGGAGGGGAACATCGGGCTGTTGCGCGCCGTCGAGAAGTTCGACCACACGAAGGGCTACAAGTTCAGCACCTACGCGACGTGGTGGATCCGTCAGGCCATCAGCCGGGCCATCGCCGACCAGTCCCGCACGATCCGCATCCCCGTGCACATGGTCGAGACGATCAACAAGCTGATGCGCGTGCAGCGCCGCATGATGCAGGAACTCGGGCGTGAACCGACCGTCGAGGAAATCGCGCTGGAGATGGACCTGCTCGACCCGGCAGAGGTGCGGGCCATCACCGAAGCGCAGGCCAACGGCGAGCGGCTCGACCCGACCCTCCAGCGCAAGCTGCGCCGGGCCACGGCCAAAGTCCGCCGGGTGATGCGCATCTCGCAGGACCCGATGTCGCTGGATATGCCCGTCGGGCAGGAGGATTCCAGCCTGCTGGGCGACTTCATCGAGGACGACAAGGTGCCGGGCCCGGTCGAGAAGGCCGATAAGCAGCTTCTGAAGGAGCAGGTGAAGGACCTGCTGAACGGGCTGAGTGACCGCGAGCGCGAGGTGCTGGAGATGCGCTTCGGGCTGAAGGACGGGCAGGACCACACGCTGGAGGAGGTCGGCAAGCACTTCGGCGTGACGCGCGAGCGCATCCGCCAGATCGAGGCGAAGGCGCTGCGCAAGTTGCGCCATCCGACCCGCAGCCGCCAGCTCAGGGACTATCTGAGCTAAGCAATCAACCGCGCTCGTCGCAGGGGCGGCGTGGATTTCCCCAAGAATCGCATCGAGGACGCGCTCGGTATTTTCCAGCGCGTCCTCGTTCGTGAGTTGCAGTACCCGCAGCCCGCGGGCCTCGGGGGACTCTTTCTCATCTCCCATGCGACGCGGGGGGTGGGCCCCCTATAACCCATCCCCCCGCGTGCAGTAGTGGTAGTAGTGGCAGCCCGGCTTAGGGCCGCTCGATCAGGCTCCAGCCGTAGGCTAGGACCACTGCATCTTCGAGCATACCAGAAAGCAATGTCGAAAAACTCTTCCCAAGCACGATTCTGACAAAGTACAGGACGAACGTCGCCACGGCTGTGATCAGCGCCGCGCGGATAGCACCGCGGGTGACGTCCTCCCCCTGCTCCGCGCTGAGTGCCGCCCCCACCAGCGCCCCTGACGCCATCCGCCCGGCGAGCGGCAGCGGCGAGATCCGCGCCGGGGCGAACGGCATCTTGTCAAGGACCATCTCGCCAACCGCCATCATCGACAGCAGCCCTGCCGTCGTCTCCGATGCCAGAAAGTCGAACTGCGTCCCGGCGAGCGTGGGCGGCTTGCGGCGGTTGAAGTCCTGTGCGAGCAGCGCCGGACCGGCAGCACCGCGCATCGCCGAGATGACGCTCAACCCGAACAGCTTGGGGTCTGTGCGTTGTTCTACCATGCTCTCTGCCATACCAATACCTCTCCTGTTCACTTCCCGTTACGAAGGCGACGGCATCGGGCCGGGCCCGATCATCAACTGAAGATGCGGTCAAGCTCTGCGAGCACATCCTCCGTGAGCTTGAGTTCTGCCGCGCCGAGATTGTCCTCCATCTGCCGGACCTTTGTCGCCCCGGTGATCACGCTGCTGACGCCCTCCTGCCGAAGCACCCAGGCGAGCGCAAGCTGCGCCCGCGTCACGCCCAGCTCACCGGCGACGATCGCCATCTTCCGCACCCGTGCGACGTTCTCCTCGCTGAAGAAACGCTCCTTCGACCAGGGCTCGGTTGAGAAGCGCGAGTCCTCCGGGATGCCGTCGTCGTACTTGCCGGTGAGCATCCCCATGGCAAGCGGCGAGTACGTCACCAGGCCGATACCGAGCGCCCGCGAGACGGGCAGAAGCTTCTGCTCGACGTACTCACGGTACAGCAGCGAGTACTGCGGCTGCTCGACGCGGGGCGGGTGGTAGCCGTTGGCCTCGCAGAGGCGCACCGTCTCCTCAAGCAGCGCCGGGTCCCAGTTGGACGTACCCCAGTACAGCACCTTCCCCTGATGGATGAGGTCGTCCATCGCGCGGATCGTCTCGTAGAGCGGCGTGTCGGGGTCGGCGCGGTGGCAGAAGTAGATGTCGAGGTAGTCCGTGCCCAGGTTCTTGAGCGAGCGGTGGATGCTCTCCATGATGTGCTTGCGCGACAGCCCCCGGTCGTTCGGGTCGTCGCTCATCGGGTGAAACACCTTCGACGAGATGACGAGCGTGTGGCGCGGATACTCCGCCAGCATCGCGCCCATCCAGCGCTCGGCCTGGCCGTAGCCGTACACGTCGGCCAGATCGTAGAAGTTCACACCGCCCTCGTACGCGGTGCGGATGATCTGCCGGGCCTCATCTTCCGGTATCTTGCTCTCGAAGTTGATCCAGCCGCCGAGAGCGATGGTGCTGACCTTCAGACCGCTGTCACCCAGATGTCGGTACTCCATGCTTGCGCTTCTCTCCTGGTTGTTGTCAGGGTCAATAACTGGTTTCAGGTCGGTGCGGCCCGCCACGCAGGCAGAACCGCCGATTCGATTATAGCTAAACGCGATCTGTGTTTGCCGAACAAAACCCTCACCCCAAGCTGCTTTGCAGCACGCCCTCATCCCGGTCGCGATCTTTGGCCGCTGGCCATTCGCGGCGGGTACTCTGTCCCCGACCTTGCCACACAAGGGTGAGGGCACGTTCAGAGTCCGTTAGAAAAGCCGGCCCGGGGCTTGACAAAACAGCGTCTTGATTCTATGATTAGAACAGATGTTCGAATACCGGGATTGAGCCGGGGCAGGCGCCGCCGGGAGCGGCCCTGCTCTCTGTCCATCCTAATGTGAGGGGGGTGAGGATGGGTGGATATTGCTGAGGCGCTGCCTCTGCTGGCCGAAGCGCCTGTCGCGGTCGCCCTTGCCGCCGCCGTGCTGGTGCTAGCGTGGGCGATTGCCCGCGTGCTCACCGCACTGCTGCGCGCACCGAGGGCTATCATCGACGCGATGAACGAGGCGGGCGAGAAGACGCGGAGCGCACTGAACCAGGCGATGAGCGAGCTTCGCCAGGCGTATGACGACCTTCAGGTGAAGCTGTGGGAGGAGCGCACGCGCGTCGAGCACCTGCACGCGGAGGTCTCCAGCCTGAAGCTGCGGCTGGCGCTGGCCGAGCAGGGGCGCGAGCAGGCCATTGAGGAGCGCGACGCCTGCCAGGCGCAGCTTGCCGAACTCAGGGGCGAGGTTGAGCGGCTGCGCGGCAGGACACGACAGTGTGGCGGGCGGGCTGCATAGCCCGTCCGCCCGGGGAAGCAGCAAAGGTGAGACTAGAGATACGGCATATCCAGGAACATCACGTCGAGCGCGAGCCGGGCATTCGCGTTCTTGCTGAGCGCGTCCATGGTGCGGCGGATCGCGAGCAGCGCCCGCCGGACCTCCTCCGACGTGACGTCATACGTCAGCGCGCGCAGTTCCTCCCAGCGGTCGGCGTTGACGGGGGCCACGCTGCTGCCCTCGACGGTGAGCAGCAGGTCGCGCCACCAGCTCTGCCACGTCTCCAGCAGGAGCGGCAGCGAGTCGTCGCGGGCGATGCGCTCGCTCAGGTTGAAGCGCTCGGTGCGGCCCGCCCGCAGAACGTCCAGCAACATGTCGATCATCTCACGACGCCGCGCCAGTTGGTTCTCGTCATCAACGGCGGTGATAGCCCAGCCCGGTCGCCCCGCAGCCAGCCGGGCCAGCGTGTTCGCTTCGTCGGCGGGCAGGTCATAACGCTGCATCAGCGCCGCGGCGATAGCCTGCGGGCGGACGGGGCGCAGCGGCACGACCTGGCAGCGCGAGACGATGGTCGGGCGGACGTTCTCCGCCGCGTCGGCAGTGAGGATCAGCCGCGTGCTGGCCGGTGGCTCCTCAAGCGTCTTCAGCAGGGCATCCGCCGCCTGATCCGTGGCGGTCTGCATCTCTTCGATAATCGCCACCCGGTACCGCCCCTCGATGGGGCTCACAGTCAGGTCTCGCTGCAGATCACGGATGGCCTCGATCTTGATCGAGCGGCCATCCGCCCGGATGACCTGCACATCGGGATGGACACCGCGCGCGATGAGCGTGCAGGCACGGCAGTGTCCGCACGGCACACCGAAGGGCCAGTCTGCCGACTGACAGTTCATGGCCTGCGTGAAGCGCAGCGCCAGCGTGAAGCGCCCCGTACCGGGGACGCCGGTGATGAGGTAAGCGTGCCCGGTACGCCCGGTTGCTAGGCGGCTCGCCAGCAGATCAACAGCCCATTCGTGGCCGATCAGGCCCCAGTTGTCGGTGAGAGTTTGCATGCCCGACATTGTAACACAGAAGGGAGAGCAACACCGTGATCTATGAGTGGCATCTTCATCTGAAGCACCGGAACAAGCGAGAGAAGCCGAAGGCGGCCCATCAAAAGAAGCCGCTGGGCGGGCTGTTCGCATGGCCCGGAGCGCCTTCGCCAGCATCGATGCCCTTCTTCTGCGGCCCGTATATCGCCGCCGCCCGCATCTAGGCAACCCCCGGCAGCTCCCGCTGCCGGCCCGTGCAGTTGGCTTCGCCAACTGGCCCCTCTCCGTTTGCTGCTTCGCGGGGAGGGGTGGTTTTGTTTTTAGGCAGGCTCGCCTTTTAAACCCCGCCCCCTTCCCCCTCTCTCAGGCCCGACAGGACCGACCGGGATGGGGACCCCGGTGGCAGGGGCGCAGGCCGGTTGTTACAATCCACGCGATGGACATTTATTCGCATGCCCCGATGGTATTTTTGACCGGATCAAAGAGCAATGACCCAACTACGCGCCGTACTGTTTGACCTCGACAACACCCTCATCGACTGGAGCAACCACTCGGTAGACTGGCACGAGCTACGCTGCTCGCACCTGCGCCCGGTGCTTGACCGGCTGGCAGAAGCCGGGCACAAGGTGCCGCCCGTGGAGGAGGTCGCCGAGATCTACGTGACCTGCAATGAGGAAGCGTGGGCCGCCTCCTGCGAGCCGGACTGGGTCGCCCCGCGGCAGCTTGCCGTCCTGGGGCAGACGCTGCGGCTCGTCGGCATCGAGATCGACGAGGCAGAACTGCTCGACCTGCAACGCCTGTATGCCTGGAGTGTGATCCCCGGCGTGGAGCCCTACCCCGATGCCATCAGCGTGCTGGAGACCCTGCGCGCGCACGGCGTCAGGACCGGGCTGGTGACCAACGCCTCCTCACCCATGTGGATGCGCGACCGCGAACTGGAGCATTACGGCCTGCTCGAATACCTCGACGTGCGCATCACCGCCGGGGATGCAGGCCACCTGAAGCCGCACCCGCGCGCCTTCCAGTGGGTGCTCGGCGAACTCGGCATCAGGCCCGAGGAGGCGGTGATGGTGGGCGACCAACTGCATGACGACATAGGCGGCGCGCAGCGCGTCGGTATGCGCGGCGTGTGGATCCAGCGCTACGAGGGCGATCAGTACCGCGAGTCTGACGGTGTCAAGCCGGACGCGACGATCCGGCAGTTGAGCGAGCTTTTACCCTGCCTTGATGAGTGGTTCCCCGGCTGGCGGTCATCATGATGCTGAAAGCTATCCTCTTCGATCTCGGCGGGACGCTGCTGCACTATCACGACCCGGAGTCGACCGACAACGCGCGTCCCTTCCGCCGCGTGACGCTGGCGGGCTTTGACGATCTGCTCGACGCGCTGGAGGTCACAGGCACGGCTCTGCCTCCGCGCGCCGAGATGCACGCGCGCCTCGACGAGCAGATCCGGCAGTCCTATCTGGCCGGCCTCGACGGGCTGCGCGGCGGCAGCGTCGAGGCGCCGATGCGCGCGGCACTCGCCGGGGTCGGCGTGACGCTTGACGAGGCGACGTGGGCGGAGGTGCGGCGTCACTTTTACCGCCGCATCGACGAGATCGTCAGCCCGCGCGTGGGCATGGTCGAAACGCTGGCCGCGCTGCGCGAGCGCGGCTACAAGCTCGGGCTGATCTCCAACACCTACTGGGCGGCGGACCTCCACGACCGGCATCTGGAGGAGCATGGCCTGCTCGACCTGCTGCCGCTGCGCGTGTACTCCTGCGACACGCCCTACCGCAAGCCGCACCCGGCGATCTTCCGCACGGCGCTCGATGCGCTCGGCGTCCAGCCGGAGGAAGCGGCCTACGTCGGCGACCGGCTTGATGTGGATGTGGCAGGCGCGCAGAGCGCTGGCATGGTCGGCGTGCTGATCCGCTCCCCCTACCAGCCGCAGGGCAGCGCCCCGGCAGATGTCACCCCCGACATTATCATCGACGAGTTGCCCGACCTGCCCCCGGCGCTCGCAGCTTTGGAGAAATCCCGCGCATGAGAAGCCCTGAGTCCATCGCGTTTGTGTTTCACGGGCAGGACGAGCCTTCCCTGCGTGACCGGCTGGCGAAGTTCTACGAGAAGTTCAGCAGCCCCGCGACCGCTGACCTGAACATCACGCGCATCGACGGCGAGACCATCCAGAGCGGCGACATCGAGATGGCGGCGGGCGCGCTGCCCTTCCTGGCCGACTACCGCGTGATCGTCGTTGAGAACCTGACTGCATCCGCTACCGGGCGGGAGGTCATCGACAGGCTGCCGGACGTGCTCGCCTCGCTGCCGGACACGACGCGCATCGCCTTTGTCGAAACCGGGCTGCAGAGCGGCGGCAGCCAGGCTGCCGCTCGTGGGCGCGCGCTTAAAAAGCTAATTAACGCCGTCGAGAACTACCCTCGCGGCGCGGTGCTGTCGTTTGACCTGCCGGTGGAGAAGGAGCGCCCGCAGTGGATTCAGCGCCGGGCAAAGCGCTATGGGGCGGAGATCGACTCGCGGGCGGCGCACGAACTGGCCCAGCGCATCGGCGAAGACCTGACGCTGGCCGACACCGAACTGCTGAAGCTCGCCACCTATGCAGGCGATCGCGCCATCACCGTGGAAGACGTCGCCGAGTTGACTCCATACTCGCCTGAGGCGGGCATCTTCGACATGGTGGACGCGCTCGGCAAGCGGCAGGGGCAGAGGGCACTTTCGCTGCTGGAACGCCTGCTGGAGGAAGGGCAGGAGCCACTTGGCATTTTTGGCATGATCATCCGGCAGTACCGGCTGCTCATCCAGATGAAGGAGCAGCTTGGCCGGGGCCAGACGAGCCAGTCCGCCGCCCGCGCCATCGGCATGCACCCGTACGTTGCGGAAAAGATCAGCGAGCAGGCCCGCTACTACTCGATGGAGCAACTGGAGCGGATCTACCGCAGCCTGCTGGATTTCGACCTGGAAATAAAGACCGGCCAGATAGAACCGAAGCTGGCGCTGGAGCGCCTCGTTACGTGGCTCGCCGGGTGAGGATCGATGCGATCCGTCCCCTAGAATCCCAGAGAGCCGGGTACGCCGACCCCGGCTCTCGTTTAAAAAGGAGGAGAAGAAGAGATTTTTTTCGCCCTTCGACATTGATCATAGTCTATGTCGTTTAACCAACCTAGCCGCACCCTATCCGCTTACCCTACGCAAACCCTACGCTGATATTTCGTGCAATCTCTTGCCTGTAAGTTTGTACACCCGGTTGAAAACCCACTCCATGTGTCATGTGGGCCGGTTTTCTGTTGCCTATAATGAGGCTGCCACGTTAGCTCATGGTAACCGGCCTGAAAAAACCACTCTCTTAATTGGATTATTTTTGGAACTTGTGCAACCTCCCTGCAAACTGTACGTATAGAATTATGGAATCACCCGCAGGACCAATGACGGTGATGCCATTGGGTAGTGGACGGTGACAGCGTGAGTACAGATCAGGAACTGGTTGCTCGCGTTCTAAACGGTGAGCAGCAGGCCTTCGCAGAACTCGTCGAGGCCTACCAGACTTCAGTCTTCAACCTAACGTACCGCATGCTCGGCAACCGGGATGAGGCAGAGGACGCCGCTCAGGAAGCGTTTCTGCGGGCCTACCAGCACCTGGATCGCTACGATGCGGAGCGCCCGTTCAAGACGTGGCTGCTGTCGATCGCCTCGAACTATTGCATCGACCGTATTCGCAAGCGGCGGCTGACGTGGCTCTCCATCGATGAGCCGCTGCCGCCTCACCCGGCGCTCAACAGTGACGAGCCGGGGCCTGAGCAGGCGACCATGCGCAGCGAGCGCGAAGCCGCTATGCAGGCGCTGCTCAACGATCTTGCCCCTGATTATCGGGCGGCGGTTGTGTTAAAATACTGGTATGATTTATCCTATGCAGAGATCGCCGAAGCGCTGGATACAACCGAGAGCGCGATTAAATCCCGGCTGTATCGCGCCCGGCAGATGCTCGCCGAGCAATTACGCTCCGGTCGGGCACCGGAGTTGAACGTGGCACTGGAGGGCGCGTGATGGCGCACAATCCGTATGAAATGATGATCAGCCTGTCGCTGGACGGGCTGCTCAGTCAGGAAGAAGAAGCCGAGCTGGAAAAGCACCTGCAGGTCTGCCCGGACTGTCTTGACCTGCGCGATCGCATGTGCCTGGTCGACACGCTTTTCTCGAAGCCCGCGCTGGTCGCTCCATCGATCAACTTCACGGCGAGCGTGATGCAGCGCGTTGAGGCATATGAGACGCGGCGACGCTGGCAGCCCTGGATCATCGGCGTGCTGGTTGTGGCGTCGCTCATCGCCGCACTGAACATCGCCGCCCCGGTGATCTTCTTCTCGCTGGGGCTTAACGAGGCGGTCCTTGAGTGGCCCATCGTGCAGCGGGCGCTCGTCGCCTTTATGGATGGCTTCGCAACCGTGCAGACAGGCGCACAGATCGCCTACGAGTGGCTCATCTTCGTGGTGACCGAACCGACGACGCTCGGTGTCATCGTCACCGCGCTGGTGCTGGCCTCGACATGGATCGGCATGTTGGAGGTATCAAAAGCACAGCGGCTGGCAGGCGCAAGACAGGAAGCCTAGCTCCGCAGACAAAGCAAGAACCCCCACGCCCCTCACGCCGAGGGGCGTTTTCTTTCGATTGAAACATCCTGAGGCGAACGGTAAACTGTATGGGCGTAGGAGGCGTTCTAGATTGACAGACCACAAACCCCTCATCCTGATATCCAACGACGACGGCATTAAATCGCCGGGGCTGGCGGCAGCCGCCGCTGCGCTTGCCCCGCTCGGCGAACTGCTGATCGTAGCGCCGCACGTGCAGCAGTCCGGCATGGGGCGGGCTATGCCCGGCACCAACGACGGGCGGCTGTTTGAAACCTACATCAGTCTGAACAGCCACCGCTGGCAGGCGTACGGCGCGGTGGCGTCTCCAGCGCAGGCCGTGCAGCACGGCCTGCTGGAGTTGGCAACACGCCGGCCCGCGCTGTGCGTGTCCGGCATTAATTACGGCGAGAACGTCGGCACGGCGGTCACGATCTCCGGCACGGTCGGCGCGGCGCTGGAAGCGGCAGCGCACGGCATCCCGGCGATCGCGGTCTCGCTGCAGGTCGACTTTCATCAGCACCATACCCTCGACGACACGGTGGACTTCAGCGGCGCGCAGTACTGGCTGCGCTACTTCGCGGAGCGCATGCTCGCGCTGGATATGCCAGAGGATGTGGACGTGCTGAAGATCGACGTGCCCGCCGGTGCGACGCCGGACACACCATGGCGCATCACCCGGCTGGAGCGCCAGCCGTACTTCCGCCCGCTCGCACCGGAGCGCACCGAGTTCAGCGAGGCCGGGCCGATCGGCTACGAGCTAGCCTCGATGGACAACCTCGAAGAGGGCACGGATGCGCACGCCATTGTCGAGGGAGTGGTGTCCGTGACGCCGCTCAGCCTCGATATGACCTCGCGCGTGGAGCAGGAGCTTCTACGCGAGTTGCTTGAGGACAAGGTCCACACGGCTAAGGGTTAGCCAGGGTAAGTCAGGATAAGATCATGGATGCCGCGAATAGACTTCGCGGCTTTTTGTTTATCTGTGCCTTCTGTGCCATCTGTGGACTCATTAATTCGTGTCATTCGTGGATCAACACCTCTAGCTCGCCGAGCAGCGAGTGCAGGGCGCGGAGTTCGGCGATGGTAAGCGCGGTCAGCGCAGCGCCCGCCATTGCGCCCGCGCCGGGCAGAGCGAGCCATCGCCTGCGCCGGGTACGCGCCAGTATCCCCGCCGCGCTGATCCCCAGCGCGGCCAGCGCCCCCCACCGGCGCTGCCGGGCACGTGCATCCGCCAGGCCACCCCGTAGAATGTCCGCCGCCTCCCGTGCCATCTCGCGCCGGAGCACATCATCACGCGCGGAACCCGCCACACGCGGCGGCGCAGGCTCTACCTCGAACGTCGCCAGCACGCCGTAGTGATCCGAGTAGGCGGGCAGGCCGGAGCCGCGCGGCGTGTCCCGGTGCGTGATTTCGGCGGCGGTGGGCCTCAGCGCGAGCGACGGGCCGCCCCGGTAGAAGATGTAATCGAGGCGGCGGGTGAGCGTCTGCGGGGCGTAGGGGTTGCGCGAGTCGTAGGTGATGGCGGGCACGGCGGGCCGCACGCTGGCGAACGCCTCGCCGAAGCCGCCGAGCGTCAGGAAGACCCGGTAGCCGGGCGAGCCGGGCAGCACGTTGAAGTCGGCAAGGGCGAGGGCGGGCGCGCCGGCACTGCGGTTGACGACCAGCCGCGCAAACTGCACCATCTGCGCGATGCGGTGCGGCTGGTAGCGGTCCACCCCGCCGATGTTGCTGTGCTGCGCGAGTGCGTGCGTCGTGTACACGTCGAGCGGGCCAAACGGCGCGTCGAGCCGTGCATGGGCGATGCCCTTCGGCGCGTAGAAGTCCGGTGTGAACGGGTCGCCATTGAGCAGGTAGGGCGTGAAGCCACTCTCCACCACCGGCCAGCGCGAGAGGATCATCAGCCCAGAGCCGGCCAGCGCGGGGTTGTAGGTGCGCGCGTGGATCAACCCGCCCTGCGCCGCCCCGGCGATCAGCGTGCGCCGGTCGGCAGGCAGCCATGCTTCCTGTATAGCGACCACGTCAAGGTCGGCACGGGCCAGGTACCCGGCCACCGCCCGGATGCGGGCGGCGCGGTCCCGCGCGGTGGGCAGGCCCCACACGTTCAGCGTCAGGGCACGGAAGGCGTGCATGGGAGTCCTCATATTTTTGCCGGGATTCGTAGGGGCGGGCTTACACCCCCTCTGAGGTTGCTTCGCAACCCCATCTCCCCCTACCAGGGGGCGATCAGGTGACGCGACGAGCGACGATGCCCCGACTGTAGCGAAGGCGGCGGGGAGATTCCAGCGCAATAAAGGGGGCGTACGGTTAGAGCAACCGCTCCGCCGTGTCGAGCATTTCGCTCAGCCGCGTGGCGAGCGCCGTGTAGCGGCGGGAGACGGCGTCGTTCTTCACCGCGATAGCAATCGCCTTCTTCGACCCGACCAGCACGACGAGCTTCTTCGCGCGGGTAACCGCCGTGTAGAGCAGGTTGCGCTGGAGCAGCATATAGTGCGACGTGATGATCGGCATCACCACCGCCGGGTACTCGCTGCCCTGCGAGCGGTGCACGCTGATGGCGTAGGCATGCATCAGGTCCGGCGCTTCGGTGAAGTCGTAGACGACCTGCCGGTCATCAAACTGGACGGTCATCTCCTGGTTGGTGAAGTCCATCGCGCGGATCCGCCCTACGTCGCCGTTGAAGACCTCTTTGTCGTAGTTGTTGCTGGTTTGCAGCACCTTGTCGCCCACGCGGAACACCCGCCCGCCGAGAATGCGCTCCGCCGGGCGGCCCTTCGGGTTGAGCGCCGCCTGCAACTCCTGGTTGAGCGACGATACGCCCGCTCTGCCCCGGTACATTGGCACGATGACCTGCACGTCATCGAGCGGGTCCAGCCCGAAGCGCGAGGGGATGCGATTCTTCACGACATCTACGACCATCTCCGCCACGCGGTCGGGGTCATCCCCCAGGTTGAACAGGAAGAAGTCGTTCGCCTCGTCGAGGAAGAGCGGCATCTGCCCCTGGTTGATGCGGTGCGCGTTCGAGATGATGAGGCTGCCTGCCGCCTGCCGGAAGATCGTGTCCAGCCGCGTCACGGGGACCGTGCCGGAGGCGATCATGTCGCGCAGCACGTCGCCCGCGCCGACGCTCGGAAGCTGGTCCACATCGCCGACGAGCAGCAGGTGCGAGCGCGGGTCGATGGCGCGGAAGAGCGAGTACGCGAGGAAGCCGTCCAGCATCGACACCTCGTCCACCACGACGAAATCGACCGGAAGCGGCGCGTCCTCGTCGTGCGCGAAGCCCTCGGCGGGTGAGTAGCCAAGCATCCGGTGGATGGTACGGGCGGGGTGGCCGGTCGCCTCAGCGAGCCGCTTGGCCGCGCGGCCCGTCGGCGAGGCCAGCGCGAAGGTATGCCCCTCCCGCTGCAGCACGTGGATCAGCGCCCGCAGCGTGGTCGTCTTGCCGGTGCCCGGCCCGCCCGTCAGGATGCTGACCTTGTGCGTGAGCGCGGTGTGAATGGCCTGCTGCTGCTGTGCGGTGAGCGGCGCGCCAGTAGCGGCGGCAGCATCGGCGATCAGCGCGGGCCAGTCCACCAGGCCGGAGCGGTCGAGGTACGAGCCGGGCGTCTCGATGAGCAGGCGCAGGCGGCGCGCCGCCCCGACCTCGGCGTGATAGAAGGGCGGCAGGTACACGGCCCGCACGAACGGATCCTCACCCTCCGCCGGGTTCTGAACCGGCACCCGGTCGAGAATGACCAGGCCGTTCTGCGCGGCACGCTCTACCGCCGCCTCGACATCCTCGGCAGGCACGTCGAGCAGCCCGGCAGCCGTCTCGACAAGCTCCGGCTCCGGCAGGTAGACGTGCCCATCGTTGGCGGCGTTGTTCAGCGAGTAGACAAGCCCGGCTTCGAGCCGGGCAGGGTGGTCATGCGCGAGGCCCAGGTCCTGCGCGATCTTGTCGGCGGTGATGAAGCCGATGCCGTGAATATCGCGGGCCAGCCGGTATGGGTCTTCCTCAACCTGCCGGATGGCGTCGTCGCCGTACGTCTTGTAGATCTTCACCGCCAGCGATGTGCTCACGCCGTGCGACTGCAGGAACAGCATCACCTGCTTGATTTCCTGCTGCTCCCGCCAGGCGCGGGTGATGGCCCGGACCCGGTGCCTGCCGATGCCATCCACCTCGTACAGCCGCTCCGGCTCGTGGTCGAGGATGTCGAGCGTGTCGGTACCAAAATGCGCGACGATGCGCTCGGCGAGCTTGGGGCCGATGCCCTTGATCAGCCCGGAACCGAGGTAGCGACGGATGCCCTCGACAGTGGCAGGCGTCACGCGGCGGATGTTCTCGGCGCGGAACTGGCGGCCATAGCTGGCGTGCGTCGTCCACCGGCCTTCGATCTCCAGGCTCTCACCCGGTGTGATGTCCGGCATGTTGCCGACGACCGTCACCAGCCCGTTCTCGTCAACGCCGCTCCAGAACGTCAGCGGCGAGGTGGGCAGCAGCCGGATGACGCTGTAGCCGTCCTCTTCGCTGTAATACGTGATGCGCTCGACTGTGCCTTCGAGGGTAGTCAGACCGTCCATGCCCGCAAGTGTAGCGCATTTCGATGCCTCGCCCCACCCCGGCGCAGCCCAACAGGAACAGAGCCGCGAAGTTCATTCGCGGCGTTTTTGGCAACGAGGGCTTCCACTGACTTAATCGGGGTCGATAGCTGCCACGTTCGTGGGGCGTGACATTATTCGACCCCCACCGGGCGAGCCGTACCTTCCACCTGCCGCCCCTGCACCCACGCGATGATCTGTTCCACGCCCGCCGCCGCGCACAGTGTCACCGGCACAGTCATGACGAGCGTGTAATGCGGCAGCCGGACGGTCCACAGCAGCAGCAGCGCCAGCCCGACCGCCCACCAGATGGCGATCACCGGACGAGTCTTCCACGTGCGGGGCAGCCCCACAAGGCTCAGTACCATCGGGATCGTGTCGAACGGCGTGAAGATCGCGCCGGGCACCGTGATCGGCGTGAACAGCCACCACAGCAACTCCGGTACGCCGTAGCCGAACGACTGCGCGTGCGCGGACTCGGCACGCCCGACGAGCATCGAGAGCGACGCACCCAGCCGCGCGAGCGGCGCAGGCCACAGGGCCGGGTTCGCCGCCAGGAACACCAGCACCGACGCCACGCCCCACGCCATAAGCAGCCCGATCTGGCGTGTGACGCTCGCCCCCTCCCGCCGCTCGCCGAACAGCGCCTCACGCAGCCAGTCAAGCACGACAGCCACCCCCACCAGCGCGAAGGTGTATTTCGAGGCAGCGGTCAGGCCCAGCGCCGCCGCCGAGAGCGCCAGCCAGCCGTTTGCTCGCCGCCCGGACTTCATATAGGCCAGCACGCTGATCGTGCTCGTGAGCAGGGGTAGCGACTCAAGGAACGCCTGCGCGGTGTACTTAATGTGGTAGGTGTGCGCCGCGAGGAACAGCCCGGCAAGCGGGCTAACCGCCCCGACGACCAGCACGTTCAGCACGCCGAAAGCCGCCGACAGCAGGCGCATCTCGCGCAGGCGGGCCAGCGTCCCCGGGGCAGTCACCATCGCAGGCTCGACGGGCGCTTCCGGCGCGGGTGGGCTTTGCGCCAGCAGCACGCCGTACAGCAGCTTGAACAGCGGGGGATGCTCCACGTTGGGGTCGGCATCGGGGATGGCCACCAGGTTCCCGGCCCGCATCACCGAGGCGTACGCCTCGGCGGAGTTGAAGTACACCGGCTCGTCGTAATCGGTAGGGAGCCGGATCGCCGCTACGGTGCGAAGGGCCGCAGCCACCAGAACGACCACGACCACCACGAGCACACGTAACACAAGCCGCCTGTCGGGCTTTGTACTCTGCATTTCCACTCCATCATCGCCCATGCTACCTGCTGAGACACACCCGTCGAGATCATACAGGCTGCGGGGTGAACCATCAAATAGCGGTGCGCCGTTATGCGGCCTGTTTGTTTGCTTCCGCCATCGATGCGCTTATCATTATCTAAATCACCTACCTTTTCTTGAAGGAGCCGCCATGACTGCGATTGAATCCGCCGCCGCCGCCCCCGATCAGATCTCGGAGCGGGAGTATAAGCGCCGCGTCCGCGCCTGGACGCTCTACGACTGGGCCAACTCCGCCTTTGCCACAACGATCCTCGCAGCGGTGCTGCCCGTCTACTACAGCCAGGTTGCCGGGGCCACCCTCCCCAGCGAGGCCGCTGCTACCGGCCTGTGGAGCCTCGGCCTGAGCATCTCGCTGCTGCTCGTCGCCATCCTCTCGCCGATCCTCGGCACCATCTCGGACATCAAGCGCGGCAAAAAGCGATTCCTTGCGCTGTTTGCCGGGATGGGCATCCTCGCAACCGGGCTGCTCGTGCTCGTCTCGACGGGCGACTGGGTGCTGGCGTCGATACTGTTCATCTTCGGGCGCATCGGCTTCACCTCGGCTAACGTCTTCTACGACGCGCTGCTGCCGCACGTCGCAAAGCCGGAGGACGCGGACCGCGTCAGCACGACCGGCTACGCCATCGGCTACCTCGGCGGCGGGCTGCTGCTCGCGATCAACGTGCTGATGATCGCCTTCATCCCGGACTGGTTCGAGTTTGCGGGCGAACGGCTGGCGCTGTTCAGCGTGGCGATCTGGTGGGCGGTGTTCAGCATCCCGCTCTTCCTGCGTGTCCCCGAGCCGCCGGGCGTCGAGCACACCCTTGCGCCGGGCCAGAACGTCGTCTCGGCCAGCTTCCAATCGCTGCGCGAAACCTTTGGCGACATCCAGAAATACCGGGAGCTGTTCAAGTACCTGATCGCCTTCCTGATCTACAACGACGGCATCGGGACGATCATCGGCGTGGCAGCGATCTTCGGCGCGGAGATGGGCTTCGGCACGACCGAACTGATCCTCGCGCTGCTGCTCGTGCAGTTTGTGGGCATCCCCTTCAGCCTGGTGTTTGGGCGGCTGCCCAGCCCCACCGAGCCACGCCGCCCGATCTTCCTGGCCTTCATCCTGTACAACATCGTGATGCTGCCGCTCACGGGCGCTATCGGCCTGCGGGCGCTGCCCGCCGATGTGACGGGCGCGCCGCCCCCGGCGTTTGTCTCCACGGAAACCGCCATCGGCGAGGGGACGTACCAGGCAGGCGACAGCGCCATTGTCTATACCGGCGAGTGGACGCAGACCATCATCCCGGCGGAGGAGTTGAGCGGCGGCGGCTTCTTCGACTTTGTGAACCGGCTGTTCGGCGGGGCCGTCGAGGACACGCTGCTCGCCTCCACCACGGAGCCGGGGGCGGAGTTCAGCATCGCGTTCAACGGGCAGTCCATCACGCTGACGCACAGCGTCGGGCCGGATCACGGCACATGGGAAGTGTTGATGGACGGCGAGCCGCTGCTTGACGATGTCGGCAGGCCGGTCGTCGTGGACGCCCGGAGCGAAACGCTGCGCTACGGCGTCTCGCGTACCTTCGACGCAGGCGCACCCGGCGAGCACACCCTGACGCTCGTCAACACCGGCGACGGCCAGCCGGTCATGACGCTGAGCGGGGTGGAAGTCCTGCCCGCCGTACGCCAGAACAACCTGCTGATCATTCTGGGCATCCTGTTCGCGGTCGAGATCATCGGCATTGCGTTCGCGCTGCTGCTGGGCCGGCGGCTGTTCTCCGGGATGGCGGCCCTGTTCGACACGAAGCGGAGCATCATCCTGGCGCTGGTGGTGTATGCCATCATCGCCATCTGGGGCTTCTTCATCAGCTCGACCATCGAGTTCTGGCTGCTGGCGTGGCTCGTGGCGACGGTGCAGGGCGGCAGCCAGGCGCTGAGCCGCAGCCTGTACTCCAGCATGTCGCCGGCGGCCAAGAGCGGCGAGTTCTTCGGGCTGTTCGGCGTAATGGAGAAGTTCTCGGCCATTTTCGGGCCGATTCTGTTCGCGTTCGCCGCTGCGACGTTCGGCAGCAGCCGCCCGGCGATCCTCAGCCTGATCCTGTTCTTCATCGTGGGCATCATCCTGCTGTCCCGCGTGGACGTGGAGAAGGGTCGGCAGGTGGCTCAGGCCGATGACGCGGAACTTCTGCGGGCGGGGTGAGTCCACAGATGACACCGATGGCTCAGATGGGAATGAACCGGAGCCACGACTAAACGTCGCGGCGGCTTTGTACCGTTCTCTGCGGCAGATCTTAGCTCGTGTCTGCTGATCCACGAATGGCACGAATGAAAGACGGGCGCCGCGTTGCGGCGCCCGTTGGCAACTCTTGCCTGTGTGCTATCTGTGGATGGCCGTCAGCTAGCCCAGCTCGGCAGTCAGGCTCATTTCCTCGCCCGCGCGGATGATCACGAGGCGGACGCGCTCGCCCGCGCCGAACCCGGCGAGCGTGTCCTCCAGCGCGTTCCAGCTTGTGACGGGCACACCGTCTACCTCGATGATAATGTCGCCGGGTCGCAAACCGGCCAGCGCCGCCGGTGCACGCTCGTCCAGCGTGCGGATCACCAGCGCGCCTTCCGCCACCGGGAACGGGTCGCCGGGCTGGAGCATCCGGTAGGAGATGCCAAGCCTGCCGCTCTGGTACGGGCCGGGGCGGGGCAGCTCGATGGGTTGGCTCGTCACCACCACGACCGGCGTGGGGTCATGCTGGGCGCGCTCGTAGAGCCGCCCCGCGAAAAAGCCGAGGATCGCCCCGCCCGCAATGGCGATCAGCACGATGAGTCCGGCCAGCGCCCACAGCCACGCCTGCGATGTGCCGGTGGCCTGGGCTGTCTTGGATACCGGGGCGGGCGGCCAGCGTCCTTCTGCGGCCAGCCGATCTTTTTGTGGTGGGGTCAACTGCCGGGCCATGTTCGCGCCTCCTGCCGTATCGATGATGTCAGCAGTAGGACGCGCATCGCCCGCGCAGAGTTCCCTAGCGGGCTGCTAACATCTCGCGGATCAGGCTCTCGACTTCGCCCGGCTCGGCGTGGCGGCGCGTCTTGAGCTTGCTGTAGATCAACTCGCCGTTGACCTCCACCTCAAACCGCCCCCCGTCGCTGGGGATCAGGGTGAGCTGTGCGATCTCCGGCTCAAACTGCTTCAACAACTGTTCCGCCAAACTGACGGCACGAGGCAGGTAGTGTCAAACGGCGCAGTAGGTCAGGGTGATGCTCAGCATCGGTCACGCTCCTTGTCTGGTTGTAGAATTTTCCGTCAGTATATCACAGCGGCAAGTAGAGAGTGTTTTTGTGGGGTCGATCAACGTCCTCAAACCGGATAGCAGGAAGCCGCGAATCAGCTTCGCAGCGCCTAAAACCCGCTCCGTCTGCCCCCGGTTGGGCGGGAATCCGCCGCATCCTTCCTATCAAAAACGCCCGCAAAATGGTATAATCGCACATCCGTGCTAATCCGGAACGGAGCAGGCGGCGCTGAGTTCAAAGTGCCCGGCAGGTGCAGATAAGATATAATCGCGTGCGAGAAAGGTTGAAGAATCCGGCGCCAGTCGACAGGGAGATCCCAATGAGTCCCTCACCCCCATCGCCTATTGAGCATGTCGCCGTTCTGTATCACCCGAAGATCGAGGCTACCCACCCTGTCGCCAAAGAGATTCACGGCTGGCTGATCGAGCAGGGGTGTGAGGCACAGCTTGCGCTGACGTGGGACGAAACCGAGGTGCGCCCGATGATGGCCGAGGTGGACCTCGCCATTGTGCTCGGCGGCGACGGTTCGATGCTGCGTGCCGCGCGGATGGCCGCCCCGCACGGTGTGCCGCTCCTCGGCGTGAACATGGGCCGGGTCGGCTTTTTGACGGAGGTCACGCCGCAGGACTGGCAGAAGCGGCTCCCGCAGGTACTCGCGGGCAATTACTGGATCGAAGAGCGGTTGATGCTGGCGGCGAAAGCCTGGCGCGGCGATACACTGCTCGGCGAGTACACGGCGCTCAACGACGTGGTCATCAGCCGGGGGAACCTGGCGCGTGTGGTGCAGCTTCACACCGCCATCGACGGTGATGAGCTAACAACCTATGTGGCGGACGGCCTGATTATCAGCACGGCAACCGGCTCGACAGCGTATGCGCTCGCGGTCGGCGGGCCGATCCTGCCGCCGGAACTGCGCAACTTCCTCGTGATCCCGATTGCCCCCCACCTGACGCTCGACCGTGCGATTGTGCTGTCACAGGGGGCGCAGGTGCGGGTGCACGTCCACACCGATCACCAGGCGATCCTGACGGTGGACGGGCAGTTCGCCTTTGAGATGAACAATCTGGATCACGTCGAGGTGCAGGCGAGCAACGACGTGAGCCGCTTTATCCGGCTCGGCAAACGGACATACTTCTATCACATGCTGCTGGAGCGGCTCACGCCCAAACAACCGAACGTCAGAGATGAGTAGCCACCTCCTGGATGGAGTCGACTTGATGGCGAACCAGACCCTGGACAGCCAGCAGACGGTAGTCGAGAGCGACGTGCTGACCTGTGCTGTCCACCCTAACATCGAAACGTCGCTGCGCTGCAACAAGTGCGGGCGGCTCATGTGCAACCGGTGCGCTGTGCGCACGCCGGTCGGCTATCGCTGCCGCGAGTGCGTGCGCGGGCAGCGCAAGGCGTTTTTCAACGCCCAGCCTGCGGACCCGATCATCCAGGGCGCCGTCTCGCTGCCGCTGGCGGCGATCGCCGCCGGGCTGATGGGCCTGGTGCCGGGCTTCGGGTTTTTCGGCCTGCTGATCGCCTTCTGGGCCGGTTCGGCGGCGGGAGCGCTCATCGCGGATATCGCCTACCGGCTGGTCAGCAAGCGGCGCGGCGAGTACTCGTGGCTGATCGTCGCCGCATGCATCGCCATCGGCGGCACGGTGGGCACGATGATCACCGGCTTCTCGCTGACGGGCGTGCTCTTCACCGCCATGGCAGTGAGCACCGCCATCGGCAGGCTGCGGCTGGGCCGCTGACAGATCGCGCGGCAAACCGTCGAAATCCTTGTAATGTAGGCTACGTGAGCTAGCGGGGACCATATCAGGGCCATGCTGAGCGAAATCACGATTAGAGACTTCGCGATCATTGATCACCTCACCCTCCGGTTTTCGCCGGGCTTCAACGTGCTGACGGGCGAGACCGGCGCGGGCAAGTCCATCATCCTCGACGCCGTGTCGCTGCTGCTGGGCGGGCGGGCCAGCCATGACGACATACGCGCCGGGGCGGAGAGCGCGCTCGTCGAGGGCATCTTCATCCTGAGGAACGAGAGCACGCGCGAGGCGATCAACGCCTTGCTGGAGCGCGAAGCCCTGGAGGGCGACGCCCCGGACCTGCTCGTGCTGACGCGTGAGGTGCGGCGCGGCGGTCGCAACATCTGCCGGGTCAACGGGCGTGTCGTGACGCTGTCGATCCTCCAGGAGATCAGCGAGGGCCTGGTAGACATTCACGGGCAGACTGAGCACCTCTCGCTGCTCAAGCCCGCTTATCACCTCGACCTGCTCGACCGCTACGGCGGGCTGATGGAAAAGCGGCGGGCGTTCAGCCAGCTTGTCCGGCAGGTCGAGGCGGTGCGTGCCGAACTGCATAACCTCATCACCAACCGGGACGAGCTTGCCATGCGCGCGGAGATGCTCAACTACAAGGTCGAGGAGATCCGCGCCGCCAACCTCAAGCCCGGCGAGGAGGAAGACCTGCGCGACGAGGCGCGGCGGCTCGCCAATGCCGAGCAGATCGCCGAGCTGGTGAGCGAGGCATACCAGGCGATCTACGTAGGCGGCGAGGGGCGCGGCTCTGCCGCCGACCTGCTGACCGAAGCGGCGAACGCGCTAGCCCGCCTCGTGAAGCTCGACCCCGCAGCCGAGGAGATGAGCACGCTCGCCGAGGAGCTTTCCATCCAGGCCGAGGAGTTGAGCCGCAGCCTGGCCGATTATCAGGCCAATATCGAGTTCGACCCGGCTCGTTTGCAGGAGGCCGAACTGCGTCTGGACCTCATCCGCAGCCTCAAGCGCAAGTACCATGCCGACACTATCGAGGAACTGCTGGAGGGCGCGGAGCAGGCGGCGCGCGAAGTCGAGAACATCGAGAACAGCAGCGAGCGCATCGAGCAGCTTCAGGCCGAAGAGGCCGTGCTGCTGGCGCGCATCGGCGAGGCAGCGAGCGAGCTATCGAAGCTGCGGCAGGCCTGCGCCGAGCGGCTCGCGCGCGCGGTCGAGGCGGAACTGGCCGACCTGCGCATGGCGGACGCGCACTTCCAGGTATCCATCACGCAGGAGGATGATCCTGCGGGCTGCCCGGTCGGGGATTACCGGCTGGCGTTCACCCGCACCGGCATCGACCAGGTCGAGTTCCTGATCTCCCCCAACATCGGGGAGCCGTTCAAGCCCATCGCGCGGATCGCCTCCGGCGGCGAGACATCGCGCATTATGCTGGCGCTCAAGACGGTGCTCTCCCGCGCGGACGAGACGCCCACGCTGATCTTCGACGAGATCGACGCCGGGATCGGCGGGCGCATCGGCGCGGTCGTCGGGCAGAAGCTGTGGTCGCTGTCATCTGCGCATCAGGTGCTGGTGGTGACGCACCTGCCGCAGCTTGCAGGCTTCTCCGATGCGCACTTCAAGGTCGAGAAGCAGCTTAAGGGCAGCCGCACGGTGACACGTGTGTTTGAGCTGGAGCGCGAGAAGCAGATCGAAGAGCTAACGGCCATGCTCGGCGCGGAGGCCGAATCGGCCCGCCAGAGCGCCGAAGAACTGCTCAACTATGTGGAGAGCATCAAAAAACAGGCCGCCCTTTCAGCGGGGGGGTGAGAGCCCTCACCCCGTGACATGGCACCCTCCGGCGGCCAAAAGGTCACGCCGGGATGAGGGCGTTAGAGATATATCACCACCGTAGGGGCGGGTCTGAGACCCGCCCCTACCACGATTCTGTTGGACGTGGCCCCCTCTCCCAGCGACCACAGGGAGCGTCCGGGATGAGGGCTGCACAACAAAAAACAGGGCGCTGTTTAGCGCCCTGTGTGTATTCTCATCGAACCCCTGCCGGGGCAGCTCACCTACCTATACCCACTCCTCCTCGTCGTCCAACTCGTCCGCCTCGTCGGCCCAGTCTGCCATGTAGTCAAGCTCCAGCGGGCGCAGGCTGACGATCTCCAGCGCCGTGTGACACTCCGGGCAGGTGACCGGGTCCCACAGTTCGACGCCCTCCTTCAGCCAGATAGCGGCGAGGCACTCCGGGCACCGCGCCTTGACCCGGCTTCGTGCAGCGTTTTGGCTCACAACCTCACTCTCCTAAGCGTTCAACCGCGAGCCACGCGATACGTTGTAACTCTTTGCATATAGCATAATTTCAGATCACGGTCAAGATGATGATCGGAACTCCCCGACGAGGTCCGTGAGGAAGCGGTAGACCCGCTCGCCCGTCTCCGCCCAGGTGGGATGCTGCTCGTACCGTTGCCGCGCCGCGAGGCTCATCGCCCGCAGCCGCCCACGATCGGCGGCCAGCTCTCGCAGATGGGCGGCCAGCGCATCTGTATCGCCCGGCTGCACGAGGTAGCCGTTCTCGCCGTGCGTCACGATCTCCGCCGCGCCGCCGCCCGCCGAGGCGATGGCGGGCAGCCCGAAGGCCATCCCCTCCAGGTAGGCGATGCCGAAGCCCTCATGTGTGGAGGGCACGGCCAACACGTCCGACCGGCTCAGCAGGTCGGCCAGTTCGCCATCCTCGAGCTGCCCGGCGAGCGTCACCCGCCCGCCGAGGCCCGCCTGCTCCACCTGCCGCTGGATGCGGCGGGCGTAACCCGGTTCGGCGTCGAGCGCCCCGGCGACGGTCAGCCGCCAATCCATCTCGCCAAGCCGCGCCAGTGCATCGAGCAACCGGTGCAGCCCCTTGCGCTCGATCACACTGCCGAGAAAAACCACGCGCAGCGGGCCGCCCTCCTCCGCCCGTGAGGCGATGGCCTCCGGCGTCAGCCCCGCGCCGAGCCGGTCGCCCGCAGGGTAGGCTACGACGGACGGCTTGCGCTCGCCCGCCAGCCGCTCGACCGCCTCACGGGTCGCGTCGCTGTTAAAAATAAAGGCGTCCACCGAGCGCAGGTAGCGCCGCTCGATAGCGCGGTAAAGGCGCAACTGCCAGGGCGGGTGGGCCTCGCTGCTGCGCAGGTGATGCACGATGGACACAATCGGGTACTCAATCTTGCCGCGCAGCCTCTCGTTGAGCCGGAACAGCGACGGGTGGTTCAGTTCGTCCTGCAGCAGCACGTCGAACTCGACCGCGCGCAGCCACTCGCCGAGCAGGAGGGAGAAGTTATCCGTGAGGTTGCGGAGGTAGCGCCGCCGCCGCATTGAGAGCACCTCGACCTCGCTGCCCTGCGCCTCGAAGTGCTCGACAAGCCGGCGGTCGTACAGGTAGCCGCCCGTGACTGTCTCCAGCGCCCCGTAGATCACCAGCCCGATATACACCGCTAGCGCCTCTCAAGCCGGTACGAGGCACGGGCGATGTCGTTCTCCCATACCGTCACGACAAGCGCATCCAGTGCCGCGCCGTCAAGCCGCTCATTGAAGGCATGGGCGAGGATGCGGGCGAAGTGCTCGATGCTGGGGTTCAGCCCCTCGAACTCAGGCAGGTCGTTCAGCGTGCGGTCGCGGTAGCGCGCAGCAAGCTCGTCGAGCGCCGCCTCCACCGCGACGATGTCCACGAGGTAGCCGTGCTCGTCAAGCTCGCGGCCCTCCAGCGTCAGTTCGACGGCGTAATGGTGCGAGTGCTTCTCGTTCTCCGCGCCCCAGTCGCCGCCGATCAGGTAGTGCTGCGCGACGAAGTCGCGTTTCACCGTCAGCGTGTACATCTCATCTCCTTGCAGCCGCCCTCAGAACGTCAATCGTCTGCTCGACGAGGTGCGCCCAGTCGAACCGCTCCAGCCCGGCGGACGTGTTCGCGGCGAGCGCGGCCCGGCGGCCCGGCTCGAACGCCTCGTGCAGCGTCCGCACCAGCGCGGCGGGGTCCACGTAAGGCACGAGCAGCCCGTTCATGCCGTGCTGCACGACCTCGGGGTTGCCGCCCGCGTCGCTGGCGATGACCGGCGTGCCAAGCGCCAGCGACTCGATCAGCGTGTGGGACAGCCCCTCGCCGCCGGAGTACAGCAGCGTGTAATCCGCCGCGCGGAAGTACAGCGGCAACCGGTCGCGCTCGACGAACCCCTCAAAGCGGACACGGTCGCCCAGGCCAAGCTCGGCGGTGAGCGCCTCAAGCTCCGCCCGCGCCGGTCCCTCCCCGGCGACGACGAGCCGCACGCCCGGCAGGTCCGCGAGCGCCCGTAGCGTGTGGTCGATGCCCTTGAGCGGCATCAGCCGGGCGGCAGTGAACAGCAGCGGGCCATCCGGCAGGCCAAGCCGCCGCCGCGCCTCTGCGGCAGTCTCGGTAGGCGCGGACCGTTCGCCGGGCAGAGCGTTGTACACAACCGTGATGCGCTCCGGCGGCACGCCCCAGCCCACCACCATCCGCTTGCGGTGCGCGCTCGGCACGATGATGTGATCCCACCGGCGAGCGACCCGCGCGCGCTGGAGCTTGTTGGCCTCTACAAGCGGACCATACCGGCGGCGCTGGAACGTGTCAATGTCCAGCCCCGGCTCGACCCAGCCCTTGTTGGTCGCCCGCTCCCAGGCCGGGTCGCCGACCACCTTGCCCACCGCCGGGCGGATGTTTGCCGGAAGCGGGATGTTGAAACTGTGCACAAACGCCACGTCATGGCCAGGCCACAGCCGCCGCGCCGCCCGCCAGTACGCAAGCTGCCGTGCCGGGTAGCTCTGCCGCCGCGAGATGCGCACGACCGGATACGGGTAGTCGTCGGTCGGGTCGTCGCCGAAGGTCAGCACAGTGACATCATGCCCGCGCGCCTGAAGCTCCGGCAGCAGGTGGTAGAGGTATGTCGCCGGGCCACCCGGCTCTGGATGGAAGATTCCTGTCGCAATGAAGATTCGCATACGCCTATTGTCCACAAAATTACGCGATTTTCACGAATAGAATCCGCCGGGGAATCAAATTCCCCGGCTAAAAGGGATTGCTTCGCAATCCCGCAAAGTCCCTACGGGACTCCCGTCCGCCTGCGGCGGACTCTGGGGCGGCAGTTTTGAGAGATTGTGTAGGGGCAGGTCTGAGACCTGCCCCTACTTAGGCCCCCCTCTGACGCGGCTGCGCAGCGCCATCTCCCCCTATGAGGGGGCGATCAGGTGATGAAACGATACACACTGCCCCCTAGCAGGGGGAAGTGGCGGCCCGAAGGGCCGTCGAAGGGGGTGGTCGGTCAGCTAGAACACTCTGGCCAATCTTCCCGCTTGCTCAACTCGACAGCTATGGGCTAGCGGGTGAGGGCTGTTAACCCATCCCCTCCTCTTGCCACCCGGACGCCGTTCGTGGTAGGATGAGCCATCTCCATTAGCACAGTTATTCTAGGTCACGAGGCACACCCTTGTTTACTCGCCAAAGCCAGCAGAAGAAGTGGGTCATCGCGCCTCAAGCGCCACAGCCTTACGTTGAACGGCTCCAGAAGTTCGACGTCCACCCCATTCTCGCCCAGCTTCTCTACCGGCGCGGGTACGAGACGCCCGACGACGCCCTCGCCTTTCTGCGCTACTACGATGGCGACGACAACCCCTTTCTGCTGAAGGGCATGCTCGAAGCAGTCTACCGGCTGCGCATGGCCATCCGCTACGGCGAGAAGATCGCCGTCTACGGCGACTTCGACTGCGACGGCGTGACAGCCACCGCCCTGTTGACCGACGCGCTGCGGAAGCTCGGCGCGGACGTGCGCCCGTACATCCCCGACCGCGTCGATGAGGGCTACGGGCTGAACAGCCCGGCGCTCGCCCGGCTGGCGGAAGAGGGCGTGAAGGTCGTCGTCACGGTGGACTGCGGCATCCGCTCGCTGAAAGAGGTCGAGGACGCCAACAGCTACGGCCTCGACATGATCATCAGCGACCACCACAGCGTCGGGCGCGAGCTGCCGAACGCCTACGCGGTGATCAACCCCAAGCAGCCGGGCTGCCCCTACCCGGAGAAGATGCTGGCGGGCGTCGGCATCGCCTACAAGATCGCCGAGGCGCTGTACGCGGAGGGCGTCCGGCGCAAGCAGAAGGGCCTCGACGAGTGGCACCCCGCCGACTGGCTGGACCTCGTCGCCATCGGCACGGTGGCCGACATCGCGCCGCTCGTCGGCGAGAACCGCGTACTGGTGAAGCGCGGGCTGGCCCGGCTGAACCGTCCGCAGAGGCCCGGCCTGCTGGCGCTCTATCAGGAGGCGAAGCTCAGGCCGGGGCAGATCAATGCGATGACCATCGGCTTCGGCATCGGACCGCGCATCAATGCGGCGGGGCGGCTCGACTCCGCGATGGTGGCCTACAACCTGCTCACCGCACCCGACCCCATGCGGGCAATGAAGTATGCAGAGCGGCTCAACGCCCTGAACCGGCTCCGGCAGGAGAAAACCCGCGCCATGCAGGAGATCGCCGAGAGCGCCTTCCCCGGCGACCCGGCGGACGAGCCGCTGCTGTTCGCGGCGAACCCCGAGTTCGAGCAGGGCGTCGTGGGGCTGGTCGCCAGCCGCCTCACCGAGCAGTACTACCGCCCCTCCGTCGTCGTTCAGGTCGGCGAGGAGGAGAGCCACGGCTCCTGCCGCAGCATCCCGGAATTCAACATCACCGAGGCGCTGGACCAGTGCGCCGACCTGCTGGAGCGGTACGGCGGGCACGCGGCGGCGGCGGGCTTCACCGTGCGCAACGAGAATATCGAGGCGCTCCGCGACGCCCTGTGGGACATCGCGGCGGAGGAGCTGGCCGACAAGGAACTGTCCCCCCGGCTCACCATCGACGCTGAGCTGCCTCTGAACGAGGTGTCGCTCGAGCTTGTCGACCTGCTGGAAGTGCTTGAGCCGACCGGGGAGGCGAACGAGGCGCCGATATTCTGCACGCGGGGCGCGGTCATCAAGGGGCGGACCTGCGTCGGGACCGAAGGGCAGCATCTCAAGCTGCTGTTCGACAACGGCAGCGGCCAGCCGGTCGAGGCCATCGCCTTCCGGTGCGGCCATCTGATCGACACGCTGCCCGAGGTGGTGGATGTAGCCTACCAGCTTGAGGCCAACGTGTGGAACGGGAGCCGTCGGCTGCAGATGCGCGTCGAGGACATCCGTCCGGCGGAGCGCGCATAGCTCCCGCTCGGCCTGCGCTCCCGGTCTGGCATTCACTCAAACGAAGGGCTCTTGATGAAAATCCTCTCTCTGGTGCTGCGGCTGTCGCTCCTTCTCGCGGTCCTCGCCGCGCTGTCGGCTGCGGCGAGCGCCCAGCGACGTGCCGATCCGCGCTTTGGACTGGTGGGCGCGTGGCAGGCCCCTGAGGAGGCCGCCGCGCTCGGCACGGCATGGGAGATCATCGAGTTCCGGTGGGATGAGCTTCAGCCCGGCGGGCCGGGCGATTGGAACACCGGCCCGGCGACGGGCGATTACCTCGCACAGGCAGCGGGCGCGGGCCGCGAGATCGTCGGCGTGCTGGTGGGCACACCCGCCTGGGCCACCGACGGCGCACCCGGCAGCGGCATCCCGCGCGGGCTGTATGACCCGCCCGACAGCCTGACAAACACCTGGGCCACCTTCGTGCGGCAGGCCGTGAGCTACGGCGCGGTACGCGGCGTCAATCGCTGGGCCATCTGGCAGGGACAGGACGCGCCGCCCACCGCACCGGGCGCAACCTGGGACGGCAGCGTCATGGACTACTACCGGCTGGTCAAGGTCGCGCATGAGGTCGCACGGGAGGCCAACCCCCATGCCATCATCCACCTCGGCACGCTGGAGGGCGCTGACCCCGCCTGGCTCGACGCCTTCCTCGACATCGTCGTCGAAGACTCATCCGCCGCACCGAACGGTTATTACTTCGACGCGGTGATGGTCCGCTCGACGTTCTCGCCCTATGCCCTGCACACGCAGCTTGAGCGGGCGCTGCTGGAGATGCACATGCACGGCATCACGCTCAAGGAGGTGTGGGGCATCGCGGGTGTGCGCCCTGCCCTCGATCCGCTCGCCTACACCGAGGACACAACGTTCAGTCGCTACCCGAACATCACGCCGGAGCAACAGGCGGCCTACATCGTGCAGGCGCATGCGCTGGCCTTCGCCGCCGACCGGGGTGTGCGGATCGGCGTGTACCGGCTGGTGGATGACTTCGAGGCTGATAGCGGCGAGGGGTTCGGGCTGCTACGTGCGGATGGCAGCCCTCGCCCGGCGCACAGCGCCTACCGCCTCGTCCTCGACGAGTTCTCCGGCCTGACGTCCGCCCGCCGCCTCGACGACACACACCCGCACGTCGAAGCGGTGCGGCTGGCCTTCCCCGATCGGCTGACGACCGTCGCCTGGGCGCGCACCTCGCAGACCTCCACGCTGCTCGTGCCCGCGCGGAGCCGTCAGGCCACGCTGGTCGGGCTGGACGGCAGCCGCCGCACCGTGCAACCGGAGGATGGCTACTATGCCCTCGTGCTGGAGGGCGCCGCCTGTGACGACCCGCAGGCTGGCTGCCTGATCGGCGGGATGCCTTGGCTGCTTGTCGAGGAGGGCGCGCGCGAGCCGGGGCGGCGTCGCGGGCCGGACCCCACCGTCGAGCCGGGCGGCGAGCCGCTGCCGCTCGGCCCGATCGCCTGGCCGACGCACACCCCGCCACCCCCCACCCTGATGCCAACAACGGAGCCGGCACCAACGGTCACCGCTGTGCCGACCGAGGCGGCGGCCCTCGTCGAGACGCCGCCTGCCGAAACGGTCGCGGTGCAGGCTGCCGCCATCAGCGAGCCGGTTGTGGCAGAGCCGCCGGGCTGGCTGCGCCCGGCGCTGATCGCACTCGGCGCGGCGGTGATCGCCGGGGCGGCAGCGGTCGCCATCCGGCGGCGGTGAGAATGGGGGTGGGCAGGCCAATCTATCAAAGTAGGTCGGTGTATAGCAGCCGCCGGTAATCCCCACCAGCGACCCGGAGGGTCGCTTCCTCCCCCTTGCAAGGGGGAGGTTGAGAAATCAGGTAGAGCGGATTTTTGACCCTTGATCAACCATTCAGGTTAAGTAGGGGCAGGTGTGATGCGCGATGCTCCGCATCGACCGCATCATTAGACCTGCCCCTGCCACCGTCCAGTATATGAACAACACGAAACGGGGAGCCGCCTGCGGCGGTTCGTGGGGTGAGAGAGACCTCAATTCCGGAACGTATACAGGATCGAGCAGCGCTCCGGGTAGTTGCCGGTGCTGTCCACGACAACAAGCCGCACCCAGTAGTCGCCGTTTTCAAACGCCACCGTGTTGACCGTGCCGAGCAGGCCGTTCTGCACCGGCTCGGTGCCGGTATGCACCGTCACGAAGTCCTGCTCGCCGCTCGTGCCGTGCCGCCGGACCTCCAGCTTGTAAAACTGCAAGTCGGGATGCATGGCCGTCCCGTAGAACGGCGCGTTGCCGCTGATCACCGCGCCGACGCCCGGCGATGTAATTGTGGAGTTAGGGTCGGTACACGCACCGGCGGTCGTGCCCGGCTCGGGCCGGGCAATAGACCCGCCCCCACCCGACGCAACCGGCGGGAGCGTAGCGGTCGGCAGGGGTGCGCTCGTCGGCTGCGGGCGCGGCTGGACGTTCGGCACATAGAGCGTCTGACCGGCTATGAGCGAGGTGTCCGGCAGGCAGTTGCCCCGCTGAAGCTCGCCGGTCGATAGCCCGTAGCGCAGCGCAATACGGAACAGCGTCTCGCCACGCTGCACGGTGTAGGGAACCCACCCGACCCGCACCGTGCAGACCGTCGTCGTGGGCTGCGGCGGAACAGGCGTATCAGAAAGCGGAGGCGTTGAGGTTGGCGGCGGCACGTTGGTCGGGGTTGGCTCCGGCGTATCGCTCGGCGCGTCCGTCGGGCTGAGCGTCACAGTCGGGGGTACGCCCGTCTGCGGCGTTACCCCGGCAACACCGCCCGGCGGCAACGTCGGCAGGCGGAACGGCGTCGGCGTTGGCTCCCCGCGTGACCCTGCGCCCAGCGGGTCGTCGCCGATCATCAGCAGGAAGCCGCCCGCAAGCGCCGCTGTGACGACGAACAGGATCGCCAGCCCGGCGAGCGCCTGCTGCACCCAGCTTGGCTTCACGACTGATCCTCCACGCTGACCGGCTCAAGCGGCATCCGCACGTGGAACGTCGTGCCCGCGCCGCGCTCGCTCTCCAGCCAGATACAGCCGCCGTGCGCCTCGACGAGCGCCCGCACACGCGGCAGGCCATCACCCCGGTCACCCAGCCCGCTGATCTCAGCCGCGCGCTCGAACACCCGCTCATGATGCTCCGGGTCGACGCCCGCGCCGGTGTCCGCCACGGCGATCTCCAGGCACGGGGCCTCGACTTCACGCCCGTCGCCCACGGGCAGCTTGCCCTCCTGCGCGGACAGCGCAAGCGTCACCTCGCTACCATCGGGCGAGGCCAGCGCGGCGTTGTTCAGCAGGTGGTACAGGATGTCAAGCACCGCCTGCCGGTCGGCGATGATGGCGGGCAGTGAAGGCGGCACCGCCAGCCGCAGCGTGATCCGCCGCTCGCCAAGCGGCCCGGCCAGCCGCGTGATGGTTTCCTCGACCGCATACAGCACGTCTACCCGTTCCGGCTCCAGCCGGGGAGCGGCGGACGGTTCGGCGTCCAGCAACGCCTGCGCCCGGGCAAGCTGGCCTTCCAGCGCCTCGATCTTCCGGGCCTGCCCGGCGATACGCTCCTGCAGGGCGTCGAGGCCGCGCACCTCGCCGGTGTCTTGCATCATGCGGACCTGCTCGCGCAGCGCCTCCACGACCGCCTCAGCCTCCACCAGCCGCGAGCGCAGCTTCACCACCTCGCGGGTGCGCTCGGCAAGCTGCTGTTGCAGCAGCCCGACCTCCTCCTCGAACGTGCGGGCCGCCGCTAGCTGGGCGCGCAGCGCGGCGATCTCGCTCGCCATGCCCTCCCCGGCGGGAGCCTGCGGCGCGGCGGCTGCCGCCCGCACCGCCTCAAGTTCCTCCTCAAGCCGCGCGGCGCGGGCTGCCTCGTTGCGCAGCGTTTCGATCTCCTGCAGCAGCTTCTCGATCTCCCACTGTGCGGCCTGCTGCTGTACGGGGAACTCCTCAACCTGCCGGTGCAGGTCACGGATGTAAGCCTTCATCTCCTCGATCTGCCGCTTGGCCGCGTTGAGCTCGGCGGTCTTGGCCGTCACGTCGTCGGCCAGCTCAACGATTCGGCTCGCCTCCTGCGCGACGGCTTTTTCGGCCTTATCCTGCATGGCCCGGTAGGCCTCGGCGTTGAGCAGGGCCGCCGTGACGAGCGGCGCTAGCCGGTCGAGCAGGTTGCGCTCCTCCTCGCTGAAATGCCGCCCGGAGTATGGCGAGCCGAGGATCAGCACGCCGACCCGGTCGTCGTTGTTAACGAGCGGCTGGATGTACGCCGGACCTTCGCGCGTAATACCCAGCCGGTCGTAGATGTCGCGCAGCTCGCCCGCGTTGCGCTGCGGGGTCAGCCGGACCTGCCGCAGGCGGGCCAGCGCGCTCACAATGGACGGGTGCCGGGCGAGGTTCAGCACGTCACGGCGCAGGCCGGTCTGCGAGATGTTGTCATACGCGCCGAGGATGGCGGCTTCCTGAACGTCCTCATCCACGATAGCCAGCACGCAGATATCGGCGCGGAGGGCGGTTGCGACGGCTTTCGGCGCTTCGCGCACGATGTTCGACGGCTCCAGCGAACTGAGCAGCAGGCCAACCGCATCGACCGTTTCCAGCAGCGCCGGGGTGATGGCGGGCTGGGGAGCCTCCTCCTTCTTTTTCGGGGCGGGGCCTGCCTCCTCTTCCTTCTCCGGCTTGGGCTGGTGGCGCACGGTTTCGTCGGCCATGCCGGGCGGCGGGGCGGGCGGAGAGGCCGGTGCAGCGCCCGGCGCGGCGACACCCACCGCCGGAGCGGCCAGCCGGCTCGGCTCGAACTCGTCCCAGTGCAGAAGCTGCTCGACAACGTGGCGGAAGGCAACGGCGGCGAGCATCGGGATCACAATCGCCTGTGCCACCCGCTGTGCCGCCGCGACATCACCGAGCGTCGGCTGCAGGATGTGCACAGCGGCGGCGGCTGCCAGCAGGATCAGCATGACGCCCTTGAGCAGCGGGTCGTACACATAGCGGATGCGTGTGAGCATCCACACCAGCCCAACGACGCCGATCACGACCTGCGCGGCGCTCCAGGCGATGTCAAGCCACGTCCCGTTGAACAGGATGTTGTTGGAGAAGGATGTCGTCCAGAAGTAGTACGTGCCGATGAACAGGATGAGCGTCAGGCCGAGCATCAGCCCGGCGGTCACATCCGCGCTGAAGTTGCGCCGCTTCAGCGACGGCTGGTCCATCGTGACGAAGGCCCACGCCAGCCCGAGCACGGTGACGGTATCAACAAGGCGCTCGACCGGCGGCAGCAGCACGTTATGCGGGAGATAGCCCTGCCACGCGGCCAGCGAGGCGACCACCAGCGCCATCCGCGCGAGCAGCAGCGCAAACGAGCCAATCGCGAGGCGCAGCGTGCCGGAAGCGCGCTCGCGCATCCACTGGCCCATGCTGATCGCGACGGCGGCCTCCAGCGCAAACAGGATAATGACATGGTAGACGAGGCTGCCCGGCGGCTGGCCGACGAGGTCTAATATCTGGTCGAACACCGGTCAAATCTCCCTGCTCGGACACCACCCGCCATTATAGCATTAACCCGGCGCAAACGCTGTGCGATTGTTAAAGGCTTTAGGGGGCCTCACCCCTGGCTGCTTTGCAGCACGCCCTCATCCCGGTCGCGACCTTCGGTCGCTGGGAGAGGGGGTGAGGGAACAAAAAGGGGCGCATGCAGCGCCCCTCAGCCTCACACAAAACCCGCTTATTCTGCCGCCGGTGCGGTCCCCGGCTCCTCGACGGCGTCCGGCTCCTCGCCCACCTTCCAGACCTTGTCGGTGCGGTCGATGTACAGGATGCCGTCCAGATGATCGATCTCATGCTGGAAGACCCGCGCCAGCCAGTCGCGCGGCTTCACACGGAACTCGTTGCCGTAGCGGTCCTGCGCCCGCACGACCAGCTCAACCGAGCGCTCGACCTCGCCATAATAATTGGGGATCGACAGACAGCCTTCAATGCCCATCACCGTCTCACGCGAGGCCTTGATGATCTCCGGGTTGACAAGCTCGTACAGCACGCCTGCATCCGGGCCGTACTCTTCCTCGTCATCCGGCAGGCGAATAACAACCACGCGCTCGCTAACACCGACCTGCGGCGCTGCCAGCCCTACCCCGGCGGCGTGCTCCAGCGTCTCCAGCATGTCATCAAGAAGCTCGTGGAGCTTCTCGTCAAATACCCGCACGCGGCGCGCCTTCTTCCGCAGCACGTCGTCGCCGATCAGAACAATCTCTCGTAGTGCCATTGTTCTACCTGTGAATGAATGCTTTTGCTTTCGCGACCGGACGTCCTGCTCATTATGGCGTTCCGATCGGGGGTTATTATACCACGCCGGTGGTGGGCCTGGCACGAACGCAGGCGTATCTAACAGGCTTCTTGCCATGCCCCCCGCACAGCACGGCGGGGCCTGTATGCGCAGACCCCGCCGGTTCTCGCCCGTACTGCCGTGCGAGCGCGATCAGGTGATGCTGTTCCACCCCTCGCGCACCGCCTCCTTTATCTCGTCCCACAGCCTGCCCGGGTTGCGGCGCTCCCAGTCGCGGCGCAGCTCGGGCTCGACGTCTTCCCAGCGGTAGTCACGATAGTGACCGCTGGAGGCCAGTGCATAGCCGTAGCGGTAGGCGGGCTGATAGTACTCGTAGTCGCGGCCCGACTCGCCATACGTCATGCCGTAGTGCCGCTCGTAGCCGCGCTCGATCTCCGGCTCGATTTCCTGGATGTTGATCTCGGTGCGCTGCAGCCTGTCACGGATCGTCTCCGTGTGCTCGCTGACATCCTTCCCGAATTCACCCTCTCCGGTGAGGTGGGACTGCATGCCGGTCAGGGCTTCTTCAGCCTTCCCGTGCATCTCAGTCGTGCCTTCCCTGAAGGCTTCCTCCGCATCGCTCACCGGGCTGCCCATCGGGCGATCCGCCGGGTGGCGCTCAGGCATGTCGGTACCCTGCTCCATCTCGCTCATGGAGCGCTGCGTCCCGAAGTCCGTCTCACGGTCAAACCCGCTCAGGGGCTGCTGAGTCTCAAAGTCCGTCTCACGGTCGAACTTGTCCACGGGCGTCTCGAAGTCGGTTTCGCGGTCAAATTCGTCCTTCGGAGGCTGCGTCCCCAGGTCCGTTTCACGGGCCAGCTCGCTCATGGGGCGGTGCGCTTCGAGGTCGGTTTCGCGGTCGAACTCGCCCATGGAGCGTGTCGTCTCGAAGTCTGTTTCGCGATCCGTCATGCCCGTCGGATGCTGTGCGGGGATGTCCTGTCCGGTGTAGGGCTCGGCGTTCGGGTCAAAGCCGGTCCACTCCTGCGAGCGCCAGTCCATCGCCCGGCGCTCGATGTCAACCGGGTTGTACGCGTTCATGATGTTGACCGCCCGAGGCGCCATGTCGTCGGTTGTGTTGACCATCACCAGCGTGCCGCCCCGGCGCAGACCCTCGGCGTAGACCTCGGCGTCGTCGTCCGGGATGCCTGCATCCACCAGCGCGCCGATCAGCCCGCCGGCGACCGCGCCGACACCTGCCCCCGCCAGCGCCGAAACCAGCGGGCCAGCCGCCAGCACCGGCCCAACGCCGGGGATGAACATCGCGCCAAGGCCCAGCAGACCGCCGATCAGCGCGCCAATACCAATTCCTTCGCTCAGGTCTTCGCCCTCGCCGAAGCTCTCGCCCGCCTCATAGCGGCGAATCTCGTCCTCCTGGCCCCGCGCCACAAGGCTGACGTCATGGCTACTGAACCCGTTATCGATCAGGTCCCGGACTGCGTTGCGGGCGTCCTGCACGTTGTCAAACATTCCTACCACTGTCTTCGCCATGCTTCCATACCTCCCTGACACACTCTCTACCGTTACAAGCGTTCACATCACCCGACCGGCTGGTAGCCGTCGGCATGTCCTCGAGCGATGGCTTACCGGGGATTTCATCCCCCGCGCGCCACCGTGAGTTCCACCTGCGAGTTTGCCCCCATACCCTCACCTTCCAGCCTATCAGGTCGCTTTCGTCTGCTTCAACTCCGATAGACAATTTTTAGGGTCGCCAGTGTCGCCTCGCTTTTCATTTTTCTCTTAATTCGGACTACAATAATCTATATTCAATCATCATCTATCCACCCACGGACGGGAGAGAGGGGGAAATGAGTAAAGGATTGCGCGTCGCTGCGATCATAGCGGGGGTGATCGCAGTGCTGGCACTGGCGCTTACCGGAGCCTGGCTGGTGTTTTCACGGCAGGCCTACCCCAGAGAGCGCGGCACGGTCAGCGTGCCCGGCCTGACCGCCCCGGTTGAAATTCTCCGCGACCCGTACGGCGTGCCCCACATCTACGCGGAGAACTCGCACGACCTCTTCTTCGCGCAGGGCTACGTCCACGCCCAGGATCGCTTCTGGCAGATGGAGTTCTGGCGGCGCATCGGCGCAGGCCGCCTGTCCGAGTACTTTGGCGAGGCCACCCTCGGCACGGATATCTACCTGCGGACGGTCGGCTTTGCGCGCATCGCCGAGCAGGAGTACGAGGAGGCCACCCCTGAGATACGCGCGGTGCTCGAGGCCTACGCGGAGGGCGTGAACGCCTACATCAGCGGGCGCAGGCCCGGCCAACTCGGGCTGGAGTTCGCGCTGCTCAGCCTGCAGGGAATCGAGATTGAGGTCGAGCCGTGGACGCCCGTTAACACACTGACGTGGGCCAAAATCATGGCGCAGGACCTCGGCGGCAACATGGACGACGAGCTGGCCGCCGTGGACCTCGTGCGGGCGGTCGGCGTCGACATGGCGCAGGACTTCCGCGCAGGCTATGTGGACAACCTGCCGGTCATCGTCCCCGACGAGGAGCTTGAGCATCTCGACCTGCCCGACGCGAGCACGGAGCAGGTGGCGGGCGAGTATATCGCCGCGCTGCAGGAGGTGAGCACGGAACTGGCCGGTGGCTTCGACCCGGCACAGGCGCTCGCCTTCGGCAGGGGCGCGGGCATCGGCTCCAACAACTGGGTCATCTCCGGCGATCTCACCGCGTCGGGGATGCCGCTCCTCGCCAACGACCCGCACCTGGGCATCCAGATGCCGTCTATCTGGTACGAGATTGGGCTGCACTGCGTCGAAAAGTCGGACGAGTGCCCGTACGATGTGCGTGGCTTCTCCTTCGCCGGTGTGCCCGGCGTGGTCATCGGCCACAACGACCGCATCGCGTGGGGCTTCACCAACACCGGGCCTGACGTGCAGGACCTGTACATCGAGCGCATCAACCCGGAGAACCCCGATCAGTACGAGGTGAACGGCGAGTGGCGCGACATGGAGATCGTCTACGAGACGATTGAGGTGCAGGGGCGCGACGAGCCGGTCGTGCTAAAGGTGCGTATCACGCGCCACGGCCCGATCATCACCGACTCCGGCGGCAATGCGAGCTATAGCAGCTTCAGCCTCGACGACACCGCCGACACGCTGCCCGAGAACCTTGAACTGACTGCGCTCGCGCTGCGCTGGACGGCCCTCCAGCCCAACACCACCTTCCAGGCCATTCTGGAGCTGAACCGCGCGACGAACTTCGAGGAGTTCCGGGCGGCCCTGGAGCACTTCGATGTGCCCTCGCAGAACATGATCTACGCCGACGTCGAGGGCAACATTGGCGTCCAGATCCCCGGCCTGATCCCGATCCGCGCCCGGGGCGATGGCTCGATGCCGGTCCCCGGCTGGACGGATGACTACGAGTGGACGGGCTTCATCCCCTACGACGAGCTTCCGCGCGCCTACAACCCGGCGCAGGGCTACATTGTGACCGCCAACCAGCCGGTCGTGACCGACGCCTACCCCTACCTCATCAGCACCAGCTTTGACCGGGGCTACCGCGCCCAGCGCATCGTCGACATGCTCACCGAGAACGGGGGTGGGCTGACCGTCGAGGACATGCAGCGCATGCAGGGCGACAACCTCAACCTTTCCGCACTGGAGATCCTGCCCTACCTTGAAGACCTCGATCTGGAGCCATCGCTGGCGGGCGCGCGCGGGCGGCTCACCGCTTGGAATGGCGTGATGGACATGGACAGCCCCGAGGCGGCGCTGTACGCCTACTTCTGGGTGGCGCTGGTAGAAGAAACCTTCAACGACCAGCTTCCCGAAGACCTCTGGCCGAGCGGCAGCGACATGACGCAGGTCGCCATAGCCAACCTGCTGGAGGAGCCTGACAATCCCTGGTGGGACCACCGCTCAACGCCCGACGTGACCGAGACGCGTGACGACATCCTCGCGCGGGCGCTGGCGAAAGCGTACGAGAGGGGCGTCGAGGAGCTTGGCCCCAACCTTGACGCGTGGCGCTGGGGGGACATCCATACCGCGGAGTTTCGCAACGGCACGCTCGGCGAGTCGGGTATCGCGCTGATCGAGCGGATCTTCAACCGGGGCCCGGTTGCGACGAGCGGCGGCGGCGAGCAGGTCAACGCGACGGGCTGGAGCACGACGGAGCCGTTCGGCGTGCGCTCCCTACCGTCGATGCGGCAAATCGTGGATCTCGGCGACCTGTCGAACTCGCTGATGATCCACACGACAGGCCAGAGCGGGCACCCGGGCCACCGCCACTACGACGACATGATCGAGCCATGGCGGCAGATCGAGTACCATCCGACGCTCTTCACACGGGAGGAGGTAGAAGCGGCAGGAGCCCGGCGGCTGGTGCTGCGACCGGGGGGTTAACTGTGCCAATGGCAATGAGAAATCGCACCGCGATTTTCTCACCCCCTGCGGGTAGTCGCTCGCAGCCTACCATCTCCTCCTGCTAGGGGGCGATCAAATCGGACGCGAACTGCCCCCTTCTAGGGGGAAGTGGCGGCCCTTCGGGCCGCCGAAGGGGGTCCGGCGGTAGGGGCCAGCACAGAGGCAAAGGCAGCAAGGGCAGGCGACGCCTGCCCTTTTCGCTTAGCACGCGGATGGGGAGCGGAACGACGCCCTGCGCTTAAAGCTGGATTACGCCCAGCACGTACAACAGCAGGAAGCCCAGCACGACCACATCGAGGAACAGGAAGATGGCGAGGATCATGCGCTGCTGTGCGGTCATGCCGAAGGCGCGCCCCTCCGGGCCACGGCCCGCAATCGCTGCCAGCGGCTCGTCCTCCGGCTTGGCGGCAGGCTCCGGCGCGACCTCCTCTTCCTCTTCGATCACATCCGGCTCGTCAATGCCCAGTTCGGACAGCCATGACGGTGCGGTAGCATCGGGCAGGGGCGGCAGCAGGTCGTCGTCAATCGCGGGCTGCGCGGCGGCCTGTGTAGCGGTCTGTGCCGGGGCGCTCTCCCACAAATCGTCCTCCTCCAGCGGCTCGTCGTCGGCCTGTAAACGACTGAAGATATCGTCGTCATCGGCCTCGTCCAGCGTGGCGAAGGGGTCACTCACATTATCAAGAGCGTCGTCCGAGAAGCCTGCGAACAGGTCGTCCATGCTCTCGTCATCCTGGTCCTGAGACCGTCGCAGGTCATTGAAGTCGTCAAACATCGCGCGCTCCTTCTGGTTCCACCAGAGCTATAACCCGAAGCCTAGATTAAGTTCGCGGTTCTGTCAACTGGGGAATTTCCTACGGCGGAACCCCCTCCGTGCGACCCTCCGGGTCGCCCACCTCCCCCTTGCAAGCTGGGGATACGGAACTTTTGCCGAGCTGGTTGCGATTGGCTAACGTCGAACTCCCTACCAGCTATTATGGAACTGGATAAACTGCCCCGCCGGGCCATAGATGACGCACTCGCCGGGGTAGCCGGGCACCGAGTTGAAGTACTTGAAGCCGGTACACGAGCCGCGCAGACCCTGCTCGTATTGCTCCACCGCCTGGTTAAGCTCCGGGTCAGGACTGGGGCGGTCCGTCTCGATGCGCACCGGGAACTGCCCGGGCCGCGTCAGCGCCTCAACGACACTGTCGGAGGCAAAGCTGTTGTTGTACGCGTAGCGGACGCGTACCGTCGAGATGACAGACAGGCAGGCATCGATCTTTGCCCAGCCCATCCCGCCGACCTCGCCATAACATAGCCACGACAGCGCGTTCTTGTCCGCCTGTGACCAGTGGATCTCCGGCGCGTCGAAGGTAGGCGAAGGCTCCGGCGTGGGTGTGATTGTCGGTGTCGGGGTGACGGTAGGGGTGGGCGTGCGGGTCGGCGGGGCAATGACCTCCCGCGCAATGGCGGGTTGCGCCTCGTCGGTCGGCGCGGGGTCGTCATCGCCGGTGTAGGGCGGGTAGGTGGCTGTCGGTGTCGGGGTCAGGGTTGGCGTGGGCGTTTCGGTTGCCAGCAGTTCGGCGAGCAGGCCATCGCCTGCCGGGCCGGCGGCACTCAGCGCAAGGCCCAGCGCCGCCATCCCCAGGAACAGCACGCCGACTGCCACAAACTGGCTGACCCGGTGCGGCAGGTTTGTAGAGCGAGTCTCATCCATAAACTATCCCCCGGCGGGGATAATAACGACTCCGCGCAGGGGCGGCAAACGTACGGAGGTAGTTGGCTGCGCCAACTGGCCCTCCTCTGCCGGTACGCAATGAGAAGAAGAGCAGCATTCATCCCAACAATAAAACGGAGCCGCGAAGTTCATTCGCGGCGTTTATCATTCCTGGTCTTAGTCAGCCTAAAACGCAATCGCCTCAATATCCTCCAGGTCGAAGTCGACCTCATCTGACTCGAAGTCAAGCGCCTCTGCGCCCTCGTCATAGATCGATCCGGCGCGCGTGCCCCGGTCGCACAGCGAGCGGTACACGCAGTAGCGGCAGTGGTGAGTATCCGGTGTGAGCGGCCAGTCCTCCTCCCCGTCGCGCGTAAGGATCTCATTCGCGAGGTCGTGCAGCATGGCGTGGCTCTCCGCGTGGATGGCCGCGTTGTAGCGGAAGACCTCCGGCTGCATGGGCGCTGCCGTGAACCAGTACACCAGCTCGATCTGCTCCGGCTCAAGCGGGCCGCCAAACAGCGCCGCGCCCGCCTCGGCCATTACGTAGAGGTACACGCGCGTCTGGAGGCGGCGGGCGAGGGTCTCACGCTGCGGGCGTCTGGGCGAGGTCTTCCAGTCCACGATGACCACCCGCTTGCCCGGCGTAATTGCCACGAGGTCAAAGCGCGCCATCAGGCGGCGCGCGCCAAGCGGCGTCGAGAGCGTGACCTCAGCGCGGCGAACCTTCGTCGGCAGGTCCGGCGGCGGGACGTGCAGGTAGGCGTCCCACCAATCGACAAGCGGCGGGCGCTGCGGGCGTAGCCTGTCCTCGGGGATGCCCGCAATGTGCCGCTGCACTAGCAAGTGGAACTCGCGCCCCTGCTCACTCAGCCACTCGTACTCGTCCACCGGCTCGGCGGGAGCGGCGGGCCAGCGCTGGTCCAGCACGTAGCGAAGCTGGAAGCGGCGCGGGCAGTCATAGTAGTCCTGCAGGCTGTGCGCGCTGAACTGGAACCAGTGCGGCAAAAGTCCGCCGGGCAGTTCGGCCTGCCGGGGCGGCTCGTCGCGCGGCTCAAGCGCCCGCGCCAGATGTGCGAAGGGGCCGGTATGGTCATTCACGGGCCTTTAACTCCCTCTCCCAGTAGCTTTTGAGGCCGATGAGCGCGGCGGCGGGGCCGTTCTTCTGGCCACGATGCGCGAAGCGGCCCACGTTCCACGTGATGATCAGGTCGCGCCGCGCGCGGGTGATCCCCACGTAGAGCAGCCGCAGCCGCTCGGCGGCGTAGTCGAGCCGCGCCTGCCGGGTCGCCTCGCCTTCTTTATATTCCTCCGGCTTGCCAGCCATCATCAACTCAACCTGCCGCCGGGTTTCGGCCTGAAGGTTGAGCCGGTCGCGCACGAACCACTTCTCCGCGATGAACCTGTCGGCCTCGTGCGCGGCGGGGAAGCTGTAGTTGTTGACCGACATCAGGTAGACGCGATCCCACTCCAGCCCCTTGGCGGCGTGCATCGTGGCGACGGTCACAACGCCTTTCGTCGGCTCGTAGCCCTCGCCCACATCGTCAAAGCCGAGGAAGCGCCGCTCGTTCTGCGCAATGACGCGCAGCTCCTGCGCCAGTTCGGGCAGGCGGTAATCCGGGTTGTTGTCGGCGATGGTGCCCAGCACCACGGCGAGCTTGTGCCCCAGCGCAAGGTCGGCCTGCTCATCGAACAGTTCCTGCGAGATGGTCAGCATCAACTGGTCGACGGGCAGCGCCGCCGCCTGGAGCCAGAACTGCACCTGCTGGCGGAAGCCGCCTAACCGCTCGATCTCATCGGGGGGCAGGCTGCCTTCGAGTGTGTCCAGCCAGTCGCCCTCGTCGCCCGGCCATAAGAAGTCCTCGGTCTGGCGCAGCTTGCGCAGGGCGCGCGTTGCTTCGTCGGCGGCAGCGACCATCTCCTCGCTCGCCTCATCGACGACGAGCGGCCACCACACCTCGCGGTACAGCCGCGCCAGCAGACGCGCGTCCGTCGGCTCGGCCAGCACCTCGAACACAAGCTGGAGCTTCGACGCCGCGTCACGGGTGGCGGAGGTACTGCGCAGCAATTCTTCATAGGGGATGCCGCGTTCTTTGAGCGCCTCGGCGAGCTTGAAGCCCCGGCTGTTCTCCGGCACGAGCACTGCCACCGTCCAGTCCTGGTGATCCGGCAGCCACGACTCAAGCGACTGGACCACCCGCCGGATCTCCTGCTCTGGCGTGATATCCTTGCCCTCCTCCCAGTCGATGTAGACGAAGCCGTCGGGCGGGTTCGGCTGCGGGTCGCCCGGCTCGGTCGGCTCGATCACGTTCTTGGAATAGAAGGCTTTGCGCAGCGCCTTGTCGAGCGTCTTTTCCTTCGAGGTCCACTCGACGAGGTAGTTAGCCAGGCGGATCACCGGCTCGGAGGAGCGGCCCGATGTCTTGAGCGGCATCTCGGCGACGCTGCGCTTCTTGAGGAAGGCCCGCAGCAGGTTCGAGTCGGCAGTGGTGAACGTCGTGTAGATCGCCTGGTTCGGGTCACCGACGCGCACCCAGTTCTTGCCACCGGAGAGCAGTTCGAGCATCCGGTTCTGAAGCTGGCTGGAGTCCTGCGCCTCGTCCTCAAGGATGTAGGGCCAGCGCTTCCGCAGCCGCTTGAGGAAGTCCTTGTCCGTCTCCAGCGCGGTCATCGCCAGCCGCACCAGGTCGTCGAAGTCCACCGCGCCGCGATAGCTCAGCGCGCGCTGGTAAGCCGCGTACAGGTCCACGCCGATGCGGGCGAGTGGCAGGTCGAATTCCAGCTCGTCCAGCCGGTCGAGCATCTCATCCGGCTCCCAGCGGTTGTCCTTCCCCAGCCGGATGATCTCCGACGCCACCTCCTCGACGAGCGACACCGCATAGCTGCGCAGCACCTTCCCCAGTTGATTCTCGTCCTCGACAATCATCGGGTCGAGGTAAGGCAGCAGCAGTTCGTAGTTGCCGCGCACCCACTGCTCGGCGAGGTCGCGGATGATACCCTGCGTCACTCGCTCGTCGAGGATGTCGAAGTTGTCTGCCAGACCAACCAGGCCGGGCCGCATGCGGACGATGTCGTTGGCAAGCCCGTGCAGGGTTCGCACCCGGTAACCGACGTATGGCAGCAGCCCACGCTCCTGCTGGACCAGCCGCGCAATGCGCTTGCGGAAGGTATTGACCGCCGGGTTGGTAAAGGTGACGATCAGCACTTCCTGCTCGTCGATGCGCCCGTCCGCCGCCAGCCGTTCGACGAGGCTCGCTGCCAGGTACGACAGCGTAAACGTCTTGCCGCTGCCCGGCACCGCCGAGACACCCATCTTGCCGCCCTCATACGCGACGACGGCCTTCTGCGATTCACGGAGTTGGATCGTTGTCATCCGGTCTGTGTGCTCTTTCTTCTCGCCCTCACCCAGGGTGTAATGCGCGGATACGGAGTCGCGACGTTTAGTCGCGGCGTTTCTCCTTCCACCAGCAGTGCTCGTGTTGCCCGTTTCACCCCCTACTCCTCCCCCGGCATCTCGATGCGCGTCGGGTGGCGGCGCAGGATGCGCTGGAAGACCCGCAGCATCGGGCCGCGCTGCTCAAAGCCCTGCTCGCCCAGGTCGCTGATGCCCAGATAGACTCGCTCGCGGCAGCGGCGCAGCAGGCCGCTCACAATGCGGTACAGCATATCCTGCTGGTGCTCGTACTCGTCGGCATCCGTCCACAGCGCGCCCTCCGGCCAGCGCGGAGAGAGCACGTAGGGGTGCGTGAGCGGCTGGTCGATGCGCTCCCACCAGCCCAGCGAGCCAACGTCCAGCCAGAACTGCACATCGACCGGGCGGTTGCGCAGCAGGAAGGTGTGCGCCGGGCCGACGAACACCGCGTCCACATCCTGATCGCGCCAGCTTTCCACGTACAGGCCCGCGAGCAGCCCCTGCGACACCGTGTCGAAGTATCGCCGCCCGATCTCCGCCGCGCTGAGGCTACCCGCCTCGTACGCCTCGGAGAACAGCGTCTGCCGGAAGCGTGCGGCGGACTGGATCAACTCATGGACCACACGCCCGGCCTCCGGGTCGTCGTGGAAGCCGTAGCCCGGCTGTGACAGCACCTCGCCGAACAGCCGGCTGAACAGGTGGTCAAGCGGCGTGTCGGCTTCTGCGGCGGCTGCCAGCAGCCACTCCCGCAGCCGGTCATAGCGCTCCCCCGCGACGTAGGTGATGCGCGCCTGCATCTCCGGCTTGATGTTCTCGAAGGGCAGCAGACGGTCGCCGTCAGCATTGGGGCGGTACACGACCTTCGCCAGCAGCCCGGCACGAACCGGGTCCAGACCGACGATCGCGTGCTGAAGCGCGGTGGCGACATCCGGGCGCGGCGGCGTCTGCTCCCAGACCGGCTGCGCCAGCGCCGCGAGCGTCAGGACGGTGCGCGTGGCAGGCTCCTCGATCAGCGCGCGCGAGGGCCGGTGCGAGATGTGCGGGATGCCGTACCGGTCGAGCTTCTGGCCGAGTGAGAAGCGCAGCGCGTCGCTCAGGTACGGGGCGACAACCGCGATCTGCCCCGGCGGGATGCCCTCGTCCCGCACCAGCCCATAGATGCTCTCCGCCACCCATTCCAGCATCTCAGGGTAGAAGCGGCAGTAGCGGCCATACAGCCCCAGCCTGGCGTCTTCCGGCGCGGGCTCGTGCCCGCCCCGCCCCAGCGCCGCGCCGAACGCCTGCAGCAGCGTGGCGGTGCCGTCGGAGTTAATGAAGGACCGGTCGAGCGTCAGCACGCCGTCCACCATCTCACGCAGTTCGCGCGCGTTCTCTGGATCCGCCCCGAGGAAGATGCGGTAGCCGCCCCACCACTCGAAGGTTATCAGCATCCCCTCAAGGTGAGGCATCCAGTCGCGCAGCAGCCCATGCATGAAGGGCGCGCCCTCCTCGACGTGCTCGGCGATCAGGTGGGTGTACCGGCTGAAGAACGCCTCGCGGAACATCTCGTGTTCGAGCAGGCGGCTGAACAGCTCGATCAGCAGCGAGAAGTCCACAAGCGAGTGCTCCAGGCAGTAGGTGCGGAACTTCTCCATCAGCCGCCCGTCGGCCTGATACGCCAGCACCCGCTTGCGCGGACGCTCGCTGCCCCAGGCCGCTTCGAGACGGGCCGGCACGGCGGTGTAATCGAGGCCCATCAGCGCCGCCTGGCTGAGGTTGGTAAGCGTCTCGCGGGCAATCTCCGGCGGCGTGAGCGTCACCGCGTCGAACTCACCATCGTAGACGGCGCGGCCCACAAAGTCCGCCATGGCATACTGCGCCGTCTCGATGCTCAGGAAGCGCGGCGAGCGCTCCGGGTCGCGGAAGCCCGCCTCCTCCGCAACGAGCGGCCAGTACAGGCTGACTATCTCCTGCGCCAGCCCGGCTACCGTGCGGATGTTCACGCTGGCCATCGGCCCGCGCTCGGCGCGGCGTAGCGCCGCCTCATAAGGCTCGGCAAGGGTGCGCTGCGGCAGCAGCACAAGGATCTGCTCCGGCGGGATCCCGGACTCCAGCCACACTTCGAGCGTCTCAATGGCGAATGTCGTCTTGCCCGCGCCGAACGGCCCTTCGACCATCATCGTGCGCGGGTTCGGGATGCCGCTGTAGTTTCCACCAGTTAAGCTTCTCACCGGGGTCTGTCGCTTTCCGCTCTAGAGTAGGGTCGCAAAGGCGTTTTCCGCCCGGCTTCCACTCGCGTCAATCGTCGCGCCCGCACGCCCGCCGGAAGCCGCACCAGCGGCACAGCGAACGGTCTTCCGTCATGGGGAAGTCGCGGATGCGCGCCGTATTGAAACGTATGTTCTCTAATGCCGCGAGCATATTATACACGCTTTTGCGGGTCAACGCCTCCGCCTCCACCACCGTCACCGGCCCGCCGGGCAGCTGCACGTTCCGCCCCCCGCCGCCGAGGTCCGCCAGCACAAACTCGATGGACTCGTCCGGCACGCCGTAAGCCCTATGCGCGTACAGGATATAGACGCCCGCCTGCTCGCGATGGCTCTCGCTCTTGACGCTGCCGGTCTTCCAGTCGATGATGCGCACCAGGGCGTAGCCGGGTTCGTGGAGCAGCACATCGGGGATGGCAAAGACGCGCAGTTCGCCCAGCCCTTCGACATCGTTCAGCATGAAAGACTGGAACGCAGGGTCAATCTCGACGATCATGTTCGGCTCAACACCCCGCAGCCACTGGTACGCCTCGCTGTCGTAGAGCACATTCGCCAGTTCGGCGACCCGCTCCTCTGCCTCCGCCGGGTCGATCGAGGGCCGAGCCTCCGGGTAGATGTGCTCAAAGAGCACCACCCACTTATCATCGACTTTTGCGCCGCGCCGCGAGGCCTCCACGCCGCGCCGGTACGTCTCCAGCGCGATGTCGATCACCTCCTGCCGGGTGAGTTCGACCTCGTCGCGCAGCGCCTCCACCGCCCGGCTCGCCGCAACGTGGATCACGCTGCCGATCCAGGTGCGCAGCGTCGTCACCTGCTTGAGCCACCACACCGCACTGACGATGGGATCATTGGCCTCGCGCACCCGGCGCGAACCGTAGTAACGCAGATAGTACTCCCGGCGGCAGCGCTCGAAGGTCGCGTGCCGCGTCGCCGACCAGCTAAACTCGGTGTAGCGCGTCACCGGCACCTGCTCGCGGGTGTGCAGGTCCAGCGTGATTTCCACTTCTTCCAGACTCTTCCCGTCAAGGGCGGACAGGTTATCGGCTCGCATGGGTCTGCCTTTCAATAGCTGCGGGGGTTAACCGTCGGGCGATCCGGCGCGGGCGGCACTTATCCGGTGGTGAGGCTCGGGCGATGGTAACAAAAAGCCGCGTCGTAGAGAGCTTTCCGCGCCGCCTGGGAAAATCCAACAAAAGTCTTACGCTGCTCGCCTGTCAGCGCTTGACATAGAACATCAATTCGATTAAACTTACGCCAATCTGCAGGCCGTGAAAATTTCACGAATTTTACCGCGCCAGAGCAACGTTTGCCGTGCTTCTGGCGTTAGATGTATATAACGAAGGAACTGCCAGGACCAGCATGTGCTGATCGTCCCGTAGCGTTCCCGACAGAGGTCATCCGAACACTTCTGAACGTGGATAGCGGTAGTCCAAAAACTAGCGCTCGGTTTTTCTATACGGTACGATCAAGTCACACTCACGTTCGTATTGGAGTCAAGTGGTTCCGGTTTTATCTGAAGCAGGAAGTCCTGGCACTGGAGAGGATGGAGGGCTAAGTCATGCCCGACAAGATGCAACGTTTTACGCAGCGTGCCCGACGGGTACTGAGTCTGGCACAAGAAGCAGCCGAGCGGATGCAGCATAGCTACATCGGCACGGAGCACCTGCTTCTTGGTCTTATGCGAGAGGAGGGCGGCGTCGCCGGTCGCGTCCTGCGCGAGCTGGGCCTCGAGATGGAGCGCGTCGAGATGCTGGTCGAGCGGAACACCCGGTCCGGCCAGCGGACGCCGTTCGCCAAGCTGGACCTCTCGCCCGGTACCCAGCGCGTACTTGAACTCGCAGTCGAAGAGGCCCGCCGTATGGGCCATCATTATATTGGAACGGAGCATCTCCTGCTGGCGCTTGTGCGCCATAATGAGGGCGTGGCGATTGACATCCTCAACGAGATGGGCGTGACTCCCGAAGAGATCCGCAAGCAGACTCGTCGGGCACTGCAGGACAGCCCTTCCTCCGTGTCGCAACCGCCTGCGCCGAAGCCGCGCACGACTACGACCCGTCGGGAGCGCACCCGTTCCACGAGTCAGAAGACGCCGCTCGTCGACCAGCTTGCGACCGACTTGACGCAGCTTGCCGAGGAAGGCAAGCTCGACCCGATCATCGGGCGCGAGAAGGAAATCGAGCGTGTGATTCAGATTCTCAGCCGCCGCACCAAGAACAACCCGGCGCTCATTGGTGAGCCCGGCGTGGGCAAGACGGCTATCATCGAGGGCCTGGCCCAGCGCATCGTCGCCGGCGAAGCTCCCGCACCGCTGCTCGACAAGCGGCTGCTGCAGCTTGACGTCGGCTCGCTGGTGGCAGGCACCATGTACCGCGGCCAGTTCGAAGAGCGGCTCAAGCGCGTTATTGAGGAACTGAAATCATCTGACAGCATTCTCTTTATCGACGAGGTTCACATGCTTGTCGGCGCCGGTTCTGCCGGCAGCTCGGTGGACGCGGCCAACATCCTGAAGCCCGCCCTCGCGCGGGGCGAACTCCAGTGCATTGGCGCGACCACGCTGGACGAGTACCGCCGCCACATCGAGTCGGACGCGGCCCTTGAGCGCCGCTTCCAGCCGATCCTGGTGGAAGAGCCGTCGATTGAAGAGACGATCGACATCCTGAAGGGCATCCGCGCCCCCTACGAGGAGCACCATGCCCTGCGCATCACCGACGAAGCGATCAGCGCTGCGGCGCACCTGTCGGCGCGCTACGTGTCCGACCGCTTCCTGCCTGACAAGGCCATCGACCTGATCGACGAGTCCGCCGCTCGCGTGCGGATGTACAAGTCGCCCGAGTCGCTGCGCGTGCGTCAGGCGCAGGAAGAGCTTGAAGAGCTACAGGCGCTGCTTGAGGCCGCCGCGCTCGAGGGCAAGCTCGACGATGAGGAGTACGTCGGTTACCTTGAGCGTCAGCGCGAGCTTGAGAGCTTCATCAACGAAGTCCGGTCGCACTGGACGGAGTCGGGTGAGGCGCAGGTCACCGCGGATGACATCGCCGAGATGGTCGCCATGTGGACGGGCATCCCGGTCAAGCGCATCGCCGGCGAGGAAGGCGAGCGCCTGCTGGAGATGGAGCAGGAGCTTCGCCGCCGCATCGTCGGGCAGGACGAGGCGATTGAGGCCATCAGCAAGGCCGTGCGCCGCGCCCGTGCGGGTCTGAAGGACCCTCGCCGCCCGGTTGGCTCGTTCATCTTCCTCGGCCCGACGGGTGTCGGCAAAACCGAGTTGACGAAGGTGCTCGCCGAGTATCTGTTCGGCAGCGAGGACGCGCTGATCCAGCTCGACATGAGCGAGTTCATGGAGCGCCACTCGGTGGCGCGACTGGTCGGTGCGCCTCCGGGCTACGTCGGCTACGAGGACGCAGGCCAGCTCACCGAGGCGGTCCGCCGCCGTCCGTTCTCGATCATTGTTTTTGACGAGATCGAGAAGGCGCATCCGGAGGCCTTCAACATGCTCCTGCAGATCATGGAGGAAGGCCATCTGTCGGATGCTCGCGGTCGCATGGTTGACTTCCGCAGCACCATCATCGTCATGACGAGCAATGTTGGCGCGGACGTCATCCGCCGCAACCAGCACCTCGGCTTCGAGCTCCCGCGCCACGGCGAGGACGCGCTGGAGAGCGAGTACGATGAGATGCGCAAGAAGCTGATGGACAGCCTGCGCCGCCAGTTCCGCCCCGAGTTCCTGAACCGTGTGGACGGCATCATCGTCTTCCGCGCGCTGAACAAGGAGCACATCACCCAGATCGTCGATCTGATGATCGAGCAGGTTGGGGAGCGGCTGCTTGAGTACGGTATCCGTATCGAGCTAACCGATGCGGCCAGAATGTACCTGGCTGAAGAGGGTTACGATCCGGAGTACGGGGCTCGCCCGCTGCGCCGGGTAATCCAGAACAAGGTCGAGGACGCACTCTCCGACCTGATCCTGGCTGGCGAGTTCACCGAAGGCATGACGGTGCTTATCGACCACGACGGCGAGCAGCTTGTCTTCGTGCAGAAGCCGGAAGAAGTCGAAATCCCGGCCACCTGATCGGCCAGACAAGACATACAAGGCGGGGTCGCTTAAAGCGACCCCGCTTTTTGTTGCGACGTGTGAATCAGTTGCATGGATGATCACCGTTGATACCGGCTCGATGGTAGGGGTAGGTCTGAGGCCCGCCCCTACAATTACGTGCAGTTGGCTTCGCCAGCGGGGAGGGGTTACGGAGCCGCGAAGTTTATTCGCGGCGGGTTATACACCGCTTCATCCACACAATAAACAAGGGCGCAAGATGTGCGCCCCTGCGGTTAACCCACCTGTGGTAGGGGCAGGTCTGAGACCTGCCCCTACAATTACGTGCAGTTGGCTTCGCCAGCGGGGAGGGGTTACAGAGCCGCGAAGCTCATTCGCGGCGGGTCATTAGCCGACCTCGTACCGCCCAATCTCCTCGGCGAGCGGCACGAGCAGTTCCAGCTTCCAGGGTTCGACCTTCGGCGAGACCGAGCAGGCCGTGCTCAGGATATACCCGCCGTCCGGCATCCCCAGCCGGATGCGCTCGGTCGCGTGCTCGATCACCTGCTCCTTGCTCTGGAACTGAAGCAGTGCCACCGAGTTCATGTTGCCCTTGATGAACACCTTATCGCCAATGCGAGCTTTGGCATCCGCCAGTTCAGTGTTGCCGAGCGGCGGCGGGTCGAGCGTATCGATACCCATCGTGCCGGTCTCGACCATCAACTCAAGCCGGTCTCCGATGCTGCCGCAGGTATGCGTGTAGATCGGCACGCCTGTCGCTCGGACCGCCTCGGTCACGCGGCGTTCGTAGGGCAGCACAAACTCGCGGTACATGTCCGGCGAGAGCAGCGGCCCGCCCGCAAACGCCGATGACATCAGCACCGCATCGACGCCCCGCTCCGCCTGCGCCACCGCCCACGTCACCGAGGAGACGGTCAGCCTGTCGAGCAGCGCGTGCGCCTTGTCGGGGTCCATGATGAGGCTCATCAGCGCATTCTCGTAGCCGATAAGCTCCATGAAGTGCGTGAACGGCGAGAACACCTCACCATGCACCGACACCTCGCCCCCCGTTTTTTCGCGAACGAGGTCGATGGTGCGGAAGAAGTAATCGGGCACCTCGGTGAGCGGGCCTTTGTCCTTCTTGCCGGGCAGCCACGGGATATGATACGTGTTCCACAGGTAGCCGGTGAAGTCGTCCAGCCGGTCAAGCTCCTCCACACCCATCGACATGAAGTCAAAGCGCGGCAGGTCGGAGCCGTCGGCCATATAGTGCTGCGCGTTGTCATCCCAGGGGATGAGGGTTTTGTCCCCATTGGCCCATGTGAGCAGTTCGCCGTCGCGCGTTTCCTCGATGCTCACCACGTCGTCGAGCAGGTTCTCCGGGCGGCCCGGCAGGTTGATCAGGATGCCGTCGAAGCGGTAGCGGCGCTGCAGCGTGACAAGCGCCTCGGCAAAGCCCTCGCTTGTGAACCAGATCTCGTGCGGCTTCAGGTCGGTGTTCAGGAAGTAGTGCCCGATGGCAAGCTGGCACATCACCGGCACGCGGTCCGGTGTCTTGTGCTGCATGGCCAGCGCCATCCGCTCGCGTCCATTCATCGTCAAAGCCTCGATTAACCTTTCACCGCGCCCGCCGTCAGGCCCTTAATGAACTGCTTGGACATCAGCAGGTACAGGATAAGCAGCGGCACAGCGGACAGCGACAGCGTGCTCAGGATGCGGGTCCAGTCCGTCTGATACTGGCCGAACAGCAGCGACACGCCGTAGATAACGGTGCGCGCCTGCTGTGAACGGATGAAGATCAGCGGGAACCACAGGTCGTTCCAGATAGGGATCAGGTTGAAGATGGCGACCGTCGCCAGCGCGGGCCGGACCATCGGCATGATGACCGAGGCGTAGATCCGCAGTTCCGATGCGCCGTCCACCCGGGCCGCGTCGATCAAATCGCCCGGCAGCGCCCGGATGAACGGCACCATCACAAAGGTCGCAACTGGCAATCCCATCGCCACATAAACCGGGACGAGACTCCAGATGGAGTCGTTCAGCCCCAGCGCCAGAATGATCTGAAAGATGTTGATCGTGCCGAGGCGGATGGGAACCATCAGCCCGGCCACAAACCCCAGGTAGATGAGGTTAGACACGCGCGAGCGCCAGCTCGCCAGGCCGTAGGCCGCCAGCGAGCCCAAGAGCAGGATGAGCGCCAGCGAGATCACCGTTACGGTGATGCTGTTGCGGAAGTAGATGTCGAAGCGCCCGTCCGTCCATGCGCTCTGGTAGCCCTCAAACGTGACTGTGCTCGGGAAGCCGTACGGGTCGCGGAAGATCTCGCGCTTCGGCTTGATCGAGTTGATCAGCATCGTGTACAGCGGGAACAGCACCACGGCTGACCAGGCCAGCAGGACAACGTGCGTCGCAATCGAGGAGAGTTTGATCCGTTTCATGATGCGGCCCCCTCTACAGTTCAACTTCGCGCCGGCGCGAGAAGAACAGCCACAGCGACACGCCGACCATCAGCACGAGGAAGGTGATCGTCGCGACCGCCGCGCCCATGCCCATGTCGGGCCGGGCGACCGGGTGCTCGCCCGCAATTGCCGTGCGGTAGAAGAACGTCCCCAGGATGTCCGTCGAGTAGCCCGGCTCGCCGCGAGAACCTGCCATCGCGAAGATGATGTCGAAGGCGTTGAAGTTGTTGACGAACGTCAGCACCGCGACGATGCCGATCACGGGCAGCAGCAGCGGGAACTTGATCCGCCAGAACGTCTGCCAGGAGGACGCGCCGTCCACATAGGCCGCCTCGATGACCTCGTCGGGGATGCCGAGCAGCCCCGCCATAAACATCATCGTCGGCAGGCCGACCCATTGCCAGCACGAAACGAGCGAAATGACGATGAGCGCAATGGAGGGGTCGCCCAGCCAGGGCCGCGTCAGCGACTCCAGACCGATGGCCTCCAGCGTGTAGTTCACCGCGCCCCACTGCGGGTTGAGCAGCAGCCGCCACAGGAAGCCGATGACCAGCGTGGAGAGCGTCACCGGGGCGAAGATGATGACCTGGTAGATGCTGCGCCCCCGGATGTTCTGGGTCAGCAGCACCGCGAAGAGCAGCCCCAGCGTGTTCTGCACGAGCATGTGAACCGCGAAGAACACCCACGTGTTGCCGAATGCGTTCAGCCAGGCATCACGCCAGAGCGGGTTGGTGAACAGTCTGACGTAGTTGTCAAAGCCGACGAAGCGCTCAGGCGTCAGGCCCTGCCCGGTGTACAGGCTCAGGCGCATTGAGTTAAAGAGCGGGAACGCCATAAATGCCACGTAGACGGCGATAGCGGGCAGCATGAAGATGACCCACGTCAGACGGCGCCGCGTCTGGTAGCTGGTGCGGCTGATAACCCTCTTCTCCTCTTGCTTGATGCTTATATCCATGTACTAATGCCTCCCGTCCTCGCCACCCGAGCAGAGCATGCACGTTGGCTCAGAGGGATGGGGGCATGCCGTGGCATGCCCCCATCGCGTCGTTCAGATTACTGGCCGCAGGTCTGGGCCGGCTCGAACCACTGGGCCAGACCTTCCTGCAGGGCGTCTGCAGCTTCCTGCGGGGTCATCTGGCCGTTGATCACAGCGATCGCGCCGTTCTGCATCAGCGTGTAGCCGTCCGGCGAGCCGTCCAGCAGCACCGGCCACGCCCAGCGGACGTCCGTCTCACGATCCTCGTTGAAGGACATGAAGGTCGCCGCGTGCTCGTTGGTGAGCGGCGGGGCCTCGTTGTGGATCGGGAAGAAGCCAGGCAGCTCGTTGCCAAGCAGCTCGGCGAACGCCGGCGTCGTCATCCACTCGAGGAAGACGCGGGCCTCTTCCTGATGCGGAGAAGCAGCGTTGATGCCCATACCGGCGTCGAGGTGGAACGTCACATACGCCTGCTCCTGGCCCTCAGGCGGCGGAACCGGGAAGATGCTCCACTCGAAGTCGGGCTCCTCCGACTCGAAGAAGGGGATGTCCCACGAGCCGCCGAACCACATAGCAGCCTCGCCCAGCAGGAAGAGCTGCTGGCTGTCGTAGTAGGTCAGCGCCTCCTGCCCATCAGGCAGGTACGGGGCGATGTCGGCAACAGCCTGGAAGGCCGCCACCACGTTCTCGTCGTTGAAGCAGCGCTCGCCCGAGAGGTAGGCCAGGCGGCCCTCACGCCCGCCGATGAAGTTCGGCGCGATGTTCATGAACACGATCTCGGCGATGGTCCATTCCTCACCGGACGCGTTCGCGAAGGGGATGTAGCCATCGTTCTGGATCGTCTGAGCCACCTGGATCAGTTCTTCCCACGTCTGCGGGACCTCCAGGTCAAGCTGATCGAACAGGTCCACGTTGTAGTAGATACCGTGCGACACGGCGATCATCGGGACGCCGTAGGGCGTGCCATCCTCAGTCGACCAGGCCGACAGGCTGGCCTCGGAGAAGTTCTCGCGCAGGCCGGGCAGGTCGTCCAGCGGAACGAGGAAGCCCTCTTCAAAGAGCTGGCGCGAGGTCGAGAACGAGCGCAGGTAGAAGAGGTCCGGCGCAGTGCCAGCCTCAAGCTGCGTGCGCAGCGCCGCGTTGTACTCGGGCGGGTTGGTCGGGTCGAACTCGATGACGATGTTCGGATGCTCGGCGGTGAAGGCCGCGAGGATGCGGTTCATCTGCTCGACATCGTCAACACGCCACGAGCCCATCGTCAGCGTGACGACCTCGCCTTCCGCGGCGGGCTCTTCAGCAGGTTCTTCCTCAGCCGGCTCTTCAGCCGCAGGCTCCTCGGCAGGCTCCTCTGCAGCCGGCTCTTCGGCAGCAGGCTCCTCGACGGCGGGCTCTTCCGCAGCCGGCTCCTCGGCGGGCGCCGCGGGCTGGCAGGCGGAGAGCATCAGCGCCGCGATGAGCAGAAACGCCAGAAACAGCTTCTTAGTCATGGACTTTTCTCCTCCATAAACATTCGGTCAGGTGGAGCATAGGTCAAACAGGTTACGGTGTGGTACGTGCGTGCGGTGTGTTTCCCCGTTCACTCTCTCCTTTGCTCACTGTGCGGGTCTACGGAGCGAGATCCTAAACGGATTGCCGGAATCTCGCTAGCGGACGTTCGCGATAAGCTGCTGCACGTCGTTCGCAAACCTGTCGATGAACGTCTGCACGTACGCGCCCACGTCCATCGACGGGTCCGTGATCAGCGGCGTCAGGTCCATGCCGAACGCCAGCCCGGTCGCGTTGTCCACGCCATGCGACTCGAAGAAGGTGGCGTTGGCGCGGCGGCGGCCCATCGTCGCCAGATCGTAACGCTTGCCCCCGGAAATCTGCGAGTCGAAAACGCCGAGCAGCGCTTCCTGCAGGTTCTCCATCGCCGACGTGTCGAAGATGACCTTGTCCGAGTCGAGCAACCAGTTGAGGTCGCGCCAGACCTCGCAGCCGTACAGCCGCGCCGGGCGTGCGTCTGCGGGCAGGCTGCGGATAGCCTCGATCACGCGGAGCGCCACAGCGACGTGCGTCGCGTGCTTGTCGGCAAGGTTGTGCGTGTAGACGACCTCGGGCCGGGTGGCCTCAAGCACCGTGATAAGGTCCTGCACCGGGCCTTTGTTGGCGCTGTCCTTCACGACGCTGCTGGGGTAGCCGAGCAGCACCTGCGCGGCGTAATCACCGACAATCGCCGCCTTCTGCTGCTCCCGGACGCGGATAGCCTGCATCTCCTCGTCGGTGGTGTTGGCATACAGCCCGGTACGCGGCGAGCCGCTGCCGTTCGTCACCACGACGCCCGTAAACCAGCGGTCCGGCTGCTGGAAGCACTTCAGGATGCCGTCGATCGCCATGATCTCCAGGTCGTCCTGGTGCGCGCTGATGCCGAGATGTGTGGTGCGGGCGAGCGCCGCCTCGACGGGCTGTCCGTCCGGCACAAAGACCTGAGCTGCTTCTAGCTGAAAGTTCATGATGCGTCCTCACGTGAGATTTCAGGCAGGCTGGCGGCGGCAACAGACTGGCCGACCCGGCGGCTCTTTTCGTCAGGAAGCTGCAGGCTGATGCGCTCGGCCAGCTCAGGGAACTCAACGCGCAGCACTTCACGCGCGCCGTCAAGTATCAGCGGGCCGCCCTGCCCCGACGTGACACGCCCCAGCAGCAACACGTGCTCCAGGTCGTAGAAATCGGCGTAGTGCGCCAGACCGTAGCCCATGTACACGCCGATGCTCTTCCAGATCTGCCGCGCGCCTTCGTCGCCGGCCTCCAGCCTGGCCTGCACGAACTCCAGCTTCTCGGCGTTGGTCACGCCCTGCGGCACGTCGATGCCCACCTTCGGCGCGAGCCGGAACACACACTGCTGCGAGAAGTACTGCGAGCCAACGCCCCGGTCGCCAGACCACTCATCGGCGGGAGCGTTGGGGTTGTAATCAATTGGCGCGAAGGCCAGCTCGTTGAGCCAGTCGGTGATGCTGCCCGTCCCCGTCACATAGCCCGCCGCCTCGCTGGAGCCAAGCGCAATGCCAAGAATGCGGTTGACGCCCAGCGACATCGACCCGGCAAGCGCCGTGACCTCGCCGTCGTTAACGATCTCAAGCGGCACGCCCATCTCGCGGCGGATATCGAGGAACATGTTGCGAACCTCGTCGAACCGTTCTCTGGGGATGCCCCGGAACAGCGAGGCGATCATCGGGCGGTTGTCGATGTAGACGCCCGCCGAACTGCCGCCGATCGCGTCCACACGGGGCATCTTGGACGCCGCCAGCTTCAGCGCCGACATAATCTTTTCGCGGTGGTAGGCCGGGTCGGTCTGCTCGCGCGGCTCCCACACGATCTCGGTGCTGAACACGGCTTCGCCGTCGATCACCGCCGACACCTTCAGGTCGGACGCACCGAGGTCGAAGCCGATGCGGCAGCCGTCGAGGTGGCGGCCCAGCGCGCGCTCGATCTCGTGCTCGGCGGGCACGTCCTCCGGGGCGCAGGGCGTCACGGTGAAGGGACGCTGGTAGACCTCCTCGCCGAGGAAGTGCGCGTCAAAGGCGCGCTCGCCGCCCGGTGCATACACCCGCCGCAGGTACTCGCCGATGCTGCGCGGCCCGCCGACGTAGACGTGATACGCGCCGCGCTGCCACAGCAGGAACTTCAGCAGGCGCTCGGCATAGGCGAGGTTCTGGCCCGCGCGCGGATGCCCTTCCGGGAAGACACGCGTCTCAAAACGCGACACCACCCCGCCGGGGCGTTCCAGCCCAAACACAAGCGGCACGCCCTCGCCGGAGGCGTCCACCTCGGCGCGAAACTGCCGGTTCGCCAGCACGGCAGGCCGGAATTCAGGGTCGAGCGGGGGAGCAATGGCCGGTTCCTTGAGCAGTGTTTTTTCGAGCATACACCCTCTCTGCAATCGACTCAGAACGGGATGAAGGGTCAGGGTCGGCGGGCCGGTCGTCTACGCGATCCCAAGCTCCTCCGACAGGAGCAGCGCCGCCGCCCCCAGGATTACGATGTCATTGCCGAGGTTCGACGTCTCGATCTCGATCTCGGTTGCCAGCACCGGCAGCGAGCGCACGGCGATCTGTCGCTTGATCGGGTCGGTAAGCGCCCGCCCGAAGCGGGCCATGCTACCCGCGATCACAACCCGCTGGATGCCCAGGCTGGCCGTCATGCTCGCCACGCTCGTACCGAGGTGCTGCCCGGTCTGCTCGATCAGCCGGGCGATGCTCTCGTCCCCGGCGTGGAACGCCTCCAGCAGCACCGCCGTGTTGATCTCCTCCAGCGTGGCGGCGAAGCGGTGTACCGTCGCGGATGGGTCTTGCCGCGCCATCTCCCGCACGCGCCGGACGAGCGCCCGGCTGCTGACGAGCGTCTCCAGACAGCCGCAGTTGCCGCAGCGACATGGCTCCCCGCCGGGGTCGATGACGACGTGCCCGATCTCCCCTGCGCCGAAGTTGTCGCCGAAGTACAACTGCCGGTTGAGCACGATCCCCGCGCCGACGCCGCGCCCGATCTTGATCACGATCAGGTTCGTCGCGTCCTTGCCGCTGCCAAAGCGCATCTCGGCGAGTGCCGCGACCTGGCTGTCGTTTGCGATGTATACGGGCAGGTGGTAGCGCGCCTCAAGCAGGCTGCCAAGCGGAAGATCCTGCCAGTCCAGGTTGACGGACTTGCGCACCACGCCGTGGCGGGCGTCCATCAGGCCCGGCGAGCCGATGCCGATACCGAGGATCGGGCTGTCGGTCAGCGCGATGAGTTCGTCGACCAGCCGGTACACCAACTCCAGCGCCTCGTCGCCGTCCCGGTCGCCAACCGGGAGTTCGAGGCGGTGGCGGAACTCTCCGCGCAGGTTCACCACCGCGCCGCGGAACTCGCTGTTGGCAAGGTCGATGGCAATGATGTGTCGGGAATCCGCGACAACGCTGAGGAGGATGGGCGGCTTGCCGCCCGCCGACGGGCCAATGCCGACCTCTGCGACGAGCCCATCTTCCATCAGCTCGCCGACAATGTCCGAGACAGTGGTGCGGGTCAGGCCGGTCAGCCGCGCAATATCGGCACGGCTAACACGCCCCCGGTCGTAGATGGTCTGGAGGATCAACTGGCTGTTATGAGTCTTGGTGTGCTGCCTGGTGGCTTTCTTCATCGGCCCAATCGCCAGCGACCCGCACTTTGTAAGTCCAGTGGATTTAGGAAGCATTGTACAGGCAGTCGCGGTCGCCGTCAACTGTTTGGGGCGGTAAACCCCGCCCCCTGCGTCGCAGGAGGGAGTGACACGTTCGCGCCTCATGCTATCGCGAGACGAGCAGGGGCGGGTCTATTGATGCGGTCGATGCGAAGCATCGCGCATCACGACCCGCCCCTACCATTCGTATTGTTTGTGCCATTTGTGAAACGGGAGCCGCAGACGGTTATGGAGGTTTCGCGTTACGAAACCTCCCAGGCAAAACGCCTCCGGTGTTTTGCACAGTCGCGGCAGGTTGACCCGCTACGAGAACCCCTCCGTTTGACGGCAGCCTACCCCGGCGCTATCATACGTCGTAATCTAACGACCTGACCCTTTCGCCCACTCGATGGGCGCGCCTGTTTTTACGCTTATGAGCTACCGTCAACCTCGCCGCACGCCCACCATGCTCATCATCGTCATCCTGCTCGGGGTGGTCGTCGGCGTTGCCTACCAGTGGGGCGAAGAGATCATCGCCTTTGCCACCGGGCAGGATATCCTCGACGATCTCGCCGCGGACCTCGCCGCCGCTGCCAGCCGGGCCACTCTGCCCGCCGCACCGTCGATCGGCGGTGCGGAGCCTTCTGACGCCACGCCGCAGGACGTGCCTGTCGGCAGCAGCGGCGACGAAGGTGCGTCGCTGGGCTTCCCCGGCGAGCCGCGCAAGCACGTACTGAAATACACCGTGCAGCCGGGCGATGCGCTCTTCACCATTGCGGAGAAGTTCGGGCTGCACCCCAATACCATTTTCTGGGCCAACACCGAGACGCTTCAGGATAACGTACACCTGATCTACGTCGGCACGGAGCTTTACATCCTGCCGGAGAACGGCGTGTACCACACCTCCGACGGCGAGCAGACCATCGAGGAGATCGCCTCGCTGTATGGCGTCACGCCCGGCGACATCCTGTACTCGGAGTACAACAACCTCGCCGACAAGGACAGCAACTACAAGCCGCCTGCCGGGCTGAAGATCGTCGTACCGGGCGGACGCCGCGAGTTCATCTCCTGGCGCTCGCCCATCCAGACGGGCACGACGAGCGGTCGCGCCAACCCGGAGGGCACCATCCACCCCGGCTCATGCCGCCAGTTCTACACTGGCACGGGCGGCAGCGGGGCCTACATCAACCCGATGGGGCTGACGCCCTACCGCTGGACGCAGGACTTCGTCCCCTGGCACCCGGCGCTTGACTTCGCGTCCGACGAGCCAGACGCCCCCATCTACGCTGCCGAAACCGGCGTGGTGGTGTTCGCGGGCTGGCACCGCGAGGGCTACGGCGAGCTGATCATCATCGACCACGGCGACGGCTGGACGACCTACTACGGCCACCTCTCGCAGCGCTACGTCCAGTGTGGCGATCAGGTGTCAAAGGGGCAGATGATCGGGCTGATGGGCAACACGGGCAACTCGTCCGGTACGCACCTGCACTTTGAAATCCGTCACGGTGACATCCCGCAGGACCCGAAGCAGTTTATTACCGTCGAGGGGCCAATCGACTACCGCGGGGCGAGAACCGGCGGCTAACCGCCACGTATCGGCCATCGAACGCAAACAGCCGCCCCAATGGGCGGCTGTTTTTTTATTCTGCCAGTACAGGCTGCCGCGAATGAACCGCCGCGAATAAACTTCGCGGCTCCTTTAGTCGCCTAACTGCGTAGAACAATCAACCCATTCGTGCCATTCGTGTCATTTGTGGATCGAGCCATCTGAGCCATCTGTGGACTCGCCCCACCCCCTACCGCACGCGGAGCAGTTCGTAGATGCGAATGGGCTGTGAGCGACCCGGCAGTTGGAGCGGCGCAAGCTCGCGCACCTCGGCCTGCCCGCCGAGCGCCTGACACGTCTCATGGCTCAGGATGATCTGGTTGGGCTTGGCGATCTCCTGCAGCCGCTTGGCCAGGTTGACGGCATCCCCCACTGCGGTGTAGTTCAGCCGCTCCGGGCTGCCGACGTTGCCGACCACCGCCTCGCCTGTGTGGATGCCGATGCCGAACCGCAGCCGCTCATCCGGCGGGACGATGCGGTGATAGCTATAGAGGTCCGCGAGCAGCGTCGCCGCCGAGCGCACGGCCCGCAACGCATGGTCGGCCTGCGGGCGCAGCGGCGTGTTGTACAGCGCCATCACGGCGTCGCCCATGAACTTGTCGATCACACCCTGCTGCTCGTGGATAGCGTCGGAGGCGATGGTCAGGTGCCGGTTGAGGATTTCGACCAGCTTCTCAGGCCCCATGCGCTCGCTGATCAGGCTGAAGCCGCGCACATCGGCGAACAGGATGGTGATCACCTGCCGGGTGCCGCCCAGCTTCAACTCGTCGGGGCTGCGGATGCCGTCCACCACCTCATGCGGCAGGTAGCGCCGCACCCCGGCGATCTGCGCCTCGCGGCGGCGCGTCTCGGTGAGGTCATCGAGCACGATAGCCACACCCTGCGTCTGGTTGTAGGCATCTTTCAGCGGGCTGAAGTTCATGCTGAGGTGGCGGCACTCCTGCCCCTCGTACTCAAGCTCGAACTCGATCCCGGTGAGCCGCTGCCCGTAGCGCTGCACCATGTTGAGCAGCACCTCGAAGCGCTGCCCCAGCGCCGACACGAGGTAGCTCAGCCCGTGCTCGAACAGATCTTCCGCCTCGATGCCGAGGATCTGCTGCGCGCGGCGGTTCATGTACGTTACCCGCCCGGAGAGGTCGGTCGTGATCACGCCGGAGGCAATCGAGGCGAAGATGTTGTCCTGCAGGCTCTTCATCTCGGTGATGGCCTCCAGCGACTCGCGGATCTGCTGGAAGAGCCGCGCGTTCTCAATGGAGACCGCCGCCTGGTTGGCAAAGGCGACCAGCAGGTCGCGCGTGTGCTCGGTGAACAGCCCTTCCTGAATCTTGTTGTCGGCGTAGATCACCCCGATAAGGTCGCCGCGCACGACGAGCGGCACGCACAGGATGGAGCGCAGGTGGTAGCCGACGACGCTCTCCGCATCCTGAAAGCGCCGGTCCTCCTGCGCGTTGGTGGTGAGGATAGGTTTGCCGGTTTCCGAGACCCGCTTCACGACGCTGCGGCTCACCTCGAACTCGGAGCTGTCGAGCGTCTGCTGGTCCAGATTCCGGGCGATGCGCGGCACCAGCTCGCCGGTGACCTCGTCGCGCAGCATCATGTAGCCGCGTTCCGCGCCGGTCAGCTTGATGATGGTGTCCATCACCTGGCTGAGCACGTCGGTCAGGTCCAGCGAGGAGTTCATCAGCGCGGCAATATCCGCCAGCGCCCGGTACTCGTCGCGCTCCTGCTGCAGCGCCTCGGCGTGCTGGCGAACAATGCGCAGGCGGTGAGACAGCGCGGTAAGCGCCCCCCTTGAGCCGGTGGGCAGCCGCATCCCCTGCGCACGCAAAAGCTCCCGCTGCTTGTCGAGCACCGTGCGGAGGTCTACCGCAAGCTGGTGGATCGCGTCCAGCTCCGCACTGAGCTCTGCGTGGCGGGTGCCAGTCGTCTCAATTGTCATGTTGGTACCACAGCCGCAACTAGTACTCGTGTACTGAGTCAGGATTATAAGCAACTCGCGGCTTTTCCTCCAACGTGGCAGCAGGGGCGGCTGCCTCGCGCTGCAACCGCCCCTGCCTGAGCGCCGCGCCTCTGCCCGCTTATCTCGGATCGAGGATGGCCGGCTGTGCGCCCGTAATGGTGATCTCCGCCACGCTCATCTCGAAGCCCTCGGCCTCGCGCGCAAACACTTCGAGTTCGCCCCGCGCCAGCATCATCACCGGCGGTTCCCCGGCGAGCAGGTGGACCTCGCCGGTGCCGTACTCATGATCCAGCACGTTAATCTCGATGCGAACCGTCTGGCCGGGCCCCATGTTAATGCGGATCATCCCGTCACGGTCCGTCACGATTTGATCCACATGTTGATCGATCTCAATTGAGAAGGTCTTATTAGCCCAGGGCAGCCCGCCGTTTTCAAAGAAGAACACGCCCAGTGTAACCGGGCCACGGCTGAGCGGTGTCAGGTAAAGCTGCGTGCGGTAGGTAATATCTTCCCAACCACCGGCCCGCCAGAATGGGAGGTACATGAATCTCGCCATCGTCACTCAGTCTCCTTCATGCGCTAAAAGCAAGATCACAGTTCGGCGGCTTCGACGAGCACATCGAGCGTTTGCCGGGCAGCCTGCTCCCAGGTGAACTGCTCCACCCGCTCGAACCCCCGGCGGACAAGCTCCGCGCGCAGCGCCGGGTCGGTCAGCACGCGCCGCAGCGCCTCGGCCATGCCATTCACATCCGTCGGCGGGAAGGTCAGCGCGGCGTTGCCGACGATCTCCGGCAGCGAGGATGTCCCCGCGCAGACCAGCGGCGTGCCGCACTTCATCGTTTCCAGCGCCGGGAAGCCGAAGCCCTCATACAGCGAGGGGAAGGCGTACACTTCGGCCCCGCTGTAAAGCGCCGCCAGATCATCATCCGGCACGTAGCCGGGCAGCAGCACGCGACCCTCAAGGCCCAACGCGCTGATCCGGTCGTGGATCGGCTGGACGTTCCAGCCGGGCCGCCCGGCGAGCACAAGCAGCAGGCCGGGGACGGCGTCCTTCACCTGGTCAAATGCCTCGATCAGCCGTACGAGGTTCTTGCGCGGCTGGAGGCTCCCGACGTGCAGCACATACGGCCCATGAATGCCGAGCCGCTGCTTTAGCGCCTCGATGCGCTGCTTATCACGCACCGGCGCGAGCGTCTCGTCCACGCCTGAGTGTACCACGCGAATCTTGCTCAGAGGCACGCCGTTCAGGGTGTGCAGGTCGTGCGCGGTGGCGTTGCTCACCGCGATGACCCGCCGGGCGACACTCGCGCTGTGCCGCGTGGACCAGTCCAGATACAGCCGCTCAAAGAACGGGTGCTTCTCTGGATAATGCAGATAGCCGAGGTCGTGCGCCGTAAAGACGGAGGGCACCGCCCCGGTCCCCGGCCAGGGGATGACGTGTGCAGGCACGAACAGCACATCCGGGCGCTCGCGGCGGACCGTCGGGCCGAGGCCCGTGTGGGTCCACAGCCGCGCCCGGCGGATGACGACCTGCTCAACGTTCGGCTGCTGCGGCACGAGGCCCTCCTCAGGCTCGTCGCGCAGATACAGCCGGAAGCGGTGCTCGCTTGTGCAGTTGATCAGCCCGCGAATGATGTGCAGGCTGTAGCCTTCTGTACCAGTCCGCAGCCGGACAGTCGCCCGGCTTGCGTCGATGCCGATCAGCATGGATTACGCCGCCCGTGTGCTAGTGTGTCATTTCTCACCGGCGAGCCTGCCGCCCATCCACACGGCGAGACAGCCGCCACACGCCGAGCGCCGCAAGCAGCACGACCAGCCCCACGAGGACCGGCCAGAACCGTGCCACCTGCTCGCCCACCGGCAGGCGGATCGTTCCGAGCGTGAAGGGCAGCGCCGCCAGCCCTACCCCGCCAAAGAGATACGCCAGCACGAGCAGGGGCGGCTCCACCATATCGCCGGAGATGTACACCATCATGAAAGTGATGCCGAGGATCAGCGGAAAGACGGGCCAGAAGCGGCGCATATCGGCCCAGGCCAGCCCACCAACCTCCAGCGTGAAGGCCAGCAGAAACAGCCCGACGAGCAGCACCGGCAGCCCCAGCAGCAGCAGACCGCGCCCGCCACCCGGCTCGCCGGTGTGCTGGGCCACAAGCGCCAGCCCGATCGCCACCGGCACCAGCGGCCAGACCCGCCAGAAGGGCAGCAGAGGGACGCCAAGCCCGCCGGCGATCAGCCAGCCGCCCGCGACGAGGAGCGCGCACCCTGCCACCATGATGCCCGGTTTGCGTTTCATGCCCTGCCTTTCCGTCCGTGATCTGCCCGGTATTGTAAGTCGGAGGCGTCAAAACGCAAAAGGACCGGTTCCCTACAGAACCCCCTCCGCTGGTGCTCGCTTGCGAGCCCCGCCGGGGGTTGCGGCTCCCTGCCCCTGCCCCTTATCCACCAAACGTTGCGCCGATAGTCAGCCCCAGCACAACGATCAGCACGAGCGCATAGGCGACGGTCAGCGCGGTGATGCCCCCCTCCCCCACGTAACGCCGCGCGCCCTCCGCCATCCACAGCACGGCGAGCGCCGGGAAGTAGTACAGCGCGGGCTGCACGCCGATCACCGGCAGGCGCTCCGGGCTGACCGCGCCGAGCAGCGCCGGGGCCAGCCCGGCGGCGAGCGTCAGCAGCATGAACATGTTGGTGCTCGTAATGCGGAAGGCGTCCTCTGCCGTGCGGTAGCCTCGGCGCGTGGGCCGGTACGGGAAGAACAGGCTCAGCACAGCGATGCTCACGCCGAAGTAGTACAGCACGCTCAGCACAGGCCCCAGCAGCGGGTCGCCTGGCGCTCCCTCCCCGAGGCCGAGGCGGTTGCCCCACACGCCGATCACGCCCAGCAGCGAGCGGCTTGCAGCCCGCAGCGAGCGCAGCACGGCGGCGACCTCGTTCATGGCGATCCGGCTGAGCGCCTCGGCCTCGGCGAGGATGATCGGCGCGGCCACCACCGCACCGACGACCAGCATCAGCGCCAGCCCGCGCCACACGCGGCGAAGCACGCCGGACTGCGTCAGCCCGAGGAACACATAAAAGGCCGGGAACACCAGCCACATCACATAGGCGACGGGGTACGTGTAGAAGGTCAGGCCGAGCGCGACGCCCGCCAGCACGAACCACAGCCAGCCGTCCACGTCGGCGCGCGGGCGATCCCTGAGCGGCAGGAAGTCGTCGTCCACGTCCTCCTGCACGCGGATACCGCGCCGCATCAGCAGCGCCGCCAGCATGTACACAACCGGGAAGGTGACGAGGCGCGTCGCCTCGCGGCTCGTCGATACCCCGTACTGGCTCACCGCAAGCCCCGCCATCGTGGCGAGCGCCAGCCAGCGACTCTGCGTTGACACGCGCACCCACACGTACACAAGCACGGTCAGCAGCACCCCGAACAGCCCCGAGGTCAGCCGCCCGGCGACAAGGTCATCGTCGATGACCAGCATCGCTACGGCGACCGCCCCGGCGAAGAGCGGCTCGTGCCGGTGGTTGGGGTGCTGAAACACGAGCGCAGGCTCCCCGGCGAGCATCGCTCGCGCGTCCTCGGCGTGCCGCAGCTCGGCGAGTGTCGGCACTGCCGACCCCGGCGCAGCCAGCCTCAGCGCCGCGCCGATGAGCAGGATGATCACGAACAGCACGATCTCCGTCGTGCGCGCCTGGGCTGCCATTGCAGCCTCCGGGGGTGTGGCTTGCTGCGCCATCACGAGCACACTCGCTGGACAGCGGGGTGATCAGCGCCCGCGCTGGTCAGGTAGCACTGGAGTGCGTAGACGCCACGCAGATTCTGGGCGAACTCCGGCTCGGTCTGCGTGTTCAACTCGATGATCGCCGCCGGGATGCCCTGCGCGGCAAGCCAGTTCGACGCATCGCCGGAAACCTCATAATAGTCGAACTGGCCGTAGGTGTAGCCGGTAGCTTCCTCCAGCATTTCGCCCATCCAGTCAGCGGCAGGGTGGTCGTCACCGCACTCGCCCATAAAAACGCCGCCCGCCGCGCTGTGATAGAACACGACCGCAGCCGGGGGTTCTGTCAGGAAGAAATCGCGTAGCGCCTGCGACTCCGGCTCGGAGAAGGGCCCTGTACCGGGGTTGACCGTCATATCCTGCACGACCGCCGTCTCCGACCACTCACAGCCCCAGTTGCGGTTAAGGTCCACGCCGTTGGCATTAAAGCGGGCCTCGACGCCTGAGCCGCGCACAAGCCCGTCGGGGTTGGCGGCAGGGATGATCACGATCTCCACGCCGGGCAGCACGTCCTCCGGGTGATCGCGGAAGTGGTCGATGAGCAGTTCGGCCAGCAGCGCGGAGTTGGCCTCGAACCCGCCGTGAATCGCGCCGACGAGCACCAGCCGCCGCTCACCCTCACCGAAGCGCCACGCCCAGATGGGCCGCCCTTCCACCGACCGCCCGATGTCGAAGCGGTCGTCTGCCGGGTCGGGGGTGGCGTCCAGCCCGCTGATCGCCGCCAGGCGCGCGTCGTCTGCGCCGTTGGCGGTGGGCGTGACCCCGTCCGGCATCGGCGGAAGCTGGCCGGGCGCGAGCGTCGAGGGCAGGCTGACGCGCTCCGCGCCGCAGGCGGCCAGCAGGCAGGCAAGCACGATGAGAATGAGCGTCGTCCAGCGTGACATAGTGAGAATGATAGCGGGCAGGCGGGAAGCGCGCCAGAAGGGGCAGGGGCGGCGTTTGCAGAAAGCCCTGCCCGTGCCGCTTGCCTCTGCACATTGCCATGAGTATGATGAAAGCAGTCTTCTATCGAAATTTTAACCGGGCAATCCGCCGGGCAGCCCGCCGCCCTGCCCGGCACTATACGCCAGACTCTCTGTTAGGCGGCGTCCGCGATTCATCATGGGAGCCAGGTATGCGCATTCGTCGTGCTGTCATTCTTAGCGCCGTGCTGCTCATCGCGCTGTTCTTAGCAACCATCTCAACGGCACAGGCCCAGCAGCGGATCCACATCGTACAGCCGGGGGAAACGCTCTCCGGCATTGCCCTGCGCTACGGCGTGACTGTCCAGCAGATCGCGGCAGTCAACAACATTGTCAACCCCTCGCTGATCTTCGTTGGCCAGCGGCTGATCATCCCCGGCCCCGAGCCGCCGCCTCCCGGCGACACGACGACCTACACCGTCCAGCGTGGAGACACCTTGGGGGGCATCGCACGCCGCTACAACACCACCGTCGCCACGCTGGTGCAGCTCAACGGCCTGACCAACCCCAACCTGATCTTTGTGGGGCAGGTGCTTGTCGTGCCCGCACCGGCCCAGCCACAGCCCACGGCGACAAGCCCGCAGCAGCCCCAGCCGACCGCCACCTCGGCGCAACCGACGCCCGTCCCTGAGCGGGTGACGTACACCGTCCAGCGCGGGGACACGCTCTCCCGCATTGCGCTGCGCTACGGCGTCACCGTGCAGGAGCTGGTGATGCTGAACAACATCGCTAACCCCAACCTGATCTACCCGGGTCAGGTGCTTATCATCCGGCAGGGGCCTGCGCCGCAGCCGACGGCCACGTCGGTGCCGCCGACGCAAGGCCCGACCAACACCGCGCCCCCGCCGACAGCGACACAGGTTCCGCAGCGCCTGACGCATACCGTCCAGCGCGGGGAGACACTCTCCCATATTGCGCTGCGCTACGGCGTCACCGTGCAGGAACTGGTGCAGCTTAACAACATCGCCAATCCCAACCTGATCTACCCCGGCCAGGTACTCGTCATCCGGCCCGGCCCGCAGCCGACCGCCACGGCAGTGCCGCCAACGGCAACCATCGCACCGACCAGCACGCAGGACCCCAACGCGCCGCCGACTGCCTCGCCGACAGCGCTGCCGGGCGGCATCCCGACACCGACGCCCATCGTCCGCCCGACCATCTCGGCCCCGCTCGGCCCGAACCTGTTTGCCAATGCGGGCTTTGAGGGCAATGCGCGGCAGGTCGGCGCAACGGGGGTTAACGTGGTCGGCGAGTGGCAGCCCTTCTACTGCGCCGAGCCTTACACCAACGCGACCTGCCCGGCGCTGCGCCGGGGCCAGGGCAACCCCTCCGACCTGCTGATGGGCCGCCCTCGCTTCGATCCGGTGACGGCAGCGAACCGCGTCCACGGCGGCACGTCGGCGCAGTCGTGGGCCTGCCGCTATATCACCTGCCGCGCGGGCGTCTTCCAGACGGTCGAGACGCAGCCGGGCAGCCAGTGTGAGGCGGGCGCATACGTGCAGTCGCACAGCTCACACACCTCAGACGTGCGATCCGACCTGGCGCTTGGCTCAGACCGCGAGAACTCGGCCTGGCGCATCATCGTGGACCTCAACGGCGGGACGAACGCCTTTGCCCAGGGGAGCAACATGCTGTCGAGCCGGACCTTCGGCTACGACGACGGCATCTATGACCAGTTCGCGCTGATCCGCTTCACCTTCACCGCGACGGGGAACCGGACGACCGTGTTCTTTGAGGACGTGCGGTTGTGGCCGTTCTCCCGCAATGTCAGCTACATCGATGACGCGTACGTGCGCTGCACCACGCCATAGTTTGGCCCCTTCTGAATCAAAAAGGCGGGTGAAGGATTAGCCTTCGCCCGCCTTTGCTGTCTGATCGATGCGTGTTACTTCAGCAGCCAGCCGCCGTCCACGACGATCACTTCCCCGGTGACGTACGTCGTCCCGGCGCTGGCGAGGTACAGCACCGCGTTGGCGATGTCGTCCGGATGCCCCCAGCGGCGCATCGGGATAGCGTTCTGGATTCCCTGGACCTGCGCCTTGAGTTCCTCCGGGGCAGTCTCGCCGCCGCCCATCCCCGTGCCCGGCGTCGCAACTGCACCGGGAGCCACGGCGTTAACGGTGATCCCGTGCTCGGCCAGCTCCAGCGCCATGGCCTTCGTCATCATGATCACCGCGCCCTTGGAGGCGTCGTAGTGGACGAGGTTGCCGGACGGGCGGAAGCCGTCGATGGAGGCGATGTGGATGATGCGCCCGCCGTTCCCCTGCTTGACCATCTGCCGGGCCGCCGCCTGCGAGTGCAGGTAGACGCCCATCACGTTGACGTCCAGCACCTTCCGCACCATATTGGTGTCGGCCTCAAGGAAGGGGGCCGGCGGGAAGATACCGGCGTTGTTCACGAGAATATCAAGGCTACCAAACGTGTCGACCGCCAACTGCGTCACACGTGCTACATCATCAGGGTTGCTGGCATCCGCCTGTGCCGCCAGCGCCCTGCCGCCGCCATTACTGTTAACTTCCTGCACGGTTCGCTCGGCGCTGGCGAGGTCCAGGTCGGCCACGACGACATTCGCGCCAGCTTCCGCCAGCCGCTTGACGATGCCCGCGCCAATGCCCATCGCGCCGCCGGTAACGAGCGCCGTCTTGCCGGAAAGGTCATACAGTTCCTGAATAGAGGGTAAAGCCATCTGCTGAACTCCTGTCTAGTAAACACCCGATACCATTGATTCTCGGGTTAGTGGTCCAGTTAGCGGACCATTCTTTACAAATACGAGTATAATTGCCCTAAAAGTCCCCAACAAGTGAAATTTGTCACAATAAAAACGTTACAAGAGCTATTGAGCTATAACGCCTATCCCGCTCCTACCGGCAAGAGTATAATCCGGGTGGAAGGAATTGTTATGCGGGGGTGCATGATGACCAACTCGACACTGGAGGACCAGCTTATTGAGCAGATCCGGCGCATGAATCGCGAGCAACAGCAGCAGATGCTTGATTACGCTCAGTCCCTGCTCCGCCCTCGCGGCCTCTCAGGAAAGGAGATGATCGAGCTAGCTCGCCAGCTCAACTTCCCCAAAGAGGACCTGGAAGAAATGAGGGCAGCGATCGAAGAAGAATGCGAGAGAATTTAACCATACTGAAATCAAACAAAACGACCGGCGTTGTGCCGGTCGTTTTCTTAAGCGATCAATTTAGTGATTGAGAGACTAGTCCCCGTTTCTCGCCACCTTACACGTCCAGGTTGCGCACGTTCTTCGCGTGCGTCGTGATGAACCGCTTGCGCGGCGGCACGCTGCTGCCCATCAGCATGTCGAACGTGCGGTCGGCAGCGGCGGCATCTTCGATCGTCACCTGCAGCAGGATGCGGTTCTCCGGCTGCATGGTCGTCTCCCAGAGCTGCTCCGGGTTCATCTCGCCCAGCCCCTTGTAGCGCTGGATCTCCAGCTTCTTGCCGTTGAGTTGCTGGACCAGCGCCGTGCGCTCCGCCTCGCTGTAGGCATAGTAGCGCTCGCGCCCGGCTTTGATGAGGTACAGCGGCGGCTGCGCGATGTACAGGTGCCCCTCCTCGATCAACTCCGGCATGTAGCGGAAGAAGAACGTCAGGAGCAGCGTACGGATGTGCGCGCCGTCCACGTCGGCGTCCGTCATGATGATGATGCGCCCGTAGCGCAGCTTCGTCAGGTCGAACTCCTCGCCGATGCCGACGCCCAGCGCCGAGATCAGCGCCTGGATCTCCTTGTTGTCCAGCACGCGGTCCAGCCGGGCGCGCTCGGTGTTGAGGATCTTGCCGCGCAGCGGCAGGATGGCCTGGAAGTGCCGGTCGCGCCCCTGCTTGGCGCTGCCGCCTGCGCTGTCGCCCTCGACGATGTACAGCTCCGTCTCCTCCGGGTTGGTCGAGGAGCAGTCGGCCAGCTTGCCGGGTAGCGTCGTGCTCTGAAGCGGGCTGCTGCGGATGAGGTCGCGCGCACGCTTGGACGCGATCCGCGCCCGCGCCGACACCAGCGCCTTGTCATAGATTGCCTTGGCGCTGCGGGTGTCCATCTGCAGGAACTCGCCGAACTTGTCGTTGACGAGCGACTGCACCAGCCCCTTGACCTCCGAGTTCATGAGCTTGACCTTCGTCTGGCTCTCGAACTGCGGGTCCGGGTGCTTGATGCTGACGATAGCCGTCAGACCTTCGCGGGTATCGTCGCCGGTGAAGTTCGGGTCGTTGTCCTTCAGCACGCCAGCCTTACGCGCATGGAAGTTGATGGCGCGGGTCAGCGCCGCGCGCAGGCCCTCCAGGTGCGTGCCGCCGTCCGGCGTGTTGATGGTGTTAGCGAAGGCCAGCACCGACTCGGCGTAGTAGTCCGCATACTGCACCGCGAACTCGATCTCAATCGTGCCGATGTTCTCCACCTCGTACGATCCGCTCGCGTACACCACGTCGTGCAGCGGCTTGCGGTTGCGGTTCAGGTAGCGGACGAACGAGGCGATCCCGCCCTCGAAGTAGAAGCAGGTTTCCCGCGGAAAGGGTTCGACGCGCTCGTCACGAAGCTCGATGGTCACGCCGCGCGTCACGAACGCCATCTCGCGGAAGCGCGTGCGCAGCAGGTCGTAGCTAAACTCGGTCTCGGGGAAGATGTCCGGGTCGGGCCAGAAGAGCGTACGCGTGCCGGTGACGCCGTCATGCTCGCCGATCACCTCGACCTCAGTGACGGGCACGCCGCGCTTGTAGCGCTGGCGATAGATCTTGCCATCGCGTGAATAGACCGTGACCTCACACCCGCGTGAGAGGGCGTTAACTGCCGTCACACCGACGCCGTGCAGGCCGCCCGACACCTTGTAAGCCCCGTCACCAAACTTACCACCGGCGTGAAGCTCAGTCATGACGAGCTGGAGTGTCGAGATGCCCTCGGTGGGGTGAATGCCGACCGGGATACCGCGCCCGTTGTCTACGACCTCGACGCCCCCATCCTTGCGCAGCGTAACCTTAATGTTGTCGGCGTAGCCTGCCAGTGCCTCGTCGATCGAGTTGTCAACCACCTCAAAGATGAGATGGTGCAGCGCTTTCAGGTCCGTGCCGCCGACATACATGCCGGGCCGCATACGGATGGCTTCAAGGCCGCTCAGGTGCTGGATCTGGCGCTCGGTATATTCGGTTTCTACTCTCGGCTTTGTCTTGCTCGCCATGCTAAGATTCCTTCTCCAATGTCACTATCTCTCCTAACGGACGCTGGGGCCACCCGGCCCCCGCCTGCACCACCTCACCAGGCCGCAGAACTCCACGTACTATCCCCTCGCCCGGCGACGCTCAAGCTCTGCGAGAAGCTGCTCGCGCATCTCGCGCCAGTAGCGGTACCGGTCCTTATAAAATATGAATGACGCCGCAACCAGCCCGGTGCTGATGAACGCGTTGCCGCCGATGCTCGCCAACGCCAGCCACGACCCGGCTGGTGCGAGGTCCCACACGTAGCCCATCGCCACGCCCACCACGACGATCAGCAGCACCAGCAGCATGGTCGCCGTCATGTTCCACTGCACCACGCGGATGCTGTCCCACAGCGCCTGGAACAGGTTCTGCTCGTGCATGACCACGCCATGCACGGCAAACACCATGAACAGCCCGATCCACAGCACCAGCAACCGGCCAAACCAGTCGATAATCAGGGCAAGGACGGTCATCACCCCGCCCAGAATCGAGAAGCCCGCCGCGACAAACATGAACGGCGCATAGACGATGGCGAACAGAATGGGCAGCAGCACCATGAACGCCGCCAGCCAGAGCAGGTTCACCGGCCAGCGCTTCAGCACGCGGCCCAGGCTGATGTGCCCCGTGCGCACCTGCTGGCCGATCAGCGTGAGGTACAGCGTGCCGAAGATCATCCCGGCAGCGATAGCCAGCAGCCACACCCCGACCATCATGAGCGGCGTCTCGACCACCCACTCCGGCGGGTTCAGCGGGAATGGCAGCGAGGCCGCCTCGCGCCCCGCCATCGACACGGGGATGCCCAGAAGCGGCACGTCCAGCACCGGCAGATACCGCTCGACCGTACTGCCCAGCGCCTCCCGCATCACCTCGGCGATCTCCGGCCAGATCTTGTCCATTTCAGGCTCGACGCTCACCACGAATGGCTTCCACAGCCGGTCATGGTAGGCATCGACCACCGTGTTGACCGCCGGGCCGAACGAGATGCGCGGCCCGACCCACAGCACAAGATCCAGCAGGATCGGCAGCAGGACGAGCACCAGGCGGCTGGCGACCGTCTCGAAACCAAGTGTTAGCGACTCAATAACGCCGACTGGTGGCGTCGGCGCGTCAACGTTATTCGCGTTCATCACCACTATATTCTACCACACCCTCCTCGAATTTGCGACGCGAACTCAGACATTTGTTCTAGCCGATTCATGGCGGAATGATGCTTATTTCATTACTCCACCCCCTGCATCCTCTCCCCACGTCGCGGGGAGGGGGTGTTATGTCGAGACACACGTCTTACGGACCGTTGGCCTCACGAAAACTGCGGTAGGGGCGGGTCTGAGACCCGCCCCTACGGGCCATCGCATAGAAAGCCGCGTAAGGTTCGTGGCGGTGCCTCCGCTATCCCCGGCCTATTCCGGCCCGACGTGCGCCCCGCTCAACATCTCCAGAACCCCCAGCACGGCGCTGTTGTCGAGTTCCGCCATGCCGTTGTGTAGCATCGCCTCATAAAGCTGCGCGGCGACCGCCGTCTGTGGCACGCTAACACCGTACGCCCGCGCTGTGTCCAGCACAATACCGAGGTCTTTATGCTGCATATAAGCCTTGAACCCCGGCGAGCGGTTCCCCTCGAAGATGCGCGGCGGCTTGTTATCGAGCGTCCAGCACTGCGCCGCCCCACCCCGGATGGCCTCGACAACCCGCTCCGGGTCCACGCCGCACTTCTGCGCGAGCACCAGCAGCTCGCCCATCGCCACCATCTGCGCGGCGACCATAATCTGGTTGCAGGCCTTCGCCACCTGCCCCGCGCCGCTCTCGCCGACGTAGGTAATGGTCTTGCCCGTCGCCTGGAAGGCCGGCAAAACCTTCTCGAACGTCTCACGCGGACCGCCGACCATGATCGCCAGCGTGCCGGCCCGCGCTCCGATATCCCCACCCGATACCGGGGCGTCCAGACACTCAACCCCGACCTCGGCCAGCTTCTCGGCAACGCGGCGGGCTGTCTCCGGCTTGATGGTGCTGTGGTCCACGTAGATCAGCCCGTCATGCGCGCCCTCGATGATGCCGTCCGGCCCCAGCGCGACAAGCTCCACGTCGGGCGAGTCCGGCAGGCAGGTGAACACAATCTCGACCTGCTCGGCGACCTCGCGCGGGGAATGCGCCTCGATTGCGCCCTCGCTCACCAACTCGTTCACGATGGCACGGCTGCGGTTATGCACGACGACCTCAAACCCGGCTTTCATCAGGTTGCGCGCCATCGGCGCGCCGATCAGCCCCAGCCCGATGTAGCCCACTTTCTGCGGCATGTGTTGAGTCCTTTCACCTGGGTTGGCGGATGCGGATTGAAACAGGAGGCACGCCCCATTTTACCGCCGACCGGGCAGGCGCGGCGAAAACCTGCCCCGGAACTCTGCAACCTTACTTCCTCTTTTGCGTAGTAATCACTGACACGACTGCACACTTCGCCCGTGCATTGACAGGTATGTGAGGAGACAAAACGATGTCGAGCTATCCAACCAGCGAACTGCCCCCGAACGAGCGACCACGGACGGCCAATGCGGGCTGGGTTGAACGTGAACCGCTCGGCACGCGCAGCTTTGAGTATGGCGGGTATGACGCTGGCTGCTTCCACGTCAGCAGCCGCCGCACGGGGTTGGGCCGCTTCTTCTGGCCCACGATGCTGATCTTTGCGGGGCTTATCTTCTTCATGCAGAACCTCGGCGTGCTGCCCGGCGCGCCCGGCGCGGATGCCTGGGACTGGATGATGGTGGCGGCGGGAGCGGTCCTGCTGGGCGGGCAGTTGATCGCCGGGTTGCTGGGCGAGAGCGACGGCGGCTCCCTGTTCTGGATGATCGGCGGGGCGGTGCTATTGATGTTCGGGTTGAGCAAGGCCCTTGGGGTGGACCTCAACTTCGGCAACTGGTGGCCCGTTATCCTGATCGCCATCGGCCTGTCGTCGCTGTTCAATAGCCTCAGGCGCTAGGCGATCATTAGAGATGGAGCCGCGAAGTTTATTCGTGGCGGCGTTCTAGACGGCACCTGACCAACCAGACCGGAGCCGCGACGTTCAGTCGCGGATGAGTTTACCTTAACCCACAGCTATGGGGCCGGTTCAGACCGGCCCCTGCTCGTTGAACCCACCTACCCCCGCGGCGGACCGGCGACGATTCGCGCGCGCATCCGTTCGAGCGCGTCCTCGCCCGGCTGCACGACAGGCGGCAGCCCGTGTATGCTCTCCATCCACCACGTCGCGCCCGCGTCGGCATACTCAGCGACGAGTTCAGCGCCGCGTGCCGGGTCATCCCCCGGCGTGTGGCCTGTCGCCACCACGTCGAACGGCGCGTCCGGCTCCCGGCGCTCTCGGATGAAGGCGACGATCTCGGCGATGTCCTCCGGGCTGAGCAGGTCTTCAGGCCCGCCGCCCGGCGCCATGGGGAAGACGCCGTCCCAGCGCGCCGCCCGCTCAAACGGCTTCCTGTTAGGCCACGTCCCGCCGACCCATACCGGGATGCGCGGCTGCTGGCAGGGCGCGGGCAGGAAGTGCAGATCACGCACCCGGAAGTACTCGCCCTCGTAGCTGAACGGCTCGCCGCGCCACAGCCCGGTAATAATGTCGAGCGCCTCGTCGAGCATCTCGCCGCGCACGCGGGCACTCGCCTCCACGCCGAGTGACGCCAGTTCCTCGCCCACACCGATCACCCCGCCGACGGTCAGCCGCCCGCCGGAAAGATGGTCTAACTCGATGGCCTCCCGCGCGAACTTCGCGGGGTGGCGGCGCGGCAGCGGCGTCATCAGCGCACCGAAGCGAATGCGCCCGGTCGCCAGCGCAATCGCGGCGAGCGCGACAGTCACATCGGCGAACGGAATGGGCCAGCCCATCGACATGTGATCCCAGATGAAGAAGCCGTCCCAGCCTGCCTGCTCCGCCTCCCGCGCGAGGTCGGCCAACCCCCGCGCATCCAACCCCGACCCAAAGTTAATGATCGAGATGCCGTACTTCATGCGTTGCCTTCCTGATGCGTGCGTTAATAAGGCGACTCCCTACACTCTATTACGCACAGGTGTGTTGTCGGGTTCAAGGCAGCAAAAACCCCGCCAGGCGGGGGTCCGTTTCAAAAATCCGCTTGCCGAACCGATTTGACAGTAGGGGCGGGTGTGGTGCGCGATGCTTCGCATCGACTGCATCATTAGACCCGCCCCTACCTCTGGTCTTTCGCACACCTCTATCGCCGCTCCAGCAGCATCCACGGGCCTTCCTTCGGCTGGAGCGTGCCCATCAGCCGCAGGTCGATCGGCTGGCCCGGCACCAGCCGGGGCGCGTACCGCTGCGCGATCAGCGCGAGCACAAGCTGCGCCTCCATCAGCGCGAAGTGCTGCCCGATGCACACGCGCGGGCCGCCCCCGAACGGCAGATAGGCCCAGCGCGGGCGATCCTGCGCGCCCCCCTCCGAGAAGCGCTCAGGCCGGAAGACCTCCGGCTCGTCCCAGTAGGTCGGGTCATGGTGCATGAAGTAGAAGGACAGCATCAGCATACTGTCCGCCGGGATGGTGTAGCCGCCGATCACGTCCTCTTCGATGGACTGCCGCCCCGTCATCCACACGGCGGGGTACATGCGCAGCGTCTCCTCGATGACCATCCGCGTGTAGGCAAGCGTATCGAGGTCCGCGAAGGTGGGCGCGCGCCCGCCGAGCACATCGTCAAGCTCTGCGTGCAGCCGCGCCTCGATCTCCGGGTGCTGCGACAGCAGATACCACACCCACGTCAGCGTGTTGGCTGTCGTCTCGTGCCCGGCGAGGAACATCGTCATGACCTCGTCGCGAAGCTGCTGGTCGCTCATGCCCTCGCCGGTGTCCTCATAACGCACGTTGATCAGCATCGAGAGCAGGTCGCCGGTCGGGTCATAGCCGTCCTCGGTGCGGCTGACCAGCGCGCGCCGCTCGTCGATGAAACGGTAGACGACCTCGTCCAGTGTGGCGAGGGCCTCGCGCAGACGGCGGTTGCGGGCCGTCGGCAGCCATTCCGGCATGGAGAACGGCGTGATCGACCGCTCGACGAGCGTGAGCAGCGCGTAGTCGAGCGCCTCGCCCGCGCGGATCGTCTCCTCGCGGCTGATGCTCGTGCTGAACATCGCCTGCACGATTACCGACTGCGTGATCTGCCGCATCTCGTACATCATGTTGACCGGCTGGTCCGGCGGCTGCGCCTCCCAGCGATCGACCACCATCTGCGCCGCTTCGACCATCACGTCGGCCAGCCCGGAGAGCTTCGGACGGTAAAAGGCCGGCTGCATCAGCCGGCGCTGCGTAAACCAGAAGTCGCCCTCGCTGAGAAAAAGCCCGTTGCCGAGCAGCGGACGGATGCTGTCCAATTGTTCGCCCTTGACGTAGTTGCGGTAGTTGTCCAGCAGGACGTGCTTGATCAGCTCCGGGTCGGTGAGCAGGTAGGCCCTCTGCATCCCCAGGTCCATCTCGACGATGCCACCGATCTGTGCCGCCTCACGGTAGGTGCCCATCATGTCGCGCATCAGGCGCGGGATCAGCCCGACGAGCGGGTAGCCCTTCGGCCCCGGCGGAACCTGCCGGGCAGGCTGTGCTTCACGGATATTTGTCAGATTACTCATCAATCGTTATCTACTTTGTCACTTCTCTCACAATAAACACTTGATCGAGTGTAACGGGTGGGAGATGGGAAATCTAGCCACATCTGAGATCTTGTCCAAATACCCGTAAGGGGCGGGTGTGATGCGCGATGCTTCGCATCGACTGCATCGTTAGGTCTGCCCCTGCTGTCTGTCTCATTCTGATAACCGTAGGGGCGGGTCTGAGACCCGCCCCTACCCACGAGGCAGTGTCATGATCCACCTGCCGGGGCGGCACTGCTCCTCACCCCTTCCCCACCGGTACGTCGAACACAAACGCCGTCTCGCCCTGCCCCGTCTCAACCCGGATGCGCCCGCCGTGCAGATGCACCAGTTCTCGCGCAATGGCGAGGCCCAGCCCCGCCCCGCCGCCGTCGCGCTGGCGAGACTCGTCCGCCCGCCAGAAGCGGTCGAACACGTGCTCGGCCTCCTCTGCCGTGAGCGTCTGGCCGGTGTTGCGCACGGAAAACTGCACGCGGTCCCCGGCCTGCGCCACACCCAGCCGGATCTCGCCGCCGGGCGGCGTGTGTCGCAGCGCATTGCCGAGCAGGTTGGCGAGCACCTGATGCAGCCGGTCGGCGTCCGCGCGGACGGTCGGCAGCCCCGGCTCGATCTCTACGGCGAGCGCCAGCCCTGCATCCTGCACCAGCGGCTCGAACAGCGCCGCCGCGCGGCTGGCGAGGCTCGCAGGGTCGAGCGGCTGCATGGCAAGCGGCAGGTGCCCGGTTTCGGCGCGGGTGAGCGTGTGCAGGTCGTCCACCAGCCGCGCGAGATGCAGCGTCTGCTCGTAGACCGCCGCCACGTGCGCAGTGTCGGTCGGGTACACACCGTCGAGCATGGCCTGAAGCTGCGCACGCATTACGCTGATGGGCGTGCGCAGTTCGTGCGCGATGTCCGCCGTGAGCCGGACGCGCTGCGCCTCGGCCTTCTCCAGCGCCGCCGACATCTCGTTGAAGGTGCGGGCCAGCGTGTTGATCTCCGCCGCAGGCCCGACCGGCAGCGCCACCTGCTCGCCGAGCTTCCCCGCGGCGACCGCCCGCGCCGCCCCCGTCAGCCGCGCGAGGGGCCGTGTGATCACCTGGCTGATCGCCACGCCGACGATCAGCGCCAGCCCGGCGGCGATCAGCCCGGCGATCACCAACGTGCGCCGCACCTGCCGCAGAAAGCCCGCCTGCGCCGTATCGAGCAGCACCTGTGCCGGCTGCTGCACCACCAGCCAGCCAACCGTTTGGCCGTTGACCTGCACGGGCGTCGCCCGCTCACGCTCGGCAGGCGCCAGCGTCGGGCCGATGCTCACCGGCTCGGTCCCGGCGATCAGGCTACCGTTCTCATCGTACAGCGCATAGCGGATGCCGCCCATACCCGCGCCCATCATGCCGCCCATGCCATGTCGCTGGCCCTGCCCCGGCCCCGTCCCACGCCCGCCAGGCGAGGGGCCATTGCCGCCGAGCAGCAGCGTTTCTACGCCCGCCCATGAGCCGTTCTCGGCGTAATACTGCGTGAGCAGTTCCACCGCCCGCTCGGTCGCGGCGCGGCTGGTCTGCACGCCGACATAGCCGCGAAACTGCGTCTCGACGGTGCGCGACATCACCAGCGCGAAGAGCGCCACGGCAACAAGCGCCACCAGCAGGAAGGCGGCAGTCAGCCGCACCCACAGCCTATTCATGCCGGGCCATCCGGTAGCCGACCCCGTACACCGTCTCGATGTACTCGGGGTTGCGCGGGTCGTCCTCGATCTTCGCCCGCAGGTTCTTGATGTGTACGTCGATCGTGCGCTCGTAGGCGGCGAACGCTTCGCCCTGGATGTGGTCGAGCAGCTCCATCCGCGTGAAGACGCGCCCGGGGTAGCTCATCAGCACGGCGAGCAGGTCGAACTCGGTGGGCGTCAGGTCGAGCGGGCTGCCGCGCAGCGTGGCGCGGTACGACTCACGCTCCAGCACGAGGTCGCCCACGCGCAGCACGTCGCTCTCACCCGCCAGCTCGCCATGCGTGCGGCGCAGCACGGCCCGCGCCCGCGCCACCAGTTCCCGCGGGTTAAAGGGCTTGACCACATAGTCATCCGCGCCGATCTCCAGCCCGGCGATCTTGTCAGCATCCTCCACCCGCGCGGTGAGCATGATGATGGGCACGGCGCTCTCCTTGCGGATGAGCCGCGTGGCCTCCCAGCCGTCCATCACGGGCATCATCAGGTCCATGATGATGAGGTCGGGGCGTTCGTGCCGGTGCGTAAAGAGCGCATCCCGACCGTTGCGGGCCGTCACGACCTCGTAGCCGGAGTCCTCCAGATAGGCGCGGACGGTCTCCAGCAGGTTGGGCTCGTCGTCTACCACCAGGATTTTGAAGGCCATGCTCCCCTGCCTGATACGCGTATCACGTTCGCCCCCAGTGTAACCCGCAATTGTGAGGAAAGTGTGAAGGCGAACATACCCCGCCCCCGACGCGCCTACGGCGCGTCCCCCGCTGGCGGGGGGCATAAGTACCCGGGAGTGGAATTCTTGGGCCACAAGGCGACTGCGGCGGATTTCGCCCTCTGGGGCGCCGTCCCCTCTGAGGACGGGAGTGCCCGACAGGGCACTTTGCGGGATTGCTTCGCAATTCCTTTTAGCCGGGGAATTAATTCCCCGGCAGGCTTTCCGGCGAGTTCTCCCCCTCGACCATCCTCCCGCTTCTGGGTTATGATAACTCCATCACGCTCGCGGTTGGCCATCATGAGGAGATAGCTATGCAGATCGAAGAGGCTCAACGCGAGGTCAGAACCCGCCTCATGGGCGGGTTTGCCGGGCAGCTTGTGTCCGGCGCGCTGTGGCTGGCGTCTGCCGCCGTCAGCACGTGGGGCTCGCGCACGGCAGGCATGATCGTGCTGTTTGCGGGCGGATTCTTCATCTTCCCACTGACCCAGCTGCTCATCCGCCTGATGGGTCGCTCGGCGAAGCTCAGCCCGGAGAACCGGCTGGAGCACCTCGGCAGGCAGGTCGCCTTTACGCTGCCGCTAACCCTGCCGCTCGTGCTCGCTGCGACGCTGTACGACCCGAACTGGTTTTACCCGGCATTTATGATCGCACTCGGCGCGCATTACCTGCCCTTCATCTTCCTGTACGGGATGTGGCAGTTCGGCGTGCTTGCCGGGCTGCTCGTCGGCGGCGGGGCGCTGCTCGGCCTGTACGGGCCAGACGTGTTCGCGCTGGGCGCGTGGATCACCGGCGTCGTGCTCGTCGTGTTTGCGGTCCTCGGCAGGAGCGTCGTTCTGAGCGAGGAGCGCGCGAGCGCACTCGCCTGAAACCCATTTTCAGCGTCCAGAGTTATGTATTTGAGAACCCCCTCCGGCCAGTCGGAGGGGGTTCACAGAGTAAATCGTCAGCAGGAGAGTGATACGGTATGCCCCTCACCTACTCACGCACGTTCCGCGTCCGCTATTACGAGTGCGACGGCTACGGCCATCTGAACAACGCCAACTACCTGCGCTATATGCAGGAAACCGCCTTCGACGCCAGCGCCGCCGCGGGCTACGACCTGAAGACCTACGACGAGATCGGCGGCTTCTGGCTGATCCGCGAGACAGACATCGAGTACCGGCAGCCGCTCCGATACGACGACCGGGTCACGATCACGACGTGGGTGGAGGACTTCCGCCGGGCACGCTCGCGGCGCGTGTATGAGTTTGCGCGGGAGGATGGCACGCTCGCCGCCCGTGCCGTCACCGACTGGGTCTACCTCGACGCGGCCACGCGGCGGCCCGCCCGCATCCCCGAGGAGATGAAGCGCGCCTTCTTCCCCGACGGGCTACCCGCCGAGCCCGCGCCGCGCGAGCGCTTCCCCGAGGCGCCGCCGCCCCCGCCGGGCGTCTTTACGATGCGCCGCCACGTCGAGTGGCGCGACATCGACCCGCAGTGGCACGTCAACAACGCCAACTACCTCGCCTTCTGCGAGGAGGCAGGCATCCGCCTGGCGGAGACGGTCGGCTGGTCCTTCGAGCGGATGCGCGCAGAGGGCTTCGGCCTCATCGCCCGCCGCACGCGGATCGAGTACCTCACCCCGGCGGTGCTCACCGACGAGCTTGACGTGGCGACGTGGGTCTCCAACATGCGGGCGGCGTCCGGCATCCGCCATTACCGGCTGACGCGCGTCTCGGACGGCGAGCTTGTGGCCCGCGCGCTGACGCACGTCGTCGCCGTGGACGTGGAGACGGGCCGCCCGGTTCGCGTGCCACCGTCCTTCATCGCGGACTTCGCGCCGAACATCGTCAGCGGGTAGCCCATCCCCTGGCCTGCTGACCAGGTTACAATCCCCCCAGCTTACCAGCGTGCGATCCCGACCTTTGGCGGGTGTGAAATGATGCCTTTTCTTCGATACTCTCACTGTGGGGATTTAGTGGTTGAAGCAAATTGTGAGCGGGCTGGAACATTTTCAGGCGTTGTACGTATAGGTAGACAGGAACGGGTTGTACTGGAACGCTGAGTGTGGTGTGCAGGTCGCTTCGGGGTGACAGTATCGGTAGGGATGAGAGCGGCGTCGGTAGCTGTGACTGGTAGGAGTGAGGTGTGCTGGTAGGCAGGCTCGGAGATGGCGGAGAGCATGGGTTGGTAGAAATGGTCCACCCGAGACTGAAACGCTAGGAAGAGTTGCAGCATGGAGCGTGATTGTAGCGGTAGCGATCGGCGGCCCCGTCGAACATAGATGGGGCCGCCGAACTGTTTTTATAGAGCCTTGTTAACCAGACCCGAGCCGCGAATAAACTTCGCGGCTTTCTTATCTCATCGCAGCGTTACCCACCCATCCGCGCCGCCGGTGTACCCCCGCGCCTATTGCCTCGCCGCGTGCCCATCCGCTACAATTCGACTGCCAGCATATCAGGAGAAACCATGTCGATACCATCCAGGCCGCCCGTCCAGGCACCCTTAGAGGAGTACGGCGAGCGGTACTTCCAATCCTACAATTACGCCGACCGCGGGATGGGCCGCTTCAGCATGTACTGGTTTGCGCGGCGCTATTACGCACGCCTCGTGCGCCGTTTCGCGCCCGCCCCGGTCACGGGTCGCCTGCTGGAGCTTGGCTCCGGGCTGGGTCACTTGCTCGGCCTGCTCTCCGACCGCTTCGACTGCGTCGGCGTGGACATTGCCTATTATGCCGCCCAGCAGACGCGGCAGAACGCCCCTCAGGCGGCGGCGCTCGTCGCCTCTGCTGATCAGCTTGAGGCTTTTGCCGACCGCTCCTTTGATGTCATCGTTGCCCTGCACCTCGTCGAGCACCTTGTCGACCCGGCGCGCGCGCTGCGCCACATGCAGCGGATGCTCGTGCCCGGCGGCCTGCTGCTGTTCGCCACGCCCAACCCGGAGTACGCTCTGCGTCCGCTCAAGCGCCCCGACGAAACGCCCGACGCGATCTCCAAAGACCCGACCCATATCAACGTGCATCCGCCCGGCGTCTGGCGGGAGTGGGCCGGGGCGGCAGGGCTGCGCGTGCTGCGGCAGTTCGGTGATGGTCTTTGGGACGTACCGTACCTGCCGCTTATCCCCAGGCCGGTGCAGTTTGCTCTGTTCGGCTGGCCCAGCCTGATCCAGGTGCTCACCGGCACCACGTTCATTCCGGTCGCGCTCGGGGTGAACACCATCACCCTCGCGCGGAAGGAGGAGAGCCTTGAGTCGTAATAACACGTTCCTGACCCTGCTTGGCGCGGGCGCAGGCATCGCGCTCGCTGTGACGGTGGCCCGGCGGCGGCGCATCCGCCGGGCGCTCGATGAGTACGCCGGGAAGGTGGTGCTGATCACCGGGGCATCGGCGGGGATCGGCGAGGCGCTGGCGCTGGAGTTCGCCCGGCGCGGGGCGCACCTCGTGCTCGCCGCCCGCCGCCAGAGCCAGCTTGAGCGCATCGCCTCGACCTGCGAGCAGATCAACCCCGGCATTGAGACGCTCGTTGTGCCCACGGACGTGTCCGATGAGGCCCAGCTTGAGCGGCTGGTCCAGGCCGCCCACGACCGCTTTGGCCGCATCGATGTGCTCGTCAACAACGCGGGGATCATTCAGGGGGCGGAGGTCACCGGTCTGAGCAGGGAGATGATCGAGCGCACGTTCGCCGTGAACCTGTACGCACCGATCCGGCTGACGCAGCTTGTGCTGCCGGGGATGCTGGAATGTGGCTCCGGGCAGATCATTAATATCGGGTCGGTGGCGGGGCTGGCGTCGCTGCCGTACTTCCTCGTTTACGACGTGACGAAGGCCGGTCTGCGGGCGTGGACTGAGGGGCTGCGCCACGAGCTGCACGGCACGGGGGTGGAGACGATCCTCGTCGCGCCGGGGTTCGTCGAGACAGATGTCGTCGCCGATATGCACCGCGTCTATCGTGCGATCGGCTTCTTCAGGCTGCTCTCGCCGCAGACTGTCGCCCGGCGCACGCTGGAGGGCGCGGCGGCAGGCGACCCGGTGGTGCGCGTCGGCTGGATGGAGACGGTCGCCGGGTATATTACGACGCTGTTCCCCCGCCTGACCGACCTGTACTGGCGGATCGTCCTGCCGATCAGCGGCTACCGCGAGATGGCGATCAAGCACCGGACGGAATGAGTAGGGGTGGGTTAGGGAAGCAAATCCACGCCGCGACTAAACGTCGCGGCTCGGGTCTGGTTGAGAAAGGGCCGACAGCCGCGAAGTTTATTCGCGGAGGAGGCCCTAATAGCCCCCTTAAACCGCCGCCGTCCGTCCGCGGACCGGGGGGAGTCGCCTACTCCCCCCGCTTCGTGCTGAGTTCCTCCACCCAGCGCTGGAGCAGCAGCCGCGTGCTGTCAAAGGCGATCTCGTCGAACGGGATCTCGCCAGGCGCGAGGAACGCCACGCGGTCGACGTCGTCATGGGCGGCAAGCTGCCCGCCGAGCACTTCCGCCTCAAACAGGATCACGATGCTGGCCGGGCCTTCCTGCCGCGAGTCCGGCCCGAGCACGTCGATAAGCCGGGAGATCCGCACGTCCAGCCCGGTTTCCTCCCGCGCCTCGCGGATCGCGGCCTCGCGCGGATCCTCGCCATAGTCGATGTAGCCGGCGGGCAGCGCCCACTTGCCCTTCTGCGGGTCGACGGCGCGGCGCACCATCAGCACGCGTTCGCCATCCGTGATGAACAGCACCGCTGCCACCTTCGGATCGCGGAAGTGGATGTAGCCGCACGCCTCGCAGAAGCGGCGCGTTTTGCCAAACTTGTCGGCGTCGATCAGGGGGTGCCCGCAGCGCGGGCAGTAGTCGAATCGGAAGGGGTCTGCCACGGCTAGCGCCGCCGGGAAACTCGCAAGGCCGTCCACACACCGAAGAGCAGCGCGGCGACGATCGCCGCCGACAGCCCGACGATCAGCATGGTGCGCGGCTGGCGGACGTCCCCGGCGGAGGCCGCTTCTTCAACTCCGGCGGCGGCTGCCCCCTCCGCCTCGGCGGTTTCTGCCTCGGGCTCAGCCATCTGCAGCAGCGGTCCGACAGGCTCCTCCATCGTCTCGTCGGCTACGCCATCCTCCATCTCACCCATATCCGCCTCTGCCTCGCCAGCTTCCGCCGCCGCCATCCCGGCTATGTCCTCCTCGGGCGGCGTGGGCAATGCCTCGGATGGAGGGGGCATTTCCGCGGGGCCGTGACCTATCCCCAGTTCGGGCGTCGCGGCAGCGCGGGCCGTTTCCTGAGCGGCTGCTGCCGCTTCCTCCTCGACGGCTTCCGCCGCCTCCTCAATGGGCGCAGCAGCAGGGGCAACCTCAAGCGCCTCGACAGGCTCCTCACCCGCCGCTAGCTCGGCAGCCGCGTCCGGCTCACCGGCGGGCGCGCGGAGCGCCTCAGCCTCTGGCACTTCGGCTTGCGGCTCGGCGGCGCTGTCAAACGCCTCCATCGCGACAGGAACCTCGCCCACCCCGGTGAAGATGTCAGTGGAGAACACGAGCACGCCCACAAAGATCAGCGTGGCGACGAGCGCCGCCCCGGCGGTGGCCCAGGTGGGAAGGCTCGCCAGGCCAATGCGCTCCCAGAAGCTCTTGCGAGCGGGCCTGCCGTACACCGCCGGATCGAGCGTGAAATTGCGCGGCACGGGCACACGCTCGGCCATCCCCAGCAGCATTTTGGTAGCCCTGAGCGCCCGCAGCTCCGCCTGTAGCTCGGGATCGCGCGCCAGCCGGTGCAGGAGCTGCGCCTGCTCGTCGGCGTCCAGCTCACCGTCCAGATAGGCGTTGAGCTGTATCAGGTCTCTTTCATTCAGAGGCGTGCTCATCAGTAATCAGTGTTTCTAGCCCGGGTGAAGCCCACTAATGTACTTGGTGTGAGTCTACCTCTCCGGCGCACTGATGGGTCGCGCAGGAGGTCAGGTTGCCCTATTCTCAGCCCTCACCTGTTAAACGGTACTCAGCGGGTAAAAGTTCCCCGAAGCCCTGTAGGCAGTCGCGGAGCTTGCTGCGCGCCCGGCTGAGGCGTGACTTCACCGTGCCGAGCGCAACACCAACGATATCGGCGATCTCGTCGTAGCTGAACCCTTCGATGTCGCACATCACCGCCACAACGCGCTGATCTTCGGGCAGGTCTTGCAGGCAGCCGATAATGGCCGTCTGGAGGTCCATCCGCAGGGCGTAACTCTCGGGGTTTTCAACCTCGGTGGTGAAGGCCGTCCCCGGTTCGGGTGACTCATCCTCGACGTACAGCGCCTCAAGCGCCGCCTGAGGGCGACGTTTGCGGCGGCGCAGCTCGTCATAGCAGGCGTTCGTCACGATGCGCATCAACCATGATTTGAACGACCCGCCGCGAAAGCTGCCGAGCGCCCGGTACGCAGAGATAAACGCCTCCTGTGTGGCGTCGGCAGCCGAATCCGCCTCGCCCATAATGCGGTAGGCCACATTATAGGCGAGTTCCTGGTAGTGCAGCACGAGCGTGTTGTAGGCCTGCACGTCGCCCGCCTGCGCACGTTCGATGAGTCCGGCTTCATCCATCGGTTTCAGCACAATCTATGCAGAAAACACGCGCACAGAGGCATAACCTTGCCCTCCGGCGCACATTGTAGCAGAAAACCCGTCAGGCGAACACCGACGAAAGTCGGAGGGGGTGGAACGCTTGCAGCGAACCCCACCCAACCTCGCTTGCTCGGTTGACCTCCCCCTTGCAAGGGGGAGGTGGCGGCGCTCGCTTGCGCGAACCCCGCCGGAGGGGGTTCCCGGAGCCGCGACGTTTATTCGCGGCGGGTCTTTAACAAACCTCACCCCGTGCAGTTGGCTGCGCCAACTGCCAGGCAGAAACGGCTGAGCCTGAGCATCGCAGGGAGAGGGTGTTATGTGCGCGGCTCGGCCTTCCAACAATCACGGTAGGGGCAGGTCTGAGACCTGCCCCTACAGGCGGGGCTTTAAACCCCACCTCCCGTGCATCTGGCACCGCAGGGAGGGGGTGACGGGCTATCGACCCGGAGCCGCGAAGTTTATTCGCGGCGACTCAATGATCAAACCTCGCGGCGACTCAATAACCAAAACTCGCGGCGGTTTGATCATCAATTCTCGCGGCTTTTCATCTTACCCGCTTATTGGTGGCATACCCCAACCGGGGTATAATACCCGCGTCGCCGGAGTGGCGGAATGGCAGACGCGGCGCACTCAAAATGCGTTGCCCTCGCGGGCGTGTGGGTTCGACTCCCACCTCCGGCATAACAGGCTCGGATCGGTTACAATACCGACCGGGCTGTTTTTTATCCCGCCGTTGTCATGAACCTGTATCGTCGAGGGTGCAAGTGTCCCGCGCAATTCTGATCCTGCTCGCTGGTCTGGTGCTCGGCGCCGCGCTCGGTGCGGGGGCCGGCTGGCTCTTCCCGCTCGCCGATGTGCGCGTCGGGCTGAGCGAGCTTCATCCCGAATACACCAACGACGCCGTCGTCATGATCGGCCAGGCTTACGCCGCCAACGGCGACTGGGAGCTTGTGCTGGCGCGCTTCGAGCAGCTCGGCATTGACGACCCCGCCACCTTCGTTGCCAACCTCACCGAGCGCTACATCGCCGAGGGGCGCAGCCCGGCGGACATCCGCGTGCTGGCGCGGCTGGCCGCGCAGTTCGGGCGCACCACGCCCGCCATGCAGCCTTACCTGCCGCCAGCGGAGCCTGCCTCATGAGCGCGATGGCCCGCCGCCCCCGCCGCTTTCCGTGGCTGGCCTTCCTTGCGGGCGTGCTGCTCGGCGTGGTCGCCGGGCTGGTTTACGCCTGGTTCATCGACCCGGTGAGGTACACCGACGTCGGGCCGAACATGCTGGACGACGCCAGCCGCCGCGAGTACCTCGCCCTCATCGCGGATGCCTACCAGCATGACGGCGACCTCGCCCGTGCGGAACGACGGCTGGCGCGGATGGAACTGGACGACATGAGCGCCTTTGCTGCCGAAGAAGCCGATGCGGCGCTGCTTGCAGGGGAGGATCCCGCACGGGTACGCTCGCTGACTACGCTGGCCGAAGCGCTCGGCGGCGCGCCGCGGGCCGCCAGCGTGTTCTCCGGCACGCCCGTCCCAACCTCTGTGCCGGGCGCGAGCCTGCCCCCGACCGAGCCGCCGGAGCCGACGCCGGAGGCCAGCCCGACGCCCGGCATCACGCCGACGCCGACGCTTGTCACGCCCTCTCCCACGCCGGACCTGTTCCCGCGGACGGAGATGAGCCTCAGCGCGCGCGAGATCGTCTGCGAGGAGGGCGCGGCTGCCGGGCGCATTGAGGTCATGGTGCTTGACGGCGATGGCGCAGGCATCCCCGGCGTCGAGGTGCAGGTCGTATGGGGCGGCGGACAGGAGTCGTTCTTCACCGGGCTGAAGCCGGAGCGCGGCCTGGGCTATGCCGACTACCAGATGCAGCCCGGCGAAACGTACTCGCTGACGCTCGTCGGGCGCAGCGATCCGGTCGCAGGGCTGAGTGCGGGCGTCTGCACGACCGACAGCGGCGCGGAGTCCGTGCCGGGCTACCGGCTGACCTTCACCCCCCGAACCGCAGGCGCGGGCGAGGGGTTCTAACATCAAGCGTTGCGGCGGCAACGGCTTCGTCTTTGAAACACATCATGATACACTGCTGCATATGAGCACTCACACCAACTCCAACATCATCTCCATTCTTCCCGGCGCTGAGCCCTTCTTCTACCCCGGCAACCGGATCGGCTGCCTGACCCTTCACGGCATGACGGGCACGCCGTTCGAGGTGCGCTGGCTGGGCCAGCACCTCAACCAGCAGGGCTGGACGGTCTACGGGCCGCGCCTTGCCGGGCACGGCACCACCCCCGATGACCTCAAGCACGTCCACTGGCGCGAGTGGGTGGCGGATGTGATGGCCGGCTACGAACTGCTGCGCCAGCACTGTGATCAGATTTTCGTGATGGGCCTCTCGATGGGCGGTGCGCTTGCGCTGATGCTTGCCTCGCAGGTGCCGGTGGCGGGCGTCGTCACCCTGTCTGCCGTGTACGATATGCCCATCCTCCAGCACCCGCTGCTGCCGATCATGAGCAGGCTGGTCGACCGCGTCGCCAAGGCGCGCGATCCGGAGGCACGGCAGAAGTTCCTTGAGCACGTCCGCGCCGAGCAGATCAAGCGGGGTGAGGAACCGATTCCGCGCCCGGGCTATGACGTGTGGGTGCTGCCCGCCATGCGCCAGATGAGGGATATGCTGCGCGTGCTGCACGAGCGCCTGCACCTCGTGGTCGCGCCCGCCCTGCTCGTCCACTCGAAGGCCGACCAAACCGTCACGTTCGACAACCTCGACAAGATCTACAATAGCATCGGCAGCACCGATAAGCGCTGCCTCGTGCTGGAGCGGAGCGGGCATGTCTGCACCGAGGACATCGAGTACCCGCAGGTCTTTGAGGCCGTGACCGAGTTTGTGCGGGCGGTAGTAAGCTGATGCTGGGCATGCTGAGCCGCAACAACCGCCTGTTGATGCTGGCCCTGTTCGTCTGGGCGCTCGGCGAGGGGCTGTGGTACATCAACTTCCGGCAGTTGTACCTCGTCCAGCTTGGAGCGACGGAGGCGCAGGTCGGGCTGGCGCTCGCCATCGAGTTGGCCGTGCGCGCGCTGCTGCCCATTCCGGCGGGCTACCTCGCTGACCGCATCGGCCCGCACCGCGTGATGGTCGCGTCGTGGTTCCTGGGCGTGCTCGGCACGGTGATGTGCGCGCTGGCGACGACGTGGCAGGGTTTCATACCGGGGCTTGTCGTGTATGGCATCTCGGCCTTTGCGATGCCGTCGCTCAGCGCCTACGCCATCCAGAACATGCCCCCCGGCAGCGCCCGCGCCGGGCAGACGGACCGCGTGCTCGCCGCCGTGTTCGCCGCCTACACCGCCGGGCTGATCGTCTCGCCCGCGCTGGGTGGGCTGGTCGCCGAAAGCTGGGGCATCCGCACCGGTCTGTGGATCTCAACGGGGGTGTTCGCGCTCTCGACCGCCATCGTCCTGCTCACGACCGAGGTGGAGGTCACCGCGCCGCCGACTTCCGAGCGCCCTGCCGACCTGCTGCGCAACCGCCGCTTCCAGCGGCTCAGCCTGTACTACGCGCTGATTTTCGTGGCGATGTTCACCGGCTACCAGCTTCTGCCCAACTTCCTGCAGGAGGCGCGCGGTCTGACGCTGGGGTACATCGGCCTGCTGTTCTCGATTGACGCCCTGGGGACCGTCGTGCTGAACACCGTCGCCAGCCGCCTCAACCCGCGCTGGAGCCTGGCCGCGGCGCTCGGCGTGTACACGCTGGCGCTGCTCGGCATCTGGCTGTTCGCACAGCCCGCGCTGCTGGCAGTGACCTTCTTCGGCGTGGGGGCGCTGGCCGTCGTGCGGACGCTGGCCCTCGCCCGCGCGGCGGATGTCGTGTCAGCACGCAACCAGGGGCTAGCCTTTGGCATCGTCGAGACGGCCTACGCCGTCGCCGCTGCGATTGCCGCCGCAGCCGCCGGGCAGCTTTACGAGCTGACGCCGGCCCATGACCTGCCACTCGTCGTGGCGCTGGTGGCGCTGCCCGTGCTGATCGGCCTGTGGTTTGTGGTGCGCAGGCAGATCCCCGCGCTCGCCCTGCCCGATGAGCCTCACGCTCTCGCCGCCGCGCCGGAGCAGGCGGGCAGATAGCAGGGTAAGGCCGGGGCTGTGGCTATTTAACCCACCGCCAGGAGAAGGAGACAAAGCGCTATGGGAGTTCTGGAAACCGGCTGGGGTCTTGACGTCATCCTGTGGTTCCAGTCGTGGCGCACGCCGCTGGTCACATCCCTTGCGATGGTATTTCATTACCTGGGCATCACCGAGTTCTACATCCTCGTGCTGCCCTTCGTGTACTGGAGCCTCGACGAGAAGCTCGGGCGGCGGCTCGGCGTGCTGATCGCGCTCACCGCCTGGGTCGTCGGCTGGGCGAAGTCGCTGTTTGGCCGCCCGCGCCCCTACTTCATCTCATCTGACGTGTCCAACATGGTCGAGGAGACCTCCTACGGCCTGCCGAGCGGGCACGCTCAGGGCGCAACGAGCCTCGCGGGCTTTGCCGCGTGGCACGCGCGGCGCGCCTGGGTGACGGTCGCCGCCGTGCTCTACATCCTGCTGATGGCCGCCTCCCGCATGGTGCTAGGCGTGCACTACCCGCAGGATGTCGCGTCCGGCATTCTCATTGCGCTGGTGCTGCTGGCGCTGTACGCCTGGCTGGAGCCACGCATCGCGGACTGGCTGGCGGGGCTGTCGCTTGGCTCGCACCTCGCGCTGATCGTCGGCATCACCGCACTGATGATCATCATCCACCCGGTGCTGTTCGAGGCGACCTCGCCGCAGTGGCTCAGCCCGCCCGTGCCGCCGCAGGACCTTATTGAGTCGGCGCTCTCGACCAGCGCGCTCTTCTTCGGCATGACGCTCGGCTTTGCGCTCGACTGGCACTACCAGCGCTTCAGCGCGGGCGGTGACTGGACGAAGCGCCTGCTGCGCTTCCTGATCGGCTTTGTCGGGGTGGGCGTGCTTGAGTTCGGGCTGGGCGCGGTGCTCCCGGAGAACGCCGTGTTCGCCTTCGTGAGCTACGCGCTCATCGGCCTGTGGGTCGGCGTCGGCGCGCCGTGGCTGTTCGTCGTCACCCGGCTGGCCTCCGCACAGATTAACGCTACCAGGCAGCCCGCATGATGCACCCCCGCGCCGCCCGCGTCTTGCTCGCGCTCGTCGTCCTCGTCTTCCTCGTGGTAGGCACGCTGTATGCCGTCTACACCCCGGCATGGCAGGCCCCGGATGAGCCCGCGCACTACAACTACGTCGCGCAGATCGCGGGCGGCGGGTGTTGTCCGGTCATCGCGCCCGGCGACTGGGACACCGCCCTCATCAATGAGGTCGCCTCGCGTGAGGAGCCGCCGCCCGCCCGCCTCTCCAGGCTGGAGTACGAGGACCATCAGCCGCCGCTCTACTACCTGCTCGCCACGCCCGTCTTCGCGCTGACGGGCGGCAGCCTGCTCGCGCTGCGGCTGGTGTCCGTTGTACTGGGCGCGGGCGTCGTGGTGATGGCCTACCTCGTCGCGGCGCGGCTGCTCGGATCGCCGCCGCTGGCACTGGCCGCCGCCGTGTTCGTCGCCTTCATCCCGCAGCACGTCGCCATCCTGTCGAGCGTGAACAACGACGCCCTGGCGGAACTGGTGCTCGGCGCGCTGCTGGTGCTGGCACTCGGCTATCTCGGCGCGGGCGAGCCCGCCCGCAGGCCGCACCCGGCGCTGCTCGGGCTGCTGGCGGGGCTGGCCTTCCTCACCAAGCTGACAGTCTACGGCCCGGCGGTGCTGGTCGTCGCGCTGGCAATTGCCTTCCGCGCCGCCCACGAACGCCGCTCGGCGCGCTGGTTCGCCGGGCAGGCAGCCTGGGCGGGCGGGATTGCAGTCGCGCTTGGCGCGCTGTGGTGGGGCCGGAACGTCGCCGTGTACGGCTGGCCGGACCTGTTCGCGCAGACTGCGCACGAGGCGGCGGTTGTGGGGCAGCTTCGCACCGCTGACCTCATCGCGGAGATCGGCGCGGGCGCGTACGCACAGCGCCTGCTCAGCACCACCTTCCACAGCTTCTTCGGGCAGTTCGGCTGGATGGCCGTGCCGATGCCGCCGCGCATCTACTGGCTGATCGGCGCGTTCCTGCTGGAGCTCGCCACCGGGCTGGCCCTGCTCATCGCCACCCGGCGTGGTGCGCCGCCGCTGACCCGCACCACGCGCGCCGGGCTGTGGGTGCTCGCCGCACTCGTTGGGCTGGCTGTCGTGCAGTTCGGCTACTACAACCTGACCTTCGTGCAGTTTCAGGGTCGCTACCTGTACCCCGCACTGATCCCGCTGGGGCTGACGGCTGCCGCCGGGCTGTGGGGCTGGGCGCGGTTCGTTGCGCGCTTCCTCCCCGCTCGCTGGCACGGTGCGCTGGCGTGGCTGCCGCTCGTGGTGATGGGCTGGCTGCCGCTGCTGGCCGTCTACGCGCTCTTCTGGATCCTCGTGCCCAACCTGGGGTGACGCTCTGCGGGGGTGGGGTTCCTCGCAGCTCCCGATGCGACGGCCCGTAGGGGCGGGTCTGAGACCCGCCCCTACCGCAATTTCCGTAAAGCCACGGTTCATGGGGCGCGTGTCTCGCACATAAAATCCCCTCCCTGCGTTGCGAGAGTGGGGTTACCTTAACTCATCAGCGATGCGGTAAGATGGAGACAGACCTCATCCCAGTGAAGGAGAACCACCTGCCGCATGCAGTACGAAGCTGAAGTCCTGCCCGGCCTGAAGCGCTTTGCCACCGCCGAGCTTGAGCGCCGCTTTGGCGATCAGGTCACCATCCACCACAGCCGCAAAGAAGACACGCTGCCCTTCACCTACCGGGGCGACGCCTACGACCTGCTCGGGCTGCGCACCGTCGTTGCCGTCTATCGCCTGCTCCGCTTCGACATCCCCCGGCCCAGGGCGCTGCTGGGCCACGAGCACTTCCACCGACTCCTCGACGAGATCCACGAGATTGAGCGGCTACACCCGCCGCGCTCGTTCCGCACGTTCCGCTTCAGCGCCGCCGGCAAGGACTCCTCGGTGTTCCAGCGGCTCGGCGACGAGATCGCCGCGCATACCCGCATGGAGAACCAGCCCGACGACGCCGACCTGCTGATGCGGGTCCGCCCGACGCCGGGCGCGGAGCGCAGTTGGGATGTGCTGCTCCGGCTCTCGCCGCGCCCGCTCGCCACGCGGCACTGGCGCGTGTGCGACATGCCCGGCGCGCTGAACGCCACCATCGCGGCGGCGATGATCGACCTGACCAACCCACAGCCTGACGACTTCTTCTTCAACCCGATGTGCGGCTCCGGCACGCTGCTCATCGAGCGGCTGGCACGCGGCCCGGCGGACATCGTGGCGGGCTGCGACAACGACATCAACGCGCTGGCCTGCGCCAAACAGAACGTTCAGGAGGCGGCGCTCGGCCACCGCATCGACCTGCTGGAGATGGACGCCACCAACCTGGTAGGCATCCCCGACGGCGTATGCACGGCCATCGTCGCCGACCTGCCCTGGGGGCAGCTTGTCGGCGACCAATCCCAGTTGGACTGGGTGTACCCGGCGGCGCTCGGCGAGTGGGCACGGGTGGCGCGGCCCGGCGCGCGCCTCGTGGTGATCACGCACATGATCGAGCTGTTCGAGAGCCTGCTGGGGGATATCGCGCCGCTGTGGTCGCTGGTGGATGCGGTGAAGGTGTTTCAGGGCGGGCTGCACCCGCGCATCTACGCCTTCGTGCGCACAGAGCGGTGAGGGGGTGGGGTTCGCAGGTGAAGCCATGTACAGTGCGGCGCACAAGCATTCTGCGCAGACGGGCTGAAAGCAGCGGCAAATTGAATGGAGAACCCAACCATGACCGAGTTAGACAACCCGCAGATCGCCTCGTTCCTGTTCTACCCGCGCCGGGCGGAGCCGGGGTCACGCCGCGAGAACGTGACCGACGGTACGATCCCTGTGGGCGATGGCATCGCGCTCGGCTACCGGCTCTACCGGGCCGCGCCCGCCGCGCCGCTCGTTCTGCTATTTCACGGTAACGGCGAGATCGCGCCCGACTACGACGGCATCGCGCCGCTCTACGACGAGATCGGTGTGTCGCTGCTCGTCGTGGACTACCGGGGCTACGGCTGGAGCACCGGCGAGCCGCGCGTCAGCACCCTCCTGCCCGATGCGCTCGCCGTCCACGAGGCGCTGCCCCGCGTGCTGGAGGAAGGCGGCGTCGAGCCGGATGCGCCACGCTTTATTATGGGGCGCTCGCTCGGTAGCGCGCCCGCCATCCACCTCGCACACGAGGCGGGCGATACACACGCCGGGCTCATTATCGAGAGCGGCTTCTCCCGCGCGCTGGCGCTGCTTATCCACCTCGGGCTGCCCGCCGACCGGCTTCAGGGCCTGGCGGACCCCTTCGACAACCTCGGCAAGATGGGGCGCATCGACATGCCGCTGCTCGTGATTCACGGCGCGGCAGATCAACTCATCCCCGCCAGCAACGCCCGCGAACTGCACGAGGCCTCGCCCGCAAGCGATAAACGCCTGCTGATCATCGAGTACGCCGGGCACAACGACCTCATCTTCACCAACCCCGACCGCTACTTCGGCGCGATCAGTGCGTTCGTCACACGTGTAGGGACCGGGCTGGCGTAGCGGCCCGGCGGCGCCAATCTCCCATCCGGCCATCCGCATGCCGGGCTTCTTAGGATTCTTTTTACACGATTGATAGGACTTTTTTATCCCCGGCTCTCTACTATCGAGGGGTGAGGTGTAAAGTAAGCGGTGAGAGTATGGAGGAAGGGACACGATGCAGCAGCTCATGGATTGGTACGTCGAAACACTGCTGGACATCTACGACGCCGAGCAGCAGCTTATGGACGCGCTGCCGAAGATGCACGATGCGGCGTCGAACTCGGAGCTGAAGGAGTACCTTCAGCAGCACCAGCAGACCACGCAGCGTCAGATCGAACGATTGGAGCGCCTGTTCGACAGCATCGGCGCAAAGCCCAACGGCAAGGTCTGCCATGGGATGAAGGGCATCATCCAGGAGGCCGAGGAAGTCCTGAAGATGAAGGACGCGCAGAAGGATGTGCTCGACGCCGCGATCATCGCCGCTGTACAGAAGGGCGAGCACTACGAGATCGCTTCCTACGGCACGGCGCGCGCCTATGCTCAGCTTATGGATGACCCGGACGCGGCGACCGCCCTGCAAAAGACGCTGGACGAGGAAGACCGCTTCGACCAGGACCTGACCCGGCTGGCGATGGCAAGCATCAACCGCCAGGCCGAACAGCGCCGCTAGCACGTATGCGGCTGCCGGGGTGCGGCGTCGCCCGTGCCCCGGCATTTTTCCGCATAGACATCCCCGCCTGCTTCCTCTACAATTACGGGGTATTCAACCTCCCCACATCCAAGCGAGGACCAACCTGATGACCCATTCCACTCAGTTCCCGGACGGAGTCAGCGCCATTGTGACCGGCGGCGGGCGCGGCATTGGCGCGGCGCTCGCGCGGGCGCTTGGCGCGGCGGGCGTGCGTGTATGCGTCAATGACCTCAACCCCGACCGCGCCGAGCAGGTCGCGGCGGCGATCGTGGAGGCGGGCGGCGAGGCATTCGCCTGGCAGGGCGATGTCGCCAACAAGTTCCAGCTTGCCGGGATGATCGAAACCACGCGGGACCGCTACGGCAGCCACCTGCACCTGCTCGTCCATAACGCCCACGTCAGCCCGCGCCAGCCGGCCTTGAAGATGGACGAGTGGGACCTGCGGCGCACCGTCGAGGTCAACCTGATCGGCGCGTACCTGGCCGCACAGCTTGCTGCGCGGGTGATGGCCGACGAGGGCGGCGGGCTGATCGCCCTGCTGACCCGCGAGCCGGGCGAGGGCGGCGCGGCGTTCGCCGCCACGCAGGGGGCGCTCGGCGCGCTCGCCGCCGCGCTCGATGCCGAGGTGCGCGCTCAGGGCGTGCGGGTGCAGGCTGTGCCGGTCGGTACGGAGGCGGAAACCGTCGAGCGGGTGCTGGCGCTCGCCCGCGAGGCGATCGGCGGGCTGGCGGGCTGAACCTCACCCCATCGCCACTGCGTTGCGCCCCGTGGAGTTGGCTGCGCCGACTCCCCCCTCCCTGCGGCGTGGAGGGATGGGGGGTGGGGTTGAAAGCAGCGCACCACACGGGCCCCTTTGCCCTCGATTCGGCACGATGCTATGCTATCATCAACGTGTGACCCACTACCATGAGGAAGGGACGCGCATGGCAGACCATTTCGATTACCACTTCTTAATTCTGCCGCCGGAACTGCCGGGAGCCTGGTTCACGCAGGCCGCGCGCGAGTACTGGCTGAAGTTCCAGCCCATCGTTACTCAGGACACTGAACTCCTGTCCTTCATCCACCCCGACGCGACAATTGCCGTAACGGTTCTCGCAACCGAGCAGGCTGCGGAGAGAATCAAGCGCCAGCTCAGGGCGCTGCGCCGGGATGTTCACCTTGACGTCATCATCGCCGAGGACCTGCCACGCCTTGAGTCCCGTCTGAACCAGCGCGCCGCCGCGGAACAGCGCTTTGGAACGGAGGAACGAGCATGAATCTGCAAGATTACGAGTGGTCCCACAACCCGCGCGGCCTGCAGAACAAAGGCCCGTTCCAATCCGTCGATCCGCGCCGCTACACCCGCCCGCAGGCCGGCTGGGCCGCGCTGGTCGTGGGCGGCGACGAATATGTGGACGAAGCCGCCGAGCTGGTCGAGAGCGGGGTGACGCCCATCGTGCGCATCCACCGCTCCAGCCCCGGCGCGATGCCCGTGCCCGACGACTGGTACGCCACGCTCCGGGAGTACCGCAGCGTGGGCGTGCGCTGGTTTGAGCTGTACAGCGAGCCTAACACCGAGGACTTCTGGCCGCAGCGCTCGGTCGAGGTGACGTGGGAGAACGGCGACGCGATCGGGCCGCTGATGGATAACTGGCTCGACTGGGCGGAGCGCATCATTGAGATGGGCGGCTACCCGGCCTTCCCGGCGCTCGCTGCCAGCGCCGACCGCGCCACGTCTACCGTGTACTGGCTCGATGCCATGCTGCGCTACCTCAAGGAGGTCCACGCCGACCGCTTCCTGCGAGTCGTTGGGCGCGGGCTGTGGGCCGCCACACACCCGCGCATCGGCAACCACTTCTATCAGGAGCCGCCGGGCGGCCCGCCGAACGTCGCCCGCCCCTACTACCAGCAGAGCGCAGACGAGGGCGGCTGGCACTTCGAGTACCCCTATGACCCGATCATGCAGCACCATGACCCGGGCCGGACGGTGTTCCGGGGCAGCGGCAGCGCCGCGCGCTTCGGCGATGTTGGCGGGCTGGTGGCGGCAGGCGAGGCGTTCATCCAGCTTTTGAAGCACCACCTCGACGCCGGGCCGGTGCCCGTCGTCGGTACGGCAGGCGGCATCCTGCCCATTCCGCAGAAGGACGGCAGCCCGCTCCAGCCAGACACAGCCTATCCGCCCTACAACATCGAATCGCACGCCGAGGCCGTCGTGGCGATGTGGAAGTGGATCGTGCGGCAGGGGCCGCCGTGGTTCTTTGGCATGTGCCTCAGCGATGAGAGCGCCTTCTACGAGGCGCAGGGCATCCTCCCGGCCATCGAGCGCATGGCCGATGACCCGCCGCTGCGCAAGCAGGTGCCGGGCATCGACACGGGCGGCATTTTCGAGCCGGAGCCTGAACCGGAAGATGAGTTCGTCGTGGATGGCGAGGCGACGCCCATCGACGACGATGAAGAGCTGCCCGCCTGGCTCGCCGAGGCCCAGTATCGCGCCGATGCCGAGCAGGACGCAACAGGCCGCCGCGAGGCGAAAGAACCTGACAGCGAGGACGAGCCGGAACCGTTCCAGACGAGCGGGTTTGACAACGAGGCCGGGGAGATGCCGTTCAGCGAGGCGGAGAACGGTGAGTACGCGCCCGACCGCGACGAGGAGGGCGAAATCCCTGCCTGGCTGGCCGAGGAACTGCCGGAGGAGGAGCTTCAAGAGTTGCTGGGCGGCACCCCCGCCGATCAGCCGGGGGAGGAGTCGCTTGAGGAGTTGATCGCCATCGACACGCCGGAGGAGCCTCTCGAATCCTACCAGACGGACGCGGCATGGATGGCCTCCGAGATGGGCCGCCCCGAGTCCGAGGTCGAACCCGATTACGAAGACCTCACCGGGCAGACCGTGGACGCCTGGGAGGAGCCGGAGACGGCGAGTGCTGTGCCCGGCATCGAGGGAATCAGCGACCTCCCGGAAGACATGCAGGAGGAGCTTGCCGACCTCACCGGCGCGGAGTACCCCGAAGAACTTGCGGAAATGACCGGGGAGGACGACTGGGAAGAGGACCTCGGCGGTGATCAGCCCGAACCGCTGCCGCCCGACCTGGAGGAAACCGAGGACGTTCTGCTCGAACCGCTTGGCGGCGCGGCCATCCCGCCCGAGATGGAGGACCGCGAGCCGTCCGGTGGTGAACTTCAGGGCGCGGCCATGTCCTGGGAGGGCGAGACGGAGCCGGGCGAGGACACCGACGATGAGATTGTAGACATGACCGGCGACTGGTCGGAGGAGGAGTTCAGCGATACGGCTCCCGCCAGCGATCAGCCCGCCGTCGAGATGGTCGCGCAGTCGGCGCCCGATGAGACGCCTGCAGAGGGCGAGCAGGCCGCCGGGCAGGCTCTCAGCGACGAGGCGTCCGCACAGGTTGCGCATCACTGGCTGGTGTTCGCACCCGGCGTGGACCCCGGCTGGTTCTTCGATGTGGGCTGGCGCTACTGGCAGGAGTTCCGGCCCACCGTCACCGCCGACTGGCGGCAGATGGCGCTCATCCCGGCGGGGCGCAGCGTCGCGCTGACCATCCTCGCGCGGAGCGAGGATATCGATGAGGTGACGGCGCGCATCAAGGCCTTCCGCCCCGACGTGCTGATCGACCCGGTGGAGTGTGATACCCGCGAAGACCTGCACCGCGAGTTGGAATGGCGGGCTGTGCGCGGCAGGAGGTTCGGCTGATGGCAGGCGCGCACAGCAGCCTGATTCTGCACATCACCACGCGTGAGGCGTGGCAGGCGGCGACGGAGTCCGGCGAGTATCGGGCAGACTCGCTGGCAAGCCAGGGCTTCATCCACTTCTCGACGCCCACGCAGGTGGTCAAAGTGGCGAACGCCCTCTACGCCGACCGGGATGACCTTGTGCTGCTCGTTGTGGACGCGACGCAGGTAGCGGACAACCTGCGCTGGGAGCCACCCGACGGCCCCGGCACACCGGGCGAGCAGTTCCCGCACCTGTACGCGCCGCTCGATGTGGCGGCGGTTGTCGCCGTTGTGGACTTCCCGCGCGGGGCGGACGGGTCTTTCACCCTGCCGGAGGCGGTCACGTCGCTGATGTGAGGGTGAGGTTGTCGCCTCGCCCCACCCCGCGCTATGCTATCGAGGTCGGCCATCAGGCCGGCCTCGACGTGTAATAAGCATCAGGTCCCATGACGCACATCCCCGCTTCCAACCGGTCAACCTACCGGCTCGCCCTGATGACGCTCGTGCTGCTCGCGGCCTTTGCGCTGCGCGTGCTCGCCCTGGGCGGCGACTCCGTCTGGTGGGACGAGGGCTTCTCGGTATGGATAGCCCGGCAGCCGCCTGGCGAGTTGTTCTACCAGACGGCGGTGGACGTGCATCCGCCGCTGTACTACCTGCTGCTGCGCGGCTGGCGGGCGCTTGCCGGGGAAGAGGAGGTTGCGCTGCGGCTGCTCTCCGCGCTGCTCGGTCTGCTCGCCGTCGCAGTGATCGACCGCGCCGGGCGGACCGCCGGCGGGGGGCGCGCGGGCATTTTCGCCGCCCTGCTGCTGGCTGCCTCACCGCTCGCGGTGCGCTGGTCGCAGGAGATCCGCATGCACGTGCTCGCGCTGCTGTTCGCGGCGCTCGTGCTGTGGGCCGCGCTGAAGCTCATTACCGGAGCCCGGCGGCGCTGGCGCTGGGCGCTCGTGCTGGGGCTGGCGACAGCGGGCGGCCTGCTGACGTTCTACGTGTTTGCCGGGGTGGTCGCCATAGCCAACCTCGGCCTGCTGATCGCGGTCGCCACGCGGAAGCGGCGCGGGCGGCTGGCCGGGCCGTGGCTCGCCTCACAGGCAGGCGCGCTGGCGCTCGTGCTGCCCTGGCTGATTTACGCACGCGGGCAGATGATCGTCGAGGCCGCACAGCCCATCGCCGCCGACCTCGGCTTCATCACGCGGCTGTACCTGAGCGTCGTGCTGCTCGGCATCTCGGAGAACATCGAGCGGGCCGGTGTACTGCTTGTCGCCGCCGCCCTGATCTTCATTGCGGCGGCGATCTTTGCGTGGCGGTCGGCCCGCCGCGTGCAACTACGGGCAGCGTGGGCGCTGCTGGCGTTCGGCGCAGCGCTGCCGCCGGTGTTCATCTGGATACTGTTCTCGCTGCCCCGTGCCGAGCGCTTCGACAACCCGACGCCCTCCGCCCGCTACTTCCTGCTGTTCTCGCCTGCCGCCTACCTGCTGCTCGGCTGGGGGCTGGCCGCCCTGAGCCGCGCCCGGCAGCGCGCGGCGCGCCTGCTCGCGGTTGCCGCCCTCGCCGTGCCGCTGATTGCATCGGGCGTGCGGCTGGCGGGCTACTATCAGGGCCTTGACCTGCGAGACGATGCCATCTCCGCTGCCGCCGCGCTCGCGGCGCTGCGCCAGCCCGGCGACGCCGTGGTGCTGAACAACGATCAGGACTGGCCGATCTTCGCCTACCACTACCCTGGCGACTACACGCCCATCACCTACACGCAGACCATCCGCGACGACGCCTATGCCGCCAGCCTGCTCGAACCGCTGTCAAACGCGCAGGGCGTGTGGCTCGTGCAGACCCAGTACGCGCCCGTCACCGACCCGGACAACCGCCTTGCTAAGCTGCTCGCCGCCCGTGCCGAAGCGGTGCGCCGCTACGACTTCCCCGAGGCGCAGCTCTGGTTCTACGCGCTGACGGAGGAACGGGCCGCGCCGGGCACGCTCGACCGGGTGGCCGGGTGGCCGCCGGGCTTCGAGGCGATCAGCGCCCCGATTGCGGACGGCGTGCGGCTGGCAGGCTACGCCCTCCCGACGCGCACGCCTCGCGCGGGCGACCTGCTCACGGTCGGGCTGGGCTGGCACGTCGAGACACCGCTTGAGGGCAACCCCACCGTCGCGCTAAAGCTCATCGACCGGCACGGCGCGGAGATCGCCTCGGTGCTGGCCGAACTGCCTTCCGGCGCGGCAGGCGATCACTACCTGCCGGTGCGGCTGTTCGTGCCCGCCGACACGCTCCCCGGCCCGGCGGACCTCGTGTTCGTCGCCGGGGAGACGTGGCAGACGCTGGGCCGGGTGCGTCTGCGCCCCGCCCGCCCGGTCGAGGCCGTGAGCATCCCGCCCGGCGCGGTGGAACTCCACGTGCGCTTTGGCGAGCATATCACGCTGCTCGCGGCGGAACTGCCGCCGCAAACGGCGTTCGCACCCGGCGAGACGGTCCCCGTGACGCTGTACTGGCAGGCAGACGCGCCCATACCGGAGCGGTACAAGGTGTTCGTGCACGTGGTCGGTGAGACGCCCAACACGGAAACAAACAACTTTGTGTGGGGCCAGCAGGATCAGGAGCCGGGGGGCGGCACGCACCCGACCACCGGCTGGCGGCCCGGACAGGTGATCGTGGATTCGTACGCCGTGCAGATCCGCGAGGATTCACCGCCCGGCGCGTACACGGTGCAGGTCGGGTTGTACCTGCCGCTCGACTGGCGACGGCTGCCTGCTACCGGCGCGGACGGCACGCCGCTCGGCGATGCGGTCACGCTGCTTGAGATCGCGGTGGGAGAGTGAGTGAGTCCACAGATGACACAGATAGCACAGATGAAGGGGGGTATCCACGAATGGCACGAATGACACGAATAAAAACATTAGTGCCATTCGTGTCATTTGTGGACAAACCTTTTAATCCGTGCCATCTGTGAAATCTGTGGACAAAAACAAAACGACCCGGGCACGCGCCTCGGGTCGCTGACAGTGGAGCCGGGGAGAATCGAACTCCCGTCCAGAAAGTTCGCGCCCTCACGTCTACGAGCGTAGCCGGTTTATTGCATGTTTCGCCCCGCCCCGCGCCAACCGGCAGGCTCGGCTGGGGGCTAGTCTCCCTTTTGGTCTTAGGTGCTGCCCGGAGACCGGCGAGCACCGCACCAGCGCCTTTATGACGCCCGGAACTCAGCCGACGCTGTCAAACTGAGGCGGACGTGACCCCTCGCAAGGGGTCAGCTTGGCTTAGGCTACTTACGCAGCCATCGCCAGAGCAGGTGTCTGCTCGTTGGCATTTATTGTTTTGCACTTTGATCACGGAGTCCAGTGCGCTCCGGCTCGCAGTGAGTTTGCATCCCTCCCTGTCGAAGCCATTACGGCCCCATGCGAAACCATTATACATGATCTGCCTGTGCAGTGCCAGTCAGCACGCATCTCGGTGCGCGTTCTTATGCTGTATTTACGCCGCGCGGCGGGGGATGGTTGCATGGGGCGGCAGCCCTGACGCTTGCGAGGCTGTCCGCACGGCACTTTTGCCGCTGCGACCCCCCTCCTGTCCCGCCGCCTGCGGCTGCAGCCCTTCCTCCCCTTGCAAGGGGGAGGTTATGTGACATGGATCGAATCGCCCCCTAGCAGGGGGAGATGCCGCTGCTTCGCAGCGGCAGAGGGGGTGCAGAGCGGTTGAGCTTCAACCTCACCCCACAGCCGACGCCCCTCGCATTGTCATCCCCCCGGGCACGTGCTAAACTGGCGCCATTACAGGTGCGCGCACGCCGGCACCCGCCATCAGCGGCGGCGCGCGTTGGTCAACCTCCGAGGGGGAGTCTCCGCAATGCCATTCCGTGACACCTACTGGAACATACCCGACTGGGCGATTACGCTGCTCTATGCCACACAGGCGCTCGGCCTGATCGTGCTGCTCGGCAAGCTGTGGCTGCGGCGTAATATGTGGTACAAGGGCGAGGGCAAGCTGCCCACCGATCGCTTCTGGGAGCGGCTGCGCCGCGTATTCAAATACGCGGTGGCGCAGGTGCGCATCCTGCGCGAGAACTACAGCGGCATCATGCACATGTCGATCTTCCTCTCGCTGATCGTGCTGTTCATCGGCACGGCGCTGGCCACCATCGACTACGACATCTTCGTGCTGCTGTTCGACGCGAAGCTGCTCCAGGGCGATTTTTACCTCGTCTACGAGCTGGTGCTGGACTTTGTCACCCTGATCGGCATCTTCGGGTTGGCGCTGGCCCTGGGGCGCCGTGCCACATTCCGCCCCAACCGCCTGACGTATAGCTTCGGCTTCCAGGCGATGCTGTGGATCCTGCTCATCGACCTGCTGAGCGGCCTGCTGATCGAGTCCTTCCGGCTGGCCGTGGTGCAGCCGCCCTGGCAGACATGGTCTTTTGCGGGGTACGCCGTCAGCCGCCTGTGGGTGCTGTTCGGCGTGAACGAGGCGACACTGCAAACCGCCCACCTTGCCACGTGGATCTTCCACTTCTCGCTGACCGCCGTCATCTACGCCGTCTTCCTCGACCTCCCGCTCAAGCACATCATCTACTCGCCGCTCAACGTGTTCTTCTCATCCTTCCGCGAGCCAGGGGCGCTGCGCCCGCTCGATCTGGAGGATGAAACGGTCGAGGTCTTTGGTGCGCGGGATATCCAGCACTTCAGCGTGATGCAGCTTCTCGACGGCGACGCCTGCACCGAATGCGGGCGCTGCCAGGCCGCCTGCCCGGCGTGGATGGCGGGGACGCCGCTCAACCCGAAGGAGGTCGTCCTCGACATCCGCCGTGCGCTGGACCATTACGGGCCGGTGCTGCGGCGGCCCGGCTCAGGCGACGGCCTGCCCGAGATGCCCGTCACGCGGGAGTTCGTCAGCGAGGACGCGCTGTGGGCCTGCACGACCTGCCGGGCCTGCGTGTACGAGTGCCCGGTGCTCATCGAGCATGTCGACTCGATTGTGGACATGCGCCGCTACCTCGTGCTGATGGAAGGCGACATGCCCGACTTGCTCGGCAACGCGATGATGCAGGCCGAGCGCGCCGGCAACCCCTGGGGCAACCCGCGCGGCACCCGCCTCGACTGGGCCAGCGGGCTTAACGTGCCGGTGATGGCCAAGAAGAAAAAGGCCGATGTGCTGTACTGGGTCGGGTGCGCAGGCGCGTACGACCCGGAGAGCCAGAAGACCGCGCGGGCGATGGTCAAGATCTTCGAGGCGGCGGGCATCGACTACGCCGTGCTCGGCGACGAGGAGCGCTGCAACTGCGAGTGGGCGCGCCGCGCCGGGAACGAGTACCTGTACCAGGAGGCCACGCACTCCAACATCGCCGTGTTTGACCAGTACGAGTTCCAGACCATCGTCACGCACTGCCCGCACTGCTTCAACACGTTCGCCAACGAGTACCCGCAGTTCGGCGGCCATTATGATGTAGTGCACCACAGCACGTACATCACGCGGCTGATCAACGACGGGCATCTCAAGCTGACAAAGCCGATCAAGGAACTGACGACGTACCACGACTCGTGCTACCTGGGCCGCTACAACGAGGTCTATGATGACCCGCGCAGCGCGCTGATCCAGGTGCAGGATATTGAACTGGTGGAGATGCCGCGCAGCCGCGACCGGGGCCTGTGCTGCGGCGGTGGAGGCGCGCAGGTGTGGTTCGAGACGCACCAGCCAAGGCCCGTCAACGAGATGCGGCTGGAAGAGGCGATCAGCACCGGCGCGCAGTCGATCTCGACGGCCTGCCCGTTCTGCACCATCATGCTGTCGTCGGCGGCGCAGAGCAAGGGCGAGAACATCCCCGTGCGCGACCTCGCGGTGGTGGTCGCGGAGGCTCTGGGGTGAGATCGCTGGCGGCGCTCGCCCTCGCCGCGCTTCTGCTGACGGCCTGCGGGGGCGCGCTGACCGGTCCGCCGCCCCGCCCGACGGTCGCCGTCGTCACGGCGGAAGGGCCGTACTTCACCGCGTTTGACAGCGCGGACGACTGGCTGGTCGGCGGCAGCGAGCGCAGCAGCGGCGCGGTGATCGACGGCGTGTACCGGCTGGCCATCGAGGAGCCGGGCATCATCGCCTGGACGCGCCAGACGCGCGCCTTTGGCGACGGGGTCTACGAGGTGGACGCCCAGCTTGTCAGCGGGCCGGAGGCCAGCGCCTTCGGCCTGCTGTTGATGGGCTCCAGCGACCTCCAGTCGTTCGTCTACGCGATGATCACCGGGGATGGCCGCTATGATGTTGGCTACTGCGAGCGGGCCTGCCAGACGCATGAGTCGCTCGTCGGCGGCTTCACGCTCAGCCATGCGATCCTCGTGGACTACCAGCCCAATCACCTGCGCGTTGAGCTCCGCAACGGCGAGTTGACCTTCAGTGTGAACGGCACGCCGGTCGCAACGGTCCAGGGCATCCAGACCGGGAAGGGGCTGGTGGGCTTCATCGGCGAGAGCGGGGCCTACGCCGGGTTCGAGGCGTCGTTTGACAACCTGCAGATCACGCCGAGTGAGGGGTGAGGGGCAGACCCCCACCCCGCACTGCAGGGCGGAGGGGGTTCTGGAGCCGCGAAGTTCATTTGCGGCGGGAGCTTATATAACACATTCACGGCCACGCCTGCGCAACACCCGGCGTGGCCGCACCTTTCACTCATAATCCACGTGGAAGCCCCTCGCCCGCAACTCCGTGGATGAGATGTCCACGCGGAAGTCGTCCTCGGACAGCCCGCTGAACATCCCCTCGAAGCCCGGCGGGATGTCCAGATCGGCCACAGTGCGGAACCTGCCGCCGACCTCCCGCCCGGCAATGAAGAAGTCGCAGCCCGCCTCGCGCACCTCGGCGAGCGCCGCCAGCATCTCGGCGGGGTCGCCGCCGTAGTACTTCGGATCGATGAGCCGCACCGCCGTGTCGTACCCGATGACAAACGTGCAGCCGGGGAAGAGCCGCGCCTTGTGCCGGTAGAGCGGGGCACATGTCAGCACGACGCGGCGCTTCTCCCACGCGAACTGCTCCAGCCGCTCGCAGATCTCCTCGACCGTCAGCGTGGGCTTGTCCACGTTCTTCACCGAGAGTTCATACACCACCGGCCTGCCCAGCCGCGCCTCGGCGATACGGGCGAGGTGGACGTGCGCGTGGTGCAGCGGGTTGAACGAGCCGGGCAACAGCGCCGCGCGGATAGGCTCGTCGGCGGCGAAGACGCCCGGCCCGTAGAAGGTCAGCTTGCCGACCTCGTCGGCGAGCAACCGCTCAAGCTGGCGATCTACACGGCTCTCGGTCTGCTCGATGTGCTCGCCATCTGCCAGCGGCACGGCGGGGGCGGGCAGTCCCGCCGCCTCACACAGCGCCGCCACAATCAGCGCACTGACGACGCGCTCCTCGCCCACCCGGTCGCGCAGGCCCTTCTGTAGCACGAGCGAGCGGGTCGCCACGCGCTCGCCGTCCCACACGGCGACGTGTGCGCGATGCTCGCCGCGCTTGGGCCGGTCGGTGGCGATGGTCGCGGTGCAGCCGACACCCAGCGTCGGGCTGCCCTCGCCCACGCGGAAGCGCCGCGCCCGTGCGTAGGCCGCCGCCGCCAGCGACTCCGCCATCCCGGCGTTGACGGCCTGCATCACCTCCCAGCCGAGGTAGTTCACCATGGCCCGCTCGCCGTAGGGCACGACGGCCTCAAGCACCGTGCGGGAGGCACCGGCCACGCCGAGCAGCCAGCGCACAGCCTCGACGCCCGCGCCCGCCACAACGAGCGCGGCCATGGCCGGGGTGTCATGCAGACGCTGGATAGCGGCTTGAAGGTCGGGGTTCATCGGGCGCGGGTGAGCGCGGCGCTACGGCTTCACCGCGACGGCTTCGATCTCGACGAGGCCGCCGAGCGGCAGTTCCTTCACCGCTACCGCCGAGCGCGCAGGGTACGGCGGCTCGAAGAACGTCGCGTAGACCTCGTTCATCGCCTTGAAGTTCGCCATGTCGCTGAGGAAAACGGTCGTCTTGACCACGTGCGCGAGGTCGGTGCCCGCCGCTTCGAGCACGGCACGCAGGTTCTCCAGCGCGCGGCGGGTCTGTGCCTGCACATCGTCGGAGACGAACTGCCCGGTCTGCGGGTCCACGCCGAGTTGCCCGGCGGTAAAGACGAAATCACCGACGACGTTGGCCTGCGAGTACGGGCCGACGGCAGCCGGTGCATTCGCCGTGGTGATGGCTTGCTTCTCTGGCATGTGGCTTGCTCCTTGCTGGTGTGGTTGGGTTCCAACCGGATTGTAAGGCCGGACGGCTGTGCAATCAAGGGGAGCAGGGCAGGATTGAAGTGAGGGCGTCAGGTTACTTCAGAACCCCCTCCTGGCCCGCAGCCTGCGACTGCGGCCCTTCCTCCCCCTTGCAAGGGGGAGGCGTAGAGCAATCGCAGGGCGATTTCTCACTGGCGGTTGGCTGCGCCAACTGCACACCGAGCGGTGACGTAGTCACTGCGAGGTTAGGTGGGGGGTCAGCGGTGGTCAACACACAGGCCCCCTTATGCGACGACGCGGACGCTTGACAAGCCTTCCCGACTTGGCAGACCCCGCCGCTGGGGTATACTCGCGGCATGACAGACTCACCCGACCTCGCTCCAGCCGAAAGCCAGCCCGCCAGCCGCGCCCTCTCCAGCCGGCAGATCGCCCGCGCCGCCGGGCTGGTGATGATCGGTTTTGCCCTCAGCCGCCTGCTGGGCCTCCTCCGCGCCTCGATCCTCGCCGGTGTGTTCGGCGCGGACCGCGCCTATGAGGCGTTCGTCGTTGCGCTGCAGGTGCCCGATACCATCTTCTTTGTGATCGCGGGCGGGGCTATCGGCTCCGCCTTTATCCCGACCTTCACCGACTACCTCGCCGAGGGCCGCGTGAAGGAAGGCTGGCGCATGGCCAGCTCGGTGATCAACCTGCTGATCCTCGGGCTTGTCGTCGTCGCCGGGCTGACGGCGCTGTTTGCCGGGCCGATTGTGCGCTACGTCATCGCGCCCGGCTTCGACGCGGAGGCGACCGCGCTCACCGTGCGGCTGATGCGCATCATGCTCATCTCGCCCATCGTGTTCGGCATCAGCGGGCTGCAGATGGGCGTGCTGAACGCGCACCAGCGCTTCCTGCTGCCCGCGCTCGCCCCGTCGATGTACTCCATCGGCATCATCATCGGTGCGGTAGTCATCGCCCCGCTCTTCGACATCGGCATTTTCGGCGCGGCGTGGGGCGTGGTGCTCGGCGCGGTGCTGCATCTCGGCGTGCAGGTGCCCGGCCTGCTGAAGCTGCGCGCCCCGTACCATCTGCTCATCGACGTGACCGACCCCGGCGTGCGTGAGGTCGCCCGGCTGATGGGGCCGCGCGTGCTGGGGCAGGCCATCGTGCAGGTCAACTTCTGGGTGAACAAGGCGCTGGCCTCCGGCATGGTCGAAGGAAGCCTGGCGGCGCTCGACCGGGCCTGGTACGTGATGATGCTGCCGCAGGGCCTGATCGCGCAGTCGGTGGCGACGGTCGTCTTCCCGACGTTCGCGGCCCAGGTCGCGGCGGAGGACACGGCGGCGCTGCGCCGCACGCTCGGGCAGGTGCTGCGCTCGGTGCTGTTCCTCGCCATCCCGGCGACGGTGGGCCTGATCGTGCTGCGGTTGCCCATCGTCCGGCTGATCTACGAGCATGGCGATTTCAGTGCGGCGGACAGCGAGGCGGTATCGTGGGCGCTACTGTTCTTCGGGCTGGGGCTGATCGCGCACTCGCTCGTCGAGATCGTGACGCGGGCCTTCTACGCGATGCATGACACCCGCACGCCGGTGCTTATCGGCGGTGCGGCGATGCTGCTGAACGTCGTGCTGAGCTTCACGCTGATCCGGTTCATCGGCGACAGCGGATCGCTGGTGCGCGGCCCGTTCGCGGGGCTGGCGCTGGCAAACACCATCGCCACGACGCTGGAGGCGGCGCTGCTGCTGGCGCTGGTCGGCCCGCGTGTGGGCGGGCTGGAGGGGCAGCGCTTCGCGGCGAGCATGGCGCGTGCAGGCCTCGCCAGCGGGGTGATGGCACTCGCGCTGTGGGCGCTGATGCCTGTCAACAATGCGCTGGGGCAGTTCATCGGGCCGCTCGCCGTGATCGGCGCTGGCGCGGCGGTGTTCTGGGGCGCGGCCTGGCTGTTCGGCAGCGAGGAGGCGCGGCTGTTCACCGGCGCGGTGCTGCGGCGGCTGCGGCCTTCTGCTTGATTCGGCGGATGGATCACGTAGGGGCGGGTCTGAGACCCGCCCCTACCAGCCAACCGGACGGCCCTCCCCCTTCGCCACCGCTAGGCGCCCTCCGGACGCACGTCCGCCATAGGCGGAGGGGCGCCGTCCCCGCAGGAGACGGGAGTCCCGCAGGGACTTTGCGGGATAGCTTCGCTATCCCTTTTGGCCGGGCAATTCATTGCCCGGCCCCCCCTCACCTGAACATCGGCTGCACGGCGAATTTCCACAGCATCATCATGCCGACGCCGAAGGTAATCCCTGCCATAACCTCCATGCGGCTGTGCCCCAGCACTTCCTGAAACTGGATCTGTGAGATGGGGTGGCCGCTTAGCAGTTCGGCGATCACCTGGTTGAGCGCCCGCGCGTGCTCCCCCGCGTGCCGGCGCACGCCCGCCGCGTCATACGTCACGATCATGGCAACCGCAATGGCGACCGCAAACGCGGCGGAGTTGAAGCCGTACTCGATGCCCACGCCCGTCGCAACAGCGCTGACAAGCGCTGCGTGCGAGCTGGGCAAACCGCCCGTCTCTGATATGTGATGCCAGTCAAACGACCGGGTCCGCAGGTAGTAGGTAAACGGCTTGAGGAACTGCGCCAGGCTCATCGTGAGCACGCTGATCCACAGAACGTCGTTGGAGATGAGGTCGCGGATGTACTCTCGAAGCATGGGTATTTACGCGTCCGGGTCCTCGTCTACAATGGGCACACGCTCGTAGCCGCCGCCCGGTACGGGGCGCAACGCTTCCAGCCGCAGTTCGGCCTGGGTCAGCGCGTCCTCACAGAACTTCGCCAGTTCCTGCCCCTGCTCGTACAGTGCCAGTGTCTCGTCAAGCGATAGCTCGCCCGTCTCCAGCCGCTCAACGATCCGGTTCAACTGGGCGAGCGCGTCTTCAAATGTCAGGCTGTTATCGGTCATGGTATCCCGTCCTGTTCCTCGTCCACGGTGGCCCGGAGCGGCCCCTTCTCCAGCCGGATGTGCAGGCGGTCGCCGGGGCGAACCTGCGCGGGGTCGTGCAGCACGAGGCCATCCGGCCCCTGCACGATGGCGTAGCCGCGCGCCAGCGTCTCCATGGGGCTCATCGACTTGAGCGCGCGCTTCAGCCCCGCAAGCTCGCTGCGCCGCAGCGCAAAGCGGCTCTGCACGGCACGTGTTGCCCGGCTGACCAGCCCGTCAACCTGCTGGCGGGCGTTGTCAATCGCCGCCCTCGGCGATAGGCGGCGCAGGGCGTACATGGCCTGCTCGTAGGCGCGGCGCTGTTCGGCGGTTCGCAGCGCCGCCGCGTTAAATAGCCGCTGGGATAGGCGTTGCACGTCCGCCCGGAGATGGTCGGCGGTGATGGGCGTAGCCAGCTCGGCAGCGGCGCTCGGTGTGGGCGCGCGCAGGTCGGCGGCGAAGTCAACCAGGGTGAAGTCGATCTCGTGCCCCACCCCGGCAATCACCGGGATCCTGCTCGCCGCCACCGCGCGGGCAAGGTCCTCATCGTTGAAGCACCACAGGTCTTCGATAGAGCCGCCACCGCGCACCAGCAGGATCACCTCGACATCCGCCTGCGTGTTGAGCGCCTCCAGTGCGCGGATGATCTGCGGCGGTGCGCTCTCCCCCTGCACAGGCGTGGGCGAGAGCACGACTCGCACCTGGGGTCGCCGCCGCCTGAGCACGTTGAGCACATCCTGCAGCGCGGCAGTCGACGGCGAGGTCACGATGCCGATCACTGCCGGGCTGACCGGCACGGGGCGCTTGCGCTCCGCGTCGAACAGCCCCTCGGCGGCGAGCTTCTCCTTGAGCCGCTCAAACTCGGCGTGCAGGTCGCCGCGCCCGGCAGGGCGCAGCCGCCGGCAGTAAAGCTGGTACTGCCCGCGCGGCTCGTAGATGCTGATATACCCCTCGGCGATGACCCGGTCGCCGTGCTTGGGCAGGTCGCCCCGGTGCGCGAGCAGTTGGCTGCGCCACATCACACACTGGAGCGTCGCATCGGCGTCCTTCAAAGTGAAGTACGCGTGCCCGGACCCCGGAATACGGAAGTCCGACACCTCCCCCTCGACTTCGGTGTCCTGCAGGCGAGGGTCGCTCTCGAACTGCTCGCGCAGATAGCGCGTCAGTTCGCTAACCGTCCACCTCTGTGTCTCCATAGCATGTCAAGCTTACCACCGGGTCACAGCCAACACAATCGGAATCGCGGAAGGCGCGGAGGAGAACGGAGGGCACGGAAACTGAAACCGCGAATGTCACCCGCGTAGGGGCGCAGGTAAATGGCTTCGCCATTACTAGCTGCGCCCTATGGCTGTACACGTAAGCCCATTTGATTGTACAAACTCATCAATTGTGATGGCTTCTTTGCCCAACCCCCACCCAACCGAGCGGCGATTGCATCGCCACTCGGTTGACCTCCCCCTTGCAAGGGGGAGGTGACCGCAGGTCGCGAAGCGACCGGAGGGCGGAGGGGGTTCCAGCGGCAGCCACCAGCCAAGAAGCCGTTACGGCGAAATGGCCGGGCCGAAGAGGGTGGGAGCTGCGCCCATACTGCCCCCGAACACCCCCTCCGCGTCTTCCACGATTCCGCCTTTGACATCCCCCGGCCCCGGCGCTATACTTTCCGCCATGATGAACAACATGATCGTTCGCACGCATCACCACCATCATGACAATGCCGCCGGGCCCGTGGTCCTGCTGGTGGTTGCCCCCTGCGTGGTGATGCCTTAACGCGAACGAGCACGCAGCGATTGCAAGCCCTCCGGACCACCGGGGGGCTTTTTCGTTTACCTCAAGCCCGTGGAGCCGTTGACGATGAACCAACCCAGCCAGCAGATCCGCATTGCGCTGCCGAGCAAAGGCCGCATGGAAGAGGAAACGCTCGACTTCCTGGCCGCCGCCGGTCTGCACGTCAGCAAGACCAACCCGCGCCAGTACAGCGCCTCGATCCCGGCGCTACCGGGGGCGCTGGTGCTGTTCCAGCGCACCGCCGACATCCCGAAAAGTGTCGCCGCCGGGGATATGGACCTCGGCGTGGCCGGCTATGACAACGTGGTCGAGGCACTGAACGGCGACCTCAACGACGTGGTGATCATCCACGATGCGCTGGGCTACGGCGAGTGCGAGCTGGTCGTGGCCGTGCCGGAGGAGTGGCACGACGTAACCGACTTCGCCAGCCTCGCAGAGCGAGCGCGCACCCGGGGCCCGCTCCGCGTGGCGACCAAGCACGTCAACTCGGTCGAGCGCTTCTTCGCGGCGCGGGGCATCGAGCAGGTGCGGATCGTCAGCGCGGAAGGCGCGCTGGAAGCCGCGCCCGCCGTCGGATATGCTGACTTTATCGCCGACATCACTTCAACGGGCACAACGCTGCGCGACAACCGCCTGCGCCCGTTGGAGGATGGCACCATCGTGCGCTCGCAGGCCGTACTGATCGGCAACCGGGCGGCGCTCGCCGGGCGTCCGGAGGTGCTGGAAGCCGCCCGGCAGATCCTTGAGTTCGTCGAGGCGCACCTGCGCGCGCGAGGGCAGTACCTGGTCTTTGCCAACATGCGCGGCGAGACGCACGAGGAGATTGCGCGGCGGGTGTTCGAGCAGCCCGACCTCGGCGGCCTACAGGGCCCGACGATCTCGCCGCTGCTGACCCGCTCCGGCGAGGGCGGCTGGTGGGCGATCAACTTCGTCGTGCCGCAGAGCCGGCTGTACGCAGCCATCCAGCAGGTGCGCGCGGTGGGCGGCAGCGGCGTCATCGCGACCCCCGCCGCCTACATCTTCGAGGAGCACCCGGAGCGCTACCAGCGTCTGCTGGCGGCCCTCGGACGTGAAGCATAGGGGAGCCACAGATAGCACAGATGGCACGGATGATTTTGTCCACGAATGACACGAATAGCATGAATGAAAAATATTCGTGTCATTCGTGACATTCGTGGATCACTTTTAACGAAGCGGAGGCAGTTATGGCCGACCAGTTATTCCCCATCTACACACTCGACGAGGCCCGGCACAGCATCCTGGTACGCGCCGCCCCCGATGAGATCGCCGTCACCGACAGCCTGCTCGACGGCATCGAGCACATCTTCGGCGAGCGGCTGACGCCGGAGCAGGCCGTGCGCCGCATCGTGGACGACGTGCGCCGGACGGGCGACCTCGCGCTGAAAGCCTGGACAAAACGCCTCGACGGGGCGGATCTCACCGAGCTGGCCGTCACGCCGGAGGAGATCGCGCGCGGGCTGGAGGCCACCCCGCCCGACGTGGTGGACGCCCTGCGCCTCGCCGCCGGGCGCATCGAGGCGTTCTACCGCAAGCAGCCGGTCACGTCCTGGCTGGACGCCTCCGCCGAGGGCACGCTCGGCCAGCTCATGCGGCCCATCGACCGGGTCGGCGTGTACGTTGCGGGCGGCACCGCGCCGCTGCCCTCCTCCCTGCTGATGAGCGCCATCCCCGCGCAGGTGGCGGGCGTGGGCGAGATCATCGCCTGCACCCCGCCCGCGCGTGACGGCTCGATCCCGCCCGTGATCCTCGCCGCTGCCCACGTCGTCGGCGTGACGAAGCTCTATAAGCTCGGCGGGGCGCAGGCCATCGCAGCGATGGCCTATGGCACCGAGAGCGTGCCGCGCGTGGACAAGATCGTCGGGCCGGGCAACCTGTTCGTCACACTCGCCAAGCGGCAGGTGTTCGGCGCGGTCGGCATCGACGGGCTGCTGGGGCCAACGGAGACGATGATCATCGCCGACGAGTCCGCCGCCCCGGAGACAGTCGCCGCCGACCTGCTGGCGCAGGCCGAGCACGACGTTCTCGCGCAGGCGATCCTCGTCACGCCCAGCCGGGCGCTCGCCGAGCGGGTCGCGGTGGAGGTCGCCCGGCAGGCGGAGGCGCTGAGCCGCGCGGACATCATCGCGGAATCGCTGCCGCGTGCGGGCGGCGCGGTGATCGTGCCCGACCTGGAGACGGCCTTTGAGGTCGCCAACGAGTACGCCGCCGAGCACCTCCAGCTTTCGATTGAGGACCCGTTCGGCTGGCTGGGGCATGTCAGGCACGCCGGGGCGGTGTTCCTCGGCGAGTCGTCGTTCGAGGTGCTGGGCGACTACGTGGCCGGGCCAAGCCACTCGCTGCCGACGAGCGGCACGGCGCGCTTCTCGTCCGGCATCAACCTGCTGGACTTCGTGACGGTGGTCAGCGTGATCGGCCTGCGGCCCGACGCTGCCGCCGAGTTGAGCCGCACCGCTGCTCGCATCGCCCACGCCGAGGGGCTGACCGGGCACGCCGCCGCCGCCGAGGCGCGGATCAGTGGAGGCAGCCGTGAGAACTGACCCAACCACCCAGATCGACTCGCTCATCCGGCCCGACATCCGGCAGATGGAGCCCTACACGCCCATCGTGCCGTTCGAGGTGCTGAGCGAGCAACTTGGCCGCGATGCCACCGACCTCGTCAAGCTGGACGCCAACGAGAACCCGTACGGCCCCTCGCCGCGCGCGCTCAATGCGCTGGCCGCACTGCGCGACGCCGTGCCCATCTACCCCGACCCGGAGAGCCGGGCGCTGCGGGCGGCGCTCGCGGAGTACGCCGGTGTGGGGCCAGAGCACATCCTCGCGGGCGCAGGCGCGGACGAACTGATCGACCTGATCATGCGGCTGGTCATCACGCCGGGTGATGCCATCGTCAACTGCCCGCCAACATTCGGCATGTACAGCTTCGACGGGGCGCTGAATGGCGCGCGCGTCGTCGAGGTTCCACGCCGGGCGGACTTCTCGCTTGATGTGGAGGCAGTCGAGCGGGCGGCGCTGGAGAGCGGTGCGAAGCTGCTCTTCCTGTGCTCGCCCAACAACCCGGATGGCTCGCTCATCCCGCCCGACGTGCTCGACCGGCTGCTGCACCTGCCGCTTATCGTCGTGCTCGATGAGGCATATATTGAGTTCGCCGGGGTCGAGTCGGCGGCGAGCCGCGTGCCCGCCACACCCAACCTCGTCGTGCTGCGGACGTTCAGCAAGTGGGCGGGGCTGGCCGGGCTGCGCGTGGGCTACGGTGTGTTCCCGCTGGCGCTGATGGCGCACCTGTGGAAGATCAAGCAGCCGTACAACGTGAACGTCGCCGCCGATGCCGCCGCCCGCGCCTCGCTGGCCGACCTGCCATACTTGCGCGCCAACGTCGAGCGCATCATCGCCGAGCGCGAGCGGCTGCTCGCCGCCCTGCGCAGCGTCACGTACCTGGAGCCCTACCCCAGCCGCGCCAACTTCGTGCTGTGCCGTGTCAGCGGCCTGAGCGCCGCCGCGCTGAAACAGCGCCTCGCGGCGGACTACGGCATCCTGATCCGCTACTTCGACAAGCCCGGCCTGCGCGACCACGTGCGCCTGTCCGTCGGCACGCCGCAGCAAACGGACCGACTGCTCGCCGCGCTCAGGGAGATCGAGGCGGGGGTGTAGAGGTACGGTTAAAGATCAGAACGGAGGACAGGGAACAACACACATGACCAACCGCCGCGCGACCATCACGCGCCAGACCAACGAGACGAACATCACGCTTACCCTCGACCTCGACGGCACGGGCCAGGCCGAGATCAGCACCGGCGTGGGCTTCTTCGACCACATGCTGCACCATGTCGCCGTGCACGGCCTGTTCGACCTGATCGTCAAGGCAGAGGGTGACCTTCACATTGACGCCCACCATACCATCGAGGATGTCGCCATCGTGCTGGGGCAGGCGCTCGACCAAGCGCTCGGCGAGCGGCGCGGCATCGTCCGCGTCGGCGAGGCGACCGTGCCGATGGACGAGGCGCTCGCGCAGGTCGTCGTAGACGTAAGCGGGCGGCCCTACGCCGTGTTCGGTGGTGAGTTCCGCGCGCCCATGCTGGGGCAGATGCCGTCCTCGCTCGTCGAGCACGTCTTTGAGTCCATCGCCATGAACGCCAAACTGAGCCTGCACGCGCGGGTCCTGTACGGGCGCGACGACCATCACAAGGCCGAGGCGCTGTTCAAGGCGCTGGGGCGCGCGCTCGACGCAGCCACCCGTCTCGACGAGCGGCGGGGCGGCGTGCCGAGCACCAAAGGCACCCTGACCGGGTGAGGGATCGTTATCCACAGATGACACAGATGGCACAGAGCAGGGAGGGGGTGTGACGGTATCAACGGGAGCCGCGAAGTTCATTCGCGGCGGCTTGTACTCACTCGCGACAATACAGCAACATTCATTCGCGGCGGCCCTCTGAACGTGAATATTGGCACGAATCCGTCCCAGATGCGCTATACTCTGGCAGGCAACCGCCAACCGAGGTTCGACATGTCCAACACACCCGAAAAACCCTTCCCCGTCTCGTACTGGGTGGAGCCCGGCAGGCTGCTCGCCGGGGAATACCCGCTTTACCTGCCCAACACCGATCAGGCCGACGGCTACGACCGGCCCACCGACAACCGCGAGCGGGTGCGCCGCCTGCTCGAAGCCGGGGTCACGCTCTTTATCGATCTAACCGAGGAGGGCGAGCAGCCGCCTTATATGCCGCTCGTCGAGGAAGAGGCCGCCCGGCTCGGCGTCAGGGTCGAGCATCACCGCTGGCCGCTCAGGGACTTCGCCAGGCCGCCGGAAGACACGCTCGTCGCTATCCTTGACGACCTCGACGCGGCGCTGCGGGCGGGGCATACCGTGTACGTCCACTGCAAGGCGGGCATCGGGCGGACCGGTATGGTGGTCGGCACGTACCTGGTGCGCCGGGGCCTGTCGGGCGCAGAGGCGCTGGCGCAGATCGCGCGCTGGCGCGAGGACGTGCCCGACGACCGCCCCTCGCCGCTGGTCGAGCGCCAGCGCGAGCTGGTGCGGCGCTGGTCGGAGGATGGGCGGAAATAACCTGCCGGGCGCGATAATCACATGCGCCTGCGGTATCATCTTGTTGCCAGCGCCTATGCCCGCCGGGAGACGCCAGGCGACGAGCGGTCGAACACGCTTCGCCCTTTCATCCTTTTGTGTCTCGTCGGCTGGCATGGCACGACCGTAAGCCTATCTGAGAACAGGAACAGCACCAAGCTTTATGAACGAGATTCTGCTTAACCGCCTGCGGGGCTGCGTCGTCGGGGCGGCCATCGGGGACGCGATGGGGATGCCGCTTGAGTTCGGCCCGCCCCCGCCGGAAGACGCCCTCGTGCGTGAGATGAAGCCGGGGCGGCTGCCCGCCGGGAGCATCACCGACGACACCGAGATGGCGCTCGCGCTCGCCGAGAGCCTGCTGGCGCACCGCCCGCTCGACCCGAACGACCTGGCCCGGCGCTTCGTGGACTGGGTCAAGGCAGATCCGCCCGACGTCGGTCTGCACACGAACCGGGTGCTGCGCCGCATCGACGCGGGCGCATCGTGGGAGGAGGCGGTCGAGGCGGTGATGAAGCAGAACCCGGACTCGGCGGGCAACGGCTCGCTGATGCGCGCCTGGCCGGTTGCCGTGGCCTACTGGGACGACATGGACAACCTGCTTGTCGATAGCTGGCGGCAGAGCCGGGTGACACACCCCCACCCGGACACGCTCGCCGCGAGCGCCTTTCTGAACGTGACGCTCTACCACCTCTTTCGCGGCTCGGAGCCCAGCATGGCGCTGATCCTCGCCTCGACGCTGGTCAGGATGGACGACGGGCTGTGGAAGGTGATCGAGAACGCGCCCTACCACGAGCGCAGCCAGCTTCAGAACAGCGGCTGGGTGCGTGACACGCTCCAGAGCGCCGTGTGGGGCCTCATCACGACCGACTCGTTTGAGGAGGCGGTTGTGCAGGTCGTCAACCTCGGCAACGACGCGGACACCGCCGGGGCGGTGGTCGGCGCGCTGGCAGGGGCGTACTACGGTCTTGACGCTATCCCTGAGCGCTGGAAGGCGCAGCTTCACGGTGAATGGCCGCTCGGCTCCGGCCAGATCTGGATGGTGGAGAATTTCATCGACCTGGCCGACCGTCTGGCTACCGATGGCCGTGCCGGGGCGGAGTAGTGCTCTCGCCCCACGCCGGCCCCGACCCAACCTTTGACGCGAGACAGAAATCATCAGGAGACCAACCACCATGCTTGAAAAGGCCCGCGCCCTGCAGGAACAGCTCACTGCCTGGCGTCGTGACTTCCACCAGCACCCGGAACTCGGGTTTCAGGAGGTGCGTACGGCGGGCATCGTCGCCGCCGAACTGAGCAAGCTCGGCCTGCCCGTCCAGACGAACGTGGGCAAGACCGGCGTCGTCGCCACGCTTGGCGAAGGCTCTCCCGTTGTCGGCATCCGCGCCGACATGGACGCCCTGCCAATTCAGGAAGCCAACGACGTGAGCTACGCCTCGCAGACGCCGAACGTCATGCACGCCTGCGGGCACGACGCCCATACCGCCATCCTGCTCGGCGTCGCCCACCTGCTCGCCGGGCTGGACGACCGCCCGCCGGGGCAGATCCGCTTCCTCTTCCAGCCCTGCGAGGAGATGCAGGACGAGGAGGGCAAGTCCGGCGCGATGCGCATGATCGAGGAAGGCGCGCTTGAGGGCGTGGACGCGGTGATCGCGCTGCACGTCGCCAGCGACTACGAGCCGGGCGTGGTCTACGTGAAGGACGGCTACAGCATGGCCGCCGTGGACGAGTTCTACGCGACGATCAAGGGCGAGGGCTGCCACGGGGCGTACCCCCAGCGCGGCGTCGACCCGATCTACATCCTTGCTCAGGTGCTCAACGCCGTGCACGGCATTCGCTCCCGCCGCATCGACCCGATACGCCCTGCCGTGATCTCGATTGGCTCGGTCCATGCCGGGCACACAACCAACGTCATCCCCGCCGAGGTGCAGCTTCAGGGCACGATCCGCAGCTACGACGAGGAGACGCGCCGCAAGCTGTGGGAGGAGCTTGAGTGCGCCTTCGGGGTGGCGCGGGCACTGGGCGGCGATTACACGCTCAACATCGTCGAGGGCTACCCGGCGCTGTACAACTCGGCAGAGGTGGCCGCCGTTATCCGTGAGGTGGCGACCGATCTGCTCGGCGCGGACGCGCTCGGCAAGGCGGAGGCGGTGATGGGCGCGGAGGACTTCGCTTTTATGGCGCGGCAAGCGCCCGGTGCGATGTTCCACCTGGGCGCGAAGTACGACGAGCGCTCCCGCCCGCACCACAGCCCGCAGTTCAACATCAACGAGTCGGTGATGCCCATCGGCGTAGCGCTCCTCGCCGAAACCGCCCTGCGCCTGCTACAGCGGCTAGGATAGCGGCGTCACGGTTATTGGAATGACGCAGTTGGATGGGAGATTTTGAGTCCACAGATGACGCAGATGAGGGGAAAGATGATCCACCAATGACACGAATGACACTAATAATTTTCATTCGTGTTATTCGTGACATTCGTAGACTAACCTTTTAATCCGGCCATCTGTGGGCTCACCCTACCTACGCACAACGACATACGGAACTTCTATCGGGTCAACCACGTATGATCGCCATTATTGATTACGGCGCAGGCAACCTGCGAAGTGTGGCCAACGCCTTCCGGCGGCTGGGCGCAGACGTGCAGACCGTCAGCGATCCGGCGGCGCTGGCCCACGCCGAGAAGATCGTACTGCCCGGCGTCGGCGCGTTCGGCGCGGGGATGGCGCGGTTGCGTGAGGCGGGCTTCGTCGAGCCGCTGCGCGAGGCGGCCCGCGCCGGTACGCCGCTGCTCGGCATCTGCCTGGGGCTGCATTATCTCTTCGAGTCGAGCGACGAGATGGGGCGGCACGAAGGGCTTGGCCTGCTGCCGGGCCACGTGACCCGCTTCCCTTCCGGCGCGCTGAAAGTGCCGCACGTCGGCTGGAATGCCCTGCACCGCCAGCAGGAGCACCCACTTCTGGCAGGTATCCCTGACGGGGCGTATGCTTACTTTGTACACTCTTATTATGTGCAGCCCGCCGACCCGGCAATGGCGCTCGCCACCACGGAGTACGGCATTCGCTTTGCGTCTGTCGTCGGCCAGGGCACTATTTTTGGCATCCAACCCCACCCCGAGAAGAGCCAATCGGTGGGCTTGCGAGTACTGAAGAACTTTATTGATATGGAATAGGTGGAGACAGCAACTGATGATTGTATACCCGGCAATTGACATTCACGGCGGGAAGGTCGTGCGCTTGAGACAGGGCGACCCCAACCGCCGCATCACGTACAGCGACGACCCGATCGAGGTGGCGCACCGCTGGAAGGACGCAGGGGCCGAGTGGATTCACGTGGTCAACCTCGATGGGTCGTTCGACGACGCCGACTTTAACCTTGATACCCTGCGCGAGTTGGCTCGCATCGGGCCGAAGATCCAGTTCGGCGGCGGCCTGCGCGACGTAGACGAGATCCGCGAGGTGCTCGACGCGGGCGCGTCGCGCGTGGTGCTCGGCACGCTGGTTGTCCGCCTGCCGTACATCGCGGAGGACGCTCTCAATGCCGTCGGGCCGGAGGCGATTGTCGTCGCGCTTGACGCCAAGCAGGGGCAGGTCATGATCCATGGCTGGCAGCAGCAGTCGGGCTGGTCGCCGGTAGAGCTGGGCCAGCGCTTCGCCAACATGGGCGTGAGGTACGCGCTCTACACCGACGTCACGCGGGACGGCGAGCTGCGCGGCGTGAACGTCGAGACGACGGCCCAGCTTGCCCGCGAGACCGGGCTGGACGTCATCGCCTCCGGCGGCGTGGCGACCCTGCAGGATGTGGAGGCGCTGCGGGTGGCGGGCGAATCGCTGGAGAAAGGCTCGATCGCCGGCGTGGTGATTGGCCGCGCGCTGTACAGCGGCGCGGTGGACCTCACCGAGGCGATCCAGGTGGCAGCAGGCCCGCAGCCCGTCGAGGAGTAAGGCGGTGCTCGCCAAGCGCATCATCCCCTGCCTCGATGTACACGGCGGGCGCGTCGTCAAGGGCGTGAATTTCGTCAACCTTGTCGATGCAGGCGACCCGGTCGAGCACGCGCAGGTATATGACGCCGAGGGCGCGGACGAGCTGATCCTGCTCGACATCAGCGCCACGCACGAGGGGCGCGACACCATGCTCGACGTGGTCCGGCACGTCGCCGACGCGATCTTCATCCCGTTCGGCGTCGGCGGCGGGCTGCGCACCGTCGAGGACATCCGTGATACGCTGCTCGCCGGAGCGGACAAGACCGCGATCAACAGCGCCGCCGTGCGCACCCCCGACCTGATCACCGAGGGCGCGAAACGCTTCGGAAGCCAGTGCATCGTCGTCGGCATTGACGCACGCTGGAACGGCGTGTTCTACGAGGTGATGGTGAGCGGCGGGCGCATCCCGACCGGGCTGGACGCCATCGAGTGGGCGCGGGAAGTCGAGGACCGGGGCGCGGGTGAGATCCTGCTCACCAGCATGGACCGCGACGGCACGCGGGCCGGGTATGACGTCGAGCTGACCCGCCGCATCGCCGACGCCGTTTCTATCCCGGTGATCGCCTCCGGCGGCGCGGGCGAGAAGCGTCACTTCCTCGACGTGCTGACGACCGGCGGCGCAGATGCGGCGCTTGCCGCCAGCCTGTTCCACTTCCGCGAGTTGAGCGTGCGCGAGGTCAAGGCCTACCTCGCCGAGAACGGTGTGGCGGTGCGCCCGGTGGAGGGTGTCCCTATTGATTGACCGGGTGCGCTGGAACGAGCAGGGGCTTGTGCCCGCCATCGTGCAGGACGACGCCACCGGGCAGGTGCTGATGCTGGCCTACATGAGCCGCGAGTCGCTCGCGCGCACGCTGGAGATCGGGCAGACGGTGTTCTGGTCACGCTCGCGGCAGGAACTGTGGCACAAGGGCGCGACGAGCGGCAACACGCAGGATGTCGTGTCCATCCATCTCGATTGTGACGGCGACGCCCTGCTTCTGCGGGTGCGCCCGGCTGGTCCCGCCTGCCACACCGGCGAGGTGTCGTGCTTCTTCACGGAATTTTCAACGTAGAGCAAGGAACCCAGCATGGACATCCTCTCGCGCGTGTTTGCCGTCGTCGAAGATCGCAAGGCCAACCCGAAGCCGGGCTCATATACCAACCACCTGCTTGACGCCGGGGAGGACGAGATCGTCAAGAAGATCGGCGAGGAAGCGGTCGAAGTGATCCTCGCGGCGAAATCTCAGGGCAACGAGCGGATCGCCGAGGAAATGGCCGACCTGGCCTATCACTGCCTGGTGCTGCTCGCCGCGCGCGGGCTCTCGCCCGCCGACGTCGCCGCCGAACTGGAGCGGCGGTTTGGGAAGTAAGGGCACCCTCGCCAGGCAGCACCGGCGGTGGGGGTTCTCGCCCGGCGCATCTCCCGCCTGTTGCTATCCTATCCATGCCATCTGTGGATGAAAGAAGGACTCTTCCATGCGTGCACTGCTCAGCGTCTCCGATAAATCCGGCCTGGTGGACTTCGCCCGTGGGCTTGCGGCGGCGGGCTACGAACTTGTGGCGAGCGGCGGCACTGCCCGCGCCCTGCAGGATGCCGGGCTCGACGTGACGCCGGTCGAGGCCATCACCGGCCTGCCGGACCTCCTCGGCGGGCGCGTCAAGACGCTGCACCCGGCGATCCATGCCGGCATCCTCGCCCGCGACACCGAACCCGACCGCGCCACACTCGCCGAGCACGGCTGGCAGCCCATCGACCTCGTCGCGGTGAACCTCTACCCGTTCGTCGAGGCTGCCGCCCGCGCCGACGCCACGCCGGAGGAGCTTGTCGAGCAGATCGACATCGGCGGGGTGGCCCTGATCCGCGCGGCGGCCAAGAACTACGAGCGGGTGACGGTCGTCACCTCTCCCGCCGATTACGACGCCGTGCTTGCGGAGATCCGCGCGGGCGGCGTCACGCCGGAGACACGGCGCACGCTC